>Ga0210408_10002373_pt1 | contig 18393 bp, 17 predicted proteins | sample IncBWH4MmetaG_FD_155471 | JGI IMG/M metagenome (GOLD analysis project Ga0210408, IMG submission 155471) | Forest soil microbial communities from Barre Woods Harvard Forest LTER site, Petersham, Massachusetts, United States - Inc-BW-H-4-M | ecosystem: Environmental > Terrestrial > Soil >...
AGTACCCATGGCAATAAATAGTATGACGTATTATTATTGCCCTAGCGGCAGCAATCTGCCAAGCTGTCTTCGCTCACATGAGCGAGGCTATGCCGCAAACAAGCCCATACAACATCCGGCTCAGCGATGCCGAAAAGTCTCTCTTGGAAACCCAAGCCAGGAAATATACGTCACCCTATTATTCGGTCCTCCGGGCCAAGATAGTCCTTTTGGCGGCTCAAGGCCTCCCCAATGACCGAATTTCCGCCAGCCTTTCTGTCCCGCGCCAGATCGTTAGCAAGTGGCGCAAACGCTTCTTTGAGGAACGTCTGGCCGGTTTGGAGGATGAACCACGAACCGGGCGTCCGCCCGTTTTTCCCCCCAGAGGTGGTCGTGCAGGTTAAAGCGCTGGCTTGTGAACTGCCCGCCCAAACCGATTTACCCCTCTCCCGGTTCAGTCGTCGGGACTTGGCCAAGGAAGTCGTAGCCCGTGGCATCGTCGCGCAGATCAGTGGCGCCACCATCTGGCGGTGGCTCGACCAAGATGCGATCCGGCCCTGGCAACACCGCAGTTGGATTTTCCCCCGCGATCCGCAGTTCGAGCAGAAGGCCGGACGCGTCCTGGATCTCTACCAAGGTTGCTGGCAAGACCAACCCTTGGGCAGCGATGATTACGTGATCTCAGCCGACGAGAAAACCAGTATTCAGGCCCGCGTGCGCATCCACCCGACCCAACCAACTCGGCCCGGCCAAGCGATGCGGGTTGAGTTTGAATATGAACGGGGCGGCGCCTTGGCCTACTTGGCAGCCTGGGATGTCCGGCGCGCCAAGATTTTCGGGTATTGTGACCCGACCACTGGGATCGCTCCCTTCGACAGCTTGGTCCAACAAGTCATGAGCCAGGAACCTTACCGGCAGGCCAAGCGGGTCTTCTGGATTGTGGATAATGGCTCCTCGCACCGCGGGCAGGCCGCCTGCCAGCGATTGCAGCAGAAGTATTCCAACCGGGTGTTGGTTCATCTGCCGGTCCATGCCAGTTGGCTTAACCAGGTTGAGATCTACTTCTCAGTCGTGCAGCGAAAGGTGCTAACGCCCAACGACTTTCCTTGCCTCGATGCCGTCGCCAATAGGCTGCTGGAGTTTCAATCCTATTATGAACAAGTCGCCAAGCCCTTCGAATGGAAATTCACACGCGTTGAGCTGCGCGAGTTGGTTGCCAAACTCCAGACCCCGTCTGTACAGGCGCTGGCGGCCTGACCCTTTGAATACGTCACCGAACTTATGACCCAGAGCACTAAGGAATGACGCACATGGACGCAGACAAGAAGGGACCTGCAGAACCGGTGAGGTTCCCGAATCGAATTCAGTGTTCCCTTCGTTCGCGTTCTGCCGTGTTGTTCATCCGTATCGGCGTTAATCGTCATCTGTGGACAAAAGTCGGCGGGCAGCGGTTTTTGGTTGACCCCACTATCCCAATGCGGAATGGTTTGAGGACGCGATCAATGCCACCGGCCATGAAACAGCGCCCTCTTCCGGTCCCGTGCCAAGCTGCTTTTCTCTACTGTCTCCTGGCACTTGCACTGCTCAGTTACGGTTGCCAGCGCTCCGAGACTCATTCCACCCCTCGTAAATTCAAGGTTGCGCTGGTGATGAAGTCGCTGGCCAACGAGTTCTTCAGCACGATGGCCGACGGCGCCAAAATGCACCAGGCAGCCAACGCAGCCTCCTATGAACTCATTGTCAATGGCATCAAGAACGAGACCGACCTCGCCGAGCAGGTCAACCTGGTCGAACAGATGATCGCCCGTCAGGTCAACGCCATCGTCGTCGCCCCCGCCGATTCCAAAGCCCTGGTGACCGTCCTCAAACGCGCCAAAGAGGCCGGTGTGCTCGTGGTCAATATCGACAACAAACTCGACGCCGATGTGCTCAAACAAGCGGGACTAACGGTGCCTTTCGTTGGGCCCGATAACCGGGCCGGTGCTCGCAAGGTGGGCGAGGCATTGGCCAAAGAGCTAAAGCCGGGTGACCCGGTGGCGATTATCGAAGGGATCCCGACTGCGTTTAACGGGCAGCAGCGGCGGCTGGGTTTTGAAGACGCCATGAAGGCAGCCGGGATGAACCTCGTCGCGGTTCAGAGCGGCCAGTGGGAAATGGAGCGCGCCAACAACGTGGCCGCCGCCCTGCTGAGCGAGCATCCGGACCTCAAAGCGATTTTGTGCGCCAACGATAATATGGCCTTAGGAGCCGTGGCGGCGATTCAGGCTGCCGGCCGGAACGGAAAGGTGCGGGTCGTTGGTTTCGACAACATCGGCGCCATCCGACCGATGGTCGCTGATGGCCGCGTTGCCGCCACCGCCGACCAGCACGCCGACCGTCTTGCCGTGTACGGTATTGAGGCGGCACTCAGGATTCTCAAGGGCGAAACACCGCCCGCCGACCTAACCACCACCGTGGATTTGATTACAAAATGAACCGCCAACCGTAATTCGTTGTCTGCCATGCCCGAATCCACTCCGCTCCTTAAGGTCACCGGGTTGCACAAAAGCTACAGCGTTCCGGTGCTCACGGATTTCTCCTTCGAACTCACTCGCGGTGAAGTTCACGCGCTGGTCGGCAGCAACGGCGCCGGCAAGTCCACCTTCGCCCGCATCCTCTGCGGTTTGACACCCGCGAAAAGCGGCGACATGCAACTGGAGGGCCGTCCTTACACGCCCCGTTCCAAACGCGAAGGAGAGCATGCCGGGATCGTCATGGTGATGCAGGAGCTCAATGTAATCGGCACGCTGACGGTTGCCGAGAATATCTTCCTGAGCCGCCTGCCGCAGCGAGCCGGCTTCGTTCGTTTCGCGCAACTCCACGATCAGGCCCGGCAGGCCCTGGCCCGGGTCGGCCTGAATGACCTCGAGCCCGGCGCCCCCGCCGGCCAGCTTGGCGTGGGCCACCAGCAATTGGTCGAAATCGCCGGCGCGCTGGCCCAGAATTGCCGGCTGCTGATTCTGGACGAGCCAACCGCCGCGTTGACCGACCCGGAAATCGAGCGCCTCTTTGCGAACATCCGCCGCCTTCAAGCCGACGGGGTCGGCATCATTTACATCAGCCACCGGATGGATGAACTCCGGCGCATCGCCAACCGCGTCACGGTGTTGCGCGACGGCCGGCGCGTGGGGACTCATAATGCCGCCGAGGTGACGCCCGTGGAATTGGTGCGCGAGATGGTCGGCCACGATCTGCCGGAACGCAAGACCGCCGGTGAGCGCTCCGCCGGAGCGGTGGCTTTGCGCGTGCGGAATCTCTCGGCGGGCGAGCGCGTGCGCGAGGTCACCTTTGATGTTCATCGCGGCGAGATTCTCGGTCTGGCCGGCCTGATTGGCTCGGGACGCACCGAAACGCTGCGGGCCATTTTTGGCGCGGATCCGAAGGACGACGGCGAGATTTTTTTGGGCGATGCCAGGCGACCGCTCAGCATCCGGCAACCGGCCGATGCGGTCCGCGCCGGTATCGGCATGGTGCCTGAAGACCGCAAACAAGACGGTTTGCTGCTCGCGCAATCAATTCGTGTCAATACGACCCTGGCCACCCTGTCGCGGCATGTGCGCGGAGGAGGGTGGCTCGATTTCGGCGCCGAAACGCAAACCACAGATTCTCTTTGCGGTCGGCTGGCGGTGCGTAGCGCCTCCGGTGAGCAAACCGTGGCCGAGTTGAGCGGCGGCAACCAGCAGAAAATCGTAATCGCCCGCTGGCTGGCGCGTGATTGCCAGGTCTTGCTTTTTGACGAGCCGACCCGAGGCATCGATGTCGCAGCCAAAGATATGATCTACCAGTTGGTGCGCGACCTGGCGGCGGAAGGCAAGGCTGTGCTGATGGTTTCGAGCGAGCTGACTGAGCTGATGGCGCTATGCGACCGGATTCTCGTGATGTCCGCCGGCCGGATTGCCGGGGAGTTCAGGCCCGGCCAATGGACCCAGGAAGCGATCACACGGGCTGCCTTTAGCGGTTACCTCGAGCGGCAGGAACAAACCGGATAACGATGTTCAAACTCAATCGTTTTGCCGAATACGCGGCCCTCGTCGCGGTCTGGTTGGGTTTGTTGCTCTTATTCGGCGCCTTGAGCGAGAACTTCCTTTCCCTTCGCACGTTGAGCACGCTGGCGAATCGCGTTCCGGCGCTAACGGTGGTGGCCGCCGGCATGACGTTGGTCCTCATCATCGGCGGAATCGATTTGTCAGTGGGTTCAGTGCTGGGGCTTGGGGGCGCGGTGCTCGGCATCGCGATGGTGGATTGGCATTGGCCATTCGCGATGGCCGCCGTCCTTTGTTTGGGTGTCGGTCTGGCCGCGGGTGCATTCAATGGGCTGGTGAGTGTGCGTTTGCGAATTCCTTCCTTCATCGTGACCCTCGGCATGCTCGAGATTGCGCGCGGCCTGGCTTATCTGAGCACTCACTCGCAAACCAAATATATCGGCGCGAGCGTAGAGGTCCTGTCCCGTCCGCTGACAGGGATCGGCTGTTCCTGGGGCTTCCTGTTGGCGCTCTTGGTGGTTGCCGTTGGCCAGGTGGTGCTCTCCCGAACTGTGCTTGGCCGCCAACTCATCGCTATCGGTACCAATGAGCAGGCCGTTCGCCTCGCGGGGATCGACCCGCGCCCAGCGAAAATGTCTGTCTTCGCCCTGGCCGGTTTTCTCAGCGGCCTCGGCGCAATCTTCTACACTTCCCGTCTGGGTTCCTCCGATCCGAATGCCGGCGCCGGCCTGGAACTTTCGGCTATCGCAGCGGTAGTCATCGGCGGCACCAGTCTCCTGGGCGGATGCGGGTCCGTAGTGTCCAGCTTCCTGGGCGTGCTGATCATCGCCACGCTCGAATCGGGACTGGCCCAGGTCGGCGCATCCGAACCGGTCAAACGAGTCGTCACTGGCCTGGTGATCATCGCCGCAGTCGTCCTGGACGCCTGGCGGCACCATTTGGTTCATGCGAGATTCCCGTTGGTTCAACGTCTGTTCGCTTGGAATGCACCACCACTTTTATGAAAACTCCAAATCCGAAATCCGAAATCCGAACCAGGCGGCAGAATCGTTATCCCAGAATAATTCGCTCGCTCCTGGGCGTCGGCCTCGCGGTGTTCTCCACCTTACGCGCACCCGCGTTGGAACCAGCAAAAATCATCTTCGACACCGACATCGGCAATGATGTGGACGATGTCCTGGCGCTGTCGTTACTACATGCGTTGCAAACGCGCGGGCATTGCCAATTGCTTGCCGTCACCATCACCAAACCGGACGAATTAGCCGGGCCCTTTGTGGACGCGCTGAATACTTTTTATGGTCGGCCCGATATTCCCATCGGTTTCACGCGTTCCTCCCTGAAAAATGAGCCGAGCAAGTTTCTTCCACTTGCCGACTTGAAGGACGGCGGCGAGCCTCGCTACCCACACCGCCTTAAGCGCAGTTCAGACGCGCCGGCAGCAACGCAGTTGCTGCGCAGAATCCTCGGCCACCAACCCGAACATTCCGTAGTTCTGGTCCAGGTGGGTTATTTCTCCAATCTGGCCGCCTTGCTCGATACACCGGCCGATGAATATTCGCCCCTCACCGGCAGCGAACTCGTCCGGCAGAAGGTGAAGCTCCTCTCGGTCATGGCCGGCGCGTTCCAGGCCATCGGCCAGAATAAGCGGTTTCTCGAGTATAACGTTACGCAGGACCTTCCCGCTTCCAGGAAGCTTGCGCAAAACTGGCCTACACCCATCGTCTGGAGCGGATTTGAAATCGGCATCGCGGTCCCCTACCCTGCGGTGAGCATCGAGCGTGACTTCGGTTACGTCTCGCATCATCCTGCCGCGGAGGCCTATCGTCTTTACAATCCCCCGCCCCACGAGCGGCCAACCTGGGACTTGACCAGCGCGCTTTATGCAGTTTTGCCGGACCGCGGCTATTTCGGCCTCTCCGAACCAGGCCGGGTGACCGTAGCGGAGGACGGTTTCACACAGTTCGCTCCGGCTTCCGATGGACGCGACCGTTTCCTGACCCTGAACGAAGCTCGGGTTTCGAGGGTGAAGGAGGCTCTGGTCCAACTGGCCAGTCAGCCGCCGTGTATTTCAAAATGAATGCCAATTGAGTTGCCTCAAAAGAACACCAAGCGCTCAAAGGGAAGAATTTGACGTTGGCCGATTCAACCTATTTAACCTTTCTACGCCCCCCATGCCACGGCCAATCCCCCGAGTCGTTGTCGTCGGCTCGCTGAACCTCGACTTTATCGCGACAGTCGAGCGCCTCCCCACTGCGGGTGAGACGGTGCCGGCGATGGGCTTGCTCACACGTTTCGGTGGCAAAGGCGCGAACCAGGCGGTCGCCGCCGCCCGCCAGGGCGCCAGCGTCAGCCTGCTCGGGTGCGTCGGCTCTGATGATGCCGGACACGCGTATCGCCGGCGCTTGCGGACAGAAGGAATCAATGTAACCGGCATTCTGACGAGCAAAGGGACCTTGACCGGAACCGCTCTCATCGCCGTGGCTCGCTCGGCCGAAAACACGATCGTGGTCGCTGCGGGCGCTAATGGGGAACTAAGGCCGACAGCCATTCGCCGCCACCGTGAGCTCATCGCGTCTGCGAACCTGGTGCTGCTCCAATTGGAAATTCCGATGTTGGCAGTGCTCACGGCGGTGCGAATTGCCAACCGTGCCAATGTGCCGGTGGTATTGAACCCGTCACCGCTGCGGGAGGATTTCCCTTGGAAAAAATGCAGAATTGATACGCTGATCTCCAATGCGCTCGAGGCACACGCGATTTTTGGCCTTCCCGTCCAACGCCTTCGCTCGAACCTTGCCGCCTGGCGAAACGCACTTGAACAACGACGCATCGGGCGCTTGCTTATCACGCGTGGCTCGAAGTCAACGCTGTTTCTCACGGCGAACGATTTCGCCGAAGTGCCGACTCTGCCAGTGAAACCGGTCGATACCGTGGGCGCGGGGGACGCCTTCGCCGGCGCGTTCGTAGCGCGGCTTGCCGAGAGTGGTGACGTTCTCACTGCGATGCGTTACGCAAACTGCGCCGGTGCCCTCGCAACGCTCAAATCCGGCGCGCAGGAGGCAATCCCAGGCCGCACGGCTACAGAAAAAGCGCTCCGTAAATTATGAGCTCTGCAACCGATGCTCCTGCTGCACAGCCGCGCTCGCTGGCGCTGCTGACCGATCTCTACGAGCTGACCATGGCCTGCGGTTATTGGAAATCCGGCACGACCGATAAAGAAGCCGTGTTCCACCTCCTTTTTCGCAAACCGCCATTTAACGGCGGATTCACCCTTGCCTGCGGCCTCGCTGCAGCCATCGATTACTTGCGCGATTTCCATTTCGATGACACAGACATCGAGTATCTCAGCACTATTCCCGGCCGGGACAAAAAGCCGATTTTTGAACCGGCCTTTGTGGATTATTTGCGCAAGCTGCGCTTCACCTGCGACGTCGATGCGATGCCGGAAGGCACAGTGGTTTTTCCCCAGGAACCTTTGCTTCGCGTCCAGGGCCCGATCCTTGAGGCGCAGATTGTGGAAACCGCGCTGTTGAACTTTCTCAATTTTCAATCCCTCATAGCCACCAAGGCCGCCCGCATCTGCCTGGCAGCACGCGGCGAGCCGGTGATGGAGTTCGGCCTCCGGCGGGCACAAGGACTCGATGGTGGCCTGACTGCCTCTCGCGCGGCCTTTATCGGGGGTTGCGCCGGCACCTCTAATCTGATGGCCGGAAAAGTTTATGGCATCCCGGTTGCCGGCACTCATGCGCATTGTTGGGTGATGTCGTTCGACAGCGAACTGGAGGCCTTCGGCGCGTATGCCAAAGCCCTGCCGACCTATTGTGCTTTTCTGGTGGACACATACGATTCGTTGGCCGGCGTCCGCCACGCTGTCGAGATCGGTCGCCGGCTTCGGCAGCAAGGGTATGAACTGGCGGGCATTCGGCTGGACTCCGGAGACCTGGCGTTTCTGAGCATCGAGGCCCGTCGGATTCTGGACGAGGCCGGGTTCAAGGACACGGCGATCCTCGGCAGCAATGACCTGGATGAGCGATTGATCGACAGCCTCAAAGAACAAGGTGCCACGATTAACCAATGGGGTGTGGGCACGCGCCTGGTCACCGGCCACCCGCAGGCCGCTCTCGGCTGTGTCTATAAGCTCTCGGCCATCCGGCGGCAAGGCGGCGCCTGGGAACATAAAGTCAAACTCTCGGAGCAAGCCGCCAAGATCACCAATCCCGGCATCCTCCAGGTGCGCCGTTTTCGCTCGCCGACCGAATTCCTCGGGGACGCCATATATGATCTCAGCCGCCCGCTGCCGCCGGCATTTACCGTTGTCGATCCTCTCGACCTGACCCGCCGCAAGCATTTTGCGCGCGATGCGCTCCATGAAGATCTGCTGGTGCCGATCTTCCGGCGCGGTCAACTCGTCTATCGGCCGCCTGCCTTGGAAGAAACGCGGGAACGGGTCCGCCAGCAACTGGCCATGTTGCACCCTGGAATCAAACGTTTCGTCAATCCGCACCAATACCCGGCGGGACTGGAGTTGAGCCTGCACGATTTCAAAACGCGGCTGGTTCTGCAGGCGCGGGGCGAGGTTTGAGACTTTGGACTTTGGACTTTGGACTTTGGACTCTAAACTGACTCCATGGTTTCCGCGCTCATCGTTGCCGCCGGCAAAGGGACCCGCATGGGTCCGAATGTGGACAAGCTGTTCCTCCAACTGAACGGCAGGCCCCTGGTGGCGCATACGTGGCGCCGGTTCGAAGAGGCGGCCTGCATCGATGAAATTGTCATCGTGGTGCGGGATGGAATGCAAGGCGCCTTCAACGAGCTGGCAGCAAACTGCGTACTCAAGAAACCGTTTCGGCTTGTTGCCGGCGGAAAAGAGCGGCAGGACTCTGTTTGGAATGGGCTGGCCGCCCTGGCGCCGGCCGCTGAGATTGTCGCGATCCAGGACGCCGCCCGGCCCTGCACCAGCGAGAACCTTATCGCTGCAACCGTTGAAGCCGCCCGACGGACAGGCGCCGCTGTCGCCGCCCAGCCCGTCACGGACACTATCAAAGAATCCGCCGACGGTAAACTGATCACCCGCACGGCCGACCGGTCGCGGCTCTGGGCGGTGCAAACTCCCCAGACTTTTCGTGTCGAGCTCATCCGCCGCGCGCTGGCCCAGGTGCGGCAGCGGGGCCTGGTCGTCACCGACGATACCGCCGCATGCGAGCTGATTGGCGAGCCGGTCGAACTTGTCGTCAGCCCCTTACCTAATCCTAAAGTTACGCGGCCCGACGATTTGGCGTATATTGAGTTGCTGTTGCGAGAAGGTCGAACCACGGGACACAAATGAACACGAATGAGGTGTCATGGTTTTGCGTGCGTTCGCAACCCAAGCACGAGCATATCGCCGCTGCGCACCTGCAAAAGGATGGAGATATCGAGGTCTATTTGCCCCGTATCCGGTTCAGACGTTCGACCCGCGATGGCCCGGTGTGGTTTACGGAAGCGTTGTTCCCGAATTATCTCTTCGCGCGATTCGACCTGCAGGAGTCCTACCGAAAGGTCCACCACACACGCGGCGTGCAGGGTATTGTCCACTTTGGGGATCAGTGGCCGACCATCCCGGACACGGCTATCGCAGAACTACGGGCCACGGTCGGTTCCGACAGTGTCCGCATCATCCAGGAGGAGTTGAAGCCTGGCGAGACGATTGTAATTTCCGGCGGGGTGTTCCACGAGCTTCACGCAGTGGTGACGCGGGTGATGCCGAGCCGAGAACGCGTTGCGGTCTTGCTGGAATTCCTGGGCCGGCAGACCACCGTCGAGCTGGCCAGGCAGGCCGTCATCCGAGAGGGCGACCAGCGAAAGCGGCTCCTCTGAGCCGCCGGTGGTCGAGCCCCTATGGCCTGCGGGAGAGCACCGATAGGACACCGCACCAGGTCAGAAACAAAAATAGGATAGAGTGAATCTGCAAGGGAAAGTCGAAGCGCGCGTGCATGAGGCAGCCGGCCATGGCCAGCCAGATTAGAATCATGAAACGCCGGCCGCCGTGCAAACCACCGGGCGCAAACCATCGGCCGAGCACAAGCAAGAAAGCCAGCGCAATCACGCAACTGCCCATCCAGCCAAAGGTGATGCGGGTTTCCAGCCAGTCGTTGTGCACCTGGGCGGGCCAGAAGCTGTCGCCGGGCGGCCGATACAGCTCAGAAACATTCTCGAAAGTGCCTGGGCCGGTTCCGAAGAGGGGATAATCGTCGGCCATGCGCCTGACGATTTGGTACATTTCTTCGCGGCCTTCCAGCCCGTCATTGATTTGAGCCAGGCGGGGTTTAAGTGCTTTCCAGCCGAGGGCAAATCCCAGCCCGAGCGCAGCGGAAAAGAAGAACCCCAAGGCCCAGAGGGTTATGCGCCGGGTGCGCGCGTTTTCCTGGCGCTGAGCCTTCAGCAGGAAATGCGTCGCGAGCAGGGAAAACGCCGCCAAAAGCGCGATGCCAACGGCAATGAACGCCCCGCCGCGGCTGGTCGAGATGATTGGGCAGGCCGCCATGAGCACGCCGCAAAACAACAGGAAATGGTGGGTTTTGCGGCGGTGGCCCAGGGTCCGGTTGAGCGTCCACCAGAAGCCAAGGCAGACCGGCCACAACAGGTTGAAATATTGCGCGCCATTCGAGCGGTAGGCATAGGGGCCAAATTGGGCGTCGGCGGTCTTATGAATTTGCGGCGTGACCAGGAAGAGCAGCTTGGGTGAGTTTTCGAGCCTTTGAAAGATGGCTTCGGCGGCGAGCACAGTGCCATTGAGCGCGAGGAGCCAAAGCAGCCGGCGCAAGCGGGCAGGCAGCGGTAGCGCGAAGTCCGGCCCGGCGGCGGCGGATTTCTGCCATTGGGCAAGTTGTTCCCCGGTGGATTTGCCTAAGAGCCAATCGCGGAGCGCCCAAAATGAACATGCCAAACCCAGGTAAGTCCATAGTGTGAACCAGGTGCTCGCGCTATCAAGACTGTGCGGGAGCCACCGGATGCACCGGTCATATTCGAAACTCAGCGTGTCGGGACGAAAGGTCGCGCGAGCGTTCAATGCGCTGACGAGGGTATATGCCAGTATGACCAAGGTAAGCGTGGCCAAACCAGCAGTGATTTTTGGCGAGGTGAGGAATCGCGAGTTTCGTCTTTTGCTTGAAGAAGCCGCGGCCGGAGGTGTGTCGCTAACCCATCGGGGCGGCCGATAGCCTTTGAGCCAGCGGAGGGCCAGTTTAATAAGCAGCGCGGTCCCCAGCGAATAGCCGGCGAGGTTCATGGTCCAAATGGACCAGTATTCAGTGGTGCCAAAAGCCCAGGGCCCGAACAGGAGCATCAGGCAGAGGAAGACCTCGGTGAACTCATCGCACAACCGGTAGAGCTGCACGTCAACCGCTCGCAAGGGAAGGAGGTTCCGGTTACGGACTGGAGCCGCCCCTGCCCCGTCTGCCGGTTGTCCGCTACGGGCCGGAGCTATGGGCGGACCGCCGAGTTCCATGCGCTGGCATTGAAAATGAGCCGTGCCTCTTTAACAAGCTTGAAATCCCATCGCTCCCATCGTGGAATGCAATGGATGGAACAAGAGCCAGGCGGCCGCGGGCTAATCCACGGATGGGGCGGCTTTTTAGGAAAACCCCAATCAAGTGGCGTCGCGCGCCGCTTTGTTTGTTGGCGTCGCCTTTCAACCCCGCTCACTGGTTTCTACTGAACTCAGGGAGCGGCGTAATTGCGTCCGCCACGGGTCCCCGAAGGGCCAAAATTGGTCGCCGTGCCGGAGGGGACAATATACGGTGGGGCGATGGAGGGTCCCCTGACTGCTAACCCGCCGAGAACCGGAGGCCCCGTGGGGGTTCCGAGGGAGTTCATCGGCGCGGTTGGTGCGCCAAGGTTTGCGGAAACCCTGGCGGAATCGAGGACAGCGACAACCGAAGGCGGGGTGCCTGCATAGCCAGCCAGGGCCTGATCGATACCCGGCTTCAACTCAGGAAAGAGTGAAGCGAGGGCACGGAGGATTTCCTGGCCGGAACCTGGAGCAGCTTGGGCTACATTCGTGGCAATGTCGTGATATTGCTGGGGAACAACGCGGCAGATGGCAACGACAATCTTGCCGGCTTTGGAAGGCGCGGCCGCGGCGGCGGCTTTGGCGATCTCAGGGGCGAGTTTGGGTTGGAGCTCAGCAGCAGTGCTGGCGGCGATGGAAGCCATATCGGGGACGGCGCGTGAAATAGCACCAACGATCGCAGGCGCGGCGACCGGATTAATAGCGATGGCAGTCTTGACGACATCGACGGTAAGAAAACCGCGGTCTCTTGCCTTGGCGGCCTTGACCAGTTCGCCCGCTTTCGCGGGCATTTCCGCAGCCGGAACTTGAGAGAGGGTTTGGTGCAAAGCGCTCGTTTTGGCAGCGTCATTGGCCCAGGAAACAGCTACGAACATCATCGCCAGTGCGATGTTTATCATCCTTTTCATAATCATTTTACCTATTAGCACTAACCTATATTATTGTTTCATCAATTCTAACAAGAATGTCAACTCAATATTAGTCTCGGTTCCAGCCATTTTTTCACCCCGATATTGATGTGTCGCTCAGAACTGGCAGTGGTGTGCGCGCCTGCCGAACCGAGAGCCGCGCCGTGGCCAGCGCACCCTGACCACGTCGATAAACCCCCGCCACCGCGGGCGGTTTGAGGTCGAAACTGAGATTGGCATTCTCGGGTTTCCATTTATGGGCCGCTTTGACCCAAGCCTCTGCCAGCAACTCAGCGGTCAATTCGAAGACCCGCGAATCCCAAATGCAAGGAGAGCAATGCGGGTGCCAGTCCGACTCGGTGTCCGGCGGACCTGGCTGACCTTCTATCCGCTGGGACGTTGCGGCCTGGAGCTCCAGCACACCACAACTGCCGCCGTTAAGCTGCTGGGTCACCGAATTGGCCCCCGGTTGCGGCTGGCCCCAGACGCGAGAGCCGTCGGCCAGCGTCAACTTGATATAGCTGAAGCCTATGCGATGGGCTGCGAAAGCCAGGTCTTCACAGAGGTCTTCCACGGAAGCGCTGCGCTTGCCCTCCTGCTCGAGCCAATTGGTCAGGGACAAAGCGTAGTGAATCTCCTGGCGCATGGCCAGGGAATTGCCGACCACTCGCCCGACGGCGAACCACTCCCGGCTGAAACTCAGCCTGCCCGCGCAGAGCAACAGCAACAGCAAAGTGAGCCCCACCAGCACAGGTACCAGATGCCCGCGAGACCAAAACGCGGCGAAGCCCATGACCAGAAAAACCAGGGTCACAGCGTAGAACAACAAGACCACTTTGCGGCGCGACATGCCCATCCTCAACAAATGATGGTGAAGATGCCGGCGGTCCGGCCGGAACAGCGGGAGGCCGCGCAATCCCCGCCGCAGGATGGCCAGCGAGGTATCGACAATGGGCAAGGCCAGCACGAACAGGGGGGCGATCAAGGCGGCCAGGATCGAGCCTTTATGCGAACCCATGATTGCGAACAGGCCAACCTGGAATCCCAGAAAATACGCGCCGCCGTCGCCCAAATAAATCCGCGCCGGGGGAAAATTGAACCAAAGGAACCCCAGGAGAGCGCCGGTCATTCCAGCGGTGAGCAGGACAAAGGTTCCATTCTGGTATCCGACATAAACCAGCAGGCCCATCAGCATGAGGCAGATGCCGCTGGCTAGACCATCGACGCCGTCGATCAGATTGATTAAGTTAGTGATACCCACCAGCCAGAGCACTGTGACCAACGCCCCCCAGCCGCCGAGTGGAATAATCCTTTCCGTAAACGGAATTTTGAAAGATTCGATCCCCACGCCGAAATAATACACCACCAGCGCAATCAAAATCTGGCCGAGCAGCTTCCTCTTGGCACCCAGCGGTTTCAAATCATCCCAAAAACCCAGCCCGAACATCGCCAGCGAACTCAAAATCACTACGGCCCGCCCCGGCCCCGCGTAATGCTCTACGGGCAAAAAAAACCGGATGAAAAACTCCAGCCCCAGGAAGGTCGCCGCCAAGGCCAAACCACCTAATCGGCAGACCTGCGCCGTATGGGTGTGGTGCTGGTCGCGCGCGCGGGCAATCCTCGCTCGCACGCTCGTTTTCAGAATCACCGGGGTCAGGAGCAGCATGATGCCCAGACCCAGGAGACCGCACCCGATTATAGGTATTCCGTTCATCCCAGGCTCGGAGGAGATTTTTAACGGGCCGTGCCTGTTTTGCAAGCTTTTTCTTTGACGGTGTTAAACACCACAAAACACCTTGGAAATTCGTAATTCTAAACTTCAATATTGCCCCAATTTTCGGTTGACAGCTCACGGCTCAGGGACTGGAAGACAGGATTTGGAAGTGGCCTTTTTGACGCTGCACCCTAACGAAAGGACGGGGGCGTGGGGCGCCGCACCATTGCCAAAGGCTGGCCTGAGACCTGCTACATTCTCAAACATGAAGCATGCAGGTTTCAAAGCGCACCCCGGCAAAGGTGGTTGGGTCCAAACCACCATTTCGCCCATTCACGATAAGCGCGAGGCCCGGTTCGGCGCCATGGACATTGTTATGTTCATAGCGTTGATCGCTGTGACCATCGGGGTAGCCCGTTTCCTTCTGGCGCATTAAGCACTGACCGCTCCCTCGCCCTTCTTCCGGGCTGGTCGGCGGTGTAGGCCACCTTCCCTCGGAATTTCCATTTTGCTGCCCAGGTTTTCGCCTGTCCAAAATCCAGACAGCCTCACTCGCGCCGGTATTGCCTGCCTTCGCGGTCCAAGCTTATATTTGGCTTAGCTCGCTTGACACGATGTATGTACCGTTACCTCGCACTAGTGGTTGGAGCCGCGGTTCTGGCCGGCGGCTGTGCGCCTGCACCTTCCAAACTGGGACCGGATGCTCGGGCGTTGACCGCTGAGCAAGCTGGAGCCCTGGCACAGCGATTGGCGAACGAGAAGGCGCAAGCGCTTTTCCACTGCCAGCCTTTCCACAACAGCCCGCCGGCTCAGTTCGTTCGGGGACACTGGACCTGGCACGACCTCCGCGGCCGGGGCAGCGGCGACTTCGAAGCCACCGTTGAGTTTGCCACCGACGGCGTAAACCCGGACGTCAGCGTCATACAGTTGGACAACCACGTCATGCTTCGATGAGACCAGGAGCACCAGCGAAGCATGGAGGCCCTGGGCCGCTCATCGTGGTCGTGTTGCTGCTGCTGACAGCGATGACCTTGGCCGCACCGGCCCCCGAACGCACTCCAGCAGATGGCTCAGTTGCAACCAATGGCGAGTCGGTCATCTCCCCTGCCCCGTTCATCGCTCGGTTGTTGTTGCCGCCAGGGTTTCTCGAGAGGCTGGGCGTGACGGAGGAGCAGCAGAAAAGCATCGCCGGTTTGGAAAGGGACTTTGTGACTGCACAGGAAGCGGCGGTTAAGAATCGCGCGATGGCGGCCGGAAGTCAGCAGCCGGAGGCGGCGGCTCAAAAGTCGGGGCCTCCAAGTCCAGCGGTGTTGGCGGAGGATTTGAGGAAGACGATGAGGGAATTGCAAGCGGCGCGGCAGGATGAAGACCGCGAGGCGTTCGAGCAGGGACAGGAGCGGTTGCACGGGCTGCTGCAAAAGCTGGCGGGTTTGCGCGAGGCGTTCGAGCCCGCTCTTTTCACAGTTTTGGATGACGAGCAGAAGGAGAAATACCTGAAACTGAAGCTGGAGCTGGTGCGGCCCGGCGTGCTGTTCGGCCTGATGCATGCCGGAGGCGGCGAGGGAGCGCGACCGCCACGGCGGGTGGACGGCGCAAAGCTCAAGGCACTGACGGATTTGGGTGAAGCGGAGTATCACGGCGTCAAGGGCGGCCTGTATCCGGACGGAAAGAACGAGCGGCCACCGGCGCACGAGTCCGCGGGGCGGGCGCTCGCGGCCAGGGTGCAACCGCTGGATGGGACGGGCAAGCCGAGTCCGAAAGGCAGGATTGTGCTGCTGACCATCGGCATGAGCAACACCATGCAGGCGACGGACGGGTTCCGGGAGGCGGCCGAAAATGATGCGGAGATTAATCCGCTGGTGGTGATTGTGAATGGCGCGCAGGGCGGACAAACGGCTGCGCGCACCCAGGACCCGGCTGACCACGGAAGCGGCACGCTCTATTGGAAGACAGTAGATGAGCGGCTGGCGAACGCCGGGGTCACCCGCGCGCAGGTGCAGGCCGCGTGGGTCAAACAAGCCGATGCGTCGCCGACGCAAGGTTTCCCGGAATACGCCAGGACGCTCGAGAATGAACTGGCGCGCATCATGCAAGTCTTGCACGAGCGCTTTCCCAATTTGAAGCTCGTCTATCTCTCCAGCCGGACGTTTGGCGGTTTTGCCAAAACGCCGCTGAACCCGGAGCCGTATGCTTACGAGTCAGGTTTCTCGGTAAAGTGGTTGCTCGAAAGCCAAATCCAGGGTGACCAGGCGCTGAATTACGACTCCGCCAAAGGGCCCGTAAATGCGCCCTGGCTGAGCTGGGGTCCGTACCTGTGGGCCAATGGACCGAACAAACGGTCGGATGGATTCTTTTATGAAGAGAGCGATTTTCGCGAATCGGACGGGACCCATGAGTCGCCCTCCGGCCAGCTCAAAGTGGGGCGGGAGCTGGTGAAGTTTTTTAAGACGGACGCGACGACCAAGGGGTGGTTCGTCGTCGGGCGCTAGTCCAAAGTCACTAGTCAGTGGTCAGCGAGACCGATGCGTAAAACGTGAAACGTGAAAGTGGAAAGGGCGTCACTTGCGCGTTCACCTTTCACGCATCACGTTTCACGACCCCCAAAAAAGCTTGCATCCGCCGCCATTCGGTGCACGTCCTATTATTCTATGACAAAGAACACGGCTGGTTTGACGCGGCGAACCTTCTTACGCACGGCCGGTGTGACGGCAGCAGGGTTCATGGTTGTGCCCAGGGATGTGCTCGCCGCCAGCGGCCAGACTCCTCTCAGCGAGAAGCTCAATATCGGCGCCATCGGCGTCGGGGGAATGGGAGCAGCCGACCTCGATGTCCTCGGCCGCGACAACAACATCGTCGCGTTGTGTGACGTCGACTCCGTTCGCGCCGCCAAAACGTTCGAGAAATTCTCCGGAGCGAAACAGTTCCGCGATTTTCGGAAAATGTTCGATGCCATGGCCAAGGACATCGACGCGGTTCTCGTGGCCACTCCTGATCATTTTCATGCGGTGGCGGCCATGGCGGCCATTCAGCACGGCAAACACCTCTATTGCGAAAAGCCGCTGGCTCATTCCGTCGCTGAAGTGCGCCAACTGATGGAGGCGGCCCAGCAGCACAAAGTCGTCACCCAACTCGGCAACCAGGGCCATTCCTACAATTCGATTCGCGACTTCTGCGAATGGATTTGGGATGGCGCGATTGGCAATGTCCATACCATCCACGCCGGCTGCAGGGCGGTGAATTCCGCCCTGGACCAATTGCCGCATCTGGGCGAACACCACGATGTGCCCGCCACACTGGATTGGGACCAATGGCTCGGGCCGGCTCAGTCCCGCCCCTATAACCCCGCCTACCTCCCAGGCAAATGGCGGAGCTGGACCGCGTTCGGCAACGGCACCGTCGGCGACTGGGCCTGCCACGTCGTGGATCCCGTCTTCTGGGCGCTGGACCTTGGCGCGCCGGCGACCATCCGCGCGGAGGTCAAGGATTACGACCCCAAAACGCAAGGCGACTCTTTTCCCCGGGGCGAAATCATCACCTACGAATTCCCCGCCAAAGGCAAGCGCGGGCCGGTGACCTTGCACTGGTACAGCGGCACCGAGCGCATTCCCCGTCCGCCCGAGCTGGAGAAGGACGAGAAGGACATCGATACCGGCGCGGTAGTGGTCGGGGACAAGGGAACAATCGTTTATGGCTCACACGGCGCTGGCCAGGTGCGGCTCATTCCCGAGGCCAAAGCGCTGGCGTACAAACGTCCGGCCCAAACCATTCCGCGCGTGAAAGAACACCATTGGGATTGGGTCCAAGCGATCAAGACCGGCAGGAAATCGGGCTCGGACTTCTCTTATGGCGGCCCGCTGACGGAGGTCGCGTTGCTGGGCGTGATCGCGATCAAACTGCCGGGGACCAAGCTCGAATGGAACTCCCAAAAGATGGCCTTTGCCAACAATCCCGAGGCGAATCAATTGCTCGCTCCACCTTACCGAAAAGGGTGGACTCTGTAATTTATCTCAGATGGCTTTGTCGCCGCGTTCGTCCGTGCGGATGCGGATAGCGTCTTCGATGGGGTAGATAAAGACTTTGCCGTCGCCGATTTTGCCGGTGCGGGCGCCTTGACGATGGCTCCATCCTAGCAGTCCGTTGAACAAGGGGTATTTTCTCGAAGCATTTCAATTCGCTACCGCCGCGAGGATTGGAAGAGTTTCGTGAGTTGCAAACGAGATCCGG
>Ga0210408_10002374_pt1 | contig 18388 bp, 8 predicted proteins | sample IncBWH4MmetaG_FD_155471 | JGI IMG/M metagenome (GOLD analysis project Ga0210408, IMG submission 155471) | Forest soil microbial communities from Barre Woods Harvard Forest LTER site, Petersham, Massachusetts, United States - Inc-BW-H-4-M | ecosystem: Environmental > Terrestrial > Soil >...
CAGCTCACCGATGCGTTCCGATGCCATTTTCACCCCCGTCAGATTGCTGGACCAGCTCGATTGCCGGATTCAGAGACTCCTCGCGCGTCGATTCCGCCGCCCTTGGTCAGGCGCTTTGTCAGTCAATTATGAGACGCGGCTGAAAATCACGCGTACGAGATCCCTTGCCGGGTTCGGGGCTCCCGCCGCCACGCCGAACCACTCGTCGGCGATGCCATCCAATTCGGCAAGGTCCAGCCGCAACGCTAGGATGCGCTCCAGCACCTGAGAGGGCGCTGTCTCGTCCGCCACCAGGCGCGCCGCCCAAGCCGGGTGCAGCCTAAGCGCCGGCCCGACCTCTTCCACCGCCGCTCTTGCCCGGGCAGCGCCTTCTAACCAAGGAGCGATCGTCCCGGCTGCCGCCGCAATCTCGCCCACAGTTGCGACAAACACCGACTCGCACGCCAATACGTGCTGGAACGTCTCCAGCCATCGCAAGATTTGCCGGTGACGCTCGCCGATGCGCTGCGGCTGCAGCATCGCATAAGTCACCAGCCATCGGCCGATGTTGTACTGCCGCCGAATAATAGCATGGTCGGGCATCGGATGCAGATGTCTTGCCACGATTTCGGGAACGTATAGCAGCTGCATTCCATCCTGCGCCAGCCGCACGCCCAATTCGAGATCCTCAAAGCCGGCCCCAGGGAACCGGCGGCTGAACAGATCTTCCTGACGGTCAAGCAATCTTCGCGAGATCGAGACATTCGAGGTATAGAAACGGTCGTACGGGACAAAGGTGTGCGGCTGTAGTCCCTTGTAAGCAAATTGCTGAGCCCCGTCGCCGGTGATGTAATCCATGAGCCGCGATACGCGCACGTCGGGATGCCAGTCAGTGTAGCCGAGTACGGCTATCCGCGGATCGCCATGTTCGCGATGTGCGGCAAGGTGAGCGGCGAGATAATCGCTTCCTGGGACAATGTCGTCGCCACCGAACAGGATCAAGTCACCGCGAGCGCGCGTGAGTGCTCTATTGCGTGCTTCTCCAGCGCCAGTCTGCTCCGGGCTAGTTATGACCTGCAGCCTGAGGCGTTCTGCAAAGGGCGCCACATGATCGGCTACGTCATAGCTCGAGCCGTCATCCGACACGACTATCTCCCACTTATCCTTGGGCAGCGTCTGGTTCTCATACGCCTCCAGCGTTTTTATCAGTTCAGCCGGCCGATTGAGCGTCGGTATGACCACCGAGATACCAGCGTCGGAGTCCCTCGGGAAATGCCGCCCAGAGATCGTCGCCTCACGCTCGCGCTCGAAATCGCCAAGCGCGGCGATCAGCGTCGTCGCCACGCGGCGCCACGAGAATTCTGCAAGCACACGATCGCGCGCCTGAGCCGCACGCTGTCGCGCCGCGCCGATTTGGCCGAGCACGCCTTGCAACTGCTCGGCCAAAGCGTTGACTTCGACTTCCGCCCACCGGGCGAAGGCGGGCACGACGGTTTCCGCGCGGTCGAGGCATTCCCCTACGGGTACCTCGCGGAATGGTAAGGAGAAAAACTCGTCAGGCTTCAGATAGTCAGCCGGACCGCCATAATGCGGGGCTAAAATCGGCAAGCCCATTGCGGCGGCATCGAGCACTTTCATCGCAAAGCCTTCGCCCCGAAAGGGCGCCACGAAGGCATCGGCACCTCGGTAAAGGGCGAGCAGCGCTTCCTTGGACATAAATTCGCACAGATGAACAACCTTAGGCCATTGCGGCATCTGCCGGACCCAGTCGGCGATGACGCCTCGCTCCTGTCCGCCGTAATCCTTCAACACCAGCACGACGTCCTCGCGACCCAGGAAGATGCGAGCGAAAGCGGATAAAAGAATATCAGTGCCATAGCGGTACGGATCGTTGCTGTTGGTCAGAGCCAGAAACACGAAACCGTGGCGCCGATAGCGGTCATCGGCGCCAATTTCGTGCAAAACCTCGGGCGAATAGCCGTGCGGTACAACTCGGCATCTATGTTCGGGGACGCCGAGCTCGGTCAGCGTTTCACGGCAATACCCACTTACTGGTAATTTGCGGTTGGTATTCAAAACGGTGTGCCGCATCCACTGGTCCAACTCGTGCACGGGCTGCGGACCATATCGATAATTCGTGCAGAAGATTTCCGCTCTGATCTGTCCCTCGAGCTCCCGGTCGGCGTAAGGCGTCCAGAAATGCGACCATTTAATTTGGATGCGCTTGCTGGCGGCCCGCTCCATCATCCGGCGCAGCCGAGGTTGCGCCGCCGCGTCGATGCTCGCGTCGATCGGGCCCTCCAGCAGCGATACGCGCAACCCGGCCTCCTCGCCGGCCAGCGCCAGCCGCGTTATCACCCACGAAAAGGCATTGCCGAATTGCAATGGCACTGCCAAATGCAGATCTGCCGAGTCCGTGCATATCGCTGGCCCAGCCACACTAGCGGGCAGCCAGGCGGCGTCGCGCGTCACGTAATCGTGCAAATCAGGAACGATTTTGCCAGCCCATTTTGCGATAAAATGCCGCTCATTCTCACCCTCATTGTCGTAACGGCCTGGGCTCGATCCGATGTGGTGATAGATGACGCTGTCTGCGACATAATGCACCCGGTATCCGCGCTGTCGCGCGCGCAGGCAGAAATCGGTGTCTTCGTGGCCAGTCCGGAACTTCGGATCGAAACCACCGAGTTCGCGAAACACCGCACGCGGCACTAGCAGACACGCCCCGGTGAGGGTCTGGAAATCGCGGCTTACGTTGGCGGGCGGAAAATCGGCCGGCTCGCCCGGGTAAAGGTGAACCGGACGGCATCGCTCGTCGAATACAACGCCCGCGTGATTGATGTTGCCCGTGTCGGGGTAGAGCTGGCGGTTGCCGATCACGCCGATTGTGGGATCCGCACGCGCCGCGTCGAGCATGCGGCGCAACCAGAACGGGGTCACCTCAGTGTCATTATTCAATAACACCATATAATCCGAGCGCGCCAGCGCCGCCGCCTTGTTTATGTTATGACCGAAGCAGCCGCGCTCTTCATTGCGTATCACGCGGATCCGATCCCCCAGCGAGTTAAGGTAATCCGCAGTGCCATCGGTCGAGCAGTCGTCTACAATAATGATTTCAACCGCAATGTCCGGGTCGGCGTAATTGAATATGCTGTTCAGGCACGCACGGGTCAGCTCTACCCGGTTGTGCACTGGAATCAGCAGCGAAGCCTGCGGCACTATATCGTGCGCCTGCTCCCGCCCATGCTCGGTCAGACCGTTTGCACCTTGCGGCGACCGGCCATCGAGGCTACCCACATCGGCGAGGCATTCCGTCGCAGCAGAGGGACGCCCGGGTCGGTCATCGGCCGCTCCTCTAGTGATGAGCTCGGGCCTGCTGTCTTGGGGCATCAAGCCGCCGTCTGCTTCTCCGTCGTTTTCCAGGAATGCGACCAGCTCCGCCGTTTCGGCCGCCGACCACCCGAGCGCACGCAGTTCGTCGAGTACGAAGGTCGCCGAAGGATCGAGGGCGAAGGCGCATGAATAGGCTGCTTTTGCACCATCGATCTTGCCCTGTAGTTTCAGAGCGTGACCGAGCTGTAGATGCGGGTCGGCTGCACTCGGATCGAGTGCGATTGCCCTCCGGTAGGCGACCTCGGCCTGCGCCAGCTTGTCGGGATCCCGCAGATCGCCCGACTCCTTCAATGCATGGCCGTACTGAACCCATATGCCCGGGCGGCGGGGATTTCGAGCGAGAGCCTTGCGGTAGAGCTGGGTGGCACGCTCCCATTGCCGCGCGTCTCGGGCGCTGTCGGCTCGATGGACAAGGCTCAGCTTCCGGCGCATCGAACCGCGGCGCGGCTGGTCGACGATATCGTCGTCCCTGGAATTCGGTGCGACCGCCCCTCTCAGCCCGGCCATTTGCGCTTCGGTCCAGCCGAGCCCGCTCAGTTCCTGCAACGGATAGGGCATCGACGGGTCGAGCGCGAAGGCGCGCAAATAGGCGGCTTGAGCCTCCTCGGTCTTGCCCTGGAGTTTCAGAGCATGGCCGAGCTGCAGGTGCGGGTCGGCGGCACTCGGATCAAGTGCGACCGCCTTCCGGTAGGCGCTCTCCGCTTGCGCCAGCTTGTCGGGGTCGCGCAGCTCCCCCGACTCCTTCAGTGCATGACCGTACTGAACCCAAATGCCCGCAATGCGGGGATATCGTTCGAGAGCCATGTGGTAAAGCCCGGCTGCGAGCTCCCACTGCCGCCGGTCTCGGGCGCGATCCGCCAGGGTGACCACGCCCGGCCGGCGGCGCTTTAAGCTGAGGCGCGGCATTATTCGTCCACCCTGCAGAAGCAGTGATGTGCTGTTCCGAACAGGTGCCGCTCGACGCCCGCTGAATTCCGATCAAGCGATACCGCGACACGCCCCGCGTCGGGCAGAAAATGCTCACGATCCAATGACCTCGTCCCCCATCAGATGCCGTGTCCGCCGCCTCGAAGAGCCACGGTCCGGCGTTCTGGAAACCCACGCAACTGCGCGGCGCAGCCAGTCGCACACACGATAATTCTAACCCAACTCGACCCGTCGGGCAACCGTTGGAGCATTTTGAGGTGCATGGATAACAGCTTCCGAGGGCCGAGCTACCATCGTTCCAACACGGGCAAAGGCAGGGCGCTCTGCTTGGGGGGGGCGACATTGGTAAATACGCCTATCGCCGGCGCTCGATCACGAAAATGTTTTCATTGACGACCTCAGGGAGATCCACAAGCACGCGACAAGGCGATGAGCCGCAAAGATAATTGAGGACAAGGCGAAAACCTGATGCCGTCCAGGCATGGAAATGTGTGTCAAACCGAGCGGATATGAGCCGGTCGATACCAGAAGCTATTTCATTCTCAGGAATGGGGATCCCGCCCAATTCAACATGCACAAAGCGGATATGTTCTTCATACGCTTGCCGCCGCGTGCCGTCGCCGCCGTCTTTTTCGTCGGAAATTACATGCGACAATGGGGTTTCAGGTCGCGAGCGGTCGAAAGTGTGCCTCTTGTCGGGCACCACAACAATCGCCCTACCGCCGGGCTGCAGCACCCGCAGCCAATGCCTCAACGCTCCGAGGGGGTTTTCCAGATGCTCGATCACGTGCGCGGCAATCACGAAATCCAGCGAAGCATCAGTGACGCCTTCAAGCGTTTGCGCGTTCAGCTCGCCAGCGGCCACCAACTCACCCTCGCACCTCGTTCGCAACGCGTCGTGGTCGTTGACATCGCCATAGAAACAGGAGACCCCCGCCGGCAGCGGAAAGGGGCGACTGGCCGCTCCGATTTCTATTCCGCTCCCGCTGATGAAGGAATGAGCTATCGCGCGTCGCGCGCTTTGCGCTTCGGCCTCCAACTTCTCAGCAAGCCATCGCTCGCGCTGGCGATGCATCTGTGCTACGAGAGCAGCCAGATCGAGCGAACTCTGTCGCCAGTAATCTGGAAAATGATCTTTACGCGTCGGCATTATGCGGGACTTGCTGGGTCACCGCTCGGTGCGAAAACAGCAGCTTGATTATGGACGCAAGCCCAAATGTTGGTGATTTCTTCCTGAATATCGACATGCAGAAAACCGGTGCCAAATTTTAGAACCGCCTCTAACTCGGCGCGCGAATAGAAGTGGTGCCAATGGCCAGTACCCTGCGAAATCTGTTGGCGTATCTCATCCCGCCATGAGATGGTCCGCTCCTCATACGGAAGCTGATCGAACGAAAGCAGGTGAATTGTTGCGAAGCCGGTTGGTGTCAACAGTCGATGAATCTCAAAAAAGAGGTTGTATACAAAGGGCTTGGGAACGTGCTGCAGCGCCGCCACGCTGTAGATGAAATCGACGCTCGTATCGGGCAGTGGCACGGTCACTCCATCATAGTGCAGAAACCGAAACGGGGGTCTGTCACCTAGAGACTGTCCCGCCCTTGCCAGCATATTCTCTGCTATGTCGAGGCCGATTATCGAGGCAGGCATATGGCCTGCACCTGAAAGCGCTCTGTTCACGGCTTCCATGATGCACCCGGTGCCGCTTCCGATTTCCAGGCAGTGCGGCCGTTGGGGCAATCGGATGCATGGAAACAGGCGGAATATGTCGTTGACGTAACGGTCGGCGCGATCGCTCAATTTATCGAGGGGAACACCGTCGTGAATGCGCGCGTTGACACTTTCCAGGCTTTCGTCAGGATTATTCCAGGTGGCTGCTGCTGCACGGAGGTCGACTTCAGCGTCATCCGCGGTTGGCGTATTGCGCATCTCACAGCGCCTTGCGAATATATGCGATATTGGTCTTGATCAACATGCTCTCGATCGCATACCGGGTGTAGCCGCCCGCTGCCGTTGGCCCCATCGCATGGTCGATCAGCTGCTTCACAAAACCGACCATCCCGTGATGATGGCTCGGAAAGATTCTCGGTGAGCCAGGCAGCCCTATTTCTGCCGGACAATAATCGGTGCAGTCGAAATCTGCGCCTGACGAAGTAAACGCCGTGCAGATGTCTTCGATGACATAGACCCCCCCCGGATTGAGCAAGGTCGGGAACAGAAGCGCGAACGAGCGAGCCGTCAAAAAGCCCAAATGGGATGCATCGTCGATTATGACGTCGAAGGGTCTGCCATCGCATGCTGCAGCAATAACCACTGGATCGTCCTGTCCACCCTGAAGGAACGAGAATCGGGGGTCCTCTGGAAACGTCGCAGGCTTTGGCGATACGTCTATTCCAACAACCTCGGCTCTCCCCTGAAAATATTCTTGCCACATGAGGATCGACAGTCCGTTCTGTACCCCCAACTCAAGAAGCCGAATGGGCTTGTCTTGGAAGGACTGGAAAATTCGGTCATACTCGACCAAATAAGTAAGCGGCTTGCGAGACAAATCGTCACCATAGAGGCGGTCAGCTACGGCAATCAGGTCGACTCTCGCGTCATTGCCGGTTGGCGTATCGCCCATCGTGCGCACTCACTTCAGTCCGTTTCGCCGATAGCTAAGAAAGCGATGGAGCACTGGGGTGTCAATCGAGGATTTCCGTGGGTCGATCGAATAGTCACGCGCCTGGGCGAACAAAACGGTGGAGAAACGCTTTCTCACAGTGCGCTCGAGGCCAGGATGGTGGCGGCCTGTAGGTCCCACCCCCGCTGCCCAAGTTGTACGGCATCTTCGACCCGAGTAACGAAAGCCTCCATTGTGAACACTCGTTCGAACACTTCCCGAGCCCCGGCCCCTAGTCGCCTACGGAGGGCGGGGTCCGTAATCGCTCTCGTCAAGGCATTTGCGATTTCCTCGGCTGTATTATGGTGGAAAAGCAGGCCCGATGTACCGTCGCAGAGATATGTCGAGGTGCCAGTCGTCGTACTACACGCAACAAGTTTGCTCATCGCCATAGCATCCAACGATACAAAGGGCAGTGTGTCATCGCGGGATGGTATTAAAATCACGTCAGCGACTGCCATTTGCGCAATGACTTCGCTATCGCTCAGTTCCCCGCCAAAGACTATAGAGGGATCCGATTGTGCTAGCTCTTCAACCTTCGATCGAAAATGCGAATCGAGGGTCCTCCCGTAAAATCTAAGTTCAGCCTGCATTCGTATTTCTGAAGGAACCTGCAGCATCCCCAAGACTGCTAGATCCTGCCCTTTACGCGATTCATACGAGCCGAATAGGCTTACGATCACTTTATTATTTTCAACCGAGGTAGGTTGTTGGGAACTTGCGACCGGATCATGTACGCCATATTCGATTATCTGCGCGTTGACACCATAGACCGAAAGAAAATCCGAAGAACGCTGGCTCGCCGCCCAAACCGGTCCCGGGTTATGGAACGCCTCGACCAGCCCAGGCATCTGTCTCGCAACGTGCTCGATCCCACCAGATTCGTGCACATACCAATAGGTTTCGACATTTCCGCTAAGCGCGTTTATCAAGGGCCAGCAAACAATGGTGTTGCAGATAACGATATCGAAATCTATGGCAAAGGGGATGGTCCGCTCAGGGTTCTCGAATACCAGTGGCTCAATGAGCACTTGAACCCCGATTTCTAATAGCCGCTGGTGGAAGCGTCCACCAACCGGTGAAACGACCACTACCCGAAATCCCCTCTTCACGAACATTGCCGCCACGAGGTAGGCTGCTCGAGGCGCCCCGCTCGCGGTTAGGTCATGGCTAAAAATCAACGCAGCTAGTCGTGCATCGCTGGGCCTTCGCGATTTACCGCCGACCGGATCACCGGGGAGCGTCCCAGCAGCGCCGATTTTCCCCGTGCAGGTGTGTGGTGCTTCGGTCAAAGCACGAACGCGGTTCGCGAACCGCATCTCGGAAAACTGAATCGCTGCAAGATTTCGTGCTAACTGCGAAATTATCGGCCAGCGCGTTCTCGCCTCCAATGCCCGCTCCAGAGCGGTTGCAACCTGTTGGGACCCATTTTGTGGCAGTACGAACCCAGAAACCTCGTCGACCAGATAGTCGGACGTTCCAACCTCCTTTGAGCAGATTAGTACCTTTCCGGCGGCGAGAGCGTGCAACGATTCCCAGGACAGCGCGTCGTCCCGAGATGGACACAAGATGATATCCGAATCTTCCAGCGCGCTCCAATATTCGGCCGATGTCATTCCATCAAAGAATTCGATGCGCTGATCGCCGCACGCTCGCTCTCTGACGTCGTGATAGAACCCGCGGTCTTCAACCCGGCCGCCAAGACGAAGCCGACAGATGTCGTGCATGACTTTGGGTAGCAGTTGAAAACCGAGGACGGAGAGATCCTGCCCCTTGCTCGGCCGAAACGTTCCAAGGGTCGAAATAACGATATCGCCGCTCCGACGACTTGGCTTGCGCTCAGGCCATAGACTGACGCCGTACTCGACAATCGCTGGCCTCACCCCGAATTGCTGCAAGGCGGCAGCCGACCTCGCGCAGCTCGTCCAAATCGCCGCGGCGTGGTGCAATGAATCTGTAAAATCCGGATGCAAATACAGATACTTTGGGATGAAATCGGTCTCATGTACGTAGCATACTACCCTTGTCCTGGAACCTAGCTCCCGCACCATCGCTGGCGAACACCTGATGGTGTTTAGCACCACCAGATCGAAGGCGCCGGCTAAGTCCATCACCGCGTCGTGCCCGGTCAACGCCAGGGGATCAACGATCACATCTGCGCCAAGACTGAGCATTTCCCGGCGCAATTCGCCATCCTCGGGCGAAATAACGACGACGAACCAGCCGGCCAACAGCAACGTACGAGCGACATCGTGCGCAATCTTCGCTGCCCCATTATCTTTGAAATCTTGGGAAAACAGGATAGCGTCACGGCCGTGGATAGAAGTTGACCGCCGACCGACGTGGTAGCGATAAGGTTCCTGAGAATCAATATAAAGGAGATCACGCATTGGCGGCGGAAAGAACGGATCCTCCTCAAGATATCGACCAAAGCGACGCATAATATATATGTCGGCCTTGCTGCTTTTAAATGCCTTACGTACATTGTCGTGCTTTCCAATAGACTGGTGGCCGATATGGGTCAATTCTGCATAGGGAGTATAGATGCAACTATAGCCCGCGTTACGAATGCGCAGGCATAAATCGACATCAGAGTGGGAAACGGGAACATTGACAGCATCAAACCCGCCGATCTGATCGAACAGAGCCTTCGAGATCGCGAAGCACGCGCCGGAAATGAGCGACACTTGCCGCACGCTCTGTGCCAAGTTGAAGCTCGCGTTGGTCCCCCGTGGGTAGGCATGAAACGCGGTACCAACGAGGCGCCGGACACCTGTGACCATGCCGGCGTGCTGGATCCGATTGTCCTCATAGATCAGCTTCGGCCCTACTGCACCAGTCCCCGGCAAGGTAAGCCACTCTAGGATAGCCTCGATCCACTCGCGCGTACGGACACGTACGTCGTCGTTGTAGAACACCAGATATTGACCGCGAGCCGCCGCCGCTCCGGCATTGCACTTGTCGGAGAAGTTATACGGCTTGTTATAGGTTACGAAACGGAGTAATTTGTAGCCGAGTAGCTCGGAACACTCGGCAGCCGCAGTTGAGTTAGTAACCACCACGATCTCGTAGTGCCGATATGTCGTTAGCGATACGATTGAACGCACCGTGTCTGAGATATGTGACGGATTATCGGACGGGACGATCAGAGAGACCAGCGGTTGAGCACCTCCCAGAGCTCTGCGGACCCGATTGGCCGTCGGCAGCGCCTCTGCGACCCCGCACCAGCCGCGGCGATCGATGGCGTCTTGCAAGGCCGCAATGTTACTTTGTCGGGCGTGTGGTTTGTCGCCCACCGCAGCTGAGCCACCAATCATCCGCCAACCATAATAGTATTTACGCAAGTGGGCAACAACCGGATTGCATTCTGCAACCCGCAGCGCCAAGTCATAGTCTTGGGATAAATCAAACTGAGACCGCAAACCCCCTAGTTGACGAACGATCGACGTTCGGTAGACCGAGAAATGTCCAGTATACATTACGGCCGTTAGTAACGGAGGACTCCAATCCGGCTTAGGCATTAATTCTTTGACGATGTCGTACTCATCGATTTTGCATTCATCGGTATACACGAGATCGATACGCGGATCGGCGATAAGGCGGCTGGCAACGTCTTCCAGCGCATCGCGGGTCAACATGTCGTCATGATCGAGTAGGCCGATATACGCGCCCGTTGCAAGATCCAGGACAATATTTGTAGCGGCCGAAATACCGAGGTTGTCAGGGATTCGAGTGACCTTGATGCGTTGGTCCATTGATTCATAGTAGTCCAAGATCGCCGTTATATCATCGCTCTCTGAGCCATCATCTATAAGGCACAACTCCCATTCGCTGTACGTCTGGCAAACGACTGAAAGAATCGCCCGCTCAAGATAGACGATCGGCGTTCGGTAGACCGGCATCAATATTGAGATCTTCGGTCCCCGACGAACGGTCCCAATATTGGGATGATCGAGGCGAAAGCGCTGGGCAACCTCGATCTGTGTTTCCCGATATCGACACAATATTGGTAGCGGGAAGGGGTCGGAGTTTGGCTTCTCGGCATGACATAGCGGTACGATGGCGATAGCGCAGAGCAGCACCTCGACGCCTGGTCTGTCTTCTCCCATGCATCCTGATCTCGCGACCGCTGTCGCCAATTCTTCCATGAGACCACTGGCACGGTTGTCGAGCAGACCGATCTTCACGGAGAGGTACTTAGCGACGATCGAAGCTTTGTCTTCCGACGACGCATTCGATGGCGTCTGCCAGGGCAAGCGGCACAGTAGTTCTGCTGTCCGCAATGTAACTTCCCCGGGTAGGCCCGTCCTGGTCGTTATTATTGGTGGCGGTATAATTCCAGGCTCGGGCGGTATGGCTGAGCCATCCTGCCCGGGACGACCTGGCGTATCAAAAACGACGTCAGCCGGGCAATTGGTCAGCATGTGACCATTTGTTCCAGAGCGCAAAATTACCCCGTGCGGCTGACCGTCGCGGAGGTGGAGAGGGACGCTGAAATGAAAACCGTGATAGCCCGCACCAAATCCGAGATCGGCGAGATCTTGGCGAAATTCGTCAGCCAGGGTCTTGCTGATGCTGTGGCCATCGATTATCAACTCGACCGCAATTGCTTCACCCGGCGTACCCTCATCGAAGGTCCAGCCGAAAATCGAACCTTCAGCACACCCGTCATAGTAGCCGATCGAGCTCAGGCCTACCGCGTCGGCGACATCGGCGCGAAGGATTGATCGTATTTCTGACAGGTGAGCACCCGTCCATCCCAGCTGCGTTAATTCGAACGATGCGGCCTCGAGCGAAGAGCCGAGTGCAAACGCCCGCAAAAAGGACACCTCGGCGTCCTCTTCCTTGCGCTGCATTTTCAAAACACGACCCAGCTGCAAGTGCAAATCGGCGAGACTCCAATCGATAGATAGCGCATTTCGGTAAGCGGTCTCCGCTTGCGCCAGCTCGCCGGCGCCCCTCAGCGCGTGACCATATTTAACCCACGTCAGCGGAGCCTTTGGGTTGCTGTCAAGCAGCGTTCGGTAATATCCCGTCGCCACTGCCCATTGCCCTGCAACGAGCGCTTGGTCTCCAACCGGCGTCTCGTCATGCCCTATGGGTTGCCGATCAGATAGCGGCATCCGTCTACCCCCTTTGAAAGACGCCAGACTCCGGACGGGCGCCGCTTACGAGTCCTTTTTTGCCAAGGGCGACTGCTCGGCGGCAAAGACTCCGTTCACAGTAACCGTCCCGCGGTCCGAAAGCCGATCAACCGCAGGATCGGCGTCAGCCACCCTGCTCTCGGCGTCGACTCCGGCATTGCCTTGAAGTCGGTCTGCAGCGACGCGAGCGCCACCCTAGCCACCTCACGAGCGGCGGCGAGTTGGTTTCGAACCGACGCAATCTCTGCTTCCATCGCCTCGCAGGCCACGTCGCGCTCCTGCGCTGCGCTCTCAGCGCGGGCGACCGCGGATCTCAGCATAGTGATTTCGGTCCGCGTGCTACTGGCTGCCGCCGCATGCTCGCGTTCTTGCTGCGCGGCCTGCGCGAGCCGCTGTCGGAGATCGGCGATCTCGGTCTGCATCGCATCAGACGCGTCGGCACCTTTCCGCGCCTCCTCCTCGGCCTGCGCCAACGCGCCCCGCAGGTCGGCGATCTCGGCCTGCATTTGAACGGACGCATCCGCACTACCCCGCGCCGCGTCCTCGGCCCCTGCCAACGCGTCCCGCAGCTCGGTGATCTCGCCCTGCATCGCTGCAGTTGCGTTGGCGCCCTCCCGCGCCGCGCCCTCGGCCCGTGCCAACGCGTCCCGCAGCTCGGTGATCTCGGCCCGCATGGCTGTGGTCGCGGCAACGCGCTCCTGCGCATCCTGTACGACGGCTCGCCGCAGCGCCCCAATCTCGCGCTGCATCGCCTCCTGCGCGGCAGCGCGTTCGTGTCGGTCCCGTTCGGCTTGCGCCAGCGCGTTGCGCAGCGTCATAACCTCAGCCTGCACCGCCTCCGCCGTTGCCGTGTGCTCCCGCCCTACCCGCTCCGCCTGCGACAGCGCGTCGCGCAGCGCCATAACCTCAGCCTGCGTCGCCTCCGCCGTTGCCGCGTGCTCCCGCCCTACCCGCTCCGCCTGCGACAGCGCGTCGCGCAGCGCCATAACCTCAGCCTGCGTCGCCTCCGCCGTTGCCGCGTGCTCCCGCTCTACCCGCTCCGCCTGCGACAGCGCGTCGCGCAGCGTCATAACCTCAGCCTGCACCGCCTCCGCCGTTGCCGTGTGCTCCTGCCCCACGCGCTCCGCTTGTGCCAGCGCGTCGCGCAGCGTCTCGACCTCGGCCTCCATCGCGGCCGCGGCGATGCCGCGCTCCGCTGCCTCCTGCTCAGCCTTCGCCACGAGGCCCCGCAGCGCGGTGGTCTCGTCCTGAGCTGCCGCCGTCGCGGCGGCCTGCTCCTGCGCTTCCCGCTCGGCCTGATCGAGGGTTTCCCGCAGAGCTGCAAGTCCGCTCTGCAGCGCCTCCGCCGCAGCGACGCGCTGTTGCGCCTCTCGCTCGGCACGGCGGAGAGCCGCTTCGCGCGTTTCAAGTTCCGCTTGCGCCACTTGGAGCGCCCCGAGAAGCTCGTCGGCGCGACGCGAAAGGTCCACCGGTGCAGCCTCGCGCTCGGCAAGCGTCGCCCGCGGGCCGCTGGCCTCTCGCGCGCGTTCAGCGTGATCGTCGCGTTCCCTCGTAATTCGGGCAATTTGCGCGCTTTGTCCTTCGATCGTCGCAGCGGCGTCCGCCACACGCGCCTCGGAGACGTTCGCTCTGTGGCCGGCGCTCTCGACGGCCGCCCGCAGGGCCACGGCTTCGCGCTCGATCTCGGGATATTTGGCAGCGACATGGGCAACGTCTTCGAAGGCCTGCACAAATGGCCGTTGCAACTGCTGAAAGCTGACAAACTGCGAGACGATATAGGATATCTTGTCGCGCGCCCCGTCCTGGCCGGCACGGCTGGCGAGCTTGTATAGTGTGCGCACCAGCGGCTGACTGGCTTCACGGTGACCGGAGCCGTCAGGCCGGCCGGCGGGATCGATGATGTCGGACAGAATTAGGTCCAGCTCTGATTCGCTCTGTTGCCATGGTAAATCGAGAAATTTTCGTAATCTTTCGGCATTGGCCGAAGGATTGTCGAACCACTCGTCGTATTCGACCGTGCAGAAATCAAGGCCATTCGCATATCGAAAAAAATCGATCATGTGAACGAGCCAGCGATATTCCCCTGTTGCCGTATCGAGGCCGTCATGAGCGCTGAGCGACAGCGCAATTTGAGCCGGGTTGCGCAAGCACAGCACTGCCCGCGGCGCCAGTCTAAGCTCGTTGAAGATCTGATGCCAAACCGGCATCAGCCTTACAGTGCGCGCATCCTTGAAGCCGAAATAGCCCTCGCCCATTCGCTTTTCGAGAAAATCGACGATCTCGCGTCGGATGGGCGCGATCCTCGGATCCGCCCACCACGCCACGGGCAGGGCGAAATCATGAAAGCGTCCGTTATAGTCGCGGTTGAAGAGACGGAGAATGCGCTCGTGAAACTCGGCGATCTCCCACCGCTCCCAGTGGCCCGCGTTGCCGACCGTGGGCGCGACGTCGTCGGCCATATCGACCCCGAGCGCGCTGAGGATGTGAGAACACAGCGAGGTGCCGCTGCGATGCATACCCAGAACGAAGACAATCGGTCGGCGCTGTACAGCGCCCGAAATTGTAGTAACTCGATCCCGCCTCGGCGGATCAAGGAAAAGTGACTGGGAGGTCAGCATGTCGTCATTCATTGCCGATGGCCGTCTCGAGAGCTCATGGCTAAGGCGGAATCCGGAGCGCAAGGCCGGTCACGGCGAATGACCGTGCGCAAATCATGTGCCACATTAGCACTCGTGGCGTGGCCCGAGCGCCGGCGTAGCACAATCGATCATAACTGGGTCTCCCGGCCAACGTCCTTGGTTAACGCTCGGCCGGCTTCTACCGCGGTTGCCCGTTGAGGGCAACCGCCAAACGTGCACCCGGACCTGCGGCAGAATGGTTCCTGCTGCAGACCACTTGCCTCGCAGCCGGGAAAGAGGGAAGAGAGGCCTGGAGCTGATCAGGAGATCCGACCCGATGCGCGCCCTAGTTCTCGCCTGTCTCCTCACGCTCGCCGGCTGCGTCTTCGATAGTGACCGGGTCCGAGTCGACAACTTCACCGTGGAAACGCCTGTGACCTTCACCTATGCCGCGCAGACCAACACCGTGATCACGGCCAACGACGACGGCGCCGCAGAGCGCATCCGGCGCGATTGGCTCGCCGAGTCACTCGCCGCGCATGCGATGTGCGATGCCGGCTATGTCATCGAGACGCGGCGCTTCGTGCAGTCGTCGGACGGACCGTTTGTCAATGGCGGGGACGTTGCCTACACTGGGCGCTGTCTGTAGAAAAACCCCAACCGGCGCCACCCAGTATCTCTTCATCCGCGTTCGGCGGCCTGCCAGCGCTCGAGCAGTGGCCTCGGCACGTGCTCGACCGGATCGCAGGTGCGCATATCCGGCCTCCGCCCTTACGGATAGGCACCGACCACAACCGGATTCGGGCTCGCTCTCTCGCTCCTGTGAAAAACCTGGCCGTGACCACGACAACGTCGCCCGAGCGCAGCTCGACTTGGCTTGCCGTCTGCGCCTCCGAACCGTACGCGCATATCCGGCGGCGATGCCGGGCGCTTCGTGCGCAGTGTTGTGATAGTGAGGTTGAGAATAAGTACGGCTACGCTCATACGCTTCTGGGCGGCCTCGCTGGCGGTTTGAAGCGCGCGGCGGCAGACGAGCAGCGATAGCCGAGGATTGTTGTGCACGCTGCCGTCATCAAACAAACAACGGTTCCTCGATCGCCAAAACGTTGGGTGTCGTTGGCATCGGAACCCCCTTTCGAGTGTTCTCCGAGACCGAAATCGACCCTTAACGGTAAATCAAAGACGGCAAATCCGGCTCACGGCCAACCACCCTACCGGTCCCTTTCGAATTCGTCCGGCACGCCACGACGCATTCGCACTTTTCTTTAACGTCTTGAGGCAAGAATTCTTAACCAATCAGCGGTATACACTCATGACGACGCTCGGAGCGCTCACGCACTTGCCACGATGATCTTTCTCGCGTATCGATGACGTTATAAATCGCCAGCTGCGATATTCTGAGCCGAGCAATGGATTACTTTTTAGGCGTGGATCTATGGACTACCCGATTAGGACTGTATGCGTCGTCGGTCTAGGTTATATCGGCCTGCCGACGGCCGCGACTTTAGCCAGCCGGGGCGTCGAGGTGATCGGTGTCGACGTCAACCCGCAAGTCGTCAAAGCCGTCAACGCCGGGCAGCCCTATTTCTCCGAGCCCGATCTCGACATGTTGCTGCGCGCAGCGACAACTTTGGGCAAGTTACGCGCCACGTCGCGGCCGGAGCCCGCCGACGCATTCTTGATCGCCGTTCCGACCCCGTTTCACGCTGACCGGTCGCCAAATCTAAGCTACGTCGATGCAGCGGCGGATGCGATCGCGCCCGCCCTCGTTTCCGGAAACGTAGTGATCCTGGAATCCACTTCGCCGGTGGGTACGACAGAACGGCTGGCCACCCAGCTAGCCCGGCTGCGGCCCGACCTCTCCTTTCCCCGAGGGCGACATGCGGAGCCGCTTGATGTGCACGTCGCCCATTGCCCGGAGCGGGTGCTGCCCGGCCGCATGGTTCGTGAGCTGATCGAGAACGATCGGATCATCGGCGGAATGACCGAAGCCTGCGCAGAGCACGCGGAGGCGGTCTATCGGGTATTCCTACAAGGGAACCTGTTTCGTACGGATGCGCCGACGGCCGAACTGGTCAAGCTGGCCGAGAATGCATTCCGCGACGTCAACATTGCTTTTGCTAACGAGATGTCGCTGATCTGCGACCAGCTCGGCCTCAATGTCTGGCGGGTCATCGAACTCGCCAACCGCCATCCCCGGGTCGGCATACTTCAACCTGGGCCGGGTGTGGGCGGGCACTGCATCGCCGTCGATCCGTGGTTTATCGTCGCATCGGCGCCGGAACGCACGCGCCTGATCCGCACCGCGCGTGAGATTAACGACGCCAAACCGAAATTCGTCGTCTCTCAGATCCGTGAACTCGCCGAACGGTTCAAACGGCCCGTCATTGCCTGCCTCGGACTGACCTATAAGCCCGATGTCGACGATCTGCGGGAAAGTCCAGCGCTCGAAATCGCCATGGACCTAGCTCGCACCGGCCGGGAGCAGATTTTGATCGCCGATCCGAATTTGAGCGCTTCGCCGACAGAACTTGCAGCGCTGCCGAACGTCTCGTTCTGCGACACTCTGGAGGCGGTCCGGAATGCGGACATCGTCGCTCTGCTGGTCGCTCACTCTCGGTTCCGGAAAATTCCGCGCGAAGAGTTGATGCGCCGCGTCGTCATCGACGTGACCGGTCTGACCCACGCGTCTGGTTAGATCGCGCGACCCGGGGAAATTAAAGGCCGTGTACCTCGCCCGTAACCATAACAGGATGGGGCACTCAGGATGAAGCTTCTTTTTGTTTTCGGGACGCGGCCGGAAGCAATCAAGCTCGCACCGGTGGTTAGGGACTTGTCGGCTCGACCGAATTTCAATTGCAAGGTCTGTGTCACCGGTCAGCACCGTGAACTGCTGGCCCAGGTCCTTGACTTGTTCGCCCTCCGCCCCGATTGGAATCTCGAGATCATGCGCCCGGATCAGAACTTGGCTTATCTGACCGGAGCCGCGTTGTCTGGGGTGGCGCAGATAATCGATTCCTTCCGACCCGATCGGGTCATTGTGCAGGGTGACACTACCACGACCTTCGCCGGGGCACTGGCGGCCTTCTACCACAAAATTCCGGTCGGGCATGTCGAGGCTGGACTTCGTACCGACAACATCTACGCACCGTGGCCCGAGGAGGTGAACCGCCGGCTTGTCAGCCATATCGCCGATCTTCATTTCGCCCCGACAGCGCGAGCACGCGATAACTTGCTGCGCGAAGGGATCGGCGGCGAACGAATCGTCGTCACCGGCAATACCGGGATCGATGCCTTGCTCTGGGTTTCTGCTTTGCTAGACGAGCGGGAAGAGTTGCGATCGCGTGCCGGGAAGATGTTTGCCCAGCATTGCGGGGATAGACGACTGATTTTGATTACGGGTCACCGCCGCGAAAGTTTCGACGGCGGGCTCACGCGGATTTGCCGCGCGGTGGCCCGGATCGCCCAGCGGACGGATGTGGCCATTGTCTTTCCGGTACATCCAAACCCCAACGTCCGGCGGGCGATCGAGCCGCTTCGCCAGCACGCGAGCATCCTCCTCGTCGAGCCGGTCGAGTACCCCGAACTCGTCTTTCTGCTGAAGAGGTGCCATTTTGTCGTGACCGATTCCGGCGGAATCCAGGAGGAAGCCCCATCATTCGGCAAGC
>Ga0210408_10002375_pt1 | contig 18384 bp, 22 predicted proteins | sample IncBWH4MmetaG_FD_155471 | JGI IMG/M metagenome (GOLD analysis project Ga0210408, IMG submission 155471) | Forest soil microbial communities from Barre Woods Harvard Forest LTER site, Petersham, Massachusetts, United States - Inc-BW-H-4-M | ecosystem: Environmental > Terrestrial > Soil >...
AAGCCGGCGAGATGACGATCGGTCTCGGCATCCTGCTGCTCAACCTGCACAATCCCGTCTACACGGCGGAGACGGTGGCGACGCTCGACATCATCGCCCGGGGCAACTTCGTCTTCGGCGTCGGCTTGGGCTACCGCGACATTGAGTTCGACGCCTTCGGCGTCCCGAAAGGCGAACGTGTCAAGCGGCTTAAAGAGTACCTGACCCTCGTCGAGCGCCTTTGGACGGAGGACCGCGTATCCTATGAGGGGCCTGGCTGCCGGCTCGACAATGTACACATGAACATCCGACCGGTGCAGAAGCCGCGGCCGCCGATCTGGATGGCGGCAAACAGCGACCCGGCGGTAAAGCGCGCTGCCCGGATGGCGGATGCCTGGTTCATCAACCCGCACGCCACCAGCGACACCATTCGCCGGCAAATGGCGGTCTACCGCGCGGAGCTGGAGGCCGCCGGAAAGGACGCGCCGCGGGAGTTGCCGGTCGTCAAGGAGGTCTACTGCGCCAAGGATCGGGCGACCGCACTCGAAATGGCCGGACCCTACCTGCTGGCGAAATACCGGGACTATGCCAAGTGGGGGCAAGACAAAGTCATGCCCGACGACACCGACTTCAGCCGCCCGCTCGAAGAGTTGATCAAGCGGCGGTTCATCCTTGGCTCGCCCGAGGAATGCTACGACGGCCTCAAGCCTTACTGGGAAGAGTTTGGCGTCAATCACATCATCATCCGCACGCATTGGGTGAGGATGCCATTATCCACCTCACTCGCGAGCATGCGTCTGATCTCGAACGAGCTACTGCCTCGCTGCAGGGAGTCTCGCCCGGCGGCCGGCTTGGCTCCGCGCCAGCCTAAGCATTCTCGCGGCTGCAGACCTTCGACGACAACACTCGGGTGCCTCGGCTCTTTTCCTCTCGGCGAACATAAGCCAGGTGCAGCTCGACCTATATCTTCGTTTTCCTGAGTCGAAAGGGTCTGTGTCATGAACAAGAAGGCGCTAGTGTTGTTTTCTGGTGGTCAAGATTCGACGACCTGTCTTGCTTGGGCGCTATCGAACTTTGAACACGTTGAAACCGTTGGATTTGATTATCGACAGCGTCATCGTGTTGAGCTTGACTGCCGTGTTACAATTCTCGCTCAGACACGCCCTCTGTTTCTCAGGAGGCTTTAGCGTCGTTCGCCGCGTTCCTCCGACGGATTGCAGGTTTAGTTGGCCTAAGAGGATTTCCAAGATCATTCAATTTCTTCATTGGTGTTAACAGCCGATGCGGGAGAGCCTGCGGCATGCTCAGGCGGCATTTTGAATTGGGCGAGCGCCATGTGCGCGAGCGGGAGGAGCACATCGCTCGTCAGCGCGAAATCGTGGCGCGCCTTGAACACCTGCGGGAACCAGTTACGCTTCAAACGGCGCGCGATCTATTGCGCAAGATGGAACACGCACAGATGCTGCACGTCACCGAGCGCGACCGACTGCGCGAGCTCCTCGGAGATTGAGAGGGCCTGAAATCCGTTCGCCCCCGTGGCGCGCCGAAGAAGCTCGCGTCCTCGCCGAAAGCCTGTCGCCATGCCCGACCAAGCTGTGAAGTGCTGGATCTTCCGCGTCAAGGACGCCAAGACCGGCGAGCATTTAATCAAGCACAGCGATTTGCGCGCCGTATTCGGCAAACCCGACCAAAATCAGCGCTTCTATTTTCACGACCTGCAACGCGCAAACCGGGAGGTGCAAAGCCTTCGTTCGGACATCCTCAAGTCACCGATCCTTATATGCGCTGGCTGCAACACGACGCGGACGCAACCGCACGATCGCGCCTGGGAGCACATGTCGCGTTGGTTGAGAGAGCGTCAGCCGTCAATTCGCGTCGGCGATTTTGTCCGCGGCAACCGAATCTTTCGCCACCACACCAAGCGCCAGATGCGCAACGTGCATTTTTATTTTTTTAAAACAACTCGGCGGAATGATTCTGGAGGGCAAAGGGAACGTACAGATTGAAGTTACGCCCGTTGCAGACGCGATCAAGAACAATCGGCCGCACCCTGAAGTCTATTTGCAGTTTGGAAGGAGCGACGGAACGGTCGGCCGCTTGGTCAAGTGTATTAAGTTGGAGACGGGACACGTCCTCGCCTGCCTGTTTTACCGCGTCGGCGCTTTCACCGTGAACGTGATCTTCGCGCAGGCCGGGGGCGGATGGGAGTCACTGTCCGCGACATGGCATCCGCGACGCAGCAGCGACAGGTTCGTCATAACCGATTTCAGATGGGACGAGCCGATTGGCGAGCTATCCGATTAAGGTGCCGTACGGCCGAATGCAGTTGGGCCGCCGCGCCCAAATGGCCCTCGTCCGCGCCAATATGGCGGTAGGCCGGCGTCGTATGTGAGTTGGGGATTTTTATGCCACGGGCTTGGTTTCTAACGAAGCAGTCCTTGAGCGACCTACGTTGATCGGATTTCACGCGACCAATTCGTTCTTGATACGCAAAACGGTGCCGACACCGGTTTTCAGGTCCTTAGCGATCCGCCGCACCCCCCGCCCTCTTGATGGCAGAAACCTTGGCAGCATCGCAATTCTCCAGCCGCCGACAGCCAAGACTAGTCCCCTGCTCTTTCGCTCGCGCGAGCCCCAGCGAGTACCCGCTCTCGGATCATGGCCTGTTCGAACTCGGCAAAGACTCCCATCATTGAAACATTGTCCGACCAGACGCCGTGGAGGTGTCGAGGCCCTGCTGGTGCAAAATCCTCTGTAGTGGCTTGGTCCGTGCCGGTCATTGATGGACTACTGGACTCCCTCGTGAGCTATACACCAAAGGCGTCGATCTTTTCCTGCTTACGACGAAGCCGTCTCCCGCCTCTGGGAGAACAATCCGCCGACTTGCGATGGGTCGAGTGGTCCTCGTGGCGCGCAGCCCGGTGACTCTTGTGCGCTTGATGGCAAGCGAGGTCATCTTCGAATGATCGACGGCGAGCTGAAATGCATTGTGGATGCGAGGGGCAACGATAGCGCCATGACGGACGAGCGCGAAGCCGCCTATGCGGATTATCAAAACCGCATCGAAAATGCCTGGAGAAGCGGACGATGAGCACCAGTTTAGAGCAACGTATGTGATGGATCGGCGCGGAAGTACGAATAGTGGCCCAGCTCGTCGATCTGTTTCGGAAGCGCGAAAGCGGTCGACGAGGAGGTCTCGCGCATCACGGCTCATCGCCTCCGGGCGAGCACCGCGGTTTGCTCGGGGTCGAGCTTACCGCGCGCGGCCTTCAAAGCTTCAGCACCGCCGCAGGTTTGCAGGATGGAAAAGGACAGAGGCACCGAGCTCCGAGCTCTCACGCGGAGGCGATATTTACGCCCCTTTGCCGCGGCGGGATGCACCTTTAATCCTTCAGAGACTCTCGTTGGTTCCCAAGCCAGAGCGCCTCAAGCGCATGGTCCGGCGCGTTGGCAAGTGATTTTTTATGGTGGCATGGCATGCGGAGGCGCATGGCATCGGCGCGGCAATCGAACAATCGAAGACTTACCTCTTAAACGGAATAACGCTAAGCTTTCCATCGTCGCGAATGTTTCACTGACAAACAACATCATGGTACGCTCGTATTGGGACAATAAGAATGATACATTCGTGTTGAAGCTTTAGTTTCCGGGCGGCGATACTGCACTTGGAGTCCATCGACTGTGGAAGGCGAACCCGGCCTAGCCTTGATGGATGAGACGTCGGCAGAGTACCGAAGTCTTCTCCGTTACGTGCCGCACTACCGCCGCGCTGCTTTTGATCAGCGGACTCGGCGGTCTTTTCCGAGTGTTGTGAGCGCGTCGGCAGCTGTCTTGCTGTCCGATATTGTCGGCTTCACCCGGCTTACCGACCGAATGGTGCAGAGCGGCATCGGCGGTGCCGAACAACTGGCCGACATCATGAACCGAATCATCAATCGGATGGCCGAGATTGTCTGGGCGCAAGGGGGCGAACTCGTCAGCTGGCACGGCGATGCAGGAACATTCGTCTGGTTCACGCGCGAAGGACTCTCTCTCGATGAGGCGACTGTGCTCGCCATCCAGGCAGCGTTCACAATTCATCGCGAGGCGATCACTTGGTCGGTCGACGGAGCGGCTGTGCAGTTTCGAAGCGCGGTAGGATGCGGTCCGCTCTACCACTTCGAGGTTGGCGGAAAAGAGGACGAATGGCGCGCGGTTCTGGCCGGCCCAGCACTGTCCCACGTCATCGCAGCGGAGCGGCTCGCAGCGCCGGGAGAGACGGCAATCACCCGATCTGCATTGGCGCGCGTGGGCAGCCGTTGCAAGTGCGTCCCTCTTGGCGAAGACATGGCTCGCGTAACGGGAATCGTCAAGCCCGCGGAGCCTGCCGGAGCGCCCGCACCATCCGGCGACGTACCATTGAGAATATTGCGCAAGGTTGTTCCTCCGATTCTGGTCAGCAGCAGCCATCGGTTATCCCAATGGCCCGGCGAGTTCCGCGTAGTCACGGCAGCCTATATAATGCTTCGTCACCCGGAGCATGCGTCCCCAGAAGATGCGCTGGCGAGTCTTCAGGACGCGGCGCAACGCGTTCAGTTGTGCCTCGCTCAGTTTGAAGGCCAGATCTACGAGATTGCGGCCGAGGAGGAAGGTATCACCTTCATTGCGGTGTTCGGATTGCCGCCGTGGTCGCAGGAGGACAGCGCGGTCCGCGCCGTGAGAGCTGCCTTGGCGCTCCACCGCGAATGGGGCGTGCTCGGGCTGACTAGCTCAACCGGGATCGCGACGGGACGGATATTCTGCGGCATATTTGACACGAAAACCGAATGCGCTGTGCTCGCGCTCGTCGGCCCCATCATGAACCTTGCGGCGCGGCTGATGCAGTTGAACGCCGGCGTCGTCTGCGACGAGCAAACCAGACAAGCCGACCGGCAGCGCGGTCGCATCTCCGCCCGCGAGCTTACGCCGCGGACGATCAAGGGCATGCTTCAACCGATAGCGACATTCGCGCCTTACGATGCAGGCGGCGGTGTGTGGCAGGCTCGCGGCGTTGAAGAAGACGTGATCGGACGCGAGCGGGAGCTGGCCGTCCTGTTCGACGGCTTGGAGAAAGCTCGCACTGGAGTCGGCAGGGTAGCCCTCATCGAGGGCGACGCAGGGATAGGCAAGACGTCGCTGGTCAAGCGAATCGTCAGCGTCGCTAACGATTCAGGCATGGTCGTCCTCGCCGGCGTTGGCGATAGCACGGACCAGACAACGGCGTACTTCGCATGGCGCCGAGTCTTCCTTGATTTGCTCGAACAAAGCGATTTGACGATTCGGGCCGCAGCGGCGCGATCCCCGTTTCCTGCGGCACCGGCTGTCGACTCCCACTACGCCTCCTCCGGCAAGACGACCTTCCGCCTCGGTGCTTTCGCTCACTTGGCGCCCCTCCTGGAGGACATGCTCGGACTGGAAGTTATCGACAATCACGAGACCGTGCTCCTGCGAGGGCAGGCAAGGGCCGATGCGCTTGTGCATTTGCTAATGGACTTGCTCCGAGATGCCGCGCGAAACGCTCCGATCGTCGTGGTCATTGAGGACATGCACTGGCTCGATCCGACTTCGCTAAGTTTCTTTATCGGGTTGGCGGAATGTCAGGCACCGATCATGTTGATCGGCACCACCCGGGGCCCCGACGTGCGCCCCGACGTCCAGAAGCGTCTGGCGGTGGTGGAGGGCGTCCAGTGGCTGCGACCGGAGCCCATGAACACCGAAGAAACAGGGCGACTCCTCGCGCGAACGCTCGGCGCCAGTGAGGCGGATGGGGACCTGGCCGCGATGTTCCGTCGTCGAACCGGCGGAAACCCGCTGTTCGTGGAGCAACTGTCACGAATGGCCTACGACAATCGACTCTTCGTCGTCAGCGAGGTTGTACAAACGGTTTCGTCTCTAACCGCCACGAGCGACGAACTGGACGATCTTTTGCGGCGTCAAGGCCTGCCGAGCACGATTGAGGGGGTGATACGAGGCCGACTCGACGGCCTGGGCAATTCGGAACTCTCGGTCCTGCGCGCTGCGAGCGTCATCGGCCAAAGCTTCAATCAGGAACTGTGCTCCGTGGGCGTGCCGACGCTCGAACCGGCCGAAGTCGCGCGATCGCTTGCCGTTTTAACCGAGATGGGCGTCGTCGAGCCTTCCAACCGAGCGCCTGACGAATTCGCGTTCAGGCATGCGGTTTTGAGAGACGTCGTTTATAGCGTGATGTCCTTCGCCGAGCGCCGCCAGATTCATGATTTGGTAGGCTCCTTTATTGAGAGCAATCCCCACACGGAGGACGTCAGCGCGTTACTGGGGCACCATTTTCTCCAGGCGAACAGAGCGGAAAAGGCAATGCGTCATTTTATAACGGCTGGCGAAGTTGCGATCAGACGCTTCGCCCATGCTGAAGCGGCGGCCGTTCTCATGCGCGCCTATGAGCTGGATCGAGATTTCCAGAGCGGCGACTCGGATGACGGATTGAGCAAAGGTGAGCGGGCTCACCTGTCGCTGCTGCTCGGTCAAGCATCCCTCGGATTGTCGCGGTACGCCGACTGTCGGGCCCATAACGAGACCGGTCTTCGGTTGGCGGGACGTTCGGTTCCGGCGTCCTCTGTGGGCGTGGCGATAGGGCTGATTGCACACACTGCCAAACAGGTCGGGTACCAAGTGTGGCCTTCGAGCCGCGAGGCGTCCGGGTCCGAGAAGACTCTGTTGCGCGAGGCGGTTCTCGGCTTTGAGGCGTTAGCCGAGTCCTATTTCTATCTAGGCGATGGGCTACGCACGCTGTATGCCGCGATGAGCACTCTCAATCTGTCAGAACGAATTGGACCGTCGCCGGAACTTGCCCGCGGCTGCGCAACCTTGGCGGGCATTGCCGGATTATTCCAGTTGCGCAAAGTCTCCGACCACTATTCCGCTCGCGCGTTAAAAATTCTAAGCGACCTCGATGACCCCGCAGCGGAGATTTGGGTCTTTATCCTGCTGGGGCTCTCGAAACTTGGCAAGGGGGAATGGGAGGGGTCAGGAACATTCTTTGCCAAGGTCATCGCCGCGGCCGACAAGGTTGGCGATCGCCGACGTTGGCGCGATGGCGTCGAGAACGCCGCCATCGCCAAAGCCTGCCGTGGAAAATGGAAAGAGGCGCTCGATGGATTTTCTGCGATGTTCGCCTCCGCCAGACAAGATAGAGACCAGAGATATATGGTTCTGGTCTACCGGGAACGCGCCTATTGCTATTTGCAATTGGGCGACCTTGATGCCGTCGACGGCAGCCTTAGATCGATTAACGAAGAGCTCGACCGCGGCCTGACGGCCGAGGACCTTCCAACACGAAAAGATCTGCATGCCATCGCGGCGAACGTGGCGCTTGAACGGGGCGACCACGTCAAGGCGGCTGAAGAGGCCGAGGCCGCCATCAAAGCAATTGCGCAGATCAGCGGTACGAGCAGTTTCCCAAATCTGTATTGGACGATTCTTCTCGTCGCCCGCGTCTTCGCCAATTTGTGGCTTAGAGCCGGGCCGAAAGCCACGGTCGATCCTGCCGTCCGCCGCGGTATGGCGGAAGCTTGCCGCGCGCTGTCGAAGCAGGCCTGGTCACACCCGATAGCCGCCCCGTCGGCCGCGATTGCCTGCGGCTACCTGGAGCAATTGCGCGGTCGCCCGGCCCGCGCAGCGCGTTTCTGGCGGCAAGCAGGGGACAAAGCAAGTCGTCTGGGCATGGATTATGAAGGCGGACTAGCCTTGGTCGCGCTTGGCGCCAATACCGAACACAGCAGACTCTCAGGGTTCCCGTTCGTCGCTGCCAACGGCACACCTGATGCAGGATAGCTCCTACCCTCCGTTTGAGCGGCTGGTCTCGGACGCCTTCGTCCGTTTCGAGTCCAACCTGAGGGCTGCGCTGCCGAACACAGCGCCGCAAGTTCTTAAGTTGCTGCACGGGGACCCGCCCGCCCTACATCCAGAAGTCGCGTTGGACTCCCGGAGCTTTCCTCATTACCTCCTGCCGTATTGGCTGAGTCCCGTTCGCGCAAGAGCAGTCGATCTAGAGTTTCAAAGCGACGTTTTATACTCGACGGCCAACGGAAGCCATTCGATCCGCTTATGCGACAACATTGCCGACGGTGATGGTCCCTCCACGCTTCGAAAAGTCGCGCCCTGCGCGGCCTATTTCTCTAGTGAGTTCAGCCGACCATACATGAAATATTTTCCAGTGCATCATGACTTCTGGGGGTTCTTCGACAAATTTTGGGCACAACAAGTCGAATCATCGTCCGCTGACGCCTTGCTTCGCGACGTAGATGATCAAGCCTTCTTACTATTGTGTTCCAAAAAATTCACGGCAACGAAAATTCCTATTGTAGCAGTTCATTTACGCTATGAAGAATTGGAAAATTCACCTGAGGAATGGTTCAAATTTGTTGATATGCTTGGCAATTTTGTTCAATTCAACAACGACTTCTTTGATTGGAACCACGACTCGCAATACGGAATAATTACCTATATTTCATCCGAGGCGAGACGGCGTGCGCCCGGCGAAAGCCTCGCACGATGGTTCCTGAAGGAGGGGTTCGACTGGGGCGCCTCCTCATTGCGGTCGAGATTTGACAATGTTAAGAAGGAGGCGGAGTTTCTCGGAAACAGGGCGGTTCTCGACTGGGTGATCGCTCGGGGATATGCATTGGACTGCGATATCGATGAGGCACGCTCAGATCTTGAACTGGTCAAAACATTTGGAAGGATTATATCCAGTGCACAATGTTGAGGGAGGCGTACATGGCTAGCGAACATGAGAACGAACAGATTTTTCTCCGTGCGTGTACAACTAACGAGGCCTTCAGACAGGCCCTACGTAAGAAGGATAGGGACGCAATAACGAAGGAACTGGATCACCTTGGTATTAAAGTTGCCGACACAAAAGCGGTTGTAGATGAAATTGTGAAAGTGAACTGGGGGGAACTGTACAGCTTGGAGAGGCGGCTAACTGGCCGAGTTCATCCGGACAACTAGACGTATAAGCAGTATGCGCCGCTGAAACGATTCCGCCGTGCGCTCTCTCTCGCGGGTCGTTGTCATAGGAGCCGGTCCCGCTGGCTGCGCTGCTGCGCTTACCCTTGCACAGAACGGCATCCTACCCCTGCTGGTGGAGAAAGGTCTCCCTGGCAAGGACAAGGCTTGTGGCGATGCTTGGGTCCCGTCAGCCGTCGAAGAGCTGCGCTCGTTCGGAATCGGCCAGCGTGAGCTTGGCGCAAACTGGCATTCATTTCCGCGCATCGACGGATATTATGCCGATCGTAGGGTCTGGTCGGCTGAGCTCGCGCCATATGAGGGCGTCATTTCGCGCCGCGCCATCGTTGACCAGTTGCTTCGGAATCGGGCTTCGGCAGAAGGCTGCTCGATCTGGCACGGGGCCCGGGCGACGAATCTGCGAGTGATCGGGCGCCGAATCGAGTTGACAGTCAGCCGAGGCGCCGATTCCTGTGTCCTCACCCCCTCCGCGCTTGTTCTGGCTTCGGGCAGCGGCTGTCGTATCGCGCGCGAGGCGGGACTCGACGGCGAGCCGGCGCTCGGCGCATCGATCTCATCGTACTTGCCAACCGATCAAAACCTAGCGGCTCCTACGTTCCTGTTTGGCGATTCCACGCCAGGGTACGCGTGGATCTTTCCCATGGGCGCGAACGGGTCGAACGCGGGCGTTTGCGCCCTTGCGCAATCCGCCACATCGGCGCTTCGCGCCCAGATGAAAAATTTGCTTACGCATCGCGGGGCGCTGGGCAGTGTCTCTGTGCGCGGCGGGCTTGGCGCCCTGTGGAGCGGCAAAGGGACCAACTGGCACCATGAGGCTGGTGTGGTCTCATGCGGCGATGCTGGGGGACTTGTTGATCCGACGTCCGGCGAAGGTCTGACTGCGGCTCTGACCAGCGGCAAACGCGCCGGAATGGCCATAGCATCCTTCTTGGCTGGAGAACCCGGAGCCCTTGATAACTATAGCCGATGGGTCCGGGACTGGGGGCAGGCTCGCTACGCTCCGTCGATCGAGAACCGGATCCTCGCTGCCTGGGTTGGCCTCGCCCCGGCGGAGCGCCATTTGTTTGCCCTTTTGGCGGGATAGGGGCGGTTGGGAGAAGCGGCGTCAAGTATAAGGGCCGGTGTGAATTCGGCGTTCTCCTGCGCACCTGCGTGGACCTGCGGTGCTTGTGGATCGACCAGATCGATTGATTTGTCGCAGGCGAGCCCGAAGGGTCGGGCCAGATAACCTAGCCGCCGCCGAGCAGGTGGCCGGAAACGCCGACGGTGGGGTAGCTTCCGCCGGGGAACTCTAAGGCGCAATAGTCCGGTAAAATTTGCCAAGGCAGGCGCCTGCGCCCTACGGTCGCGATGTTTGTCGCCGCATCGACGGTGACCGAATTCGCTTGACGACATCGACCTGATGTCCGGTTGACGGGCAACACCCCGGCGAGGTCGCGCGCACGCGACGCGAGCACACCGCAACCATCCAATCGCTCGCGGCGCGTTCGTCACCATGGGGCGCATTTTCCCTGGCACGCAGAGGCAATGAGCGGGAGCGGAAGCAGTTTCGGCGCGACCGGAGCAATGGAAATTCCTAGGATTCAGCATCTCGAACGATGGGAGCGAACGGCGCATCGCGCCAAAAGCTCTCGACAAGTTCAAGGCGCAGATACGGGACATGACGCGCCGGACACGGGCAGCTTGGCGCTGATGCTTGGCGCTGATGATCGGGGAACTGAAGCCATACCTTATCGGGTGGCGCGGTTACTTCGGCTTTTGCCAGACCCCGCGTGTGCTCACGAACCTGGAAGCGTGGATTCGCCGAAGATTACGCTCGTATCTTTGGCGGCAGTGGCAGAACGGGCACAACCGCTTCACGGAACTGCGCCGTCGTGGCGTACCGAAATTCCCAGCAGCGGTCGCGGCCGGTTCACCGACGGGATTCTGGCGAATGTCAGGACACCCGGCCGTTCAACAGGCTCTGCGCAACCCCTACTTCGATTCAATCGGTCTCCCCGCCTTTATGTGGTCGCCCAAGCTTAATCTGATCGAACCGCCGTGGTACGGACCCGTATGCCCGGTGGGTGTGGGAGGGGCGGTGCCGTGAGGCGTCCCCCTATCCCGATCTATGACCCTGAACAAACATCGCATCGGGAGCACACGAATTTGCGGCGCCGATCGCGCGAGAACTGGCGAAGCGTCACTGCGAACAGAAGCCCATATACTGGGGAAAATTTGTGAGTGGCACGCCATATAATCCCGACTGGAACATGCAACGGGTACGGCGGTCTTGTGACGTCTCTGGCCCGTGCGGCAGGCTTGGAATGGGAATAGCAACACCGGGCAGCCAGATTGGTGGCTCCTCGCGCGTTGGCGGTTGCAGCAGCGGCGGGACTGGTCTTGCTGAAGGAATTTGGGATGAGGGTAGCGGCGCTGGGGCAACATAAGCCGATGACCCGCCCAGCCTAACCCGCATCAGCCCGCGTTCGTCGAAGAGCAGAATTAGGGGCACTCCGGCAATCGTCGCTCCGAATTCGGGAGAGAACGGGAGAGGCGTGCATCGCGTGAGCGAGTCCGAAACTGCACTTTTGTATTCGCTCTTAATTTGGTCGGACACATTTGGCGAAACATAGGTAAATTGCGGCAAGCCTAAAGGTTGTCCTCGGGCATTAAATCCAAGTCGGGCGGTAATCCGAATTGCCTGATACTGATCTGCCACCGCCAACGGCTGCATACAGGCGGCCAATGCTTCTCCAATCTCGTGGAGGTTATGCACCATAGACTTTGCTGATCTATCCTGCGCCGCCGCTAATATCGTAGACAACAGCAAACATACGAGTGGCCCAATTGACGCCCATGCAATGCGGGTGCTCGGTTGATAGGACATGTGCATCGCCGCCTACGCTGACCTCTTGGGAAAATGATATTATATTGTAGTTTGCATGCGGCGCATGTGTCCGTAGCTGATGCTGTGGACGGTTTCCACCGGTGCCATGAATGTGGGTGCTGTTTAGGGCTTACCGTAGGGTTTCAAGGTAGCCTCGGCGAGCTCATTCTCGAAGTCCTTCGGCGCCGCCAACGCGGACAGGTCAGCAGACTCTGATCGCCCCGTCTTTGATAGACCCGCTAGTTTTTTCTGCGGGGTTTCACGTCGTCCAATGACTGCTTTTCGTCCTCGGAAAGCTCGACCATTAAATCCCTCCATCGCGCGCACAGCCAGGGGGAAGGCTTTCCCCCGGATCGGATTCGATCGGCGTTGGATTCAATTTCGGTTCAGCAGCCGGAAGTTCGCTGAACGGCCGTCAGTAGTAGCAAGCTTTGCCCACGTTAATCTGCGGCGTTCAGGATTCTGACCGGCTGAAGGGGCCAGGTCGCACCGGCGGCTCTGACGGCGGCAGCGTCGGGGAAAAGGTATGGGTTGGCGACGAGGTCGAGCACCGCGCCGAATTCGTCCGGCTTATAGGTGCGCTCCCGTACGAACCCTAAGAAGTGGACGCGGTCGCGGACCTCGGCCGCGCCGCGGACGGCTGTCCGTGCGCTGAAGACGCCGGAGATTGGTTGCCCCTGCCAGGCGAGGCGATATTGAGGGGCGACGGATTCCGCGCCCAGGGCGACATGAAGCCGATCATGGACGTCACCGCCGTTCAAGACCGTCCGGAAATCCACCAGGATCATGTGGTAGGCCTCTCCTGGCACCGGGAACTTGTGGGGCCGCCCGCCTTGCTCGCATTTCTGGCAAATCCTCTGCACGGCCTTGAGCGTTTCGCCTTCGGTCGATTGCGTCGGATCCTCGGCGACCGTCGACAAGACCCGTCCGCTCCATGCAACGCCGTCTTCGTCGACAGTGTGTCCGGTTGCCGCCTTCACCGCTTGCGTTTGGCCGAGCCGTAGCAGCTCCACGGCCCATGGCCGGCCCTGCGATGCAAACCCAAAATCGATCGTGGATCTCGCTTCGCCCGGTATCTCGTAACGGGGCGCAATGCCGGCCCGATGCAGCGCGTAGGCGACTCGCAACTCGAAGAGGCGGTCCTTGTTCTCGCGTCTGAGACCGCCGCTGTCGTTGATGCCCGCGACGATCGGTTGAGCCCACGCCTGGTTTGCTAGCTCGAGCATGATCGCCTGCACGAAGTCGGCTTCGTCCTGGCTCAGGATATCCCAGAAGCTGTCGGTGGCAGGCGTCATCGCCTAAGCTTATCATGGTGGCCTCGGCAATATTCTGGCGTTTCCAGGGTATAGCGTCGCCGGGATGGCCCCGTGCTTCGGCAAGATCGTGCGACGGCCTCAAGGAGGCCCTGACCGAGAACGAACGCTACGCCGTCGCTGATCATGTTGTCTCGCAGCTCAGGGAGCACGGCGATCCATGCAAGCTGTCCGAAGAGGCGCGACGGAAACGCGGACCGACTACTGCCTAAGGTCAATCGTCCGCGCCGCTTCCCGCCGCCCTGGTCCGTCGAAGAAACCGAAGCGTGCTTCATCCTCCCCGACGCCGGCGATCAGGCGCTCGCCTACGTCTATTTCGAGAAGAACGCCGAGCGGCGGCGAAGATGGGGCACTCCTTGTCAAAGACCCAGGTCACTTTGCCATCGGCTCCGGTCGTCTTTACGTAGTCACGGCTGCTGTCGCCGGCGATCGCGAGGGTTTCGAAGGCGAAGTCTTCAGCGTGACACTGGCGGGCGAGAGCGTAGGAGCGGCGAAATTCCTGATTGCGGGCGAGCCAGCGGAATACCGTGGCTCTGGCCGGCATCGCGGGATCGGCACAGATGGCCCTGAGGCTTTCACCGTTGAGGAGCCGCTCGCAGATCGTTTCAGCGATCCCGACGTCATAACCGGACGTCGGACAGCGGTTTTCGACGGCCCAGGTTTCGGTAGGTCTGCGACGGAGCGGACGGTATCCTTGATTTGCCAATGTCGGAAGAAAGCCCTTACAAGACAATGGCAAAACCGGGCAGCCGAATTCTGGCAAACCTATTGATATCCAACTCTTATTTTGGTTCTGTCGGGACCGCCACTGCGGCGGACGATCGCGTCGGGTGGCCGGCCAGGCCGAGGCACTCGCGGAAGAGCACCTCACACCAAATAACGGTGGTAGGGAACCCATGTACCTGCCTGAACTTTTTCGCGTGGAGGACGTGCCGCAGATGCACGCGCTGATGCGGGCGCGTCCGTTTGCGGCCCTCGTGTCCTCGGGTTCGGCGGGCCTGTTTGCCAGCCATCTTCCGACGATCCTCAAGGACGAGGGACGCTACGGCGTCATCGAATGCCATCTGGCGCGCGCCAATCCGCATTGGCGGGACCTTGCCGATGGCGGCGAGGCGCTGATGATCTTCCAGGGCGCCGAAGGCTACATCACACCCAACTGGTATCCTTCCAAGGCGGAGGGCGGGAAGGTGGTCCCGACCTGGAATTTCGCGGTGGTCCATGCCTATGGCCGCGCGGAGGTGATGAACGACGAGCAGTGGCTGCGCCGCCACGTCACCGGACTGACCGCCCAGCAGGAGAAGGACCAGTCGCGGCCATGGGCGCCGTCGGATGCGCCTTCGAGCTTTGTCGACTCGATGCTGCGCGGGATCATCGGCTTCCGCTTTGCCGTCACGCGCCTCGAAGGCAAGTGGAAGATGAGCCAGAATCGAACGCCGAAGGACCGCGAGGGCGTCGTGAAAGGTCTCGCGTCGCGCGCCCGCGGCGACGATCGCGAGATTGCCGAACTGGTCTCGCGGTACACCACGCCAGGCGGCGCCGGCAGCTAAAAATCAGGCGAGGGGTCGTCATTGCAAGGAGCAGCGACGAGCAATCCACAGTTCACGTGCGAAGAACTGGATTGCTTCGCTTCGCTCGCAATGACGGGGAACTCTTTGGCCACTTTCATGATCCGCTGTTGTGACGCCCGCCCGCCAACAGCGATCGTGGCTATTCGCGAAGAAGCGCGCCCGAGCATCCGATTATTCGGACTGCTCAGGGCGCTTCCCGCTGTCTTGTGCGGCGGGATCGGCCCGCCGCTACGTAAGCGTTGAGTCAAGCCTCAGACTCGACGCTGCGTTCCCGGGAACTCGGAGCAAATACCCGTCGGGGCAAACAATTTCAGGCGAGGCGGCAAGGAACAACATCGCCGGCGACCTCGGCGGCCGTCAGTCGGCGCGTCTGATCTCTTGCAAGGTCATCAATGTGAGGGTGGCCCCGTCGTGCACGCCGCGCGGCTCCTGCAGAACGGGACAACGTTAGGTAGCCTTGCGCGATTGGAAGACTTTTGCTGGATCGAGGGATATGGACGACCTTCCGGTGCGTTTGGCTATCGCCCCGGCCCATGGAGTCGCCGCCCGAACGCGAAGATGGTCCCCGGCTCAAAACCAGGACGCTGTCCACGACATAGCGCGAAGCAGTCAAAAGGCAACCTATTCGGAGACTAACGAGATGAACATCGAAGCCAAATTCGCCGGTCGCGAGGTCGGATATGATGTTCCGGCTATTCCTGGCATGTCCGAGGAAGAGATCCAGACGCCGTGCTTGATCCTCGATCTCGATGCGCTCGAGCGCAACATCCGCAAGATGGGCGACTATGCCAGGGCCCATAACATGCGCCACCGTGCGCATGGGAAGATGCACAAGTCCGTCGACGTGCTGCGCCTGCAGCAGGAGCTCGGCGGGGCAATTGGGGTCTGCTGCCAGAAGGTCTCGGAGGCCGAAGTCTTCGCACGCGCCGGTATCAAGGATGTACTCGTGTCGAACCAGGTCCGCGATCCAACCAAGATCGACCGGCTGGCGCGGTTGCCGCGCTTCGGCGCACGCATCGTCGTGTGCGTCGATGATTTGGCGAATGTCGCCGAGCTCTCTGCAGCAGCCGAGAAACACGGCACGTCTCTCGAATGCTTTGTGGAAATCGACTGCGGCGCGGGCCGCTGCGGCGTAAACACGGCCGCGGAGGTAGTTGCGATCGCCAAGGCCATCGACGCCGCACCCGGCCTCAAGTTCACCGGCATCCAGGCCTATCAGGGCGCAATGCAGCATCTCGAAAGATATGAGGACCGAAAAGCCAAGCTTGACGCCGCGATCGCTCAGGTTAAGGAAGCGGTCGAAGCATTGAAAAAGGAAGGGCTCGAGCCCGAGCTCGTCAGTGGCGGCGGCACGGGCAGCTACTATTTTGAGAGCTGCTCGGGCGTCTACAATCAGCTCCAATGCGGCAGCTACGCCTTCATGGACGCCGATTATGGCCGCATCCTCGACAAGAACGGGATGCGTATCGACAAGGGCGAGTGGAAAACGCGCTCTTCATCCTGACCAGCGTGATGAGCCACGCCAAGCCCGACAAGGCGATCTGTGACGCCGGGCTGAAGGCGCAGTCGGTCGATTCCGGCTTGCCTTTTGTCTACGGCCGGGTTGACGTGAAATACGTCAAGTGCTCCGACGAGCACGGCGTCATCGACGACCCCAAGGGCGTACTGAAGATCAATGAGAAGCTGCGGCTGGTGCCGGGGCACTGCGATCCGACCTGCAACGTGCACGACTGGTATGTCGGCATTCGCAAAGGCAAGGTCGAGACGCTTTGGCCGATATCCGCACGTGGCAAGGCCTACTAAAGACCGGCGGCGTTAGCTCGCGGAAGCGGGGATCCCGACCCTACCGCAAGTATCATCATCTGCGCCCGGTAGAGCGTTGAACCACCTGGGCATGGGAGCCTTCTTCTCGCGGGCTAGTGAGTTCAACTATCGCGCGCGGCAACTCGCGTCGATGACCGAGCGACACCCCGATCTCTTTAAGGTGTTGATTCGTAAGGTCGCGCAGGACTGCAAAGCATACCTCTGGTGCGACAATCATGGTGCTTTGACGATCTGCTTACATTCGGGGGGCAAACCGGCCAGCGTCAGCGCTGGTTTCGGTTTGGGCGGCGTCGGTGGATGCAACGTGGAATCCTTGAACCAGAAATCGAGTTCGTGATCGCAGCCGTCGCTTGGGAGCGACGGGGGCTGTGCCTTGCATTCCGCGCTGCCCGCCGGACAGGCGATTTGGATGTGAAAGTGCTCGGCGTGACCATACCAGGGACGCACCTTGAAAAGCCAGGTGCGATGAGTTCCAGCCTCGCGACACAGCGCCTTCTTGATTGCAGCATTGACTAAGACGCGGGTGACGGCCGGATCCTGCGCAGCGGTGCGGATGAGCTCGGTATGCATATGAGTCCACACTTCCAAATCGACATCGAGCATATCGGGCGCGACTACATCGGTGGCCGAGCCGAACTCGCGCTCCGCGCGGCTTTGCACGTGGTCTGGCATCGGCGTAAACCAAATATCGACGTCCAGGCCCACTTGATGGCTCTTGTGGTTGGAGAGCATCGGCCCGCCGCGGGGCTGCGACATGTCGCCGACCAGCAGACCGTTCCAGCCAATCTTTTTCGCGTTCTCGGCAAACCGTTCGATAAAGCGGACGAGTTGCGGATTGCCCCAGTTGCGGTTACGCGACGGCCGCATGACTTGCCAGGTAGGTCCGGTGATCGGCAGTGGCACACCACCGGCGAGGCAACCGTCGAAATAGCCGCCGATCGAGCGCGGCGGCCCGGGAAACGGCGTCGATTTGCGCGCGAACAGTTCCTTGGCCAGCGTCGACGGCGCGTCCGGATTTTGCAGCGGCGGGAGTGGCTCGGGATTGAGGGAGCCCGGAGGCGTTGGGTCAATTAAATGCTTTTCCCGCGCGACCGCAGAACCCGCGGCAGCGAGAAGGAGGACGGCGAGTAACTGAGCGGCAAGCGCGCATCGGCAACGCTTCTTGTTATCGATCTGCATCGCATTGCTGGCGTGAGACATCACGAGCTCGACTGGGTGCAAGCCATGCCAGCGAGCGACCAACATCTCAGTGACTACCATCTGGTGTTCTCATCCTGTATAGTCTTAGCGCATTACCACGTTGTTTTCGCGGACGAATGAGAATTGAGCTTTTGTGAGGGAAGGACCGGGTATGCTGACGTTGTATTTTACTCCTGGCGCGTGCTCGATGGCGGCACATATCGTCCTCGAGGAGAGCGGCGAGGACTATGAGGCGAAGAAGGTCGATCTGGCCGGCGGCGAGCAGCGCACAGAGGCCTATCTCAAAATTAACCCGCTAGGGCGCGTGCCAGCGCTGCTTCTCGACAACGGCGAGCCGTTGGCCGAGAACACAGCTATCCTTCCTTTTCTAGGAAAGCGATTTGACCTTTGGCCTGAGGATGCGCTTGCTGAAGCGAAGGCACTATGGCTCATCGGTTTCTTCGCGAGCAGTGTGCATGTGGCATTCGCCCATGTCAGCCGACCCGAGCGGTATGCGTCTGATTCGACTGCCTTCCCCACGCTCAAAGACACCGGCCTCAAGGCTTTTCACGGCTACGTGAAACAGATAGACGGCATGCTAGCGGAACGCGAATGGTTCTCCGATCGC
>Ga0210408_10002376_pt1 | contig 18383 bp, 29 predicted proteins | sample IncBWH4MmetaG_FD_155471 | JGI IMG/M metagenome (GOLD analysis project Ga0210408, IMG submission 155471) | Forest soil microbial communities from Barre Woods Harvard Forest LTER site, Petersham, Massachusetts, United States - Inc-BW-H-4-M | ecosystem: Environmental > Terrestrial > Soil >...
ATGTGAGCCTGGTGATCGAGCTGATCACGCCGGTGGCGATGGAGAAGGGCTTGCGCTTCGCGATCCGGGAAGGCGGCCACACGGTGGGCGCGGGCACGATCGCGGAGATTGTTCAGTAGAACGTCGTTGGTCGTCGGTCGTTGGCGAAGGCCCTCGGCGAAAGCGGTAGGGACCATGCGATGTGCATGAGTTAAGGGTTGCTAGAGGCTAAGGGCTAGCAGCTAACAGCTAAATACGCGGTGTGCAGCCTGCCGCCAGTTCTTTCCTTCCGGGAATAGCCGGGAGGGGCAAGAGAGTGAAAACGTGATTGGAAAAGAAAGAATTCGCATCCGGTTGAAAGCTTACGACTACCGCATCCTCGATCAGTCCACGGGTGAGATCGTCGAGACGGCGAAGCGCACGGGCGCGCAGATCGCGGGGCCGATTCCATTGCCCACGATGAAGAACAAATACTGCGTGCTGCGCTCGCCGCACGTGGACAAGAAGTCGCGCGAGGCTTTCGAAATCCGGACGCACAAGCGCCTGCTCGACATCCTCGAGCCAACGCAGCAGACGGTGGACGCGCTGATGAAGCTCGATCTGCCGGCGGGTGTGGATGTAGAGATCAAGGCGTTCGGGAAAGAGCATAAATAGGGGTCAGTCGTCAGTCATCAGCCGTCAGCGTAAAGACGGCGCGAGCGACACTGATCAGCACCCAGCCAATAGCTACGAGCCAAGCTGGGCACGGAGAAAGAAATGGCCAAGGTAGCAGGAATTCTCGGAAAGAAAGTCGGGATGACGCAACTGTTCGACTCGAAGGGCGAAGTTCGCCCGGCGACCGTCCTGCAGGCTGGTCCGTGCGTGGTGACTCAGCACAAGACTGCCCTTAAGGACGGTTACGAGTCGGCCCAGATCGGGCTGGTCGAGTTCGTGAAGGAAAAGCGACTGACCAAGCCGATGCGCGGCCACTTTGCCAAGCACAACCTTCCCCCGATGAAGTTCCTCCGCGAAGTCCCCCTTGAAATGGACGAAAAGCCCGCCGAGGGCGCCGAGACCAATGGCCTGAAGGTTGGCGAGCGCGTGCTGGTAGACATTTTCGAAGGTGACCGGTTCGTCGATGTCGTGGGCATTAGCAAGGGCCGCGGGTTTGCGGGTGTGGTGAAGCGGCATCATTTCGCGGGCGGTCCGAAGTCGCATGGTTCGATGTTCCAGATCACCGGTTCGATCGGTTCTTCGGCCTTTCCTTCCCGCGTGTTTAAGGGGATGCGTATGTCGGGCCATATGGGAACCGACCGGGTGACGGCGCGCAATCTGCGAATCCTGGGTGTGGACAAAGACGAGAATTTGCTGGTGGTGGAAGGTAGCGTGCCCGGCGCAAACGGCGGGTACGTCGTGATCACCAAAGCCAAGAAGCCACCGCGAGAGCGTCGTGGATTCGCCGGTGCGGCGACGGTTGACCCGCTGAAGGCAGCCAAGCGCGCGGCGAAGAAGGGCTAGCGAGAGGCTACTGGCCAGGAGCTAAGAGTTACGTTATGGCAACCATTGATGTCTACAACTTGAGCGGCGCCAAGGTCGGCACGCTAGATCTCGCCGACGAAGTTTTCGGCGCGGTGAACGAAGACCTGCTGTGGGAAGCGGTGAGGCATTACCGCGCCGCGCAGCGCTCGGGCACGCATGCCACCAAGAACCGCTGGCGCGTTTCCGGTTCCGGCAAGAAGCTGTGGAAGCAGAAGGGCACGGGGCGGGCGCGTATCGGATCGATCCGTTCCCCACTGTGGCGGCACGGCGGAACGGTGCACGGGCCGCAGCCGCGCTCCTACGATTACACCTTCCCCAAGAAGAAGTTGTTGGGGGCATTGCGTTCGGCGCTCGCCTCCAAGTTTGCCGATGGCAAGCTCATCGTCGTGAACGCGTTTGACGTGAAGGAACCGAAGACCAAAGGGTTCCGCGAGGCGCTCGACAAGCTGAAGATCGAGAAGACTGTGCTCCTGGTCGAGGTTCCGAAGCACGGGAATCGCAATCTCGAGCTAAGCTCGCGCAACATCGAAGGCGCGGAACTGATTCCGAGCAACGAAGTTCATCCTTATCACCTGCTGCGCTACAACCAGGTGATCTTCACGCAACCGGCGATCGAGAAACTCCAGATTTCGCTAAAAGGTTCCGCTTCGAAGCGGCAGCACAAGGCCGAGACGGGCGGGGGTGAGAAGAAAGCCACGCGCGTTCCGCGGCGCCGGACGCGGCATGAAAAAGCGGCGGAGGTGGCGTAATGAAATCGGCATACCAGATTCTTCGCCGTCCGGTCATTACGGAGAAGGGCCTGGCCATCAAGGAAAACGAGAACACGCTCGTGTTCCAGGTGGCGAAGCAGGCGACCAAGACGGAGATCAAGGAAGCCGTGCAGTCGATCTTCAAAGTGAAGGTGGACTCGGTGCGCACCGCGAATTATCCGGGAAAAGAGCGGCGCCGCGGACGTTTCGCCGGCTATCGCCCGGACTGGAAGAAGGCGTACGTGCGGTTGAAGGCCGGCGAGAAAATGCCGGAGTACGCACAGAATTTGTAGGGCAGCGATCAGCTGTCAGTCGTCAGCTTTCAGTGAGAGCCGGCGGCCGACAGGAACTTGCTGAAAGCTGAGAGCTGAAAACTGAGAGCGATTATGGCAATCAAGACTTACAGGCCGACGACGCAGACGCTGCGCTACCAGACGACGCTGGTCAATGACGACATCACGACCAACAAGCCGCACAAGCCGCTGGTCGAGCCGAAACCGAAGACCGGTGGGCGGCGGAATTCGGGCGACACCACCAGCCGGTTTCGGGGGGGTGGAAACAAGCGCAAGCTGCGCCTGATCGACTTCAAACGCGACAAGACCGGAATTCCTGCGACCGTAATTTCGATCGAGTACGATCCCAACCGCTCGGCGCGCATCGCGCTGCTGAGCTACGCGGATGGCGAGAAACGCTACATCGTGCAGCCCGATGGGTTGAAGATGGGGCAGAAAATTGTGAGCGGCCCGGATGCGGATATTTTGGTCGGCAACGCGCTGCCGCTGCGCAACATTCCGCCCGGTACGACCGTGCACAACGTCGAATTGCGCCCCGGCAAGGGTGCGCAGATGGTGCGTTCGGCGGGCGGTTCGGCGCAGCTGGTCGCCAAAGAAGGCGACTACGCGTTGATCAAGCTGCCTTCAGGCGAGACCCGCAGGGTGCTGCAGGATTGCATGGCGACGATCGGGCAGGTGGGCAATACCGATCACGAGAACGTCACGATCGGCAAGGCGGGCCGTGTTCGCTGGGCCGGAAGGCGTCCGCATAATCGCGGCGTCTCGATGAATCCGGTCGATCACCCGCACGGCGGCGGCGAGGGTAAGACTTCGGGCGGCCGTCACCCCGTGACTCCGTGGGGTCAACCAACGCGTGGTTACAAAACGCGCAACAACAAGCGCACCGATGCGTTCATCGTCGGGCGGCGCAAGAAAAGTTAGCGGGTATAGACGCGGCTTGCCGCGTCTGAGACGTGGCAAGCCGCGTCTCTACGAGGAAATTTATGGCACGTTCAACCAAGAAAGGCCCGTTTATCGACAGCCACCTGCAAGCCAAGGTGGATGGCATGAACGCGCGCAACGAAAAGAAGGTGCTCCGCACTTGGTCGCGACGTTCGACCATCATCCCGGAGATGGTGGGGCACACGATCGCGGTGCACAACGGCAAGAAATTCATTCCGGTGTATATCACCGAGAACATGGTCGGTCACAAGCTGGGCGAGTTCAGCTTCACGCGTTCCTTCAAGGGACATTCCATGAAGGCGGCGACGGAAGTGGCCGCGCGTCCGGCGGGCGTACCCGGTGGGCCGGGAGCCGTGGTTCCGGCGGCTGGTGCAGCGCCGGCGGCGCCGCCCAAGGCATAAAGGAGACACGCGAACATGGAATTTCGTGCTGAAGCCCGTTATATGCGCGTGTCGCCGCAGAAGGCTCGCCTGGTGCTCGAACTGATTAAGGGGCAGAGGGTAGAGGACGCACGCAACACGCTGGCGTTTACGAAGAAGCGGGTCGCTGCGACGGTCGGAAAGCTGCTGCAGTCGGCCATCGACAATGCGAACCACTTGAGCACTGAGAAGAACATCGACGTTGATCTGGACCAGTTGTACGTGAAGAGCGCGGTGGCGAATGACGGTCCGCGAATGAAGCGGATTCGTCCGGCGCCGATGGGGCGTGCGTTCCGTTACGTGCGGCGCATCGCGCACCTGGAGATCGTGCTCGCTGAACGGAATCGGAACGGCCAGTCGCTGGCGACGGTAGTGGGCGAGGAAGAGAAATCGGCTAAGGCTCCGGCGAAAGCCAAGGCCAAGGCATCGGCAAAGAAAGCACCTGCCAAGAAGAAGAAAGCGGCAGCGAAATAGTTTTCCGCTCCGGAGAATCCGGAGCACTGAGAGGCATGATGGGTCAGAAAGTCCATCCTTACGGGTTTCGGCTTGGTTACACCAAGCCGTGGAAGTCGCGCTGGTTTGTCGAGCGGGATTACGACAAATTGCTGCTCGAAGACGTCAAGCTGAAGGCGGAGCTCAAGGACAAACTGAAGTCCGCTGGCATCAGCGCGGTAGAGATCGAGCGTCCGGGCAACAAGATCCGGATCATCATCAAAACGGCACGGCCGGGCATCATCATCGGACGCAAGGGCGCCGAGATCGACAAGCTCAAGCTCGAGCTCCAGAAGCGTACTTCCCGGGAAGTGTTTATCGACATCCAGGAAGTGCACAAGCCGGAGCTGGACGCCCAGCTGGTTTCGGAATCAATCGCGCTACAGCTTGAAAAGCGCGTGGGCTTCCGGCGGGCGATGCGCAAGTCGGTGGATTCGGCGTTGCGCTTCGGCTGCAAGGGAATCAAGGTGCGCGTCAGCGGCCGCTTGAACGGGAATGAAATCGCGCGCTCCGAATGGTACCTGCAGGGGCGGTTGCCGTTGCACACGCTGCGTGCCGACATCGACTACGGCTTCTCGGAAGCGCGTACGACGTACGGCGTGATCGGCGTGAAGTGCTGGGTCTACAAGGGCGAAATTTTCACGCAGAAAAAGCGTGAGACGCAGCCCGGAGCGGCGCCCTCGGGCGCGTTCTAAAGCGGATGGGTGGAGACGCGGTTCGCCGCGTCTGAGACGCCGCCAGCGGCGTCTCCACAGGGAAAACGTTATGTTGATGCCAAAGAAAGTGAAGTACCGCAAGCAGCAGCGCGGGCGCATGACCGGCAAGGCGTGGCGCGGCAGCCAGCTGGCTTTCGGAGATTTCGGGTTGAAGGTGCTCGAGCCGGGCTGGATCACCGACCGGCAGATCGAAGCCAGCCGCGTGGCCATGACTCGCTTCGTGAAGCGCGGCGGCAAGATCTGGATTCGTTTGTTCCCGGACAAGCCGGTGACGAAAAAGCCGGCCGAAACCCGTATGGGCAAGGGCAAGGGCGCGCCGGATCACTGGGTCGCGGTGGTGCGCCCAGGCAAGATCCTGTTCGAGATGGAAGGGGTCACGTCGACTGAGGCCTCGGAGGCGATGCGTTTGGCGTCGCACAAGCTGCCCTTGCGCACGGCCTTCGTAAAGCGCGACACCGCGCACTGAGATTCGAGAAGCGAGAACTGACTTATGAAAGCGGACAAGATTCGCAACCAGACCGATGCTGAGCTGCAGGACCAGGAGCGTCAGCTTTCGGACCAGCTGTTCAAGCTGAAGTTCCAGCTCAACATGGGCCAGACCGAAAGCCTGAAAAAGATTCGCGGCCTGCGCAAGGACATTGCCCGCGTGAAAACGATTGTCGGCGAACGTGCGCGGGGCGCTCAGGCAACCACGGAGAAGAAGTAATGGCGGAAACAACACAGCACGTAGCCGGACGGCGCAAGGAAGTGGTGGGCGAAGTGGTCTCCAACAAGATGAAGAAGACGATCGTGGTGGAAGTGACGCGCAAAAAGTCGCATCCGCTCTACGGGCGCGTCATCTCGACCGGCAAGAAGTTCTACGCCCACGACGAAAAAAACGAAGCCCACGTAGGCGACGTGGTGCGGCTCGAAGAGACCCGGCCCCTTTCGAAACTAAAGCGGTGGCGCCTGAAAGAGATCGTCCGCAAGACCGCTCTGGTGCCCGAAGTCGCCGCCATTGTTGATATCACCGGCGCCCAGTAACGGCATCGTGACCACACAGGGGGACATACGACTATGGCCGTGATGATGAGAACGATGCTCGAAGTGGCCGATAATTCCGGCGCCCGCAAGCTGCAGATGATTCTGCCGCTCGGCGGCTCGACGGGGTTGCGCGCCGGGCTCGGCGATGTGATCACCGCCAGCGTGAAGGAAGCCGCGCCCGACGGTCAGGTGCAGAAGGGCAAGGTGGTGAAGGCGGTCATCGTCCGCACCCGCAAAGAGCATCGCCGGCGCGACGGCACTTACATCCGTTTCGACCAGAACGCTGCCGTTCTGATCAACGAAACCGGCGAGCCGGTGGGCACGCGCGTGTTCGGGCCGGTCGCCCGCGAGCTGCGCGAGAAGAAGTTCTTGAAGATCGTTTCGCTGGCGCCGGAAGTACTTTAGAAAAGCTTCAAGGTTCCGAAGGTCTCAAAGTTTCAATGCCAGACCTGGTTTTCGAGACCTTGAAACATTGAAACCTGGCGAGACAGCAAGCAAAGGCAAAGGTTTTGGATATGGCAAACGTAGCAAGCACAGCACATGTAAGAGTCGATATCCGGCGCAACGACACGGTGAAGGTTATCACCGGCAAGGACAAAGGCAAGGAAGGCCGCGTGCTTCGCGTCTTCCCCGCGGATCGCAAGGTATTGGTCGAGCACGTGATGATGGTGAAAAAGCACGTGCGTCCCAATCCGCAGCGCCAGGTGCAAGGCGGCATCGCCGAGCAGGAGAGTCGTATTTCGATCTCCAACGTTCAGTTGGTCTGCGGAACCTGCGGCCCGGTGCGCATTGGACACGAAGTTCGTGGCGAGCGCAAAGTGCGCATTTGCAAGAAATGCGGAACAACATTAGATAAGTAGCTGCCAGCTTCGAGATTGGAGCAACCAGCGAATAGACGAATTCTGGAGAAGGTGCTCACGAACCGGGAACGAGTGCTCGTAGCTTGAGGCGCGGAGCTCAGAGCAAACCCGAAACCGTGAGAGAAAGCAACTAAGCATGGCAAAAGACAGAGACAAGAAGGGCAAGTCGGAAGCGCAGGAGCAGCGAGCGCCCGTAGTGGCGCGGCATAGCGCAAAGGAAAAGCCGCGGTTGCGCGCGCGCTTCGAGAAGGAAGTGGCTCCCGCGCTGATGAAAGAGCTCGATCTGAAGAACCCGATGGCCGTGCCTCGGCTTCACAAGATCGTTGTGAACATGGGGGTGGGTGAAGCGACCCAGAACGCGAAGATCCTGGATCCAGCGGTGAACGAACTGGGCCAAATCACGGGCCAGAAGCCGGTGGTGACGCGGGCCAAGAAATCGATCGCGGCTTTCAAGGTGCGCGAAGGCATGCCCATCGGCGCCATGGTGACGTTGCGCGGCGACCGTATGTACGAGTTCATGGACCGCCTGGTTAGCGTGGTGCTGCCCCGAGTGCGCGACTTCCGCGGTGTTTCGACCAAGTCGTTCGACGGGCGCGGCAATTACACGCTCGGCCTGCACGACCAGTTGATCTTTCCGGAGATCGACTACGCTAAGGTCGACAAGATGAAGGGTATGAATGTCACCATTGTGACGACGGCGGGGAGCGATGACCAGGCGCGCACGCTGCTGAAGCACCTGGGAATGCCGTTCCGGGCGTAGAGCAGGTTGCAGAGTTTCAAAGTTTCGGCGTTTAAAGATTGACTGAGAGCTGAGAGCTGACAGCTGACAGCCAAAAGCTAGGAGCAAAGTGGCAACTACCGCAAAACGAGTGAAGGACGCAAAGAAGCCCAAGTTCTCTTCGCGCAAGCACAACCGCTGCAAAATCTGCGGACGCCCGCGCGCTTACCTGCGCAAGTTCGGCGTATGCCGGTTGTGCTTCCGCGGGTTGGCCTTAAAGGGAGAGATCCCTGGGGTTTCGAAGTCGTCCTGGTAGAGGACCAGTCCGCACACCTTGCAGGTGATGGGCTGTACCAGAGCAAGACCCGCGCGGCCTAACGCGGTCGCGGGGTGTGAGACGACGTCATCGCAGGTTCCTCGGCCCCGGGGCAACAAGGGCCAGGCAAACGGGTGACTTTAGGAGAAGCACACGATGAGGTTGACCGATCCGGTCGCAGACATGCTGGCGCGCATTCGCAACGCGATCTACGCGCGGCACCAAAAAGTGGATATTCCAGCTTCCAAGCTGAAGGTGGAGATTGCCCGCATTCTGAAAGAAGAGGGCTACATCTCGAACTTCAAGCCTACCGAAGAGGAAGGCCACAAGGTCATCCGTATCTACCTGAAGTATGGGTCGAACAACGAGGCGGCGATCTCGAATGTCGAGCGCGTCTCAAGGCCCGGATGTCGCGTGTACGTGCGTCGCACGGAGATTCCACGCGTACTCGGCGGACTGGGGATCAACATCCTGACCACGCCCAAGGGCGTGATGACGGGGCGCCAGGCGCGCAAAGAAGGCCTGGGCGGCGAACTCCTGTGCCAGGTTTGGTAGATAGTCGCCAGGTGCGACTCGCTCTCGGCAAGCGATGCGTTGCGGAGAGCAGATAGCTGAAGGTTGAGAGCTGAATTTATGTCACGAATTGGAAAAAAGCCGATCGTTATCCCGAAGGGCGTGACGGTCAAGATTGAAGGCAACACGGTTGCCGTCCAGGGGCCCAAGGGCAAAGTGGATACGCCACTTCCTGCAGGCATCAAGGTCGAACAGAAAGACGGACAATTGCTCGCCATTCGCGAGAACGACTCGCAAGCTGCGCTGCATGGCCTGGCGCGCGCGCTGGTGAACAACGCCGTCGAAGGCGTCACCAAGGGCTGGACGAAAGAACTGGAAATCGTCGGTATCGGTTACCGCGCCGAGATGAAAGGCAAGCACACCGTGGTGTTTACGTTGGGCTACTCTCATCCCATCGAGTATCCGTTGCCCTCCGGGATTGAAGTGGCGGTTGATCCGAAGCAGACGAAATTGAGTGTCACCGGTATCGACCGTCAGAGAGTCGGCCAGGTGTCGGCGGAAATGCGCTCGCTGCGCCCGCCGGACCCGTACAAGAACAAAGGCGTCCGCTACGCAGGCGAACGGCTGAAAAAGAAGGTCGGCAAGACAGGAGCGAAATAGTCGCCAGTCGTCAGTCTTCGGTCGTCAGTAGGAGCCGATGTTTTGCTGACGACTTGCCACTGACGACTTACGGCTGAGGACTAGAACATGCTGAACAGAGAAGGCAAGAACATAACCCGGCAGCGCGTGCATGACCGCATCCGCAAGAAGGTCCTGGGAACAGCGGAGCGTCCGCGGCTGAACGTGTACCGTTCGCTAAACCATATTTACGTGCAGGTGGTCGACGATCTCCACGGTGAGACCTTGGTTTCCGCTAGCTCCGCGGAAGGGAAGAAGGCGGAGCGGCGCACTGGGGGCAACGTGGCTGCGGCCAAGTCGGTCGGAAAGGTGATTGCCGAGCGCGCCAAGGCAAAAGGAATCTCCAAGGTTGTGTTCGATCGCGGCGGCTACATCTATCACGGTCGTGTGAAAGCGCTGGCGGATGCCGCCCGTGAAGGCGGCTTGCAGTTCTAACGACAATTACGAAATGGAATCGAGAGTCCAAGAATGCCAACAGTAACAAAAAAGCTCGATGCGGGTCACTATCAGCTGAAAGATCAGGTCGTCGCGATTAACCGCGTGACCAAGGTCGTCAAAGGCGGCAAGAACTTGTCATTCGCAGCCCTGGTTGTCGTCGGCGATCCCAGCGCAGCAGTGGTCGGCTATGGATCGGGGAAGGCCAAGGAAGTTCCGCAGGCCATCCGCAAGGGCATTGAGTCGGCAAAAAAGAACCTGGTGAAGGTGAACCTCACCCAGACCTCCATTCCGCACCTGGTGTTGGGGCGGTTCGGTTCGGGGCATGTGTTGCTAAAGCCAGCTCCGGAAGGCACGGGCGTTATCGCGGGCGGGGCGGTGCGTGCTGTGATGACGTCGGCCGGCGTTCAGAACGTGCTGACCAAATCCATTGGCACGACCAATCCGCATAACGTGATCAAGGCGACTTTTGACGCGTTGAAGAAGTTGAAGAACCGGGAAGCGGTTGCGGCCTTGCGCGGCAAGAGCGCACAAGAACTGTAATCGGAAGCTGGAATCCGAGTCTGGCCGGCGAGACGCCGGGGCTTTACGTGGGAAGGGAATCATGATGGTTGCGAAAACATCGAAAGCGGCGGGGACCGGCAAGCTGCACATCAAGTGGGTGCGCTCGGCCATTTGTTCCCCGGTGAAACACAAGCTGGTGGTCAAGGGACTGGGATTTACACGGCTCAACCAGGTGATCGAGCGTCCGGACACGGCCGCGATTCGCGGGATGGTAAAGAAGATTCCGCACCTGGTGGAGATCGTTCAGCTGTAATGTTCAAAGTTTCGAAGGTTTCAAGTTGCATAGTTGGAGACCTTGAAACTTTGCAACCTGAGTAGAGAGCAGAACCATGAATTTATCGAACGTTCGAGCACCGAAGAAGGCGTCGGAGAAGCGCAAGCGGGTGGGCCGCGGTATGGGCTCCGGCATGGGCAAGACCTCCACGCGTGGCCACAAAGGGCAGCGTTCCCGCAGCGGCTCACGCATGTTGCGCGGATTTGAAGGCGGCCAGATGCCGCTCCACCGCCGCATGCCAAAGCGCGGTTTCACCAACATTTTCCGCAAGGAATACTCCATCGTGAATCTGGAGGCCCTGGCCGCGCTGGGTGAGACGACCATTACGCCCGACGTTTTGCGCAAGGCGGGCGTGATCAAGACCAAACACCCCGTGAAGATTCTGGGCGATGGGGACCTGACAGCGGCTATCACCGTGCATGCTCACAAGTTCTCCAAGTCGGCGCAGGAGAAGATTACCAAGGCGGGCGGCAAGTTCGAGGTCTTGCAGTAATGTTTGAAAAACTGGCCAACATCTTTCGCATTCCGGACCTGCGTAAACGCATCCTGTTTACGCTGGCCATGCTCGCGGTGTACCGGCTGGGAAACCACATTGCCACCCCCGGAATTAACGCCGACAAGCTGCAGCAGTTCTTCGAGCAGCAGCGCGGCTCGTTCCTGGGATTGGTCGACATGTTCAGCGGCGGCAACCTGCGGCGCCTGACGATTTTCGCGCTCGGAATCATGCCGTACATCACCGCGTCCATCATCCTGCAGTTGCTGACCGTAGTGTACGAGCCGTTGGCCAAGTTGCAGAAGGAAGGCGAACTCGGCCGCAAGAAAATTACCCAATGGACTCGCTACCTCACCGTTGTCCTTAGTTCGCTGCAATCGCTGGGAATTGCCATCAGTCTGCAAAAAGGCGAATTCGTTCTCGATCCCGGCGTCAGTTTTATCCTGATGACGATTCTGACCTTGACCACGGGCAGCGCGTTCATCATGTGGCTGGGCGAACAGATTACCGAACGCGGTGTCGGCAACGGAATGTCGCTGTTGATCTTTGCGGGAATTGTGGTCGGCCTGCCCCGCGGTGTTGCCGACCTCTACGACAAGATCGCGACCAATGCCTGGGGCGCATTTACGCCGGTGGCGATCGCCCTGTTGCTCGCCGTGATGATCGTGGTCGTGGCGTTTATCGTTTTTGTCGAGCGCAGCGAGCGCCGCATCCCGGTGCAATATGCCAAGCGCGTTGTCGGGCGTAAGGTCATGGGCGGGCAGTCCACTCATCTTCCATTGCGCGTGAACGCAGGCGGCGTCATGCCGGTCATCTTTGCGTCGTCGATTCTGACCTTGCCTCAGACCATCGGCTACGGGCTCAAGGACAACCGCTACTTCGGGAACCTCATCAAGGCGCTGGGCTGGGGCGAGCCGCTCTACACCTTGCTGTATGCGGTGGGGATCATCTTTTTCGCCTATTTCTACGTGTCGATCGTCTTCAACCCCAGCGAGGTCGCCGACAACATGCGCAAATATGGCGGGTTCATCCCCGGCATACGTCCCGGCAAGCGCACAGCGGACTACATCAACGAAGTTCTCACCCACATCACCCTGGTGGGCGCGTTGTACCTGATCATCATTTCGTTCATACCGGAGTGGATGATCACCGGTATCCATTTGAATAGCCTGCCGTGGTGGCTCGGGGGCACCTTCTTCGACAAGCTCCCGATCTGGATGACGCACGGTCTTGGCGTGAACTTCTATTTTGGCGGAACTTCGCTGCTGATCGTGGTGGGCGTGGCCATGGACACAGTGACGCAGATCGAAGCGCAACTCATCATGCGCCACTACGACGGATTCACGCCTCGCAGTGGACGCATCAAAGGCCGCCGCTGGTAGATAGGCTGCTCGGTTGTACAGTTGGGAAGTTTGCTGGCAGGTTCGTGTAGCAGGTTCGGGTCAGGAAAAATATCGAGGGAGGGGGCCACCTCGATGGCCGACGAAGATGGCCGACGAACTCTCGCGCATGGTTGATCCCGTGATTCTTTTGGGGGCTCCGGGGGCCGGCAAGGGCACCCAGTCCAAGCGGGTCGAGCAGAGGTACAAGATCCCGCAGATCTCCACCGGGGACATCCTGCGGCAGAACGTGAAAGCTGGTACCTCGCTGGGCCGGGCCGCCAAGGCGGTGATGGAGCGGGGCCAGTTGGTGCCCGACGATCTGGTTTGCCCGATGGTCGCGGACCGGATTCGTCAGATCGATTGTCAGCGTGGTTTTATTTTGGATGGTTTTCCGCGAACCGCGGCGCAGGCAGGCTGGCTGGATGCCTTCCTGGAGAATGAGTTCTTTGACAACTCGCACGGCTGCAACAGGTTGCCGATTGTGATCAAGCTGGACGTAGACTATAATGAATTGTTGCTCCGACTCACCGGGCGTCGTTCTTGTCCCACCTGTGGACGGATCTACAACGTCCACCTTCAGCCACCTAAGGTCGATGAGCGTTGTGACCTTGACGGGACCAAGCTGGTCATTCGTGCCGACGACAGCGAGGCCGTCATCCGAGAGCGTCTGCATGCGTTCGAAGAGCAGACGCAGCCCGTGGCGGAATACTACCGGGCGAAGGGGCGGCTGCAGACAGTGAACGGGGATTTACCTCCCGACCAGGTGACCGCGCAGATTTTTTGCATTATCGATAATCACGTCTAGGATGGCGATCGTTTGCAAATCACCGGCTGAGATCGAGAAGATGCGACATAGCGGCCACGTCGTACGTCAGGTTCTCGATCATGTCCGCGAATTGGTGGTGCCGGGAGCGACCACCATGGACCTGGAACGGGCGGCGGAGCAGAAAATGAAGGACCTGGGCGTGAAGCCCGCCTTCAAGGGCTATTTCGATTATCCGTGCGTGCTGTGCACGTCGGTGAATGAAGAGATTGTGCACGGTATCCCGTCCGACAAGCGGACGCTCAACGCCGGGGACATTGTTTCCGTCGATTGCGGTGTGGTGCTCGACGGATACTATGGCGATGCGGCCATCACGGTACCGGTGGGCGAGGAAATTACGCCCGAGTTGCAGAAGCTGCTCAAAGTGACCGAAGATTCGCTCTACCGCGGGATTGAGAAGGTTCGCATTGGCAACTCCGTCGGCGATGTGGGCGCGGCCGTGCAACAGTTCGTGGAGGCCGCGGGTTTCAGCGTGGTTCGCGAATTCGTGGGCCACGGTATTGGAACCAAGTTGCACGAAGAGCCTCAGGTCCCGAATTTCGGGATTCCGGGCCGTGGCGCCAAATTGCGCGAGGGCATGGTGCTCGCAATCGAGCCGATGGTGAACTACGGCAAGCCTGAGGCGCGCGTGCTGAGTGACAAGTGGACCGCCGTAACCGCCGACGGCAGCTACAGCGCCCATTTTGAGCACTGTGTGGCGGTGACGAAAAACGGCCCCATGATTTTGACGCAATAGAAGTCTCCAGTTATTCAGCTTTCAGCGAAACGCTGAGACGATGCTGGAGTCGGAACTGAGGGCTGACAGCTGATCGCTGAAAGCTCCGCAAGGAGTGCATGAGTAAAGAAGACGCGATTGAAGTCATGGCGGTGGTGGTCGAACCCCTGCCGAACGCAATGTTCCGGGTGGAACTAGAAAACAAGCACCAGGTGCTGGCGCACGTTTCAGGAAAGATGCGGAAGAATTTCATCCGCATCTTGCCAGGCGACAAAGTAGCGGTTGAACTCTCGCCCTACGACCTGAACCGCGGCCGCATCGTATACCGGTACAAATAAGGGGCTTGTTCCGAACCTGAGAACTAAGAGCCGGGAACTGAGAAATTTATGAAGGTACGAGCATCGGTAAAGAAAATCTGCGACAAGTGCAAGATCATCCACCGCAAGGGCGTGGTGCGCGTGATCTGCGAAAATACGAAACACAAGCAGCGTCAAGGCTGATCAAGGAGCACCATGGCACGCATTGCAGGCGTCGATCTTCCGCGAAACAAGCACGCGAATATCGCGCTCACGTATATCTACGGCATCGGGAATCCCCGGGCGGCTCACATCTTGGAACAGGCTAAGGTCGATCCGGCCAAGAAGGTCCAGGATTTGAGCGAGGACGAGGTCAACCGGATTCGCCAGGTCATTGAAGCTGAGGGTATGGTGGAAGGCGATCTGCGCAAGGAAGTGCAGATGAACATCAAGCGCCTGATCGAAATCGGGTCCTATCGCGGATACCGCCACCGCCGCAACCTGCCCGTCCGCGGACAGCGCACGCACACCAACGCGCGCACCCGCAAGGGCCCGCGCAAAGGCACCGTGGCCAACAAGAAAAAGGCCGCAGCGAAGACATAAGAACCAGGTGTCAGGTCTTCGGTGGTGGGTCTCAGGAAAACCAAGGAACCTACCAACCGAAGGCTCAACACCCAAGATCTGATACCTAAGACCTGAGGTTTTATGGCAAAACCAGCAGCAGCAGCGGGCGGCGCAGCAGCCGCACCGGAGAAAAAAGGCAAGAAGAAAACGTTCAAGAAGAAAGAGCGCAAGCATGTCCCCCACGGTTTGGTGCACGTCCAAGCCTCGTTCAACAACACCATCGTGACGATCACGGATATGGCCGGGAACGTGATTTCATGGAAGAGTTCGGGATCGCTCGGCTTCCGCGGATCGCGTAAAGGTACACCGTTCGCGGCTCAGCAGGCTGCGTCGAACGCCGCTAACATGGCGCGCGATCACGGTGTGCGGACCGTGGACGTGCGGGTGAGCGGTCCGGGCTCGGGCCGGGAATCGGCGATTCGGGCACTGGCCGCTGCGGGAATCGAAGTGCGGTCGATCAAGGACTTCACGCCGATTCCGCACAACGGCTGCCGTCCGCCGAAAAGACGCCGCGTGTGATGAAAATGTTTCAAGGTTTCTAAGGTCTCAAAGTTTCAGAAGTTGGCCTGGAAGTCGAAAGCACCTTGCAACATTGAAACCTTGCAACTATGAAACCTTGAACCCGAAACTGTGCTTTACCGTCCGGGACGAAGGGTGAAGCCAAACCTGTAAACCGGTCATCCAATAGAGGAGAACCAACTTGGCACGCTACACCGATGCAGTCTGTCGTCTATGCCGTCGTGAAGGCATCAAGCTGTTCCTGAAGGGTACAAAGTGCTTCAGCGACAAGTGCCCGATCGAAAAGCGGAACTTCGCTCCCGGACAACATGGGAAAGACCGGAAGGCCAAGATCGTCGGCTACGGTCTCCAACTGCGTGAAAAGCAGAAGGCGAAGCGTATGTACTTCACGCAAGAGAGCCAGTTCCGCAACTACTTCGAGAAAGCCGCACGCACCAAAGGTGTGACCGGCGAGATCCTGCTGCAGCAGTTGGAGCGGCGCCTCGATAACGTGGTCTTCCGGCTCGGCTTCGCAATTTCCCGCCGCCAGGCGCGCCAGCTAGTGCGCCACGGCCACATCGCCGTGAACGGACGAAAGGTCAACATTCCTTCGTTCGAAGTCGCCGTAGGGCAGGAGATTACGATCCGCGAGGGCAGCAAGAAACTCCCCATTCTGGATGCGGCGAAGGATTTCGCCAGCCACCAGAACGCGCCCAACTGGCTCGACATTGATCGCGACAACTACAAGGGCCGCGTGATGGCCCTGCCCAAGCGGGAAGATATTCAGTTGCCGGTCAACGAACAGCTGATTGTCGAACTTTATAGCAAGTAAAGTTCAGGTTTTGAGTTTCCAGTTGCGGGTAAGGTCTTGCCCAAAGCCGACTCGAAGCTTGCGACCAGAAACTCGAAACTGTTTTTCGGTCCATTTTCGCGCCAGATCAGCCTTTGCTGACATTGGACTCGGTTCGGACCAGCCGGGGAGTCAGCCTTGAGCCACATGGCCGAAGGAGAAACACATGCTTTGGAAGGGTTTTCAGAAACCAAAACGCCTCGCCACCGACACCGCCAGCCTGACCGACAAGTTCGGAACATTCTGGGCGCAACCATTTGAGCGTGGGTTCGGCACGACGATCGGCAACGCCCTGCGCCGTGTGCTCCTGAGTTCGATCGAGGGGGCTGCCGTTACCGCGGTCAAAATCGAGGGTGTGCTGCACGAGTTCCAGTCGATCCCAGGCGTGGTCGAGGATGCAACCGACATCATCCTCAACTTGAAGCAGATCCCGTTCAAGCTTGCGGGCGATGCGCCTAAGGCGATCTACCTGCGTGCAGACGCGCCCGGGATTGTGACTTCCGGCATGGTTGAAGCCGATGGCGACGTCGAAGTGCTGGACAAGGACGTCTACATCGCGACCGTCAGCGAAGGCGGCAAGCTCGACATGGAGATGCGCCTGAAGCGCGGACGCGGTTATGTCGCTGCCGATAAGAACTTCGACGAGGACCTGGGGATCGGGTTCATTCCGATCGACTCCGTCCACTCCCCGGTGCGCAAGTGCAACTACACGGTGGAAGCAGCTCGTCTGGGCCAGATCACCGACTACGACAAGCTGACGCTCGAAGTTTGGACTAACGGCTCCATCACCCCGGCGGATTCGATCGGTCTGGCCGCGAAGCTGTTGAAGGACCACATGAATATCTTCATCAACTTCGAGGAGGAGATCGAGACCGCGTCCTCGACCGACGACCGCAAGCCCGAGATCAAGAACGAGAACCTGAACCGGTCCGTGGAAGAACTCGAGCTGAGCGTGCGTAGCTACAACTGCCTGAAGAACGCGAATATCCAGACCATCGGGGAACTGGTGCAGAAGACGGAAGCCGAGATGCTGAAGACCAAGAATTTCGGCCGCAAGTCTCTGAACGAGATCAAGGAGATCCTCTCCTCGATGGGACTGAGCCTGGGCATGAAGATCGACGAGCACGGCAACGCCGTACCCGGCCCGACTTCGAACCAGGTGCTGCCGGCGTCGGCCTACGGGGCGGACGACGAGCTGTAAGAACTGAGTTTCAAGTTTCGGGCTTCGATTTTCGAGTGGGCCGGTTTTGGCCTCATGAGACTGGCCCGAAACTTGAAAACCTAAAACCCTAATTTTTTGAGGTTTTTGCCATGCGTCACAAAGTAGCTGGATGGAAACTCGGACGGAACACTTCACACCGCCGTTCGCTGCTGCGGAACCTGGTGACTTCGCTGATTGTCGAAGAGCGCATTGAGACCACGATCCCGAAAGCGAAAGCCATGCGCCCGCACGTGGAGAAGATGATCACACTGGGTAAGCGCGGGGATCTCGCCGCGAGGCGTCTGGCTACCTCGTACCTGATGACCAGCGAAGCGGTGACCAAGCTGTTTGACACCATCGCTCCGCGTTTTGGCGACCGCAATGGCGGGTACCTCCGCATCGTGCGTACCGCCTGGCAGAAGGGTGATGGCGCCGAGAAGGGGTTCATCGAACTGCTCGGCAGCGAGAAAGTGCTGGATGAGAAGCGCGAAAAACGCGCCGAAGCCCGCGCCAAGCGGGTTGCCGAAGCCAAGAAAGCCATGGAAGAAGCCGAGGCGCAAGCCCCACCGGCGGGGGACGGCGCCGAAGGCGGCGGCAAGAAGGAAGAAGAGAAATAGGACGGTTTCGAGTTTCCGCTTTCGAGTTGCAACGGAAAGACGTGCTCGGCTCAGAACGCACCCGATTCGGTGCGTTTTTTTCGCAGCGTATTCCTGACTTACAACCGCCGGCAGTACATGTACCGCGGTGTCTGACGAGGGTAACCTTGTTGGCCTAAGGTGAGACTCCTACACTAGCGTAACTGAGATGGGGTTTCCCAAGAACCAGATCTATATTGCGGTCGGTGCCGGAGCCTTGCTCGTGCTGCTGTTTCTGGGTTACCTCGCTTGGCTGAACAACCAGCCGCCGGTGCTGGCGAAGTCCGAGGAACGCGACACCCTCACTGGCATCCCGAACTCCATCAGCCTGAATCCGTTGCGCGACCGCACCTCCGAGAAAACAGCTGCCGCCTTCA
>Ga0210408_10002378_pt1 | contig 18376 bp, 32 predicted proteins | sample IncBWH4MmetaG_FD_155471 | JGI IMG/M metagenome (GOLD analysis project Ga0210408, IMG submission 155471) | Forest soil microbial communities from Barre Woods Harvard Forest LTER site, Petersham, Massachusetts, United States - Inc-BW-H-4-M | ecosystem: Environmental > Terrestrial > Soil >...
CCCTCCGGGTGGGCACTCGGCTTCGCCTCGCGGACCGCCTTCGGCGGCCCTGTACCTCTTTCACACTTTCACTGATACTTTCATGCCTTCTAGGGAGGCGAAGCCGACCGCTCTGGCCGCGTAACGTTTGACTCGTCTAGACAACGGCAAGTCACCAAGGCAAACCTGCGCTCCGCGCAGGTTTACCTTTAACGCGCGTGCGCGCGAGTAACTAAGGGCGTTACCTGAACGCGGGCACCGCGCGTAGGAGCGCAGCGGCACTGGCGTTCAACCCGAGATATGAGGGGCGCCGGTGCGCCCGCTCGGGCGCTACTGCTTCCTCGGGAGCTGTCGCAGGCGCTCGATCTCCTCTCCGGCGTGCCAGTTGCTCTCCGGGACCGCGAAGGCCGTGCCGGTGCGCACGGCTAGCGCTTGCAGGTAGCGCAGTTGCTTGGGTGTGGGGGGCGTCGTTGTGCGGAGCCGGCCGCCCGAGCTGCGTGACGCCTCGGACGCCTGCCGCAGTTGGTCGCGCACTCGCGCGCGCTCCCAGTTGCGTGATCGGCTCACGGCCCTGTTCTTCCTCGAAGATCTCTCGTGGGTGCGGCGAAGCCGCTGCCGCCGCAGGCCCACTTAGCGAGCCCCAGCGGGGCGAGCGCCCCCGAGGGTGCCAGGCCCCCGGTCGCGGTGCCACCCGGCTTCGAATGGAGCGCCACCCGGTTCATGCAGGCGCTCCGTCCGGGGACTGGGTTAGATTGGGGAAGCTCCTCCATCTACCGAGCACATTAGACCCCCTCCCGGACGGCTGTACGGGGGGGGGTTTGGTGTATCTGGGGGGCTCGCCCGCAAGGTGGTGTAAGGTGGTGGGGAGACGACCAATGGAGGAGCCCCCAATGCCTGACGTGACCATCACGCTCACCGAGACCATCCTGGAGTCCTGGCGTACGATCCTTGCCGGCTGGTACGCCGAGCACCCCTCACCGAGCAAACCCGACCTCGCAGACGATGTTGAGGTCGTGCGTGCCTGTGCGTTCCACGGCGCCTCCCTCTTCACCGCGCGGTCCCGCGTGTCCCGCTCAATGGTCGCCCCGGCCGAGCCGGCTGGCCGGCGGACCTGGGATGACGAGCGTGCCGAGCGCGAACGGATGCGTCGGGCGTACGCTGAGGGCCGCGGCCTGTCGCCCGCCGAGCTCGTCCAGCGCAGCGAGGAAGACCAGAATCTCCGCGTGGACATCCTCGAGTTCGACGAGGAAGTCCGCTCCTGGCAGCAGGCCGACCGCGAACTGCCATGAGACCCCCAGAGGAGGCCCTGAGCGCCTTCAGGGCAGCGTTCGTGACGAAGAAGCGCCCGAGGGGCTGGGAGTACGGCGCGTCGCCTTACGCGACCGCTGCGCAGCTCCTGGACGCGCTCTGGCGGGAGCACCCGCGGTGCCTGAAGGCCCCCGACCTGGCGCTGGGCACGGGGACGGAGGGGCCGGAGCTGGGCGCCGAGACAGTCGAGCGCCCGCACGCATGGGTGCGGGCGCCGCGCGCGGGGCACCTGCGCTACTTGCAGGCATTCGACATCAACGGCCAGTTCCTGTCGGCGTGCTCGGGGCTCGAGCTGGGCATCGGCGAGTGCGTGCCGGGGCCCGCGGCGTTCGACCGGCGGCTGCCGGGCTACCATCGCGTCGACCGGGTGCGCTCGATCGATGGCTACCCCGCGATCCTCGAGCCGGGCTGGCACGCCACGCCGGTCGTCGCTGTCGCCGAACGGCTGGGGCTGCGCCCGTCGATCATGGAGTCCCACGTATGGCCGACGCACTGCCCGGTCCTGCAGCCGTGGTATGCGGAGCTTCGGGACGCTCGCGCGCGGCTGATGGCGAGCACCGACCCGGCCGCGCCGGCGGCGCTGGGGCTCCTGAAGGACTGCTACACGAAGTACCTGGGGTACTTGCGGGGCAAGGACGCGCGGGAGCGCAACCCGCGGTCCTACAGGCCCGCGTGGTACGACGCGGTGGTGTCGCAGGCGAACGCGCGTCAGTACCTCACCCTGCACAAGCTGGCGCTCCTCGGGGCTCCCGTCGTGGCTGTTCATCTGGACACCGTGATCGTTGAAAGCTCGCACACCCACCAGCGGATCGCGCCGCCGGCGATCACCGTCAGCGACCAGCTCGGGAAGTACAAGCCCGCCGGCGTCGTCCCGGCCGGAGACGGACTGGCGGCGCTCTACCCGCAGGGGAAGAGGACAAACATGCACGCGCTCATGAAGCTACTCAGGGAGACCACACGGGAGACCACTCATGGCTGATATCGGAGACCTACTCGACGGCGAGATCCTGCGCGGCGCCCCGACGCTCGACACCAGCATCTTCCGGGGCACCCTCTCACCCGGTGAGCTGTTCGATGCGATGCCGGGCGCGAGCTGGGCAGCGAAAGTCAGGGAATGGGCCGAACTCGAGGCCGGCCCGGACCGTGGCCGCAAAGCCTACAAAAACAGCTACGCGCGTATCCGCCGCCAGCACCCCTCCCCGGCACGCCGCGCGAAGGGCGCGAAGGCCCTCCGGCCGAGCAAGAAATCCCAGCAGCGCAACACGCAGACGCAGCGCAAGCTCCGCGCGAGACGGTTGGAGGCGGATGGCTACCTGGCTGCGCTGCGCTTGCATGGCGGGGAGCTCGGGCTCCTCGTCAGGATCAGTGCGGACGAGTTTTGGGCGCCGCGCGGCGGCGGCAGCATCCACATCCGCCAGCGCGCTATGAGGACGGTCCTTCGGACCTGGGCGGACGGCGAGCAGGAGCTCGCCGCCGAGGAGCTGCTTTACGAGTTCGAACGCGCCTACCCCCTGCCGTCGCCGGAGGTGCTGGACATGCGCCTGGAGCCCTCACAAGGCCGCGGCGAAGACGAGCGGTACACCGGGCCGTCGAGCCCGTTTGCGAGGGAGCAGTGAATCCCCCCCACCTATCGGTCTACATGAGCGCGAAGCTGCTGCGGCAGGTGCGGAAAGCCGCGGCGGCGGAGCGGCGTAGTGCCTCCGCATTTGTCCTCCACATCGTTGAGCAGGAGCTCGCGAGACGCGTCCTCGAAAAGGAGCGCAAGAAGTAGGTCCGTGACCTGTTCTATGGTGTGGGCTGGATGGCAGCTCGACCCCAAACGCTTGATCCCCCGGCGGCGCCCCGGCGCGGCCTGGAGCTCGTGCAGAGCGTCCCGCCGCCGATCAGACGGCGCCGGCCGACGATCGACCCGGAGTACGCAGCGATGGCGCTGCGGCTGTTCAAATGCATGGAGTGGGTCGGCGCGGAGAAGGCATACGGCACCCGCCGGGAAGCGACCTACCACGCCACGCGGCTCATGACGTTCCTGAAGGAGCTCGAGCCGGCGTCGGCATTCAAAATGCGAACGTGGGAGGCCGCCAGCGGCCGGTGGCGCTGGGCTGTCAGGAGGGCATCGTGAGCAGACGAGCTCGACGCATCATCGACGCCGCGATCGACGGGTGCTTCTACCGTGACCTCGCGCGCGCCTGGCACTCCGATCACCCGGCCATCGACGCCGCGTTCGCGGTGCTCGACCGGAGCCTGTACCGTGCAATCAGACGAACTTGCGAAGGAGGAGCCCATGCCTGAGACGACCACCACCGAGGAGCAGACCGAGGAGACGATCGCCGAGGAGGTCGAGGGCGGCACCACGACCCCCGCGCAGGCGAAGACGAAAGCGAAGGCCGCCGCAGCCAAAATCGACGTGACGCTCTCGGACGAGCAGCTTGACCGGGTAGCCGACCGGGTGGTAGACAAATTCGCCGAGAACGGCGCGTTCGAGAAGGACGAGCCGGCCGCGGCGGCGGAGGGCGAGACGACGGACGAGGCCGCCGCGGAGGGCGAGGAGACGATCCCGCCGAAGAAGACGTGGGCGCAGCGCTTCGCCGGCGTGGACTGATGGCCGACGCTGCCGACCTGGCCGAGGAAGCGACCGTGGACACGCCGGGCGACCGCAAGCGCGACGAGGCGGAGGAGAAGAAGGACCAGCGCGCGCCGCGGCCCAAAGGCGCGCGGTCGAAGGCGAGCATCGCGCAGTCGAAGTCCCACGAAATCCGCAAGATCAGGACGGCGCTCGAGGGCATCCTGGGCGCCCCGTCGATGGTGATGAGCGAGCCGTGGCCGAAGGCGCACATCGAGAGCTCGGCGCCGAACCTGGCGAACGCGCTGTGCGTGAAGGCCGAAGGCGACGACCAGTTCCGCGCGAAACTGCTGGCGTTCCTGAGCGCCGGCGACGGCGCCGGGCTGCTGCTCGCCGCCGCGGTCTACGTCGTGCCGGTAGCGATCTACTACGGGGCGCCGGCGCCCCCGGCCGCGAAGGCGATGCTGAAAGTCCCGGAGCGCCCCATGAAGCTCCGCAAGGAGGCCGAGCCCGACCTTCCCGAAGAGACGATCGTCCGGGAGGCCGCCGAACACGGCTACGACGACGTGGAGGCGTACAAGCAGGCCGTTCGTGATGCTGTGGAGCGCGCGCACGGCGGAGTCCTCCCCGATGACTGAGGCCAGAGATGATCGTTCGTTGTGACAACTGTCACCGCGTGTACGACGATGCGGTGTGCTCCACGATCTGTGATCACTATCCGATTGGTACCGGTCCCGCGACCTTTTGCAAACGGTGTGACCTCTATAAGCCGTGCCTCTGCGATCCTCCCCCCGCGCCGGATGAGCTCCACCGGGGAACGGTTCGCCTATGCCGCCCCTGAAGGTCCCGACCTCTCGGGGAATCAAGCTCCCCCGCCTGCGCTTGAACGCGCCACCCCCGCGCGGCAGTAGCGCGCTGAACAACGCGGGCCGCGTGGTGGTGCGTGGGCACGAGTTCGAGGTGCCTGAGTACCAGTCTGAAGACGAGTTTTTGAGGACGTTTAAGCCGGCGCAGGGGGAGCACATTACGGCGGTCGGGTACACGCAGTCAGGGAAGACAACTCTGATGACGCACTGGGTTCTCCCGGCCCGCGAACACTGTGTGGTCCTGGCGACCAAGCGCCGCGACCCCGTGCTCTACCCCACCCTCAAAAAGCTGGGGTTCGAGATGACGGACAAGCCGGCCCTCGACGTGGAGAAGCATCCGCTCGTCATCTACCGTCCGGACAAAACGCGCCGGAAGAACGAAACCGCCCGAGACGTAAAGGTTCGCCTGCGTGCAGGCTATGCAGAGGTGCTGGGCGAAGTCGAAGAGGACGGCGGCTGGGGCATCTACGGCGACGAGATCAGGTTCCTCGCGAAAGACCTCAAACTCGAAGAGGAGCTGGAGGTCTTGTGGCTCCAGGGTAGCTCCGAGTTGATTACGATGATGGTCTCCACACAGCGCCCGGTCGCGATCCCGACAGTGGCCTTCGAATCGGCTTCGCATCTCTTCCTGTTCCGCACTACCGATCGTCGCAACATCGAACGCATCGCCGAGTTCGAAGGCGCCAACGAAGCCCTGTTGAATTGGCTGCTGCCCCGCCTGGAGCAGCATGAAGTCCTGTATATAGAGACCCGTACGGGCCGCATGGTGCGGACCAAGGTCGAGATATGAGGAGGACGTGCAAATGGAGGCTTCGGACGCAGGATTCACCCCGGTAGCAACTGCCGCACCCGACGCTTCCGCCGCGCCTGCGGCACCCGCGGCACCCTCCGCGCCCGCTGCACCCGCGGCGACGGTCGAGCAGCTTCAGGCGCAGATCGCCGCGTTGCAGGCAGCCCACGAGGCCGCCAACCCAACGCCCATCCCGAGGCTACACCTCGTGGACCGTTTCAAGGAGCTCGCCGGGGCGGGCGTCCACATCGCGGAACGCGTGAGGGTCCTCGCGGACGAGGGGTTCGGTAAGAACTCCACGGTCGAGGGCGTCACCCTCGAGCTGCTGGACGAGATCGCAAAGGTGGTGCTCTGACATGGACTGGAAAGCCCTGATCGTGGGTGCCGCCGTCGGCGCCGCCGCGTACCACATCTACACGAAAAAGATGGGCGGCTGACGTTATGGCCCGCGCACGCAAAACCGAAACCCGTGAAGGCGCTGGCGCGACTCCCGCGACCGCCCCGGGCAACCAGGCCGTAGTCCCGTTCATCCAGGCATCGAAGCCGGAGGTCGAACCGGGCCCGTCCTGGATCGGCCTGGAATGCGGCGCCGGCACCAAAGAACTCGCGGCGACGATCCCCGCGAACGGGTTCATCGGCGGCATCATCATCGAGGTGCTGACGACGACCGCTGGCGAAGAAGCCGAATGGGAACAGTCCGGCAAACTGAACGAAAACACTGCCACGGGCGTCTCCGAAAAAGGCACGTTCGCGAACATCAAATCGGGGACCGCGCCCTTCATCCTCTTCGAACAGATCAGGCTCACCGAACCGAACGGCGCGCCGATCGGCCTCGAACTGTCCGGCTGGCAGACCTGCCTCACGAACATCTACGGCGGGTACGCCGGCAACCCGGACCCCCGCAACGACCCCGACTTCTACAGCGAAGTCAAAGCCAACGAATTCGGCTTCAGCCTCCGCCTCCCGGTGGAAATCACGGCGAACGCGCTGGGCATCCTCGGCAACCAGTCCGCCGCCGCCAGCTTCCGGCTCGTCCTGAAAATCGGGCCGTCCACGATCGTCTACAAAAAACACGCTGCGAAAGCCGGGAAATCCCCGATCTTCAGCGTCAAAACGTACGTGGAGCTGTGGGGCGAACCGCCGAAGGAAGACATCTTCGGGCGCCCCAACAAACAGGTCCCGGACTACGCCGGCACCGCACAGTATTGGTCGGTGCAGGCCGCGCTCGGTGTCGCGACCGCGCAGAACACGATCAAACTGACGCGCGTCGGGTCGCAGATCCGCACGCTGATCTTCGAGTTCGCGGAAACGGGCAAATACCCGTTCGGGCGCACCGACGAATGCGCCCCCGACCCGTTCGAAATCCAGCTCGATAACCGCATCTTCCGCCAGTACTCGCGGGTCGCTCTCCGCAAGCTGATGAAGGAGATGGTGCCGGGCCTCGGCTTCGGCGAATCCCGCCGCGATCTCGGCGTCTACTGCCTGTCATTCGCCAAAGGCGACAGCAACCTCGTGGGGAACAAGGCGATCAGCTCATGGCTGGCGACGCTCACCGCGACCCGCCTCGAACTCCGTGGCCCCGCCGAAAAAGCCGGCGAACTGAACGTCCTGACGAACGACATCAGCATCGCGCCGATGAACCCCGCCGGGCGCACCGCACAGGTCGGCATCGGAGGGTTCCACCCGCCCGTCCAGGAAACCAACCCGAACGCTCAATAGCGGTGTCATGGCGAATGTGGCGCACCCACTCATCCACGACACACCGGGCGGACAAGGCAACGCTTACTCCGCGAGGGACGGTGCGACAGAAATGACGCCGCCCGGTGAACATATCCCCTACGCTTTCGCGGGCATCGTTATCGCCGCCGGGGCGTTCCTGTTCTTCGCACGACGGTCGGGGTTCGTTGACATCAGCGTCAAGGGCTCCGCGGGAGGCAAGTAGATGATCACCGCCGGCTATTTTCATTGGGTCGCCTACTGGGCGATCAACAGCGTGGTTGTTCGCACGGTGCAGTCGCTGTACCCCGAAAGCGCGATCGGCAGCACACTGGCGGCGCTTCAGTAATGCACACCGCGGCTGATCTCGTCAGCGGACTGCTGCTCGTTGCGTTGGCGACGACGCTGGTCGCCCACAAGGAAACGAAGGGCGTCGTCACCGCCGTCGGGTCCGCGGGCGCTCAGAACATCACAGCGGCGATCGGGGGCTGATCTCATGGCCCGGTTGGGTCGAGCATCCCGCGCCGTCCACGATGACCTCGCCGGCAACGCTGGCGGCATCGATAACCAGCGCAACACGGACACCGCGCTCTCGCAGCTCCGGCCGACCCCGATCTCCTCCGATGAGCAGGGGGTAGGCAAGAGCCCGGGCTTCCAATGGCCCGTCCGTGACGTCTTGCAGATGCTTGTCCCGAAAGGGCTCAAGCAGGGCGCCGTCGGTGCGACGGCCGCTGGGCGCCGGACGCCCTCGCGGCCTGAAAAGCGCGCATGGGCGGCGGCCTACTTGGCGTACTATGAGCAGGAATCCCGCCACCAGTGGCCCGGCACCCCGGGCCAGATCCGCGAACACCCACAGTCCGTCCCCCTGACCCGGCTCGTGCAGGAACTCACCGCGACCGAAGAACTGGAAGGCATCAGTGGCTGACACCGGGAAAGGGCTGCACAAGAAGCTCGGGCCGCTTGAGGTGTGGCAATACGTCGCCATCGGGACGAGCGCTGGCTTCATGTACTACCTCTACAAGAAAAAAACGGAAGAAGGCGCCGAAACGGCAGCCGGTGAAAAGGAAGGCGAATACATCGGCGGGAACCCCCTCGCTGGTGGTGGCGGCAGCGGCTCGAACCCGGGCACGGGGCCCACCGCAGCGGAAATCGCCGCGCTCGTCCCGATCGGCCCCGCCGGTGCGCCCGGTGCTCCCGGCCCCCCCGGTGAAGCTGGCGCCGCTGGTGCTCCCTCGACCACCCCGGAAACCCCGGGGGACACGCTGAATAACCCGCCGACCGGGAAAGCGGCCGCGGCCCCGCAGAAGAGGAACCTCCCGAACATCGGTGAAGGCACCAACAAAAAAGGCGAAAAGTACACGATCAGCCGCGTCACCAAAAACGGCGTGAAATACGTGGTGCATACCTACCACAACGGCCGCAAAGAGTTCATGAAGGTAGCCGGCAAAGGCAAAGGCAGCAAAGCGGGCGACACCCACAAGCCGAGTCGCGCCCGCAAACCCCCCCTGAAAGCACCGAAACCCAAACCGAAACCCGCGCCGAAACACAAAGCGAAACGCCGTGGCTGACCAGTCCTCACTCCTCGCTGGCGGGACCGCGGCCGTGCTGTTCGGCGTGTACGCCGACCTGGCATTCAACGCCTACGGTGCCACCAACTCGTCTCCGCAGACGACGGAGCTGTTCGCGGAGGACCGCGAGGACACCCTGATGAAGTACGTGAAGTACGGGCACGCCACGGCGCTCGCCTACGGCGCGTTCGGGTCGGTCGCCTCAAGGTCGGCGTGGCCGCTGGTCGGCACGGCCGTGGTGTGCGTCACGATGCACTGCCTCTACACGGGGGCGGTCAAGGCGGGGAAGGGGCAGGCGCCGCCGGCCTCATCCGAGGACACCTACTCCGATGAAGAGCTGGTAGGCGGTGTTTAGATGGCCTCCCAGCCTCTTGCCTTCGGCGAGCTGCTCTTGGGCGGTGTGCTCGTCACCAGTGCCATCAGGGATATCCCGCTTCGGGAATTTCTGAAGCAGGGCCTGAAGGGCACCCCGGAAGTCACCAATAAGGAAGTCGCTGGGGCCGTCGCCGGCTTCGAAGGCATCGGCAATGCCGCAGCCGCGGGGGTCGGCCCGTCCGCCCCTCCGCCGTCCTCTTCGGGGCAGTCCGTGTACGAATCCGAAAAACACAACCTCGAAAAGTACCTAAAGCGAAAGCTCACCCCGAAAGAAGAACGCGAACTGCACAGCCTCCAGTCAAAAGGCGAACTGTGAACCAGCAGCAGGCAGAGAACGCGGTCGTAATCAGTGCCCTCGTGACGGCGGGGACATACGGCTACCGCTACTTCACCGAGGGTGAATCCGAACCCCTCCTCAACAAGAACGCCGTCCAGTCCTACAAAAACTTCTACGGGTGGGGTCCCGTGTTACCTCTCGGGACATGGATTCCCGCGTTCGGCGTCACCTTCCTCGCGCTCTCGATCATGGCCGCGGCCTCCCCACAGGTAGGCGGCACGGCATCCGTGCTCGTCGGAACAGGCGCCTTCTTCGGCAACGCGCGGGCCGTCATCAAAGACCTGGCCGGCACCAAAAGCACGAAGGCGCCCGGAGGCAGCGGTATGACGAAGGTAGAACCCCTCGAAAATCACCCTCCCGCCATCCAGCCGCTCCAGAAGACGGTGAAGTGATGGCACTCTCGAAAGGCCAGATCGAAACGTACTGGATTCGCAACGGGGGCAACAAGAGCAAAGCGCCCCTCATGGCCGCTATTGCGCTCGCCGAGTCGGGCGGCAATGTCAACTCAGTCAACCCCGAAGGTCCCGAACACGCTGAAGGTCTGTGGCAGATCAAAGGGCAGATCGTCCCCGGCAACCCGCTCGACCCGAACGTCAGCGCGAAGAATGCCATCGCGAAGCTCAACTCCCAGGGCCTCGGCGCATGGGTGACATACACGAACGGGGCCTATAAGAAGTACCTCGGCGAAGGGGAAGCATTCACCCTCCCAGGCCAGGAATCACTCGAACATCTATTTGGTGGCGGGGTCAACCATCCAGGCCCGATCACATCCGGGGCGAGATCGGCAACCAAAACCGTGGAATCGTCCGCCCAGGTATGGGCGGTCATCGGTGAATGGCTCGGCAACCCCACACGCCTGGGGAAGCTCATCGCCGGGGGCGCCCTGCTCTACATGGGGCTCCACTCCCTCACCGCTGGCACCGCCGCGGAGGGCGCCGTCGAAGCGCCCGCCAAGCTCGCCAAGAAGCTGGGCGGCGCCGCCGTCGGGGTCGCCACGGACGGCGGCTCGACGGCAGCCAAAAAGGCGATGAAGCAGGCGATGAAGCTCAAGAAGAAGACCACGAAGCCGCCGGCCAAAGCCGCGGCGAAGAAGCCTGCTAAGACGACCACGAAAGGGAGTAAGATGAAGCCAATGCGCCAGCCGTCGAATACATCCAGCACGAGCAAGCCGAAAGGGGGGAAGTGATGCCCCTCGATAAGCCCGCCCGCACCCCCGACGGCGAGACCAGGGCCGCGCCGATCAAGAAGACGGTCATGGCGTCGATCGCGCTGAAGGCCGCCGCGCACGCGAAATCACGCCTCGATGAAATCCTCGCGGAGGTCCGCTACACCCGCCAGTACGTCACCGGCCGCAAGCACTACGTTCTCCCCGCCGTCGCACAGGTCAAAGCGAAAGCGGAAGGCAACACCACGTTCAACTTCATCGAACGCATCCCGATGGGGCAGACGTTCATCGGACGCCGGCTGACGGCACAGGCCCCACCCGAATGCCAGCTTGAACTCTACAAGAACAGTGTGAGCCCGGACAACTTCCTCGAAGTGGTCGCCAACATCCAGGTGTACGCGAACAGCATCCCCGGTGACATGATTGTGGAGGGGCCAGCAGAGATCATCGCCGTGGTCTCCAACGCGAAAGAAGCCGGCAACTGCTCGATCACACTCTCGGGGTACCTCATCCCGACGAACGTTCACAGATGGCTGGGGCATAGCCGATGACGGCGTTTACGTCAGAGCATAGGCAAGCGCTGAGCGAGTCGCCTAGCTGGGATGCCATCCGGGTTGAGGTCGCCAAGTGCGATGTGCTCTGTGCCAACTGTCATGCTGAGCTCCACGCGGAGGCCGAGTAGCCATGCCCGAACATCAGCCAAAGTCATACGCTAATGAACACGCCCCGTATGAACAGTTCCCTCCGTTCACGCTGAAACAGGAAGAAGAAATCGAAACGATCATCGGCGCGGGCAAAGGCAGCGTAACCTCAGTCAACGGCAAAAAAGGCATCGTCACGGGGATGCTCGAAGCTGTAGCCAACGCCGTCAAAGAAGCCTACATCGAAGCGGGCGCAGTCACCGAAACGAAGCTGGGAGCCCTCGCCGTCACCGCTGGCAAGCTCGGCGCCGAATCGGTAGAAACGGCGAAGATCAAACTCGAAGCCGTCACCACGGGCACGATCGCTAACCTGGCGGTCACGGCCGCGAAGATCGCTAAAGAAACGATCACCGGGGAAAAGCTCGTCAACGAAACGATCACCGAAAAACAGATCGCCCCCGAATCCGTAAACTCCTCCAAGATCTTCAAAGAAACGATCACGGCCACTCAGCTTGCCGCAGGCGCAGTCACCGAAACGAAGCTGGGAGCCCTCGCCGTCACCGCAGCGAAGCTCGCGGCGGAAGCCGTGGAAACGGCGAAGATCAAACTCGAAGCCGTCACCACGGGCACGATCGCTAACCTCGCCGTCACCGCCCCGAAGCTGGGCGCCGAAGCGGTAGAAGAAGGCAAGATCAAGGCCGAAGCAGTAAGCTTCGGTAAGCTGGCGAACGCATCGATTAGCGGCTCCAAGATCAAAGCCGAAGGGGTAGAAGCTGGCGCCATCAAAGCCGAAGCGGTAGAAGAAAGCAAGATCAAGGCGCTTGCCGTTTCCGAAGGAAAGCTTGCGGCCGAAGCCGTTACGGCCGCGAAGATCAAAAAAGAAACGATCACCGGCGAAAAGCTTGTGAATGGCACCGTCACCCCCAAACAGCTTCAGGGGGGTGCGGCCCCGGCCTACTCCGGTAAAATAGCAGTTGCGGCGGGCAAAGAAGAAGAAGCGAGCGCTACCGAACGAAAGCTCGTAAGCGTGACTGTTGAAACCAAAACGACGGAAGCGGCGTCTTTCGAAATCCTAGTGAATAAAGTATGGGTTGCGCAGGAGAGCGTTGGGGCCGCTGTTCTCTCGGCGTCTTTTATCAACTTCGTGTTTCTGGTGCCGGCGGCGCAGAAGTGGGAATGTAAAGTGCTCGCAGGCAAAGCAGAAAAAATATGGGCTTCGGCAGTAACCATCTAGGGGAACCATGAGCTACTTCGCCAGCGACAGAGGAGGCCACGGGCCATTCGAGGTCCGCATCCTCCCCCCTCCGCTGGTGGGTGCAACCAGGCTCCTCGAAGTCGAATGGAACGGCTCAGAATGGGTGCCACTCGACGTCCCGTTCAACGGCCCCCTCATCAGCATCGAAGAGTATGGGGCGAAGTGTGACGACTCATCCGATGATTCGGCGGCGTGGGCTAAGGCGATCACCGCAGTCAAAAACGGCGGCACCATCATTATGCCCGGGGGGGGAAACTCAAAGGCGTCGGTGGTGGAATCCGGCATCAACGTCGAAGGACTGACGGGCATCAACATCATCGCGCAGGGCTCCGCGGAGGGCGGCTCAGTTATCAGGATGAACAAAGTGGGGGGCAGCCTGATCAAAGCGCAGAGATCGAAGGGTCTCCACCTGGAGGGCATCTACCTCTACCACCAGGAAGGCCAGATCATCGCGGGTGAAGGCGAAGCGGCCAATGCGACGAACTTCCTATCGGTCAAGCGCTGCGCCCTCGTGAACGTCGAAGGGGGCATCAACAATCTCGTGGTGCTCTCCAACAGCATCAGCTCTCACTTCGAGGAGTGCGTCTTTGTGGGAGGGAACAGCGCGATCGTGGGCCGACAGGAAATCGCGCAGTTCTGTAACGGCCTAGAGATCAATAGCTGCACATTCACAAACCAGAAGGAACCCCCGCTTTACAACCTTGGGCAGTCTGCCGAGATTCACGGTGGGTGCGTTTTCGAGCCCAACTCCAAAAAAGAACCGACCATCATGCAGCAGGAAGTGGGATTCAACCTGTGGGGGTTCAACTTCCACGGCAACCAGTGCGCTGATTCCAGCAAAGCTACAGGGGTCTCGATGTATATTCAGGGCTTCGGGATTCACATTCACGGCAACATGTTTCAGACGGGCGGCGGCGAAGGCACGAAGACCTGTATCAAACTGACAGGCCCGACGAAGGGTGCTCTCATCGAGGCTAACGAATTCAACAGCTACAAACTCGGCATCGATAAAGCGGGGCAGGAAACAGCCGCGTTCGGGATCGGCCCCAACTTCTACAACCTGGTCGGCGAACACCACAACTTCGCCGCCAAAGGCGAACTCTACATCGAGGCATGATGCTCGCCGCCGTCACCCTAGAAACGATCCTGGTATACGACGTGCCGGCGCTCCTGACGACGGCCGCTACGCTCACGGTCGCCCTGATCGGCATGAAAGCGGGGAAGCGCATGGAGCCGAAGGTTCACGCGATCGACGACGCCGTGAACAACATCCCCGCGAACGGCAACACGATCCGCGAGAACGTGCAGGAGCTGGCCGACGGGACGAAGCCGTGAAGCCGTCCGGCGCGGTGGTAGACTAGGCCGATGCCCCAGCAGACCGCACCTGCCCCGGAGGTCGTAGAGCCCGACCTGAGCGTCCCCGGGCTTGAGGTCCAGGCAGACGGGGGGCACCTGCCGCCGCCCCCGTCGAGCGCCGTCCAGACGGACGACGAGCCCGAGGAGCCCGACGAGGACGAGCTGGCCGTCGAGGAGCTGGTCGTCGAGGAGCTGACCGACGAGGAGGAGGAGGCGATCGTCGCGAGCGCCGAAGAGGACGGGGGGCCCTCGCCGGAGCCCGCTGCTATCGGGCCGGCGCCGGACATCCCCTGGCACCTTCGGCCCAGGCATGGCACCCTCGACGCGATAGAGACCCGCGTCGAGCCCGCCTCCCCGCGCCCCCAGCGGCCCTCGAGTGTGGTGGACTCCCCCGAGTACCAGCGCCTGATCGGCAGGATCAACGAGATCGCGAAGCGCCAGCGCGCCGCGGAGAAGAACGTGCTGATCCTCGCCTGCGCTCTCGCGTTCGTGCTCTACCAGCTCCAGAAGCGACCAGAGCCGCTCGCACTGCCCGAAGAGGTCCCCGCGCTCATCGACTGATCGTGTCCTTCCCGCTCGTCATCAACGATTGGCCGACCACCAAAGGGACAGAAATCCTTGGGACGCCAGCGCAGAGCTTCCCCGAACCATACAAATCACCCGAAGGTAAGTTCTCGATCTCGGCGGTCTCAGGGCAGGTGCCCGTGGTTGGGGAAGTCTGGAGCCTAGAAGCCGTACTACTGGATCTGATCGTGGAATACCAGAGCACCATCACGGTGGACATCACGGGCCCCAAAGCAAACCTCGAAGAAATAGAAACACAGCTCGCCAACCAAAAGACCGCGCTCGAAAACAAGAAGACCGCGGTGGAAAAAAAGCTGACGACCTCCGTGGAAGCCAAAAAAGCGGCAGCCGAAGCAGCCGCCACGGCGAGGGTGAACGCCGAAAACGTATACAACAAAGAAAACACCAACGAAGAAAAGTTGCAGCGCCTCAACGAAGCAAGGGCGGCCGAACACAACGCCGCGGCGGAATACGAAGCAGAATACTATGGTACCTATGCGGAAATCGACGCGATCAGTGCAGAAATTCACAGCGTGGAAAAGGAAAAAACCACCACGGAAAATGAACGCAATAGGCTTGGCCAACAGGAAATCAACGAAAAAGCCGCCGATATCCTCCTGAGCATGAAGATCACCATGCAGGACAACGTGACCACCACCTACCTCGCCGGGCAAAGCAGCATCAACCGGCAGATCGTTACCCCTGGTGGCTTCACTACCGTCGCCACGGGAGGAAAAACATGGATGGCGAGGACGTACGGCATACGAGAACGCTTCACGGCTCGCGTGGATCTGACGAACCCCCCAACGATCATCCGCGGCGAAAAAACAGAAGGGCAGATCGTGGGATATGTGCCGGAACGGAAAGGCACCCCCGCGGAAGTCTACGACGCTGGGGGCTTCGTGAGCGCAGTCAAGGTCGCTGTGACCCAATTCGTAGTACAAGCCAGCCAGGTGGCGTCCCTTGCGCGGTAAGCGCTGCAAGGCGCACAGGTTCACGACGGCGCGCGACGCCTATAAGGCGCTCGCTAAGAGCATGGGCGCCGGCATGGTCCGCCACTGCGACCGTTGCAAGGGGTATCATGTCGTGATCACGAAGAGAGGAGCATGATGTACGGCAAGAACAAACCACCGCCACGTAAGGAAGTCCGCACCGTCAGGTTCCCAAAGCTCCCCGATAGCGTCCTGGTGGAGTGCCTGGTCGAGAAGGGCGGGCTCCCCCGCCGGATCGCCCTGGAGTGGATGCAGAGCCCGCAGATGGTCGTCTCCGCGCAGATGTTCTGGCTGGACGTCGGGGACGCCGAAAAAGGCGACCGGGAGGCCCGCGAGCGCGTGGACTACTGCCGCGAACAGTGGGAGTTCATGAAGGGCGCCGAAAAAGCTCTTGGGAACGACCCGGAGGTCCAGATAGCTCCCTTCAAGATCGCTGGCGGGCAGGAAGTCGTGATCGAAGACAACGTGGTGACACGGCGATGAGGTTCCCCTTCGGGCTGCGCAACCCGTTCTACCGGCCACGGCACACGCGGCTCTACACCGACACGGATCTCCCCGCCCACGAGTGGTTGCAGGTGTGGACCCCCGAACAGCTCCAGGCGTGGAAGGACTCGAAGGCCGAGGAATGGCACCGGATGCCCGGTGCCCCGATCCTCGACCCGAACATCAGCAGGAACGCGATCCCGCCCGTCGAGCGCGAGTTCACCGATCAGACGGTGCGGAACGCGGAAGCGGCCTGCCACAGCTACCCGTGCCGCGGCGAGGGTCAGGACTGCGACGGCTGGAGCTGCGAATGCGACCCCCCCAAGGAGGGGTCATGACCGTGGTCAGCTTGTGGGGCCGGGATCTCACTAGGTCACAGGAACACCGCCTGGATGAGCTCGAGGAGGACGGTGGCCGGGTGATCGGGTGGGATGCTCGCCTGGGGGGCCCCGTGGTGGCGTTCCGCGGGCGTGTGGCCGTGGTGGACCGGCGTGGGTTCCTCGTGGGACGCAAAACGATAAAGGAGGGTCGATGATCTACGCGATTGGCAACACAACACTGGAGTCCGTGAAGGACGAGGAGGAGAAAGCAACCCGGTACAAGCTGACGATCCGCGGCAAGGAGCTGGAGGACACACTGTCCTGTAAAAGCCTCCTGGAGCTGCGAGACCTGATCGGCATGGCGACTATGCGAGGGAGGGTAGAATGACCGAGCGCGACAGGAGGCTCGCGGAGGCGGAGATCATCGAAGCGAACGGGATCACGAACGCGGCGGATGCGGTGGCCGCCGCCGGCGCGACAGGGCTGGCGCTGAGCTACGCCTGCGCACTGCTCGAGAACGAGAGCGCGGGCCGCAACATCTTCGGAGCCGACCCCGGCGGAAACGCGCTCCCGCGGGCATGGTTCGACACGCCAGTCACGAGAACGAAGTACACGATCTACAAGATGCGCCGCAACCTGGGAATGACCCCGAACGGCGTCGGCCCATGCCAGCTCACGAGCGTCGGGCTGCAGAAGGAGGCCGAGAAGGCAGGCGGCTGCTGGAAGCCGCGTCACAACATGGGCGTCGGCTTCACGTTCCTACGCCAGCTCCAGGCCGAGCACGGCTCCCAGGGCGGCTTCCAGGCATTCAACGGGAGCGGCCCCGCCGCGGTTGCCTACGGCGAACGAGCAATGCAACGCGCGGCGGAATGGCACCAGCGATTCGTCCGCGCCGGGCTCGCATAAACAGGAAAGGAAAGCTCATGCCGAGACAGCCGAGACAGTCACGGGACCACAAGAAGCCCCAGCGGCAAGAGTCGCCGGCGCCGCTGCGTAAGCGCATTATCTACCCCGAAGTGACCTGGGAGATCGAGCCCGTGACAGAGGCCGACTCGTTCTTCCTGGTCGCGAAGCTCAACGCTCCGTGGGAGCGGCACGACTTCGTGGTCCACAACGAGTCCCTGACGCCGCTGATCGAGGCGCTGACGGCGTACAGGGCGACCCTGACCGGCCTCGAGGTCGTGGAGAGCACCCTTACAAACCCCAACCACAGGAGCACACAATGAGCAAGTACACACTCCCCGCAGAGCCGTTTCACCTGGCGCGCGGCGGCCATAACTCGTGGAAAGACGGAGCGTGTTTCAACGAGCTCGCCGCGATGCTCGCCGGCCAACCGTTCAGCGCCTCGCCGGCATGTGTGAGCCCCGTGATCCGCCGGATGGGGATGACGCTCAACGATCGCCTGGACGACGATCGCCGTCAGCTGCTCCGGCCGTTCGTCCTGCGCTCGCTCGGCACTGCAGAGGACGGCCGCGACGGGAAACGGCGCGAGCTCTGCGCCGCGTGGCTGCTGCACGAGGCGCTACCGACCCTGCTGGAGAAGGCCGATCGGAAGGTCGCCGCCGACCGCCTCCGCGCGCTCCCCGGTGATCTAGCGTTCGAGGGAGTGCGCCGCGCGATCCGGGACGCCCGGAGCGAGGCATTGGAGGCTCGGCAAACAGCGGTCACCAGGCTGAGCGAGCGCATACGCGAAGCATTGCGCGAGCGAATGGACGACGGCGGCGTCGCTGCCGACGCCGCTGCCGTCGGCGTCGCCGCTGCCGTCGGCGCCGTCGGCGTCGCCGACGTCGCCGCCGTCGCCGCCGACGCCGTCGCCGGCGCCGCCGTCGCCGCCGTCGCCGCCGCTGCCGTCGACGGCGCCGCCGGCGTCGTCGGCGCCGCCGTCGTCGCCGCCGTCGCCGCCATCGCCGCCAGCGCCGTCGCCGACGCCGACACCGCCGCCGCCCCGCCTGCGGCTCGGCGGGGGCTCTATGAAGTCGTCTACACGGAGATGCGCGAGCGGTTCCGCGCGGAACCGCTCGCGCCCGAGCTGCTTGACGGCGCGCTGGGGCTCATGGACCGGATGCTGCCCCCGTCGCCTCTCAAGCAGCCGGTCATCGAG
>Ga0210408_10002382_pt1 | contig 18341 bp, 33 predicted proteins | sample IncBWH4MmetaG_FD_155471 | JGI IMG/M metagenome (GOLD analysis project Ga0210408, IMG submission 155471) | Forest soil microbial communities from Barre Woods Harvard Forest LTER site, Petersham, Massachusetts, United States - Inc-BW-H-4-M | ecosystem: Environmental > Terrestrial > Soil >...
ATAGAGCGTGGTAGGCGAAGCCGCAGGCGGCGCTTCGGGTGTATCGATTGCGACGTGATTGGGGAGGACGTCAAACACAGTTAAGGGGTAAGGTCCGAACTTGAAGCACCTATGATCGGGCTGGACTTCAACGGGCGAGCCATTCTTGTGATTGAAGGTGCCAGGACATCGCAGAATGCGGGCGATATCCGAGGTAACTGCTGGGTCAGCAGCAAGACCGTGAGCCTTGCAGGCTTCCTTCAGTCTGTGCGCATACAGCAACCAAGTAGCTTGATCTATGGCCTCTTTGAGGGGCCACCACGCATGAACGCCGCGACCAGAGAGCACAAAAGCGGGAGGGGGCAGGCCTACGACCTTGCAGAATTTCAAGGTGTCTACAAGGGCCTTTTCCGGGTCCTTATCTATGTCTAGGTAGAAGGCGCGCTTGGCCGCGATGTTCTTGGCTTCGGGGCTCGATTTGTCTTTGAGCGATCCTGTCGTAAAATAGCAATCGCAATGCCGATAGCCATCAAGCTTGCTCCAAAGCTCCTCGACGCTCTGGGCGTATTCTATACGGGTAGGCGGCCCGCCTTTGCGCCAGGAAGAGCGCAGCGCATACGGGCCTGTATCAGGCAGGACGCGACGCAAGAATGCGATGGAGACCGCACTCATTTTCCGCTCCTGGCGCGGAATTCCAGCAGGGCCTTCTTGAGCTCGTCATAGTAGGACGTGACGGCCAGCTGCCCTCTAAGCTTCTGCTCGTCAGCCTTTAGCTGCGCGTTGATCTGCCCGGAAGAGACGCTCGCCTTGGCGCTGAGCTTGGCCCGGAAATGCGGATCGTTCTCGTCGAGTGGCATTTCCAAGATCTCTTGCTGCGCGCGGAGTGCCAGGATTGTGCTTTTGGCGAACTCCTCCGGCATCGCCGACACGTCGGGCATCGGTGCAGGCGGAGCTGGCACGGGAAGGTTTCTAAGCTCTGGGTATTCGTCGAAAGGATCAGGCAGGGTCATTAAGCTGCTTCGAAATCAGCGTCGCGTACCCGGCGATGTCGTCCCAATGGTCCTTGAAGTGGGGGTTGCCAGAGATTATGCGGGCGATCTTGTGGGCGATCATGTCCAGGCTCTCCTTTTGGCACGCTGAGAGCTTGGCCCAGCCATCAACAACGCTCATGTTGGATTCGCGCATGTTGTACTTGAGAAGCTGAGACAGGTATGCATGGTCGCGGAAGTCGCCGTGCGTCTTTTCACGCTCGGCGAGGAGATTATCTAGGAGGGAAGGAGTAGTCATGTGGCCTCGATTATTGTGTTGCGTCGTACGCAGCGTTTGGCATATTTCAGGATGTGCCCAGCCTTATAGGCGTCTGCATACCCAAATCGTTCGGCCAGTTCGTCCCACTTCAAGCCGTATTCTCTTGCCTTGACCATGCGCTCCCACTTGCGCATGTTTGTCGGGCGACCGCGTGCATGCCAGCTTATCGCTAGGGAGACGCGGCCGCCGGTTGCCTCGTATATTTTCTTGGAGGTCTTAAGGGTAGTTGTTTCTCGTTTCGCTACCCAATAGATGGCTGATCGGGTCAAACCCACTTCGCGGCCCAGGGCTGCTTTAGTGGTCTTGGTTTCCCTCAACCAAGCTGTGAGCGTCACAGCACTTACTCAGGAGGAGTTTCAAGTGGCTCCATCTCGTGGACAAACGGCTCGTACCAGTGAACGTCATCGGAGTGTAGCGCTGTCTTATTGGCCTCTTCCTCAGTCTCAGCCTCTACTATGACGGTTCCGAATTGCTCCAAATAGACCTTGAATTTCATGATCAGTCTCCATAGTCGCATAACAGGTCAAAATCGACCTCGGACGTTTCTTCTTCGTACAACTCGGCCATGTACTCAGCAGCCTGTATGCGGCTGACGAACGGCTCGTCATTACGTTGAGCGCGGTCGTTATACCGAGCTCTGATCTCCTCCAGCCCCCACAACGGGGTATCTCGGACTATGCGGTAGGGCGTCCATGCGCTACCGCGCTTACTCTCAATCATTTGCATTAGGTTGTCCTTTTGGGGTTAGCCCAAGGACAGGGGCTTGGTACAAGCCAAGAGAAAAGGTGGGGGAGCAACCGGGGCTAGGCAGATTGCTCCCCCGGCGGGACCGCGAGTTTCGTGACGGCGAAGGCCACGCTCAGCGCAGCGTCAGCTGTATAGTGTCCCGCCTATTCGACAGGCTCATAGAGCCATATCGAAAACAACAAGGCGATTATAAAGTCAGCGATCAATGTGAGATACGGGATATTTTCCATTTCTCCTCCGCGAGGTTGCCGCAAGGATGACGTAGATCATAAGAAAGATCGGTGTTACGACTAGAGCGTAAAAAAGGTCTGTCATGATCCAATAACGAAGTGAGTATGATCGCATAGCCGCACACCAGAATAATGGCTATGGCGATGCCCAAGATCAAGTCCTTCATCGCTACATCCTAGTGAACGCGGCGATCGTGAATAGCAGGGTGAAGATCCAAACGACATACAGCATCACCCTAACCCCTAGCCATTCTTGTGGCAAGCTCTGATCGCTTGCAGGTTGACTACATAGCTGTTTACGGCGAGCATTGCAAGGTGTCCTGCAACCGCTAACCAGACATATAGTGAAGTACTCAAGTCATATAACATGGTACACTCCTAGCTTGTGTCTGTTTGAGTAGTGAAGCGTCTTCTGGCGCTTCGTGAGCGGGCCTTGCGGTCCGCCTTCGAAGGGTCAGTCATCAGACGGTGTTGGTGCTACCTTGAAGTCAAGAACGTCATCACCGTGCGACACCGCGAACGGTACGACGCTGTCTTCGCTTAGTGGAGCGAACCAGCCAGCTCCTACGTACCAGCTGATGAGGATTAGAGAGAGGCCAAGGACACCTCCTACGAAATAACGCAGATAATTTAGATAATACCTCATACTAACTCCTTTGTTGTGAAGCGTCGCGGGTGGCCCCGCGAAACCAACCCGTTTAGAGGAACCGCCTCGGCGGTTTTACGGCCCCTGTCTCTGGCGCTTCGTGATGCGGCCCGTGGGCCGCACTTCGAAACGTCACTCTTCGTCCTCCGGGTTGACACCACCAAGGGTAGTGATCAGCGCCCTACGCGCCTCGTTGAAGGCGTCTAGGAGCGTCGCGTTGTCATCCGTGAGGGCTACACCCGTGATCTTGTCGCGTGCCTTATAGAAGGCCGCGATCGCATCGTGAATATCAAGCTTCTCGGTCATTCGCCCCTCATAATGGAGGCTACGCGCGCGTGATACTCCAGGCGAAGTAGATCGCGCTTGCTGCAGAACTCCTGTTGAAGAGCCCACTGCTTGGTGTCGTGGTCGAACCGGGCCTTGTCGAGCTCGGCCTGTCTGTCGTTTAAGTCGATCGCGCCGTTTACCGCGGCGGTAGGCTTGAATTTGGCTACTGTCGTGTTCATGCTCTAGCCTTTCTGTTACCGGTACTCATGGCACCGTGCAGACGGTCCGTAGGCCGTCTGGGCTGTGTCACTTACTGCGTAGGCTCTCCATTACGTCATTATGCCTCTGTTGTTCTTCGACCATCTCCCTCGTGTATTCAGCGATATCCCTAGCTTCACGAGCGTCATCCGCTTGCTCCCGAGCAAGGTACTCCATCTCATCTTGTCGCATGTCACGATCTAATTGCTCGATTGTCCGGTCTCCTGGTAGCCATGCAAATGATGGCGACGCTGAGACCCCTATGAGCAATGTGGCGATGATTAGTGTCTTGGTCATTGTCCTATCCTTTCAGGGTTCATCGCGTCGCGCAGGTTGCGCCTTAAGTACAGTGCCAGACTGATCTCCCGAGTTTTAGGGAAGCGCTCGCACTGGCTATTATAGCGGGCTATCAGGAACGCTATGGCTTCTTTGCGTGTTCGTTTCATTTGTCTCTCCTAGCCTAAGCCCTAACAATTAGAGCTTAACAAGGCGCGCCATTAGTGGTCACCAGCCCCAGGGGTCCTCTACGACTTTGACGCCTTCGCGCGAGGCACGAATGAGTATGGCGAGCATATGCTCGCCGATCGCGTCGGTAGGGCCTTGGAGACGGCCGCTGTGTCCGTTCTCATCGATAAACTCGATGAAGGTCGTGCGCTGCCCCGTATCTCGGAAGTTGATAGTGTAGGCCTTGGTGATTTCTTTGATCATGGTTAGCGGTCCTTGTGTGGTCGCATCATGCGAGCGTGGGCACTTGCTACTGCGGGTGCGCCATATTGTCGCACTAGCTGTTTGGCTTTTATGGCCATGCTCAGCTCTATGTCACGCATCACTTGGGTTAGCTCATTCAGTTCCGCGCGCACTTCTGCGCGGCGTTCTATTTGGTGTTGGGTCATTTGCTCTGCTCCTCGGCGATGCGCTTGCACGTCTGGAGCACTCGCTGTTCCCAAAACTCAATGTGAACCTCACGGCCATCAAGATGGACGCGATAAGCTTCAATCAAGTTCCTCAGGGTCTTAGGCAGTGCAACGCTCAGGTCTCTGGGGTCTGCTGCCTGTTTAGCTGTTGTCATTGGTTCTCCTTTGGTGGCTCTTTCAAGCCTGTTACGTAAGACGCGTCCCAGCCTTCGGCGTAAAGTCGCTCGAACTCGCGTGCTCCAGAAGGGGTTACGCAATAGCCGCCCGAGCGATGGGCGTATTTGCCTTTGGCTGAGGCCAGCCTATGGGCACGGGTTTTGAACCCGTCCGGGCTGTAGCACTGGATAATTTTCATACCGTGAGCGTGACGGGCGTCTTTTATGATGTAGTCCATTTTCGCCTCTATGATGTGTAGTTGCAAACATGCGGCCTGGGCCGACCTCGTTGCGCAGCGCTATTATGAAGGCGATGTTGCGATCAACGAGCGAGCCTTTGCACTTAGGTGCGGTCCTATGCTCGCTCATTGCTGAGCTCCGCGAGCTTTTTTTGGGATATAAATACCAATTTCATTAGGTTGCTCCTGAGCGGTCTGGGCATAGCCCAGCCGCCATGTGGCGCGCCTTGTTAAGCTCTTGGCTTGTACCAAGCCCGTGTCTCAGAGCATCGTTGGGCATGCCAGCCGTGTCGCCCGTAGAACCTCTATGATAGTCCCTCGAGGTTTCAAGGGTATGATTGGTGTTTATAGTCCTTGGTGGTCATGGTGTCAAGGGAATTATGTGGGTTAGGAGGTGTGCGATATATTGTCGCAGAATATTGTCGCAGCTGGGGCGCTGTGCATTCAAAAAGAGTCGTGCACGGTAACCTGTTGATTATGTTGGAGGTGCACAGATGCACGGCTAAAACAGCGTTTTTCCAAACTATCTTGTGCGCATGCGTGCGTTATGTGTGATGCATACATGTGGAGATATGAGTATTTATGATGTGCATACTGTGCACTGGTATATGTAGTGGAGATATCAATAAGTTAACCGGCGCACATTAATCCCCTTGGTCAACGTGCACCCGCTGTGCATTGTGCATTAGGCATACGCCTGCCTGGGTATGAAGGCATACGCCTACCCTTGTTGGTGTGTGGTGGTATGCCCATGTGTTGCCCCATAGGTCTATGAAGCCTATGCTAGGAGTGAGAGCACGTAAGTGCATACGAGATGCTATGCATGTTTATGTTTTGTTCTTAGGTGGAGGGAGCGGGGCGCCAGGCGGTAGGTAGTGGGGGCTCCCCCTGGGGGAACTCGGGGGAGGGGGGGACCCCTGGCGCTAAAAATTTGATTAAAGACCCCTCCCGAAAACCGCAACCAATCCTGCCAAATTAATAATAACCAGTCACACCCTCTTCATATCACCCACTCTCTCCCTACATTACATACAGCAAATGGAGAACCATATGAGCCAAACCAAAACCCCCCGAACCTACTCTACCGAGTGGACCCCGATCAAGGCTGCCAGGCTAGCCCTCATGATAGCCCATGGAGAGTCCGCCAAGACCATAGCAGCCGACCCCGAATTCAACACAACCGAGACCAATATCTGGCGCCAGGCGAGCCGTCTGGGACTCAGCTTCCGCGACCACCCCGTTATCAAGATGCCGCGCGAAGCCCTCGCAACCCTGCAGGCTGCCGCCAAGGTCCGGCAGATGACCCCCCAGTCCTTGGTCTCCAAAATCTTGAACGCTGTAGGCGCCGCCCCTACCCTCATCGACAGTGTGCTTGATGACGGGCACCGCCACACCCCACTTGCCCCGCCCACGGAGGGCCAACATGGATAATATGAACGAGCACCGCCCCGACTCCCTGAAGACATTCCGCCTGCTACCCCACTTGTGGGTCGTGTATTCCAAGTCCAGGGACCCGTACTCACGCATGTGCTACTCGCACTCTATCACCCTGTATGTCCGCCGCTGGGCTTTCGACTTAACGTTCGGGAGGTTTGAGGAGTGACCCTGTACCGCATTCTCCTGGATACTGGAGGGCTGTGCTTCGGCGCAGCTGCCCTCTTGGACCTGTTCTATTTTCTTGGGATGGTCCGATGAGCGTAGCTGCCCGGCGCGCGGCGGCCCGCCGCATCAAACTGCGCTACAACCCGCCCAAGATAACCCGCGCGGCAGCCACCTCGCTCGTCGCTATGAAGAAAGGCAGGAAGAAATAGTGAAGGACCGCCTCCTCGCCGCTCTCATCCTGGTGCCTACGCTCGGCTTCTGGCCGTTCCTGTTCTGGGTCTGCTAGGTGGAGCGTGTCATCGGGATGACGTTATCTCTGGCCGCCGGGACAATCCGTCTGGGCCTGGGCTCACTGGTCTCTGCGTCCAGTACGTCCAGGATCATACCGACGAACCAGTCAAGCTCGGCTTCTGCCATATCAGCGTTGCCTTCGTATATGCATGACGCCACACAGCTTCCCTGGGTGACCAGTTCGAAGAGCCTACCGCCATACTTGGCCTTGAAGATAGCGATACGACAGTCCCGGCTGTCCATCTGCGCCTCCTACCCTGGGTTGTGCTCTCCCTGTATATAGCATACTATGGGTCGACTTTGGAGCTCATAATGGCAGCTGACATCCCCATACCCGGTCACCGTCTAAGAGCTACCAGTCTGCTCTTAGACGGTGAGGGTAACGAAAAGTTACGATGGATAAAGGCGGACGCCCATTTCAGTGTGACCGACATCATCCAGGAGTGCAAGGCCGCGCTCGTCGGCTATAAGCCCCCCAAACATCTTGTCAAGCCCCCCCAGGACAAACAGGAAGACACGTTAACCCTGTACCCGGTGTCAGACATGCACATCGGCCTGCGGTCATGGCACCGGGAGACCGGGGTCGACTGGGACCTCAACATAGCCGAGACAGAGATCGGTGCGGCGTTCGAGCGGCTGGTCGTCGCAAGCCCCCCGTCGAGTATCGCTGTGGTGCTGGGCGGCGGGGACCAGATGCACTCAAACAACAATGAGAACGTGACGCCGATAAGCAAGCACATCCTGCAGGTTGATGGCAGGTACCAAAAGGTGTTGGAGTACACTTGCCGTATATTCGTGCGCATGATCTACACGGCGTTGCTCAAGCACAAGACGGTCATAGTGCGCACTCTGGGCGGCAACCATGACCCGGAGGCGTCCATAGCCTTGGCGCTGTACCTGCACGCCTACTTCAGGCTTGACAGCCGGGTGACCGTAGACACCGACGCTTCAATGTACTGGTGGTACAGGCACGGTAAGACGTTCCTAGGGGCGACGCATGGTCATGCCGCCAAGCCCGCGCAGATGCCCGCTATCATGGCCTCTCGTCGTGCCAAGGACTGGGGGGCGTCGGAGCACAGGTTCATTCACATGTTCCACCTGCACCACGCTGCTAAGGCCGTCACCGAAGGTGGCGGGTGTGTGGTGGAGACCCATCAGGCCCCTGTGGCCCAGGACGCCTGGTCGTTCGGGTCAGGGTTCCTATCCCAGAGGAGCCTGTCAGCCATAACGTACTCTAAAAAATACGGCGAGATCGCTCGCAGTAGAGTGGTGGTCCAATGAATTTTTTCCCAGGAGGTAGCATGATCCTTTGCAGCACAAAGCGCTGGTCCTTGCGCAAGTATCCGTCTCGGGGATGGCGCGCGCGCCCCATATTCGCACATACTAGGAACTCGTCTCTCACAGCCTGGCAGCTCGGCCCGTACTGTCTTATCCGTTGGGCGCGATGACCGACCCGCAGGATATCGCCCTCGCGGAGCGCCTCGAGCTCGCTTCTCAGTTCATCGCTGACCCGGTAGCGGCGCATGCGATCATATTTCGCGACGACAACGAGGATCTCGACGCGCCGTTTCACGAGGAGATGGTGAAACTTTATCACAGCGACGAGCCCAACGTCATCGCGCTGTGCTTCCGTGGCTCGGCGAAGAGCACCAAGGCTGAGCGGGCCATCGCGCTCCAGGCAGCGTCCGGCTTAATCAAGAACGCTATGATCGTGGGGGAGAGCTTCCCGCGCGCGGTCGAGCGGCTACAATCTATTCGGCGCATCCTCCAGAGGAACAAGTGGCTGCGCTATCTTTACGGCGATGCGGCTGGTGAGGTTGAGGGGGACACGTGGCGCGAGACGCGTATCGTTCTGTCCTCCGACGCAGTCATATGGGCCCTTGGCTCCGGGCAGGCCATAAGAGGGGCCAAGCACGGGGTCAGCCGGCCTGATATGATCTTCGTAGACGACCTTGAGTCCAAGGATACGGTAGGCACGCCGGAGGCGCGCGCCAAGATCGCCAGCTGGTTCTGGAAAGATCTTGTCCCGGCCCGGGCCAAGGACGCACGCATCCGCATCGCCGCGACCCCCTTGCACCCCGAGGCGCTGTCCGTCACGCTGTCCAAGCACCCGAGCTATAAGACCCTTATCGTCCCCGTGGAGTACATCGACGCGGATGGCGCGCGCCAGTCCTCCTGGCCCGCCGCGTTCCCACTCTCCCGGGTGGACACGATCAAGCAGGATATGTTCGCCGCGGGTGAACAGGCGGCCTATGCCATGGAGTACATGGTAACGGCATTAGACCCGGCGTCGCAGCTCTTCAAGAAAGAGATGTTCCACTTCCAGGTCATCCCGCGCTCCTGGCAGCCGGTGTTCATCGCCATAGACCCCGCGCGCACCACCAAGAAGACCAGTGCCACTACGGGCATCGTAGTCGCGTCCCCGGTCGGCCGTCGTTGGATCGTGTGGGAAGCGCATGGCTTGCGCATCTTGCCTGACGAAGTGGTCTCCCGGTGCTTCGACTTGAACGACAGATACGAGCCCGTGGCGATCGGGATCGAGAAGGATGGGCTCGAACAGTTCCTGGAGCAGCCGCTCAGGCACGAGCAGATGAAGCGAAGGGTCTTGCTACCGCTCCGGTTCGTCAAGGCCCCTAAGGGTAAGACAGAATTCATAGGACGGCTGCAGCCCCTTATGGCGGCCGGGGACATAACGTTCGCCGGGGCGAAGGAGGACTTCATTGACACAATTAACCAGTTTCTTGACTTCCCTACAGGGCTTGTTGATATACCTAATGCTATGGCTTACCTGCCTGACTTATTTGGTGGTAGTCCCGTTTATGATGATATCTCTTCTCGTCATGTCATGGACGGCACACTTAGGTCGGTCGGGGCTTACACTCTGGCGATCAATGCTGGGTCGTTCGGTTGTTCGGCGGTTCTGTTCCAATATACTGGACAGATACTCATTGTTCATCAGGACTGGGTGTCGAGCGATCTTCCGGGGTCGGCTCTCCCAGGGTTCGTTCAGGAGGCTATGCTGGCGTGTCGTCGTGAGCCGTCCGTGGTTACGACGCCTTTTCATTTTGACGTGCGGAATAGTTTTGGTCTTCTTTCCTCTCTACGTGGCGTCTGTTCGGTTAGAAAGGGCGGGGAAGTTTCCAAGGGACGAGAGTTCATCCGGGACCTGCTACGTAGCGAGGTCCGTGGGTCTCCCCGTCTGCTCCTCACCGAAGGAGCCTCCTGGACCCGTCGAGCCTTGACCGCTGGCTTCGTATGGGAGCCCGGACGTACTGAACCCAAAGAGGGGCTCTATCGCGTGCTGGTGGAGGGGCTGGAGGCCGCCGTGGCACCCGCCGCCTACGCATCAAGCACGGCCCAGCCTACTGCAGTGACCGCACAAGGTGTACGCTATCAGACCGCTGACCCATACTACCGGTAGTATAACTGGCTTCTGCGTGTTATAATGCACGCGCAGAGACTGCCATATTGGCGGGTCTCTCGTGGCTCTCCCAACTTCGGCCCCTAGGGGCCGCTTCTTTTATCAGGGGAACAGTATGCGAAAACTTCTTATCATGATTGTGACTATTCTTGCCCTCGCAACACCAGCGTTTGCCCATGGTGGCGGCCATGGTGGAGGCGGCGCCCATTGGGGCGGCGGCCACGGTGGTCACTGGGGCGGTGGCCACGGGGGTGGTCACTGGGGTGGTCATTACGGGTGGGGCCACGGCGCCCATTGGGGTGGCCATCACGGCGGCTACTGGCATGATGGCGAATGGTTTGAATGCCCATGGTGGGTACCTGGCTTCGACTGTGACTAAACTGAAAGGAACACAAAGTGAACGCATCATTATGGGGCATGCTTAACGGCATTGCCAAGGACGCCAAGAACGGCACCTACAACAACGGTATACCGGACGTAAATGCCCTCAGCTTGATGGAAGAGCTGGCGCAGCGCGCCGAGTACATCCTCGGTTCAACTTACGACGCCTCGACTACCTACACCACAACCTACTACATCACCGGCCCGACCAACCCGCAGTTCCCGTCTTCTGGTGCCATTGCGCCGTCCACGGATGCCGCGATCACCGTTGGCACTGGTGTCACTTTCAAACAAGCAGGCAACTAACCGCGGCTAACCTGGCGTCATGACTTCTCCGGACTCTCTCGCCGCGGAGCTAGTCCAGTTAGATAATAAGACCGGTACTGTATCTAAGAACCCGGACTTATACACGCCCAGTGGTCTAGTGTCTGCGTACAACACGTTCATGTGGAGCGAAGGGATAGCTGCGTCCATAACTCAACTTTCTCCGAACGAGTATGTTTCGGCAGCGTACCTGGCTAATTTGGAGTTTGCATCTGGTAGTTCTCCTCCCCCTCCTGCGCATGACAAGTTACTGCTAGCTGATGGTACAAGCGCCTTATTACAAACAGATGGAACGAGCAAGATATTAATATGAAACGATTATTAGCTCTATTCCTGTTTTTGTTCCCAGCTTCTGTTATGGCTGCTGACAGTACTGTTGCTAACATGACGGCTGCGTCGGCCCTAGGCGGCACGGAGCTTTTCTACTGCGTGCAGGGAGGGGCTGATCGAAAATGTACAGGTAGCCAAGTTGCCACGTTCGCCAATAGCTTACTTGGTGCGCTGGCCGCTAAGAACCAAGCGTCTCTCTCAACCGACGTCACAGGCAATCTGCCCGTCGCTAATCTTAATGGGGGCACTGGCGCGACCAGTTCGACGTTCTGGCGTGGCGACGCGACCTGGGTCCAGCCTGGATTTTCGAGTTTATCTGGGAACATCGCTGCCAGTCAGATGAATAGTGGTACTGGAGCGACCAGCTCTACGTACTGGCGCGGCGACGCTACTTGGGTCCAGCCTGGGTTCTCCAGTCTGTCCGGCAACATCGCTGTTAGCCAGATGAACTCGGGCACTAGTGCTTCTAGCTCGACCTTCTGGCGTGGCGACGCGACCTGGGCGACGCCCGCTGGGTCCGGCACAGTAACCTCAGTTGCCGCCACGGTACCGGCCTTTCTGTCTATAGCCGGGTCTCCTGTTACAACGTCGGGCACGCTAGCTTTTAGTTATAGCGGGACCGCTCTCCCTGTCGCTAATGGCGGTACTGGCATCACAACTATCCCACAACCTGCCCACATTGTCGGCAATTTCTACACGGCTCCAGTTACTCCTGTGGCCGGGAACGCGGTGACGATAAACATAGCTTATTGCTCCCCGATCTACATTGGCGAGCAATTGACAATAAATGACCTGGTCGTGGACGTTACGACAGTAGGGACGTCAAACACTCAGATGGCCCTATACAATAGCGGGTCCTGGGGGCGTCCTAGTACCTTGGTGGGGGCTACTGCTGATATCGCTAACAACGGGACAGGTGTAAAAGACACGGCGCTTGCCAGTGGTCCGTTCCAAGTCGGGCCTGGAACATACTGGCTCTGTGAGAACACTAACGACAGCGCAATGAAAACCGAAGTCATCTCTACTACTGCCGGGGGGTATGTGCCTTCTGTTATTGGGTCAAGTTCAGCTATTCAAGTGGTAGGCCCCCCCGGAGTGGTTGCTGGTGTAAATGTGGCCCAAACATACGGGACTTGGCCGACATGGACAAGCGGTACTTCCTGGACCTACCAGCCAAACCCCGTTGTCCCTTTGATCGCTTATAAGGTTTCCAGTGTGCCATGACTGATCAAAAGGACCGGGGCGCTAATCTCGCTAAGGGCAACAAGAGCGTCGTCAAAGAACTTCGAAAGGTCTTTGACAATGTCGAGAAGGGCTTTCAAAATCAGGAGACCCGCCGACATGACGTGTCCGATGCCTGGGATATTTACAACTGTGTCCTAGGTCCCGACCAGATCTATCCAGGCCGTAACCGCCTTTACGCTCCGTACGTCTATGAGGCTGTAGAGGCACGCGCCACCCGGTTCACAAACCAGCTCTTCCCACAGTCTGACCGCCACATAGAGGCCGTCAGCGAGGACGGCACGATACCGCGCGCTGGGGTCTCCCTGTGCGAGCACTATGTATCCGACACCGATTTGCGGCAGGTTATTCGCGCCCTCATCGTTTCCGGCGATATCGAAGGCCAGATGAACTTGTACGTCGATTGGACTGTCGGCAACCGCCGCACGGCTTCTCGTGTAGAGAACGCGGTCAAGACCCCTGACGGTAATGAAGTCCCCGGCGAGAAAGTCGAGGATATGGTCGAGGAGGACGAGAGCACCGGAGGCCCCCGGGTAGAACTCCTCTCCGACGTCGATATCTGTGTGTTGCCCGCGCCCGCGGCCTCCATCGAAGACGCGCTCACGAGCGGCGGCGTCGTCGCCATACTTCGGCGCTGGAACAAGCGCCAGATCAAGGCCATGATCGACAAAGGTGCTCTCGACAAGACTGCTGCCCAGAAGGTGATAGACGACATTGAGAGTTATAAGGACGACAGCAACACAACTCGCGACCCGGCCAAGACCGCGTATCACGGTGCGGGCATCAAGAAAGACGGGCGAGGGTCCTACGCCCTGGTGTACGAGATATGGACTGAACTCGAGATAGACGACGAGTACCGGCTGTGCCAGGTGTTCATGGTGGGCCAGTACAAGGTCCTTATGGCCCGTCGCAACCCCTACTGGTGTGACCAGTGCCCATTACTCTCGGCTCCCGTCAACCGGGTTTTCGGGTCCTTCAAAGGGCAGTCCCAGGTCAACCCGGTCAAGAAGATACAGTACTTTGCGAACGACGTGCTCAACGAGATGGCGGACAGCGCCAACTACACGCTGCTTCCGATCACCCGTAGAGACCCGGCCTACGCTACCTCGCCTTTGATCCTGGCCCCAGGCGCCATATGGGACGTGCCTCCTGACAAGGTAGATTTTGCTGAGCTGCCCGCTCTATGGCAGCAAGGTGCCGACATCCTGTCAGAGCTGAAGGGTGAGATATTTCAGGTGCTTTCCGTGTCCCCTGCCATGGTGACACAGGGCACTAAGAAGAAGATGAACCAAGCGGAGGTGAGCCAGGAGCAGCAAATCGAGCTGCTGAACACCAGTGACAGTACCAGAGTTGTGAAAGACGAAATCCTCAACCCCCTTATGAGCTGGTTCATGAACCTTGACTATCAGTTCCGGGACAAGATGGTTACGATTCGCGAATACGGCGATATGGGAATGAAGGCGGAACTTGAACGAGTGCCTCCTTTCGAGATGAACCGGAAAACAACCTACTTCTGGATCGGTGACGACATTATCCGCTCGTCACAACAGACCCAGCAGAAGATTGGCTTCATGAATGTCCTGCGTCAGTTGCCCCCACAGGTTTTGTCTCACTATGAACTGGACCTTGAGCCTATACTCCTTGACGCCGTGGAGTCAGTATACGGTCCCCGTATCGCTCGACACGCTCTGAAGGACACCAGAGCCTTGATATCCCTTGACCCCAACCAAGAGAACATGCTACTGCAGATTGGCCATTACCTTCCTGTGCGCCCCATGGATAACCCACAGGAACACATTCCCGCCCACCAGGCGTCTATTCAGCAGCAGGGCGACCCGTTCGGCCTCAAGACTGCTCATCTGGTTGAACACCAGCACGCAGTTATGATGAAGCAGATGCAGCAGGCGATGCCACAGGGGCAGCCGCCGCCGGCGCCACAGGGGCAGGGACAACAAGGACAACAAGCACAACAAGGGCAGCAAGGACCGGGCGCTCGCCCCGGCGCAATGCCTGCTCCAGGAAGGCCAGCCCAGAACCCACCTGGCGCAATTCACCCCGACCAGCTTGCGGCGAGCGACCCGCGCGTAATGCCTAGATAGATATCAGGAGAAACAAATGTCTGTAATACCCTTTCCCACACCAAATGAATTAGGCTCGAAGCTCCAGTCTCTGGCTAGCCGGGCCTTATCTGCCTCTAACATCACGGCCCCGACTGGCATCACTGACTCGGTTGTCGCGACCAACTACATGGTTGGTCTCGGCGTTCTCCTCACCCCCCAAGTGACAGGAAGCGTCGATATCACCATCTCCGGGAACGTGTCCAATACCACGGGCTCTGATGGCGCTCAGCTTCAGATCGCTTACGGGACCGGAACAGCCCCCGCAAAGAACGCTGCGGTCGCTGGCACGCTGGTCGGTAGCATCTTCACGGACTCGACGAGCGGCACGACTGTCCTCCCCTTTGTTTGTCGGGCGGTGCTCACCGGCCTTACCCTTGGCCAAACCATCTGGATCGATCTAGCCCAGCAGGCTCTTGTAGGTGGCGCCGTCGTGTTCGGTGTCAACATCTGCGTCGTAGCTAACGAGTTCTGATCATGGCAACCGCGAACCCTCTTCAAGCAACAGCTGGGTTAACCGTTCTTTACCCAACGCTCGACACCAACGTGGATGGGCATGTCAATCTTACTCTCGTGGACAAGTTCATCGCCCTGTTAATTGAGCAGAGGGTCATGAACAATATCCTCCTGGCTAACGGCGGAGCCTTACCAGATATCAACCAAATGCGCGCCGATGAGCTGGCGAGTATCATTCCACCCGGATCATTATAAGGAGATCACAAATGTCACAGGTGCAATATATTGTTCTGCCGCCTAGCAACTATGCGGCGGGGCAAACGCCATTCGGTATTGGCGGCAAGCAGGGCGAACAGATCGCTTCGGAGCTGCATGGAAAGTTCTACACTGCCAATTACAACAATAAGCTGTTCAAGGCACTGGCTACTGGGTTCACTAACCCAGCTATTGCGGCAACGCTTGCTGCGAAGTTCGCCTTTGTCAACCCCCAGGGGTCAGGTGTCAACGCCGAAATCGTTTCGACCAACATTGAACTGGTTGTAGAGGTCGCTGCTGTTACCGATGTTGCTTGGTACTGGCAGAACATCGTTACGAACGTACCGACATCGCCAACTGCTATTACGCCAGTGGGGGGCATCATCGGTTCTACCGTCCTACCTCAGTGTGTGGTGTACTCAGCCCTTACTGCCGCCTCTGGTACCACTCCGGTGCTTGCTGACTTACTGGCGTCTTTTCAATGGGTCACCGCACAAGCAACCTCGAATTTCGGCTCCCTGGAAAAATTCCATGATGGGAGAATTATCGTCCCTCCTGGCATAGGCTTGTTCCTCGCTGGTGCAGTAGCAGGTCCGGCCTCCGGCATGGCCGCGCAGGTGGATTGGCTGGAGTGGCCCATCTAACGCATTGAGATAGGTGATTAATGGGTGACCTGCCCCGTCAGAACCAACCGGGAAAGATTAAATACTTCAGAGGGGTCAATCCTAACGAGGTAACGGACGCGTTTAATGCTCTGGTGGAGGACATCAACACTATTGGTGTCCAGGTCACCGATCTTAACGCCGGACTCAACGCGTCCAGCTCGACATACTGGCGCGGTGATGGCACGTGGGTACAGCCCGGTTTCTCTAGCTTGTCCGGCAATATCGCTGTCTCTCAGATGGCGAGCGGCACCAGCGCGTCCAGTTCGACGTTTTGGCGCGGCGACGGTGCTTGGGCGGCCCCTGCCTTTTCTAATTTAGCTGGTAACATCGCTGCTAGTCAGATGAACAGCGGCACCGGCGCGACCAGCTCTACGTACTGGCGCGGCGACGGTACTTGGGTACAACCAGGCTTTTCTAGCTTATCAGGCAGTATCACTGTTGCCCAAATGAACAGCGGCACCGGCGCGACCAGCTCGACGTATTGGCGTGGAGATGGCACCTGGGTCCAGCCTGGGTTCTCCAGCTTATCAGGTAGCATAACTGTCTCTCAGATGAACAGCGGCACCGGCGCCACTAGCTCGACGTACTGGCGCGGTGACGGCACCTGGGCGGCGCCCCCCGCGGGCGGCATATATCACGACGGCAGACTTACGCTGTCGGCCGGCGTACCAGTTTTAACCGCCACGGTGTCTGGTGCCACCACGATTTATTACGCCCCACAGGTAGGGCAGATGATTTCAGTGTATGACGGCACTGGGGTCAACCCGTACAACTTCCTTTCCGGCCCAACCGATACCACGGGGCTTACTCTGGCCCTGGGGTCGAACTGGGCTGCAACCACTTTATTCGACGTCTTCGTAACGATCCAAGCGGCCGTCCCCGTGCTCGCTACCGTCGCGTGGACCAACGCGACTACGAGAGCCACTACCCTGACTCGTTACGGCGGGATACTCACCAACTCGGCATCGGCAACGGCGCGCATATCGAACAGCTCCACGATCACGATGGCTCAGAACCAGGGCACGTACGTAGGTACGTTCGCCACTAACGGCTCGACGGGCACGGTCGATTTCATTTTCGGCGCGGCGGCTTCAGGCGGGACAGCAGCGAGCTTCGGCGTTTGGAACATGTACAACAGAGTACGTATGTCGACAATTGTTGTCGATAATGGCACGGCTTATACTTACACCTCCGCCACTATGAGGGCGGCGCGTGCGAGCAACACTAATCGCGTAACATTTATTAGCGGGGTTGCCGAGGATTCTATCCAAGCCGTTTATTCCGCCAGGTGGACAAGTGTCTCTGCTGCGGGTTCGTTTGTGCTCCAGTCTATAGGGCTAGATTCTACGACTACCAGCTATGCGGGGTCACCGTTGCAACAGATCGGGGCCGCCGCGGTAATAAGCAATGCAGCGTCGCCGGCTGCTTATATTTCTCCCCAACTTGGGCAACATTTCGTCCAGGCGTTAGAGGCGAGCGACGGCACTAATGCTAATACATTCGACGCAGGAACATCTAATTCCTTACAAGTCATATTGAGTCTGTAATGTCTGATGAAGTAAGACAAAACGTCCCCCCTGGTGCCATACGGCATTACGTCGGGATCATACCTGCCGAAATAACAGATGCCGTTAATGATCTGATTAACGACATCAATGCTCAGGTCACCGCCCTTAATGGGGCGATCCAAGCTATCTCGGGCGTCGGCGCTCTGGGTGGGGATTTGTCGGGCACTCTCCCGAACCCGACCATAGCCCTCCTTGCGGTTACGGCCGCCAAGATGGCCGCTGGCGCTGCAGCGACGAACGTCGGTGCTCTTGGAAACGATCTGGCAGGCAGCACCCTTCCCAACCCGACCATAGCCAATGCATCAGTCACGAGCGCCAAGATGGCTTCCGGCGCTGCGGCGACGAATGTCGGCTCCCTGGGTGGCGATCTGACAGGGACGTTGCCGAATCCGACTATCGCTGCGGCCGCCGTCACAAACACTAAGATGGCTGCGGGCGCCGCCTCGGCGAACATCGGCGCCCTAGGGGGTGTCCTGGGGGGCACCTTGCCGAACCCGACTTTCTCGGGTGGCCAGACCTTTCTTTCCTGGTTCAACGTCAAGAATTACGGAGCGCTCGGAGACGGCAGCACTGACGACACGACGGCCATAAACGCGGCTATTGCAGCTGCGAACGCAGCGGGCACCTCATCTGTTGTATATTTCCCCACAGGGAGCTTTGTAATCACTACGGCTCTGAATGCCATTTCATGCAACGTGTACGGTGATGGTCCACAATCGAGCTATATTCTAGTTCCCGTTTCTGTGAGCCCGCTCAACCTTTCTACGGCTAGTACACCAGTTACTATACAAGGGATACATATTCAGTACCCCGGTGCTGCCAACTCAAGCACCACAGCGCTCACTATACAGTGCACAGGTGGCAGCTATGCTCTCGGGTCTATCATTCGAGACGTCTACATTGAGAGCGCGTACTGGGGGGTTATGTTCAAGAACCAGGCTTGGGG
>Ga0210408_10002383_pt1 | contig 18338 bp, 14 predicted proteins | sample IncBWH4MmetaG_FD_155471 | JGI IMG/M metagenome (GOLD analysis project Ga0210408, IMG submission 155471) | Forest soil microbial communities from Barre Woods Harvard Forest LTER site, Petersham, Massachusetts, United States - Inc-BW-H-4-M | ecosystem: Environmental > Terrestrial > Soil >...
TGAGCCGGCTAACCGCCGCTTTCGCGGCTCCGTACGCGCTGAAAAAAGGGCGCGCGGAAGTTGCGCCACCACCCGAAAAAAAAATAATCTTACCGCTCACCTGATCGAGCATGATGGGAATTGCGGCATGGGCTAAATAGAAGCAGCCGAACAGATTGATTTCGACGGCGCGGACCCATTCTTCCGGATCCACCGTCTCTGCCGGGCCAATCGGACCCTGGATACCACTGCAGTTGACAACAACATCGAGCGAACCCAACTCCTCGCGCACACGCTGCAGCGCATTACGCACCTCATCCCGGCTCTGAACATCGAGCTTAAGTCGCAGAGTCTGCGCTTGCTGACCAGTGGCGGCTGGGACTGTGGCATGTCCTGTGAGGGCAAGACGTGCTCCGGCTTGAGAAAAACACTGGGTTACAGCCGCACCAAGAGTGCCGGTGGCACCCACGATCAAACAAACTTTGTTTTGCAGTTCGCCTGGAGCGGACGAGTGATTCAATACGCACCTTTCGCGCGGGCCACTTCCCAAAACGTCTTGCTGATAATTACGAGGTCGAGCCAAATGGACCATTGGTCAACATAGAACATGTCCATCTGAATCTTTTCTTCGTACGAGGTCGTTTGACGTCCCATGACTTGCCAAAAACCAGTGAGGCCTGGTTTCATCGACAGCAACTTGGGCAGCAGTTCGCCATATCTCTCGCACGCTTCGGGAGTAATCGCGCGAGGACCGACAAAGGTAAGCTGACCGGTGAGCACGCTGAAGAATTGGGGGAACTCATCCAGACTGTATTTTCGCAGATAACGCCCAACGCGCAACACGCGTGGATCATTCTTAAGCTTGAATGTGCAGTTAAACTCGGCCTTAAGCGCCACATCATTTTCAAGAATGGACTCGGCATTCTCAACCATGGTGCGAAACTTCAGGAAGTGATGAACCTGGCCATCAGACCCGATATATTCCCGGCGATGGAAGATGGCCCCGCCATCTTCGAACTTCAGAAGTATGGCAATAAAAGGAATGAGTATGAGTGTAGCGATGCTGCCAGCCAGCCCAATGCAAACATCCACTAAGGCCTTTATCATACGCTGGACAGCGCGAGACCAGCGAGGTGGCGTATAAAAACGGAAATAGCCGGAGAATTCATCCCGCTCGTAGCGCACGTCGGCGGCACCGAATAGCGTTGAGTAGATTGCTACTTCGATTCCTTTTTCATGGCAACGACGAACGATCTCCAGCACCGACGGATGGCAGGTCGCCACGGATTGTTCCAGGTGGACAACGAGCAGGCTCACACCCTCGCTCTGGGCAATCTCTTCCCAGTTGCCAAGACTTCCGAGCAGCGGTGGCCGAAATCGCTCCACTTTGGCTGTCGGTCGATCATCGACCCCGATGATGACGCCAACGAGGTTGTAGCCGTGGTGCTGCTGAATGGATAGGCGCCGTTGCAAGTCCGCCAGTCCTTCCGCAGAGCCCAGGAGCAAGGCCTTCTGACGTGCATATCCTCTGCGCCATAACTCCGCGTACATAGCGCGCAGCCCAAATCGCGCGATCAGCACGAACATCAGCGTCAGGACGTACCATTCAATCACGATGTAGCGAGAAAATATGAGCGCCTTGAAGAAAACAAAGTTTGCGCAGGTTAGTCCGATGAAAGAGACGGAAATGCTTTTAAAAACAAGCTCCAGTTCTTTCTCCGGCCGGCGGAGCTCTAGCGACTTGTAACCTTCGAAAGCGTACAAAAGCCCAATGAAAAAGGGCACATAGAAGAAAAAATAGTCCGAAGGATCCAAGGACGCGGGCGGCATCTTGATCCAACGCACTGCCAAAACCTGCGCCAAGTGGTGCGCAGAAACGATCGCAATCGCGTCAGCGGACAGGAACAGGACCTTCTTTAGCCAGGACTGACTCATCAGGTCTATGATCTGGGCCGGTCGCTGAGCGGCCCGTAGACGGACTGCCTGATTTCGATCAATGTCCGCGCCGTGATGGAGAATTGGTTCTGTAGCCATACCGTGTCCTTAGACAGACGCGCTACTGGCGATCGATTGATCACCGCTTGGAAGGCCCACTCCCTGCGTACTTTCGGCTGCCTGATAGATGGCTTCCACCAATTGAAGAGTCCTCATGCTCTCTTCTCCGTCGCTAGGGGGCCGGCGTCCAGTCGCGATACAACTAAGAAAGTCTTTCCATTCCTCTTCAAGGGATTGGTCCGGACCTTCATAGTCAAACCAACGCTCTTTCGGTTTGGCGCCAACGGTATGGCGTGTTCCTAAACAAAGACGCTCTGGGCCGTAATTTCCGCCGAGACCATTAACGGATAAGAAACCCTTTTCTCCAAAAACCTCGAACGAAAAAACGTTTTTCCAATTTGTCCAACTCGCGTGAAGCGAAGCCAGGCGGCCATCTCCGGTACGAAGCAGAGCAAATACGTTATCCTCGGCAGGTGCGATGGGCCAATAGGAGGTGGCGGTATAGGCCTTCACTTCCTGAAAATCCCCCAGAAACCAGCGGAACAAATCCAAGGCGTGTACGCCTTGATCCAGCAGTTGCCCGCCCCCAGAAAGCTTCGGGTCTGCCCGCCATTCCCGCTCGTAATCCTGCCGCCCTCCGTGTCCGTACAGGCAGCGGAGGAACTGAATTTCTCCGATCGATCCCTGCTCGAACAGCTCATGCGCTTTGGCCACGGCTGGATGGTATCGATGGTTATATCCGACCTTGAGGCACAGATTCTTTGTGGCGGCTTCTTCGACGCTCGGTCGCGCTTCTGCGGCCGTCCGCCCAAACGGCTTCTCGCACAAAACGTGCTTCCCCGCCGATAGTGCCTTGTGTGTGACCTCGGAAAGAAATTGTGTCGAAGTCGCTACTACTACGGCGTCAATATCTTTCCTCGTTACCGATTCCTCCCAATCGGTTGAGTGTGATGAACCAAGAGTTTTGGCTAGACTTTCCGCGGTTCTCGGCAGTCTATCAGCCACAACCCGGATTTCGCTGGCCGCGTTCTTGGTGATTGCCATCGCTCGCCGAGTCCCGAACCTCCCGGCCCCGACGATTGCCACGCGAACTTTTTTCTCAGTGGACACCGACTCTTGGCTCCTTTTCTTAACGCCGGAGGCCTGCAATTAGGCTCCGCGTCTCTCTGTCTGCCGCTGGCGAGTGAACCCTAGACGATGCCGGAGGCATTCTTGAAAGCTAACGCGTTCTAACGGACGGTGGACCCGGCAACGGTGGCCTTGCCCTTTTTCATGGTCTTAATGGTTTTCTCCGCGTCTTGCACAAACTGTCTCACGGTCTCACGAGAGTATCTGTGGTCAACCATTTTGGGCAGGAATTGCGGAGGTACTGTGATGATGTGCGCACCGGCCAGCGCCGCGCTCTGAATGTCCATGACTGTACGTATGCTACCTACGATGATTCGGGACGACAGTTCCCAATCATCGAGCCAGCGCCGAACGTTGCCGATCGTCACCGCGGGATCATTTCCCTCATCGGCCACGCGACCAGCGAAGATGCTGACGTATGTGGCACCGGCTTTTGCCGCCAACATCGCCTGATTAAAAGAAAGGATTGCCGTGGCATTTACTCCGATGCCTTCCTGCGAAAGCCGATGCATCACACCCAAGCAGGATTCGCCGTTTTCATTCACGATTGGAATTTTGACCACGATGTTCCGGGCCCAAGTAGCGAACGTGCGCGCTTGTTCCACCATGACCTCGCAATCGTTCGAGGTTACTTCAACACTAAGTGGCCGCTCTCCCAGAAGGCCTGCGAGCCTGCGCGCGCATTCCTCTAAGTCGGTCGCGCCGTCTTTGAACATGATGCTAGGGTTCGTGGTGACTCCGTCGACGATGCCCTGATCGAGCCAATGCTCGATTTGTTTCTGATCTGCAGAATCAACGAACACTCGCATAGTTCCTCCAGTTTTCCGGACAACTTCGGAAACTCAATTCGCCGCAATCGCCTTCTTAGAAGCTTCCGCTCCAGGCCGAACTTCGTTTTCATAGCGACTAAAAAGTAGCTCGTATTCCCGCAATATCTTGCTTTTGGTGAAATGCTCCAGTACGTAGGCTCTGCCGTTCGATCCCAACGTTTCCCGAAGGGCGCCATCAGCCCGAAGCGACAGCGCGGCTTTCACGAGCGCCATCGGATCCTCAGAATGAATGATTCGGCCACATTTCGCACGCTCGATGTAGCGGGCTGTTTCACTCTTGTTACTTACCGCCGCGAGCACCGGACGCCCGGCCGCCATATAGGTTAGGAGCTTGGAGGGGATTACCGACTCGACGACGGCAGCTTTCTGATGAACGAGAAGCACATCGGCGGCGGCATACATTTCAGCGAGCGTATCGTCCGGTTGCAGCGGCAAGAGTCGGACATTTTTTAGTCGAAGGCGCCTGACCGCATCCTCAAGCGCGGCCCGCTCTTCTCCTTGGCCCACCAGGAACCACACCACATCATCCAAATCCCTGGACAGCTCCGCCGCCCGAACAACATTCATCAAGTCCTGCTTCTTTCCCATGTTTCCTGTATGCATGATCAAAAATTGTCGCTCGGTGATTTGGTTTGCCTGACGGAACTTTATCGCCGCCGCGATCGGATAAACTTTTTCCGTGTCGCCCCAAAGCGGAATCAATTTGAGCCGGTCAGGCGCAATTCCGCGCTCCGTCAGCTTCTCTACAAACCCGTCACAGATGCAAACCACTCGGTCCGCGTTCCGGTAACCAAACCCTTCGACGGCCCGCGCCATTCGAACGGCCAATCCGTCCTTTAGGATTCCCGTGGCCATGGCCGCGTCCGAGGCAAGATCCGTAAGTATGATGACGTAGGCCTTTCGACGGACCTTCGCCAGTAAATACGCAGCCAGAGCCACAGTGGGAGGTGGACAAACACAGCAAACTACATCAAATCCGGCACTGAACAATCCCGACAGGAACACGCCCAATGTGAAGGTCAGGTCATGGGCAAGGCGCTGGAGCAACCCACTCGGTCGACGTGGGACGAAATGCCAGGTTCGGCGAACCTTGACCTCATTAATGTATTCCGTCTGCGAGATCCGCCCCCTGTAACCATCCCACACGCGCCACGCCGGATAGTAGGGAAAGGCAACGATTGCCGTCACCGCGTGCCCCTGGTGGGCCAGCCGTTCGCACAAACCCGTTGCAAAGGGAGCCATACCGTTCTTTTCCGGCGTGTAATTCGTGCACAGGAACTGAACCCGCATTGAGATCTCCAAACCAACAGCCTGGAATCAATTTCGCAAACAAGGCAATAAGGCCGCCAGCGTGCGCGAACCTTCAGAGACGTAAATTAGATCACCGAACATGACGTCCGTCGGTGACCTCCAGGCTGGACCGACCGGAACACTCGAGCGGAGTAGCCTCAGGCTTTGGTGGCCGTAACCTGCAAGCAGTCTCCTTTTCCCCGAATATTGCCTAGCCACAATGCCGGAAATCCCAAAAATCTTGCCGCTGTTATACATGGCAGAGCTAAGAAAGGATTTCGCAGTTGCCGTGTCTGTCGGTTCGGTCTTGCAAACAAGTAGGCGATCAGAGATTGGGACACCCACCAAGCTGGGGTAATATTTTGGGTTTCGATACCAACAAAACCCGTCTGCTCCAATAGCCGGCACATGGTCTTCGCGGAAAAATGCGAAATGTGAAAGGGCACATGCCAATTGATCCATGACCTGCCAAATACACGGCGAAGCCAGCTTTCGCTGTTTGGGCAGCTGATCCAGACTTGGCCCCCTGGGGCCAGAACTCGATGCACATCGCGCAACATTCGCCGCGGCTCCAGCGAGTGCTCCAGCACGTTGGAGAGCACCGCTACATCGAAAGGCTCATCTGGGTGAAAATCCTCCAACAAACAGGTTTGAACCTTGAAACCTGCATCGCGTGCTACTTGCGCCGCCTTTTTGTTTAGCTCTAACCCTTCCGCCCGAAAGCCGTTGGCCGCGTGAATGCGCAACCCTCTTCCCTCATTGCAGCCAATGTCCAATAGCCGTCCCGTTCCCCGGCGTCGATGAAAGGCGACGTCGCCATCGAGTCGCACCCACAAACGATTGACGAAAGAGAACAAAAACCATTCTCTTAGCCTGCTGTAAAGTGAAGCTCTTTGTCCACCGAAGTTATAGTGTGTCGTATAGAGTTCGGTGAGCTCCGCCTGCGTAGGCAGGGGACAGGTTTGTTCGAATCCGCAATCGACGCACCGCCAGATTTCGTACGAACCCGGCGACCCGAGGCGATTGTCAGTGACCCCGAAGAGAACCTTCGCCAACCGCTCGTCACACAGCAGACATCTAACTTCTTTCTCTGCTCCGGGCGTGCCACGGATGGTCGTAGCCCGCTGCAAGTCATCGCGGTCGCTGACGTTGTGGATCGTTTGTTGCGACACGTAATCTCTTTTCTTGTGGCCTTCGAAGTCAACTTCTGATCTTGGTGAGCCGAGCGGCTATACAAGGCTCGCCGACGCGCGGACCTCACTGGACGTTACTCTAAATTCAAAACGGAAACTTAACGCTGTTCTTGTCAGGGCTTCTTACCCGTTGCGGGCACACCAATTCGCACTTACGATACAGCGCCATTTTGGGCCGGAAGGCGCATTATGGATCGGGGGTTGAACTTCTGCGCTCTAATTGGGCCTGTCGCGTGGGCCACAAAGCCCGCGAACACGAACATAGGCACGTAAAGGTACCGGCTGTACAAATACGGACCCAGGTTTGCGACGATAAAAAAGAACACATAGGAAGCCAGGAGAAGGCGCACCACCTCTGCGGATTTATCAGAAGTTTTTATTCGTATGACCTGCAACATATTCCTTGTTGGGATCACAAAGAGCGTCAGAAAACCTATGGCTCCAAGTAGACCGGCCGCGTACCAGTACCTTAAGAACGTATTGTGGGCGGGGGCGATCTCACCGGTTTCGGGAACCACGACAATTCCACCCCCATCGAAATGGTCGACGCCCCAACCTAGAATGGGTTTCTCGTAGATTTCCAATGCTATCTGTGCCGCTGTGGCCAAGCGGCCATAGTCTACAAGCCCCACGTTATCGAGCCGTTCCGAGTATTGGGAAACTACTGCGGGCGCCACGTACGTTACAGCTCCCCATAACACCATGAGCCCCACGCACGCATAGACGACGCTTCGACGGCGCTTTTTTTGCAGGAACGAAAAAACCAACAAACCTGGAATCAGCGAAGCAAGAAACGTTCGCGATCCGCTGAGAAGGGCGGCAATACTGCACACCAAGATGAGGACTGCCAATCCCCACCGTACTAGTCTACTTTTTTCCATGGAAAACAACCCGATTCCAATCAATACCGCTAGCGCTGCCGAAAGCCCGAGCGTAACCGGGAATTCAGTCAATCCTTGCGCTCGTCCTTGAAATGCAACATCGGGTTGCGGCGGATTAATCGCCAGGAGGTCCACAATATCAGGAAATATGGATGCTTGGAGCACAGTGATGAGGCAGTTAACGAATATTCCCCCGGCTAGGAAGAACAGATTCCTATGGATATCCTTGGAATGACTCAAGGACAAGGGAGCGATCAATCCAAACAGAAGGAAAAGTCTCAGGAGCGATCCCGCTGCATCCCCTAAACTCGGGGCATCATGCAGTGAAAGCAGCGCCGCCATCAGTATTAAAGTCCCCGCCAACAAAACTCCGGAGCCTTTCAGCCTAAGCAGGCGGGACTTTGGAAGAAAAATAAGTGAAAGCAAGAAGCAATAGTCCGACAGCATGATCCCGAGAGGGCGGACTTCCTCAAAAGTCACGAGAGCAAGGCCCATCTGGAACATGAACGCCGAGCAACGAAACCAACCATCGTCTCGCTCACTTGTCGGTGAACCTGTTCGCGACGCCTTGGCAGCCGGTCGGATGGAAACGCTATCCATGCTCTTCTTTTTCAGGCCATACGTATCGACTCAGGCTGTCGGGATAACACAGTATGCTATCGAGCCGCCGGGAATCGAATAAATTCGATGTTGCATTGAGAACTCCAAAAGCCACCGCGAAACACCGTTCACGCCTACTCGCCCAAAGTCATGCCATACGATCACACTTCCTGGGTGGCAACACTTAATGGCGTTCAGAGTGTCGGAGCGCACATATTCGTAGGAATGGGCGCCATCGATAAAGAAAAGGTCGACTCGTCCGTGGTAGGGCGAATAATCGAAGTTCGCGCTATCCCCGAACAATGGATGAATTTTCTGCGTGATATCCATACCTTCCCAAACGTAGCGCTTGGTTTCCTCGTGCATCTTGGCGTGCAGACCGTCGATCGCCGTAGTCGCTAGAGCCGGTTCCTCTCCCGACGGCAGATCAAGCGTATAGATCATGCACGCATCGCAATTTAGAGCCATGTGCGCCGTCGTATATCCGCTCAGCGTACCAATCTCAAAGATCACTTTGGGCTTGATCGCTTGACAAAGTAGACACAAGCTGACGATGTCAGCCACGTAAGAGGCGGAGCTCCTAAACCATGTCTCCCCGTTGGTATTGCACAGATTGTGGAAACACCTCGAACACATTTTTTTGAGGAATGCCCCGGCGATCAGCCATGCTGCGGAACGAGAACAAGTTCTCAGTAGCGTACCCAATCATCTCACGAGGCTTGCCTAGAAGACGCAGACCGGCGAGATTTCCCCCTATCAAGAAGTTGCGCGCGGCCACGGCGTATAAGCGCAGCAGTTGGCTGCTCATTACCGATATTCCTTTCTACGATGGTCGGCGGCATGAAACTTCACCACTTGCCAATCTTTGCTACGGTTTAGACAATTCTGCTCAGTCATTCGCAGGCTCAACGCACGGCGGCAGGTTCTACTTGGTTCACTCCGCATGTGTTGTGGACGCGCACAGTCTCTTCGTAGGCTCTCGCCATCTGCGCTGCAACGACCTTCCAGGGAAGGTGTTCGGCCACCCAGCTTCGCCCATTGATCCCCATCTGCCGTCCACGTGCGGGATCGTCGAGCACACTGCGCAGGGCCCGCGCAGTGGCTTCCGCGTCGCAAGGCACAACTAGCCCGGCACCCGCTTTCAAAACGTCGGGCCAGATATTCACTTGATCGGAGATCACCACCGGCACCCTGCTGGCCATCGCTTCGGTGACGACTCCTCCGAAATTTTCTGTATATGAGGGTAACGCAAAGATCTCGGCCCGTCGCATCACCGCAAGGCGTTCTTCACCTTCGAGGGAGCCGGTGAAGGTTGCTTTGCGCAGCACGCCCCCTTCGCCCAACCACCCGCGAACCTTCAAACCGTATCCTTCGTTGTCGGGCCCTGCCAGAACCAAGTGCAGGTCGTCCCGGTCACTCGCGATCAGCGCGAAAGCGCGTGCCAGAATGTCGAGTCCTTTCTTGAAGTTGATGCGTCCCAAATATACGATCAAGCGCCGACCCTTGAGTTCGGGAAACTTGTTCAGAAGCCGCTCTCCCGCAGCAGGGTCCGGCTCTCCAAGCCAACTCGGATCAATACCCACGGGCACGACAAATCGCCTTGGCCTATTGCCGGTGTAGCCTTCGGGAGTCTTCAGCCCAGGCCACTCGGAGGCTAAGCGCATTTCCTCGGCAGTGTTAAACAATACTGCCGTGGCCTTTCGGTAGTCCCGCTGCGCGAACAATTTGGTATACAACCACTTTCGAGGACGATTGCGGCGGAGTAGAAAGGGATCTATGGAACCGTGGGGAAAAACCATGTGAGGCACATGCCGCTTACGGCACCAGTAAGCCGCCACAGTCGTCGAAAAACTGTATACCGACCAACTATGCACAATATCGAAGGTTGCCACTTTGTCGCGAAGCGCACGCCAAAGCGCCGGAGAGACTACATACGGCCCAGGCAGCGTCCATCCCCGAAAATAGTGGAATGCGACGCCATTAGAAATCACCGGCCGATCGACGGGCACTTTCAGACGATCAGGTCCATCCACGTCGCTCGTATAAATCGATACCTCGTGCCCCTGTCGCACCAGTTCACATGCAAGCTCCGGGCCCATGACCGCTAGACCTCCGTAGCGTGGTGCGATAGCGTGGACTACCAGCAGAATCCGCATCGATCCTCTCGCTTCAATTGGCGTTGGCTGAATCCCCTGGGCCACCCGTTGCCATAAGGTGCGCAGGACCCGGGCGGCACTTAGCCTAAGAGTTTCAGCTCAAGACCATGAATCCGCAAATCCCGAACGACGGTCATGACCTATCCCGGTCAGTGCTCAGACCAACTTCCACGTTACCAGCGCCGTGCCATCCACCCACTCGAAGTTACCGGGCCACTTTTTCGAGAGTTCTTCCAAGCAGTTCCACACTCCCGGATAGGTCGGATAGTCATGCCACACAATGAGTCCGCCGGGCGCAAGGAGGCGCCTCGCGGTCACAGAGTCCGCCATCGCATATTCGTATGAATGACCGCCATCGACGTAAACGAAATTCATGCTTCCTTCAAATGGCGAATAATCGAAGCTCGCCGAGTCCGCTAAAAACTGCGTAATCTTCGGCTCACATTCAGTATTCTTAAACCACTCGCCACTGGATGGCTTCTGAATAAACTGTAAGTCCGTGATTTCGAGCTTTGCCTCTGGTACTCCCGATGCCGGCAGATCCAGCGTGTAAACATGGGAATCCGCGGGAGAGTTGAGAGCCAGATGAAAAGTCGTATAACCGCGGAATGTCCCGATCTCGAACATTCGCCGGCAACCGAGGTACTTCACGATCTGAGCCAAGGTGATAACGTCGGAAAGTGAACCGCCTCCCATGTATGGGCTGTATTTCACACGTATCTCAACCTGCTCAATGCCAGGAAAGATCTCCGATAGACTCGCCCGGTGTATCTGCGCGGCGTTGCTCTTAAGAGCGCGATACATGACCTTAGCTGCACTTCGCCCCCGTGCAGGACTGAGCACGCCCTTCAACAAATGTGCCGCGACCTGTCGCTTAGCCCATCGGCCAACCTGATTTTCTTTCATTCCTACCTCAGCGTGAAGATTTTTGCACCACTGGAATCTTAGCGAATGCCTTCGAAGTTCGAAAACTATGCTGGCACCGTCCGGATACGAACTCGGAGAGCGAATACCAACGCGAGAGCCCCGGTGTACATTGCACCTGAAAGGAGCATCCCGTATACCGCGCCCTGTAATCCAAAATGCATCACAAGAGGAATTCCACCGAGGAGTGTCGTAACACCGCCACACACATAAGCGAAAAACGTTAGTTTGGGTTTTTCGGTGGCAATTACCGCATTGTTCATGGTGGCGCCGACTCCCATCAGCACCGGCAGGAGCGCCAGTACGAAAAGGAACGGAGCCAAACCATCATACTTTCCGGCGTAGATGGCGTGCATCACTGGCTTACCTATCAGCCGGACGGCAAACGCGAAGGCCCCAGTCACACCCAACGTTGCCAAGACGTATCGCTTCCAAAGGAAGAGAAATCTCCCCGTGTCCTTCGCTGCGTAGCACGCCGATAGGGCTGGGAGAGCCACAAAAGATAGCGCAACGAAGACCTGATCCATCGGTGCGATAAGAAGATGAATCGCCCTGAGTTCGCCTGCCTCCTTCGCAGAAAGGAATCCCGCCAGCAACCAGTAATAAGCCTGTGTGGTGAGCTGGACGATGATCGCGCTTGCCAGGACCCATTTCGAATAGTTCCAATGTTCCCGCCAATAGTGAGGTTCGATCTGGAGAAAACTTCGTTGTGGCTCTCCGAACGATAGTTTTCTTCCGAAAACCGCGCCGGCTGTAATCCATCCCACCGCCAGGATCAGGAACACCGTCCGACTATCGAGCCACCCCGATTTCGCTCCCAGCCAAAGGCCGCAGACGACCGTGATAAAGAACACGAGAGATGTCTTGGTCGCAAGTACCGGCTGACGTTGCAGGTAGAACGCGCGACGCAACAGATGACTCGACAAGAGAACCGCTGCAGTCAACGCGAGACCCCATAAGGCTCGCGATACCAACTGCGGCGCGACTCGCGAAAGCAAGAAGCAGATCAGAAGCAGAAAGGCAGTGAGCAACAGACCCATGACTGCATTGCTTCGAACCATGAGTCGCAGGTATTCGGAAAAACGCTCCCTGTATCTGCCCGATCCATAGATCGTAAAAGGCTCGAGAATCGCCGCCTGATACAAAGCCAACAGTAACGCATACACCGAATACGAAAGTGCGAACAACCCGTATTCCTCTTTGGTTTGCGCGCGTGCCACCGCGACATTGACCAAGAAACCTCCTCCCACGGTCAAAGCCTGATCGGTAAAACTGTATACCAACGGCATCAGTCTTGTCCGGCCGGGGATCGCGCCAAGCAATGACTGAAACCAGCGGTTCGTTCGGCTCATCTCCGCCGTCGCGGGAACCACCGGAAGTGCGTCATCGCCGGTCAATCCAGATGCACTTTCGATGCGCGGTAGCGAGTTTTCATGGAGCACAGCTCCGCTGATGAGCAGGTTAACGATCGCCGTAAATCGCTCGCCAAGTTAGGTATGGGTCGCAGGGAGTATCCGAGGGCTCTTTGAAGAACTGCACTCCGCATCATGTTCATTCAAGGTCGCTCGCGTCGACTTCAATGGAAACGGACCTCATGATAAGGTCAATTGACAACACAACGCGCAACGCGTTCTTTCTGCGAACTAAAATCCCTTCCACTCCGGCCAGGATTCCTCGTCGAATCTTGACCCGGTGACCAACCTTCAAATAGGGGTGCGGTTGAACTCCGAGGTGCGGCGCAATACTGCTGCGAAGAGCCTCGATCTCTTGATCCGCAACGACCGCAGGTTGCCCATTGAACCCCACCAGGCACGCAACGCCGGGAACTTGCAAGACCTTAATCCGGTCGCACACGGGAAGGCACACGAAAACATATCCGGGAAAAAGCGGCAAGTGAAGCTTCGTCCGACGGTCTTTCCAGCGTCGCACGGATTCATACGTTGGAAGGAAATGCTCGACGGATCTTTGCACGAGCTGCTCGGTCACCCGTTTCTCGTGATTCGCACTGGTGTAGGCGACACACCACTGCGGCTTCACCGACGCAATCGGCCATTGTGTCGACGCCACTTCAACTCTGCCAGAATTCGTTAACGTCATATTTACAAAACCGAAAGGAACGGTTGGATACAGCTCCGCCCCGTCACCCACATGGCCAAAACTCTAATAACCCTCGTACCTACAACTACTTACCGGCTATCTCGACTCAGGGTCGGGCTTCTGCCCGGAGCTCTGACCGCGAACCAGTTGTTGCCCAGCTTTGTGCGTTGTCGCCTGCAGACGCGAGCCATTCGGGGGTGCCCAAGGCATATGCTGATTCACTGCGTGAAATACTTCCTCGGCAAGCAATTTGGCTGGGTCCTTGGCATCGGTCTCATTCCACTGCCTACGTACAGACAGTCCTAAAACGGCAGCTCCCACAAATAAGGCCCCGCCCAGCAGCGTGATGAATGTGCGCGGAGGAAACGACTTCTTCTCCGGCACTCGCGCCGCATCAAGCACTCGGACACTTGGCGTTTCCTTGGCTTCCTGGACTTTGGCGAGCTCGTACTGCTGGGTCAACGCTTCGTACACCGCCTCCTCAATTCGCGTGCGTTGATAAAGATCTCCCCAGGTCACCCCTAGCAGGGGAAGTTCGCGGATCGAAGGGTAGAGGGCATCGGATGTTGTTTGATTTGGTGCCCCATTCCCGCTGCCTCCAAGTTTCTCGAGTTGGTGCTGAAGTTCAGAAATCCGCGCCTGCACTGCACGTACCCTCACATTGTTCGGCATGTAGATCTGTTCTAATCCCTTCAACTCTGACTCCGCCGCGATTTTCTCCCCCTGAAGCTTCGAAGCAGCGTCCACCATGGCGCGTCCCTGTTCCTTGATATCGATGGCCGCATTCTTACTTGCAAACTGACTGAACTTTTGCGCAGCGTCGTCGAGGTCTTGCTTCACGGCCTTAAGGCGTTCCTCAAGAAATACCCGCTCGCGGTGAGCCCCGGAGGTGGACAACGCAGTAACCAATTGGTTCAATTCTTCAACATAAGCTTCGGCCATCGCCGCCGCGCGGTTAGGGTCTCGATCTACCACCGTAATGGAGATGATTCCGCTCTTGCGATCCTCAGAAAGGCCTGTTCTTTCTTGGAGTTTTTTTCGCGCATCCTCTTCCAGCTTTTTCGAGTAAACCCTCCTAAGCTGAAAGCGCTCGACAAGACGATCTTGGACCGTCCTGCTACCCAACACGCCCACAAACAGTGCACCCGAACTCTTGATCCCCAGTAGGTCTCCCGCAAGGCCTCCCAAGTTGCTGTTCCCAGCCTTCGCCGTTAGAGCGGCCATCATCGCCATCCCGGTAGTCGACTGCGTATCCGGGGGCATTAGCTGCACCGAAGCCTCATAACGTGCCGGAATTAAAAATGCCACCAGAAAGCCCACAACGAGTCCAGCGAGACAAGCCTTTCCGAGAACGTGGCGTTCTCCCCAAAACAGCCGCAGTTGCCCGACCGCTTTAGCGCGGAGTTCGTAAGAAGACACCCCTTCCAGGTCCGTATCCTCAGTGAAGGGCTGGGACGATTCCTCGATTTGTGACTTTGTACCGGTCTGCGACACTCGTTGAAGTCCTTGTCAGGAAAATCTCATCTCCTACGTCCGGTCAAAATTCATCTGCTTCGTGTCTAATCTGTTCTCCTTTCACTCATCACGGATCCATGAAACTAAGGCCCTGCCCCCTCAACAAACAGCGATGTCCTCGTAGTATCCTGGTTGGAATGCTGGAACAATTTCTGCGGCTGAAACAATATTTCAACCGTCGCCGACACATTTGTATTCGCGTTCGGTTGAATGATGGGAAAGAGCCAACGCTCGTATTGCACCGTCGCAGAAACACTCAGATTGGAACGCACCCACCAATCACCCCGCGCGCCTACATCCGTCAGGCTACCTCCGCCTGGCATGAACTGTTGACTGACCTTCTGATGCCGAAAATTGAATTGCAAACGGCTACGTGCATCAAACCAATAGTTCGTCCAAGCCTGAGCGCCCTGCCCGCCGCGGCCGACCCAGTTGCCAATCAGATTCCCGTCGTTGGTATATCCACTCTCCCAGGTACCATTATTGTAGAAACTACCTGGTCTGATCGAGCCTTGCCCGCCGGGAATATCGGTATAAACGCCCTCGACTCGAAGATCCAACTTCTGAATTAGTGGAAAGTGTGACAAATATAGACCTGCGTGCTGCGCCGAACGGTCCATAAAGGCGATGGGCGAGAATTGATCGTCGGTGTAAGACTCGGCGTAGAACGTCACCCAATCGCGTAGATAGGGCAAACGGTAGCTAAAATCCAATGCCGATGTTCGATTCCCAGGCTTGTTTGCACCTCCCGCATTCTCATTCCCGGTGCTGAACAAACTGCGGGCTAAGGTGTGCAATGTCAAGGGATAGCCGGGTCCCCCGTAAATTGTCGTTCGGTAGAAACCAAACTCGAAGTTTCGGGTGGGCTTGAAACTTATTCTCTGACCGTGAATGAACGGTTGAGGAGAAAGTGTTTGGCCATATTGGCCAATGAATCCAGAGGGCGCCAATATGAATACGTGCCCGTCCAGCTGGCCCAGGAAGAATTCCGTCCGCATTGGTCCCAGCCAGCCGAGAATGCTCGGTAGTTTAAGCGGCGTAGTACGGTTCACCCTGAACATGTTGATCGGCTGAACATTGTCGCTGAAATCTAGTGGACCGCCCTCGCTTGGGCCCCACCAGAGACTCTGCTTCCCGAAAGAAACCTCCCAGTTCGACAGCATCAATCCAACGTAAGCATCGAGTAAGCTGAATTGGCTTACCGAGGGCTGCGGTGTTCCCGGCTGCAATGGCTGCAGCAGGCCGCTCTCATGGAAATCGGCTTGCCGCACGGCCTCGCGTGTCGACAGGGAAAGAGCCGGAATCGCAGGTGCACTTTGCTCCTCACCACGCACGTACGCGACCCAAGGGCCCCAGGTGGCATAGGTCGAAAAGCCATTGACAGTGTTCCAGCCCTCGCCGAACGGTCGTCCAAAATCATTAATTTGTGTTTGAGCAAAATGAAATCCATCCTTGAGCGGAACACCCGAAATGTGCTCGGTACGAGAATAAAGAGACTCCAGACGAAATCCCGCACCATCGGTGCCGTCGCCGAGCGCTTCGGTCTCAACCCTAAACTCACGCTCCAAGGAATCCACAAGCTTGCTCGCTTCGCTGTTGTCTCCCGTATCTCCCAGTTTTTCGCTTGCTTCCGCTACCTGGCGCATGCATTCACGCCGCGTCCAAGGGCGCATTCCTGAAAACGCGCTATCGATCAACCCTAAGCTGGCCAGCCTGTCCAACGCCGGGTAGACCCAACTGTCCAGTGGGACATAGGGCGTGCCCAGATTCTGCGGCCCTCCGGATCGCCAGGCCCGAGTCGCCGCGCTGAACGATTGCCACTCCCCACCGCCGAGTTCCGGGTCATGGTGACGGCTGTAAACATCCTGCGCGATCATTTGCCCCATCATGCTGCCAACGAATACGTCGGACGGGAAGTGCTGCCGCCCTTTGACCCGCGCGTAACTCACAAACGAAGCCAGGCCATACGCGAGGAGTTTCGGTATCGGCCCCGGATATTCGTGCGCGATCACTCCGGCCACCGCCCACGCTGCCGCGGAATGCTCCGACGGAAACGACGTTCCTCCGCTGAAAAATGGACCGCTGCCGTCACCCTGATAGGGCCGCTCTCGCCTCAGGGTGTATTTCAGCGCCTCAACCGCCACAAAACTGTTGATCGCCGCCTCGCCCGACAAAAACCCGGTTTCGCGCCAATGCTCGCGATGTGAGGGGTAGCTCAACAACCACATCGCACCTGCGCCCCCAATCAGCGCAGCGACGCCCGCGTCCGAATAGGTCTTGTTACGACTAATCGTTTTGGGGTCGTTCGACAGGTGCGTGCTGACATCGCGGTCTGTGGAGAAAAGGCCCGCGGCGAAACCAGCTGTGGGTACGAGCCAGTCAGCATCGGCAAAGCGCAGTCGAACGGGACTAGTCCAAATTTGTCTCTGATCTTCCAAAAAATCCTTCCCCAAGCCTTTCACGCCGTGCGGTGACGCTGGTGTTGTGTCCTGGTCCGAACTATTCTTCTTGTTCTTCTTGTCTTTTGTCTCATCCTGCTTTTTCTCTTCGCTTGGAGCCGGCTTCGCGCCGCTCACCTCTGGTTCCTGCGGCCTCGCTGCAGCCATGGTGCCCTCGACAAGACCCGAGTTTCCCAAGCCCACTATCCACCCGAGCGCTACCACCCTGGCCCAAAATGTCCGCCCCCGCATCATGGGTGAATATAAGCAACCGCCAGCGCGGCCGAAGCAGCCAGTTGCCCGGCTTGGAAAAGATTCTGCCAGTTTCGAGAGCCGATGCGCGGCGCCGCTTCCGGCACCACAATCGAGTCTCCCGGCCTCAGCGGACCACCCATCGGATCCCCAGACCACCACCCGGCCTCGTTGTTCTTAGCCGCCAGTACCGAGCCGTCTGCGCGAATGACAAACACCGCTTTCTTGTTGGCCAACTGCGTCGTGCCTCCAGCCTGGCTTAGATACCATCGAGCGCTTCGCCCAGGCCGGTAACTGACCGCCGTCGGGTTGTAAACCTGCCCATTCACGATCACGTAGTCCGCTTTCTTGGGAATAAGCAGCACGTCTCCATCGCGCACAGGCACATCCGCCGATGTATTTCGCCAGGTTCTCAGATCCGATTGAATCCGGACGACGACACGTCCAATGGGGGGATTGGCCTGCAGCTGCTGTAGCGTTGTCTCCGTCTCCGAAATCGCCGTAAGTTTCGCGTTCTTCTGGTCGGTATCGGTCTCCGGCAGCGCCTTTAGGTTCGTCTCCTCCTGTTTCAACCGCCGTATCATTTCCAAACGCGAGCCCAGTTCTATCTCCCGGACATCACGCCGCATCAACACCGCGCCGTATGGATACGCAAGTGGCCCAAATCCGCCTGCTCGCTCAAGGACCGAACTCAACTTCTCTCCCGGTCGGATTCCGTAAGCCCCAGGATGCTTCACTTCGCCCTTGACGCTGATTGACGCCCCAAGATCGTTCCAATTGGGAAGCTGTCGTATGGTAAGCACGTCGCCATTGCTAAGTGGCACGTTTGCTGTCGTCTCACCCGCTAGCGCCTCGGAAATCGTCACCGCTTGGTGTTGCCCCGTAAGCTCTCCTCCGCTAGCCCACGCATAGTGAGTTAGATCGGCAACACCAGTGTCCGCACTCGGCTTCAATCCACCTCCCACGTGGATCAAGTCCGCGACGGTCATGTTGGTCGTTAAGGGATACCGGCCTGGTTTTCCGACGTCGCCTTGTACATACACGCTCGCCGGCTGTATTG
>Ga0210408_10002387_pt1 | contig 18318 bp, 17 predicted proteins | sample IncBWH4MmetaG_FD_155471 | JGI IMG/M metagenome (GOLD analysis project Ga0210408, IMG submission 155471) | Forest soil microbial communities from Barre Woods Harvard Forest LTER site, Petersham, Massachusetts, United States - Inc-BW-H-4-M | ecosystem: Environmental > Terrestrial > Soil >...
AAAATTCTTTAAAGGTGATCTTATGATGTTTTAATATGCGGTGCAGACTGTGGATCGTAAGATTGGCGCCTTTTTCATAACGGCCGTATAAAGCTCTTGGGATATCTGCATCGTAGGCAAAGGTCTCCTGGCTTGTATAACCGGTTTTTTTTCGCAGTTCGGTAATACGTTTGCCCATAAGGGTATAGAGCCTTTTTTCTTCTTCATTTATCACGCGACAAATAAAAGTATAATCCTACTTATTTATTACACAATAAAAATTCCCATAAAAAAGTAGTATTTGATCAAATTTGTCTATATTTGACAAAAATAGTCGTTTAATGAGTATTTTGTTCTATCTTTAGATCGTTGTTTTTACTCTTAATAAATGATGCCTAAGTATTAATTTAAACTATATGTAAAAGCAAAAGAAATATCAATGACCCCCACCTAAACTGCCCGCAGCGGGTAAGCAGGTAATAAGGACACAATTAAGGCAGGCCTGCTATTGAATTTAAGTATCGCACTTATTTAATAACATTTATTTAAACCAATTTATGAAAACAAAATTCATTTTAAATTTTGCTGCCCTAACTATGACCATAAGTTCCTATTCTCAGATTAAAATTTTTTCAGGAGGAAGCGTAACTATAGGCGCAATTACTTCACCGACGTCAAACGCTGTAACTCATCAAATAATTGGCAGCAAAGTCGTTTTCCCTGCATCAACTTCTGCTGTGACATCGGCACCTCTTATTGTTGGACAAAATGCAGTTTCATCATCTCCCGGTTTTGCTTTTTTAGGTGATTACCAAACCGGCATTGCACATCCTGCCAGTAGTGTTTTAGCAATAACAATAGCGAACTCAGAAAAATTTAGATTCAATAGTTCAGGACAAATACTAAATAGTAATTCCAGTTCTTCGCCTTCCACGCCTGACTATAGTTGGAATAGTGATCCAAATACAGGAATGTACCGACCTTTAAGTCATTATTTAAGTCTTTGCACAAATGGCCTTGATCGGTTCGTTATTGCAGCTAATGGTCAGTTACAAAGTTACAACGCCGCAGGAACTGCAGCCAATCCGGATTATAGTTGGGGAACCAATAATAACACAGGAATTTTTAACCCCGGAAGCAACGTAATTGGATTTAGCACTGGCGGAACAGAAAGAATGCGCGTTACAAGTAGTGGAAATCTATTGGTTGGAAGCACAACAGACAATGGCAATCGAGTTCAAATTACGGGAAGCAGTAATCAAAGCGCCTTATTAAATACCACAAGCCAAACTAGCGATTATGGTTATTGTCAAATAAATCAGGTTAACCGGAGTTTAACAAAAGCTTACTCGGTTTATAGTAGTGCCACCGGAACCAATACCGAGAATTTTTTTGTTAATGGCAGTGGTGATGCATGGGGTAAATCTTGGACATCATGGAGTGATAAAACTCTAAAAGAAAATATTGATAGTTTGCCTAACGCACTTAATTTAGTAAAACAATTAAAGGGAGTAAAATATAATTTTAAGTCTTCAGTAGTAGGTCCGGGACCCATTAAAACAGAAATTGGATTAATTGCACAGGATGTAGAAAGTATTGTTCCGGAAGTTGTAAATACCAGCGACAAAGGTATTAAAGGTATAATGTACCAAAACTTAGTTCCATTATTAATTGAATCAATAAAAGCGCATGACAAACAAATCACGCAATTGCAAAGCGATGTAAATAATTGTTGTATTAAAACCGCGCCTCAAAGTAACAGGATCATAAATAATACAACCACTACAATTAATAATAGTGAAGAATATAAAGGTGGTTCATATATCAAACAAAATACGCCGAATCCATTCAACAAAGAAACCAACATAGAATATTTTATTGCGGAAAAAAATTCGGAGTCTTCCATTCTTGTTTTTGACATGAACGGCAAGCTTTTGAAAACATTTAAACTAAATAACATTGGCAGCGGCACTTTAACTATAAGTGCTAACGACTTTCAGCCAGGCATGTATTATTACAGTTTAATAGTTAACGCCAAAGAAGTAGGAACTAAAAAGATGATATTAACTGATTAACTTTTCATAAATTCATATGAAACATTTTAAATTTTTATTTGCATTGTTTTTAATAAACATATATACCGGTAAAGCGCAAAGTCCGAATACGGATTCATTATTTAATACTGTGTTTGTTGACCAATTCGATTCAATGAAGATATCCAATTGGAATGCGATTTATCCTTGGGGATCGTTTTTTAATTCTAACATAAGTACTTCCATTAACTCTCCAACCACCGGATCACTCTGTGTTGGAGCCACTAATTTCCCTTCGGCATTAGCGGGACCTAATGGTAATTTAAATGACACCAACAATTTTAAATTCCGGAACGTTTCAGGTGTTAGCTATCTCAGTTTAACCGGACAAAAAGAAAGTACTCCAAAAGCAATGCAGATCTGGAAAACCTGGTATTCTTGCAGTGGAGCGACGTGTACACCGCATGCTAAGTGCACTCTTCCATGTTGGGGATGTGGTTGTGTGCATGACAGTATTGAGTATTTTAAATATACCAATGCAATGCTAGGGAGTAAAAAGATAGTTAAATATGGATATATTGAAATTAAGTTCCGGATTCCTGAATTAAATAACCCAAGTTTTACATATAATTCTTATTATTCCGGTGCACCTACATTCTGGATGCTTGGTAATAGTATATCACAACCTTACTCGGAATTGGACATTTATGAAATAGACGCTAGTAACTGCCTTTTTACAAATAACTGGCATGTATATACAGGTGGGGTTGGTGGTCATAACAATAACCCTTATCCTAATCCGACTGGGCCTGTTCATAATATAAATGTTGGGCAGTGGCATACGGCCGGAGTTAACTGGACTCCTAAATATCTTGACTATTACTTAGATGATAACCTGGTAAGGCGTCAGGACCAGGACTCGGTTGCGCTTTTAGACAGTATGTACATTTATATTGAAAATTACATACCAAACGTTCTTGGCTGCGTGGGCATTGATACTGTTAATACGCCTTTTCCAATGCATTATGATCTTGATTATGTAAAAATTTGGCAGCCAAAAATCGACTGTGGTAACGATAAAGTGTACACTAATGTTACACAATCCAGTTATGCGGCTAAACTGTACAAGAGTTTAATTATTGGCGGTACCGGTTATAGCGCAACTTTTACAAATGGCTTTACACATTTTGCGAGTAACAATGGAATAGAGTTAGATGAGGGTTTTGAAGTTAGCAGTAGCGGAACAGCTCTTTTAGAGGTACTGCCTTGTTTCACTGGTATGACAACTGCTTATAAACCGCCCGTTAACGCAAAGGCACCAGCAAATCTCCATCGTACCCAATAAAAATCAAAAGATGAAAATGAAAAGTATAACAGTATTACTTCTTTTTATTAATCTTTTTGCCTTCGGGCAAATAAGTAATAGTTATTTATCAGGTATTTACAATGTCACAATTAGGGAATATAATTGTTCTGTTCCTACAAATACTCAAGTAGGGCTTTTACATATTACGTTACCAAATCCGAACTGCCTACTCGGTTCGGATACAAGTTATACAACTGGCTATTGGTTTAATTCTTCTATCAGTTTTTCTGTTACACCTTCAGATAGTACATTACACGGTTATCAATATTATAATTTAGCTTCAGGTAAATATTTTACTGGCGATTCTATTCATCTTTATCTTTATTATTATTTTGGTAGTCAGTGCGTACATGAATATTTTGGTAAGAGAAAATTGTTTACCGGGATTGAGGATCTGAAATTATTAAATAACCTGGTAACTATAAGCCCACAGCCAGCATATGAGGTTTTAAGAATTGCTTACCCAAATAATGTTATAACCAAACCTCCGGTTTTATATGACATGAATGGTAAGATCATGAACATTGTTTTTGTGAAAGAAGATGAAGGGAATTACAAAGCCGATATAAATGAATTTACATCCGGGATCTATTTTTTAAGTATAGAAACAACTGCGGGCGTTATTCGGAAGAAAATTATTATTGTACATTGATTTTTCGTATAGTGAGAAAACTCGTTTTCATATTTTTTGTTTTTCCGTTTTTGGTAAAGGCGCAGGGTATTGCGGTAGGAGATACTGTTTCAACCGGAATTATATATAAGAATATAAAGGACACAACACTACCGTTTTCGGTGTACAGCACCTCGTTTTGCAATATAGATATTGACAACGATAATGTTTATGATCTTCGTTTTTCTTATACATATAATGCTGGCATTTTTTATTCCATTTTAAAAAATGTCACAGCTATTTCTAATGTTGAGTTTGGTTATTCTTCAAATAATAATTATGCCGATACACTACCTGATAATTTTGTGATTAATAATACTTTGAATTGGAAAAAAACCGGAATAGGTTTGTATTCAACTTATACAGCTCCACCACAACCATGGAGTCCCGGAACTATTATAACCGGAGAATTTACAACGGCGAATGATTATCTTGGTTTTAGAAAAATAGCCGGTTCTGATACAATTTATGGTTGGTTTTTGCTGGATATGACAAATACTTTAAAAATAAAATCTTTTGCCTATGAAAATCATAGTGTCGGTATACAGGAATTAAATACAAAAGGGAGCATTTGATTATTTATCCAAATCCGGTTTCTGTTGTTTTATATATTTCAGCCAAGGACGACGAGTTTAAAAATGCAGAAGTGGAAATAACAAATTACTTAGGCCAAACTATTTTAAAATTACCTTTTACAAACACAACTGATGTTTCAAAATTGGCAAATGGCATTTATACTTTGAGAATTACAACGAAAGAAAATCAGAGTTTTTATTCGAAATTCGTAAAAGAATAATATTACTTCACCACCAAGATCGCCCACGAAACTTTTAGCATGTAATGAATACTTCTGAAACCGCTGATGGATGAAGTTCCTCCATCTCTCGCATCCATTTTCACGGGAACTTCTTTTATGTGAATGCCTCTTTTAATTAAGTGCAAAGCGGATTCTGGCTCTGGATATTTTTTGGGATAATATTTCACGCATTCTTCAATTGCTTTTTTATTGAATGCACGGTAACCTGATGTGCAATCGGAAATAGTTTGTCCGCACCTTAATTTTATTAATGCACTTAAAAATTTTATTCCGGTTCTGCGTAAAAAACTCGATTGAAAACCTTCTTTATCAATAAAACGCGAGCCAATACACACGTCCGTTTCGTTACTTAAAATGGGCGTTATAATTTTAATTAATTCTAGTGGCGGGTGTTGCCCGTCGCCATCCATTTGCACTGCAATATCAAAATTATTTTCGTGAGCATATTTTAAACCGATTTGCACGGCGCCGCCAATGCCTAAGTTTTGCGGGAGATCTAAATAATGGTCGCTGTGTTTTTTAATTTCGGAAAGCGTATTATCAGTGGATGCATCGTTCACCGGTAAAGCAATAAATTCGCAATTAGGTAGGTTAATATTTTTTAATTGTTGCAGTATATTACCAATGCTTTGTTCTTCATTAAAGCAGGGGAGGATAATGAGTATTTTGGCGATTTTATCCAATTTATTGAAATGCTAAGGTATCATTTAATTTTGTGGGAAAATCGGTGATTTTGAAGCTTAAATTAAGACATTTTACGTATTTTTAGCTCTTAAATTATGATCAAACAGCTCCTGGAAAATAAAGCAAGGCTCCTTAAAATAGGAGTGTTTATTGCTATATCTTTTTTCTATTTGGAGCGTAGTCTTAACGATTTTCCGGAACCCTTCATAAAGGGAGACGGAATTGAGTATATCCTTATGACAGAGGCTTTGCATAATCATGGCACTCCTGATATTACTTTTCAGGATATGATTAAATTTAAGAAACGCTTTAGCAAATACCATAGTTGGAATGACTTATATGGTCACGAAACTTATGATCATTGTATTGATTTTTTTAAAATTGCGAAAGACACTTTAAAAGAAAGCACTCACATGGGTTTTTTCTGTAATAAAAATAAAAAATGGGTATGTCAGCACTTTTTTTTCTATTCGTTAATTAATTTGCCTGCTTATTCTTTTGCTAAACAATATGGGCCAATCCGTACATTTTATATAACCAATGCAATTTTTGTATTGATCACTTGTTTCGTGCTTTTATTTTTCACCCCTTTTTCTTTGATCAATCAGATCTTATCGGCACTTTGTTTTTGTTTTACATCCTGCTATTGGTATTTAGGATGGCATCATACGGAAATTTACACATCTTGTTTAGTGGCTTGTTCATTAGTAGCACTATTCCGGAACAAGAATAATCTGGCCATTTTTTTGTTGGCCCTGGCTTGTTTGCAAAACCAACCTCTTACTTTATTATTAGGATTATATTGTTTAATTAAGTTACACAAAACCGGATTTAATATTAAGAATATTATTACAACGGGTATGTTAGCATGTATAGCTTTAATACCACCAATATATTATTATATCAATTTTGAAACCACTAATCTTATTAAAGATGCGGGTTACTTAGATACAAAATATATTACCTTGAACAGAGTAAGCGGTTTTTATACGGATCTTAATCAAGGAATGATCTTAACAATTCCTTTAGTACTGATTTTTTATGTTCCGCTGCTTTTTATTGAAGCTCGTAAAATGTTTAGGAAACAAGTACCATTCGACTTTAGCATTTTAATTCCGATTACGGTAATAATTATAAGTACTACCGTTGCAAGTATGGGTAATTGGAATCATGGCATGGCTATAATTAACCGTTACGCTACTTGGCTTAGTATAACTATTTTAATACATACATTTTATTTAACACATAAATTGAAAGCAACGGCGTCTATAGTTTTGTTTAATTGCTTTTTTGTCACTCAAGTATGGACAACATTATATCATCAACAATTTAATGAAAACGACTGGAGCTCTTCGCATTTTACGCCTTTGGCTAAATGGGTTTTGAGAATGCACGAGAGTTGGTATAATCCTGACCCGGTAATATTCGCCTTTCGGAATCAGCCCGCTGTCTCCTTATGGGCAGAAAATTCACCTTTGATTTATTTCTACCATAAACAAGTTAAAAAAATATTAGTGCATAGGGAAAAAATAGATAATCTTAAAGATCTTGGTTTTTCGGATGAGACAATCGCAAACATAAGATCTCATATTCATTATAATTATGATTGGGGATATGTGCCCATGAAATACTTTAAAAGTACTTTAACCGGAGAGCAAATATATGCATCGCTCAGAAAGAAAAAAGTAGATGCGGTGTACGTTAAAATTTTTACGTCAACAACCTGGATGAATCAAATTAGGGAAAAAGCAAAAAGCTGGGGAAAAACATTTGAAGAAGCCTGTATGATGGATGCTGAATATATTGTATCAACGGAAGAACAAAGGCAGGCTGCAGACTAATGAAATATCTACAACTTATACGCGTTCAACAATGGCTGAAAAATTTTTTCATTTTCGCCCCATTGTTTTTTTCCGGTCATTTATTTGATGTAGACAAATTAATACAATGCGCTTTAGCATTTTTAGCCTTTAGTTTAAATGCAAGTAGTATTTATATTATTAATGATTATAAGGATATAGAGAAAGACCGTTTGCATCATGTCAAAAAATTACGGCCATTAGCAGCAGGAACAGTTACTAAGGCAACAGCGTTATCTCTTTTTTGTTTTTTAGCAATTGTATCTTTTGCGCTCGCATATTATATTCATTTGAATTTCGCTATTGTCATTGGCGTTTACTTTGTCATGAATCTGCTTTACTCGTTTGGACTAAAGAAAATTTCCTTGGTTGATATTTTTATTATTTCCATTGGTTTTGTCTTGCGTGTTACGGCGGGTGGTGTAGTTGCAGGAATTGAAATATCGCATTGGCTGTACATCATGACTTTTTTAATTGCTTTGTTTATCGCATTTGCTAAACGGCGCGATGATGTATTACTTGAAATGGAGACTGGCGAAAAAATGCGCAAATCCATTTCAGGATATAATATTGAATTTATTTCTTCAGCTTTAAGTATTTTATGCGGTATTTTAGTTGTATCATATTTACTTTACATCACTTCGCCCGAAATTACTTTGCGATTTCAAAATAAACACGCGTATATTTCAACGGTTTTTGTGATCATGGGCATTTTACGGTATTTACAAATTACTTTGGTGGAAGGCAATAGCGGCTCGCCAACTAAATTGTTTATTAAAGATCGTTTTTTGCAGATCGCAGTTATTTTATGGATGTTGTTTTTTGCAGCAATAATTTATACGAAGTAAAATGAACAATTCTGAGATCATTAAATTTTTGACTTCTAAAGCCACCAACGCCGGTTTTGTAGATAAATTAAAAATAAAATATAGGCCTATTATTTGTCCGTTCAATGATCTTATCGATTTCGCAAAAGCCAAGAGATCGGTTTTTGATATTGGCTGCGGTTCCGGACAATTTTGCGCGTTAATTGCAAAATATACAAACGTTGAAAAAATAATGGGCATTGAGATCAATGAACGATTGGTTAAAAATGCCAATGAAGTGAATGAGGAATTCAGAACAAACAAAAACATTAAATTTGAAGTATTTGACGGAAAAGTTATTCCGGATGAAATAAAAGACTATGATCTGGTTTATATGATAGATGTCTTTCATCATATCCCGCCGGACCAACAAATTTCTTTTATGCAACAGCTGCAGCAAAAAATGAAAGCGGGAGCAGTTTTAATTTTTAAAGATATCGATGCGGGCTCTCCATTAGTTCTTTGTAATAAAATGCACGATATGGTTTTTGCCGGGGAGATAGGAAAAGAAATTTCTGTTACAAAAGCCAAAAACATGTTAAGTAAGACTGGTTTTAAAATAAACAATTGCTTTAAAAAAACAGTTTTTGTATACGCACACTATTTTGTTATTTGCGAAAAACAGTAATGAGTAAAACACTGGTATTATTTGATTTCGACGGGACACTTACAAAACGTGATACCTTTCCGCAATTCATTTTCTTTTCGCAAGGGTATTTAAAAGGACTCTGTGGATTTCTTGTTTTTTCGCCAATGGTATTATTATTTTTCCTTAAAGTTGTTAGCGGAGCAAGGTTAAAAGAGAAAGTGGCTGCATATTTTTTTAAAAGTATAAATCAGGATGAATTGAAAATAAAGGGAAAATTTTTTATTGAGAATTTAAGCGCGACAGATGGCTTTAATGATCCGGTAATGAAAAGTCTGCAGAATTATAAAGCAGCGGGCGTAGAAGTTTGCATAGTCTCAGCTTCTTTGGATATTTGGATTGAACCGTTTTGTAAACAATTTAATTTGAATTATCTGTGTACTGAATTAGGTTATGAGAATGGAATTTGTTCAGGCACTTTTAAAACACCAAACTGTAACAATAATGAAAAAGCCGTCCGGATCAGGCAAAAATATAACCTAAATGATTTTTCTAAAATTGTTGCGTATGGAAATAGCAATGGCGATAAGGAAATGTTTGAACTGGCAACTGAGACTATACTAATTCGAAATTGATTTTTGCCGCCATTTATCAATTGGTCTTTCAACAATAAAATGAATAAGTATTGAAATAACAAGAGTAATGCTAAAACAAAGCAGACCTAAATGGTGTTGTTTAATATTACAGCTCCGCAAATAGATCAGTACCGGGAAATGCACAATATATAATGGGTAAGAAAGTTCTCCAATTAAACGGTCGGCCTTGCTGTGTTTGGTAAGATCAAATAAACGCGGCACCATAAGGGTAAAACATAAGATCAGTATCATCGAAAATAAAGTATAAGCAAACATTAAAACAATGCACCCTGCAAAAAGCAGAATTATTTTTTTATCAGTTAGCTCAAAGTTCTTATTTTTTGAATAATGCCAGGCTAAGGCACCTAAAGCAAAATAAATAAAGCTGGCAGGAAATAAATGGTATTGGTAAATAATATTAAGGTTATTACTTAATACAAAATAAAAATAATAAAGAACGCCAATCCCAAAATAGATCCAAACTCGTTTAAGTGATCTTAAAATAAAAGGCGCCATTAAATAAAATACCATTTCCATACTAATACTAAAAGCCGGTTGATTTACAAGTAATGAAGCACCATTAGAGTTTGCGTTAAGAAAAGCAGGAAAGTAGTGGAGATGGCAATTATCTAAACTTAGTAACCAAAAAGAATCTGTTCCTAAAATAAAAATATTACTTAACCACACATAAGATTTAACCATTAAGCCGCAATAGGTAGTCATTTTTATAATAGTGCTTCCAACAGGAGTAAAGATACAGGCTAAAATTAAAACAATAATGTAAGTAGGCCATAACCTAAGAAAGCGATTGCCATAAAAGCGTAATGTATGACCTTGGTATTTTGTATTTAAAACCATCGCCATGTAAAATCCTGAGATAATAAAAAAAAGCGCTACCGACTGACGACCATCAATTAAATAAGTTGCCCACATTGGATAAGGTTTTCCGTGCGGCAAAGGAATGCCAATGCCAGAGGCGTGTGAGGCTATCACTGAAAGCGCTAAAAGAAATCTTAAGATACCCATGTTAAATATATTGATAATAAATCATTTTTCGTATTAATCTGGCATGCGGTCTATGCTTACTTTATTGAATTGAAAATTAAATGAGCCGCTTAGTTTCATGCGGCATTCTATTAAGCTACGAAATGTTTTAGTATCTACAGTTAACGAAATGGTATAAGGCTCTCTGCTTTGTATTTGAGTAAAATTAATTGTTTTAGTTGCCAGAATAATTCCACCCCAGTTTTCCGCAACGTCAAAAATGATACCTCCGTTCTGTTTAAAGGTTGGCGAAAAAAGAAGTTCAAAAGTTACCTTATGTTTTCCCGGAGGTAGTTTACAGAAAGGACCATACACAAAAAATTCGACAGGATAATATTTTGTAGAATCAGTTATAAAAGGTGTTCTTAATCTTTCTGCTTCACTAAGTGCTAATGTTCCTTTATATTGATCAGGAGCTTTTGGATAATAAACCGTATGCAAATCTGCAAGCTGGTACCGACAAAAGGTAACATTGCTTATTTTTTGCGGTAATCCGGTTTTGATAAGACTGAGTCCGTATTGTTTGACTGTATCCGGAAAGTTATTGAGCCACTCTGTGCCAATTATAAAAATATTTTTTTTAGATAAAACGCTATCAACCATTCGGGGACACCTCACATAATCGTGTTCATGAGATGTTGTTTTAATATTCATGTCGGAATTAATCCCTAAAATATAAGAGTACCAATAATTACCAATCACCCCCGAATTAGCAAGCGGCTTAAAGAGCGAGATCCTTTTTAGAGAAAAATTCCTGGCATCATTTTTATAATAAATAAGTTGATTTTGAAATGTAACAATGCTGTATGAAATTATACCCGCAATATAAACTGCTTGCAAAGCAATCTTAATTTTTCCATCCAATGAATCTAAATAAATTACTATTGCAAAAATGAGGAACAAATATGGGTATATAAAATAGCGGAACCCATAACCATTAAGTGCTACCCAATTAGAAAACATTAAAAATAAAAAACTAAAAATGGCATTTAGTAAAAAGAAAACAGATAACGCAGAGGGCTTTTTTTTATTTTTTATATAGCGGAACAGCGTGATCAGGGTTAAAGAAATGCCTAGCGTAAAAATAATAAGATTATGAACTGAGATAAACAGGTTATGAATACGAAACTCGAACGAATCCCGGAAATTAAGCCAAAAATCATCAAGTGTGTTTGAAAAAATGGCGAAGGTTGTAAACCATGTTTCTATGCCTTCTTGTTTGTAGCAAAAACTCTTTGCATAAATAATAAATTTAAAGCCATAATAGGCGATAATTAAAAACAATAAAGTATAAGCAATGGAAGATCTTAAATTAAAGCTGAATTCAAACCGGAAATTTTCATCTTGGGAAGAGAAAATTTTAAATGACGAATAAATCTCAAACAGAATAAAAATGAAAACGAAAAACACGGAGACTTCCGAAACCCAAATTGAAGCTATTGCAAATATTGAAATGGCAGAATAATAAAAAAGTTTATTAATAAATTTTAGATCAGGTTTTTGATGAAGGGAACGCTGCAGAGTTAAAATTAAAGCAAAGAGGAAAAATTGCGGTGCGTAAGGATGACCAATGTATACCTGAACCAACATTAAAGGAAAGGGTATAAAAATAATAAGGCATAGAATTAATTTGGATAACCAATTTGACACAAATTTTTGAAGTAAATAAAATGTGAAAGCAATAATTATGTACTGAACAATGGAAATAGCGGCTATGCTTTTAATTGGCAAAATAATAAAAAGCAAGTGTGCCAGCATTGGTACCAGACTCCCTAAACGATCTTGCCCCCAATAATAAAAATCTTCAGGAAAATGCAGGCTCTCTGTCATAAGAACATGAACGGCGTTATCTGAATTCGTTGTTTTTGAAAAATAAGGCGAAAAAATAAAAAAGGAAATTATTCCTATAATGTAAAAAGGTATGTAACCAATTATTTTTTTAGACAGCATTATTTTTTTGTAATCCGGTTTTTGTAATAACGCTGGCTTCCTGGTAATCCTCATAATCCGTATTAATTTCCCAAAGATTATGGTTTGTTCCCTTTAAAATATTTTCAACAGCAAGTTTTCCCATCAGAATACTATGATCCTGGTTGTTGTATTTAAATGCTCCATAACGACCAATTACATGTAAACTTTTAATGGTGTTTAAATAATCTTCAACTGGTTTTAAAACATCTTTGTAACCTGTGCTGTAAACAGGATAACAACGTGGTATTTTATAAACATGTCCGTCTGTTATTTCTGCCTTTCCGATCAAACCTGTTTTACGTAATTCTTCTTTAGCCAATTCAATTAATTTGTTTTCGTCACGGGTCCAAATTTCATCATTATCATAACACCAATATTCCAGCGCGCAAATAGTGCTTTCTTCTTTTCCATATAATGCGGGCGACCAATTTCTGAAATTAGTAAGACGTCCCATTTCAAGATCGTTGCTATGAATATATAACCAATTATCCGGAAAAATATTTTTAGCCTGAACATTTAAATAAACAATAATTGTATTCCGGAATTTCAAACTTTGTGCCGCTTGTTTAATGTTTTCAGGAACTTCAGGCAAACGCGTTACCATTAATGATAATGGCATTGAAGAAATGATGTGATCATATTCTTTAATCATACCATCTTCTAATTCGAGGGCGCAAGCGACACCATTTTTTGTAATTACTTTTTTAACCGGTGATTTTACAAAAACATTTCCGCCTTTGCTTTTTACGAAACTCGCCATACGTTCGTAAACCATTCCGGTTCCGCCATGCGGGTATGCAAATTGATCAACAAGAGTTTTATGTTTACCGCTGTTGCCAAATAGAGCAGTTTTAATAGCCTCACCTAAACTGAATTTTTTAATTCGTTGTGCTGCAAAATCCGCGTCTAAAACATTACAAGGTATGCCCCACAATTTTTCGGTGTAAGTTTTAAAAAATATCTGATATAATTTTTTTCCGAAGCGATTGGTTACCCAACCTTCAAATGTACTTGTGTCTTTAGTTGGAGAAATTTTTTCAAGACCATAATAGATCATGCAAGATGCAGCCTTAAAAATTCCCATGTTTGTTAAAGCATTAATTGCTTTAATGGGATAATGAAAAAATTTCTTGTTATAATAAATTCGGGTTAAGCGATCGACCATTTCATAATCTTTACCAACAACTTCAAGCCACAATTCGTTTACACGTGTATCATTGCTAAAAAAGCGGTGCGGACCAATATCTACTTTTTGGTTCCAGAGTTCTATAGTTTTAGCCATACCGCCAACAGAAGGTCCGGCCTCATATACATCAACATCTTTTATTTTTTTGGCTAACTCGTACCCTGCAGTCATACCTGCCGGCCCGGCTCCAATTACAGCTACTTTCATATTACGAATATCTTAAAAAATATGACTTGAATAACCATTGTTTTATTTAAATTCAGGTGTGTTTAGGATTAAGTGTTCGAACCACCATCATGCCATCTTCTTCAAAATAGGTTTTAAAATTGAAATTTTTTTCGAGATAATCCTTAACTCCGGGGTGTGTAAATAAATATACTTTGTTTGGGATTATTGTAAGTTTTTCTCCTACGTCGGTTGATGTTATGTTATAACCGAATTTATGATTATATAATAATTTATAAAATATGGCGTGCCCGTTAAGTCCTGTATAAAGCATTTCCATTTTTTTTGGCACATCCTTTAGTTTATTATATTGTCTCAAAGCCCTCCCGAAGTTGATGTCATGCCATCCTTTTTGGTGGGTCAGATCAGTTTGGATTATGGATATGTAAGGCATCATAAACAGAAAAAAAATAAAACTGCATTTGGCAATCATTAGGGTTAGTTTCGAAAACCTGTTAAAATTAATAACTGATTTAAATCTCATAATAATTGATTTAAGCCCAAATGCTAAAAATATACTAAGCATAGGAATTAAAGGCGCATCATACCATTCAAGTTTTGTTGTTGAAAATGAAATAACCAGAAAAAATGTAATAAAAGAAACTAACCAAATAGTACTTTTTTTCCTGCAGTAATTATCACGTGGAATAAAGAAATATAAAATAAGAAACACCGGAACCAAAATTAAAAAGTACTTAAAATGACTTTCATATAACCAAGATAAGTAAAACCAAAACGGGTGTGCATGAAGGCCGTCATTCCTATTCCATCTTCCAACCTCACTTTCAAGCATAGTTCTCACATATCCAGGAGTTTTCAATTCGCGCAAATAATAATATAAAATAATAAGAAATAATATTGAGAAAATATAAAAATACAGTTGTTTTGATTTTAATACGTAAAGCACTTTGTTTTTAATTATTGCATAGATAATAAAAGCCGGCGTTACAAGCAAGCTGGCTATACCCTTGGTAAAAAAACCGCCTAATATAAATAAAGAGAATATTAAAAGGTATTTCTTTTTTTCTTCTTCGTACTCAATAAATTTATAAAAATAAATTATGGAACCTATGATAAAGAAAATTAAAACCGAATCAAGATCCCCTGTTCTTGCAACGTGGTATCCAACATAACCATGACTTGTAATCAAAAACAAAACTGCATAAAAAGCAAAGTCGAGTCCAAGTTTTTCTTTTATTGAAAACCGGATGATCAAAAGAACTACGCCGAGAGCAGCTAAAGCAGAAGGCATTCGTACAGCAAGCTCACCCGGACCAAATATCTTCATGCATAAAACCTGAAAATAACACACCAGCGGAGGGTTTGTTGCAACCATGTCCGGTAAGCCGTCATAGAACTTCACGAGATAATTTCCGTTGAGACACATTTCATAAGCAGGAACAGCATACAATCCTTCATCCCATAATTGTATGAAGTTGGCATCAAGATTTAAAAAAATGGAAAAGCATGCCAGAACAATCAGTAAAAAGATAGCAATATTTTTTGTATTAAGCCATATCATTATTACTTAGGTTTATAATTAAGATTAATATAATGCGATATTTTTATACCGAAATAATCCGGTCCATCACCAACCCATTTGTATTTTTGTTCAAGTTGTTTTGCAATATTTTCCTGGGGATCGTAGTAGCCCGAAAAAGTCCGTGTATAATAAATATCATGATACATTGAAAAATCCTCTTCCTGATACCAAGTGCTTTTAAAAGGAATATAAACATCATGCTTAAGTAGTTCGGCATATTTTATATTATACGCTTGGATCTTGAAAATATTCTTATCATAATAATATGAAAAGACGTCTGGCAGATCATTAATAATTAGAGTGCCGCCTTTTTTTTGCGCCTCTTTTAAAAACGGAACCGCTTCTTTATATTGATAATAAGGCGGCCGCGGGTAAATTAATTTGGAGAAAGAAAAACCCGAAAGAATAATAAATAAACCTAATTTAATTAAAAAAGGAAATCTAAGCATTGAAAACAAATAACTGTATAAGAAAATGAAACCAAGAAAAGAATATAGAATGTAGCGTTTTAAAAAGATAGGAGTGAAATTGGCCGCAAAATAATTAAAATATATAAGGCCGGGACCAATAATTAATGCAAACAAAATCATTTTCCAGTTAAAATCTTCTTCACGAAATCGTTTAGTAAGAAGTAATAAAACAAATAAAATAGCAGTATAAATATGTGCTTGGTATAATACTTTACTATTAAAAAACTCATAAATACAGTTTTTAAAGTCAACATAAGTTGGTTTGGCCAGCCACATGGCCTTACCACCCTCTAACAAAAGAAAAATAGTTCGGTCTTTCCATGGCCATAAAAAAAATGTAAACACTATTCCGGAAACTGATAAATAAAGGAGTAATTTTTTTTTAATGTCAATATTGAAAGATATGTTGCCATTTTTATTTGCAATAATTTGTCCATTTAAAGCAAGAATAGGAAATAAAATAATTTCTCCTATTATAACAAAGCAGGCTAGAAAATGCGAATAAAAAATACAAGCATTAGCAACGGCAAACAAAATGGCTTTGATAAATGTTGGCCGTTTAATTATTGATAAGAAGAGGTAATATGAGCAAAGGACAAACAAAATAATTAAAGCATAGGTTCGGGCTTCTAACCCGTAATAATACAACTCATTGGATGTAAAAAACATTAAAGAAGCGAAAACGGAAGTTTGCCAGTTAAAAAAATTAAGACAAAGTAAAAACAAAATACCTGCAGCTAAAGAACTTGCAAATACAGATAGTGTACGGACTTCTGTTTCTGAATCGCCGAAAACATTTACCCAATAATGAAGCAACACCCCATATAGCGGAGGATTGGGATCATCATACATTGAAATTCTTATTATTTCATCAGGACTTTTCTCAGCCAATTGAACGCTAAAACATTCATCGTACCATAAACCTGCGTCACCACATTTATAGGATTTAAAAGCGAGGTGTAAAATTACGATGGCTGCAAAAATCAGTAACTTATATTTAAAGATAAATTCTTTCAAAGCAGCTTTATAAAATATTGGAAATAGTTAAATAATCATTTCAGGAATTTCACCTTCAATAATTAATTTACCGGCGGTTGCATTTTTTATTTGCTCTATAGAAATTCCGGGAGCGCGTTCTAATAATTTAAATCCTCCCTCGGGACGAATATCGTAAACGCCTAATTCGGTGACAACTTTCTTAATGCAATGAACGCCAGTTAGGGGAAGCGAACATTTTGGTAATAATTTTGATTCTCCTGCTTTGTTTACTTGCTGCATCGCAACAATAATATTTTTTGCAGAAGCAACCAGATCCATGGCGCCTCCCATTCCTTTAACCATTTTACCTGGGATTTTCCAATTGGCAATATCACCATTCTCACTTACTTCCATAGCGCCTAGAATAGTTAGGTCAACTTTCTGCGCACGTATCATGCCAAAACTCATTGCAGAATCAAAAATAGAAGAACCATTTAACAAAGTAACGGTCTGCTTCCCTGCGTTTATCAGATCGGCATCTTCTTCTCCTTCAAAAGGAAATGGCCCCATTCCTAAGATCCCGTTTTCAGATTGTAATTCTACATTAATTCCTTCAGGAATATAATTAGCAACAAGAGTTGGGATACCTATTCCAAGATTAACATACATGCCGTCTTTTACTTCACGGGCAATGCGTTTTGCAATACCATTTTTATCGAGCATAATTTTATTCTCTTGAAATCCGTACTATTAAATTATCCACATCATAATATCCTTTACCAGTTTGTTTAAAGGGAAAAACATTAAGGAAAAGTGAGGCAGGAGTATTCGTTGCTTTATTAATTATGACACTGTCTTTGAAATCAAACCACTTGTTTGGCCCTTTAACATATGAACGTGACAACATCATTCCCCAAAAATAAATAGTGTCTTTACCATGCAAGGCTACTGCAATATATCCGGTCATACTTTCAGTCTCACGCATTTTACCGCTTACAATAACTTTTAATCCGCAGTCCTTTAAAGAATCAGGCAAAACGTAATGAAGGTCTAATCCATATTGGGTTATACTGTCAATTCTTGTATAAGAATTAGACGGATTTGTTTCGTCTATTACCAGAGTTCTTTGATTTCCCTGAAGTATTTCGCCTGATAAGTCAACTTTAATTTCATTTTTAGAAGCATTTTCAAATTCATCACCGGAATCACATTGCGTAAATAAAAAGGCTGAAGCAGTTAATGCAGTAATAAAAAAAATTGTTTTGCTATTCGTTTTCATAAATTATTTGTTTAACGATTTGTTTTTAGGTTTTATTGTTTTTTTCTTACAGTTCTTTGTTCAATTCGTTTTTCATATTTCTCACCTTGAAAAATACGGTGAACATAAATTCCAGGTGTATGAATAC
>Ga0210408_10002388_pt1 | contig 18314 bp, 14 predicted proteins | sample IncBWH4MmetaG_FD_155471 | JGI IMG/M metagenome (GOLD analysis project Ga0210408, IMG submission 155471) | Forest soil microbial communities from Barre Woods Harvard Forest LTER site, Petersham, Massachusetts, United States - Inc-BW-H-4-M | ecosystem: Environmental > Terrestrial > Soil >...
ATCCGGCGCGCACTTGGCCCGCGTCGTTATGTGGGTGCGTTCCGCTTGCTTGAAGATGCGTTCGAGCACCGGCGCAAATCGGTTACTCGACGCGGGACGCACTCTCGCCAGGAACGTTCGTGGTCGAGTCCGGGATGGCGCTTGACTGCGATGGGAATCTCAACCGCGCCAGCGCGATCGATGGGGGGAATATGTGTGACCGGTTCGCGGGACGCTCGACGGCCAGCACGAATACGCACAGACGATCTTCGCGAGCTTCGTCCCGCCCCGCTCGGTGCTCGTGGTGCCACAGATAGGCATAGGATATGACGAGGTCCGGTTCGGGCGCGGGTACGCGCCCGCGCTATTTCGGTTCAAGCAGCGAGTCGAGGTGCGCATGTCGGTCGTCCATGCGTGAAGCGCCGATCGCATGGGCCCGCTCGTCGGAAAGGTCGGCCGTCGCAAAGCCGCGGCGCCGCTGCTTGAAACGATGGAATTCTTCATACTCTTCGGGCGCAACGAAAGAGCCCGTGATCGACCCGTGGCTTGACACCGCGACGGCCTCCCGCTGCGCGAGCATGCGGTAGCGGCTAAAGTTGCGGGTGAATTCAGAAGCTGGGACAGCATCAGCCATCGTTATGACCTCCCGAAGCGAGCGACGAAATTCCGCCAAAGCGAGCACCGCTCAGTTCTGCTTCGCCGAATCGTTTGCCGCCGGCCCGCTGGCGGGTGACGCCGCGGTGGTGTCGGGGATCGTCATCTTCTGTCCGGTGAACCGCTCGATCAGCGAGTTCACGGCATCGCGGGTGCGCTTGTCCTTGACCGCGTCGAGCAGCGGCGCAGACGCGGGCGAGCGGCGGATCAGGCTCTCCGGATCGGGAAAGATCAGCGGGTCGTCCCACGGGCCCTGCACTACGAACGGCAGTTCGAAGCCGCCCGTGCCGTTTCCGGACTGCGTCAGGCTGGCTGTGCCCTTGAGGTCGTATTCGCGCGTCGGCACCGATGCCGTGCCGCTCAGTGTGAGGCGCGTCGTCGGTCCCTCGATGCGGACGTCGTCGGCGGTGGCGATGCCGTCGGCAAATTTCAACGAAACCACCAGATTGTCATAGGGGGTCGAGCCGGTGCGGAAATTGCCGCCGCCCGACAGCGGCCGCCGCTCCAGCCGCTTCAGGAGCTGCTCGACATTGAAGCCGGCGATCGATCCGTCATGGCCGCTCAGGGTGGCGCTGCCATCAAGCGATTGCGCAAGCCCGAACGGTGACGAGCCCGACGCCACCAGCGAGACGTTGACATTGCCGTGTCCCGACAGCTTCGACATGCCGAACACTTCGGTGGCGAAGGCCTGCAGGTCGACATCGGTGAGCTGGAACTGCGCCTTCACCTCGGCGGAGTCGTCGGCGCGGGCGATGGCGAGCGAGCCCCGGGCGACGCCGCCATAGACCTGGGCCTCGCCGACGCTCAAGGCCAGCGCGCCGCCGCGCAGATTGGCGCCGAACGCGGTGCGGCCGAGTTTCGATGCGCCGACCGTGACGCGCGCCGCCGACAGGCGCATGTCGAGATCGGTCGTCGACAGCGCGTTGAGATCGAACATCTGCCGGTTCCAGTCGCGCGCGCCGCTGGCGAGCAGGCGAACGGTCGAGATGTAGGGGCTGAAATCGAGCGCATCCGCCGCCAGTGTCGCCTGCAGCGTCTGCCGGCCGTTATTGGCATAGGTCATCACGCCCTCGGCGACGTTGCCGTCGAGCTCGACATTGACATTGGTGAGCGCGATCGACGGGCCGACGACATTGGCGCGGGCCTTCAACGCAAAGCGGCCGAAGCCGCCGCTGCCGGGCGGTGGCTGACCGATCCATTGCAGGGCCGTGCGCAGCGACGGGCTGTCGACGGTCAGCGTACCCTCCATCATCGCGCTGGTGCGGTTGGCGACGGTGCCGTCGAAGGCGAGTTTGAGCGGCGTGCTGGAGAGCCGCGCTTTCAAGCCGGAGCGGTCGCCGGACAAGGCGGCGACGAAGTCGCCGATGCTGATGGAGCCGTCGACGCGCTGGCCGCGCCAGTCGAATTCGCCGGTTGCCGCAAAGGAGCGCGAGATCGAGGGCCACGCCAGCGAGAGGTCGAGATCATCGAGCTTCTCGGACGCATGAGTTGCGTCATCCTGGTAGGTCACGATGCCGTCCTGGATCCTGATTTCCGAAAACGACACCTGGTTGTCCGCGCCCGGCTTCATGATGCGAGCGATGGTCTGGATGAAGGGCGTCCAGTTGCTCTCGCCATCGGCTGCGCGAACCACGCGGATCTGCGGGCGCAGCATCATGACGTCGGCGATCTCGAACCGCTGCAGCAACAGCGGCAACAGCCGCAAATTGGCCGTGAGCACGTCGACCTTGAGCGCCGGCTCGGCATCGGCGTCCTTCAGGCCGACGTCGTGAAACGACACATAGCCGCCGGGAAACACGGAGATGTCGATCGCGCCTCGCGTCACGAGCTCGAGCCCGGTGACGGAGCGGATTTGCGCGGCCACGGCCTGCCGCAACGCGTCGCGGTTGATCAGCCAGGAAGTGACGCTCACACCGATCAGCAGCACGCCAAGCAACGCCGCGAGCGGCGTCCCCAGGCGCTTCATTCCTTGGGCGGTCGTCAATGCAAAATCCCGATCGGGTTGAGGTGTCGCCAAATTGCTGGTGAATAAAACCTGGCAAGGCGCTCGGGCCCATGCCAACCCTCACAACTTGCAGGGTTTTCTTGACGCTTTCAAGGCCAGCCTTGGTTGCGTCTACGACTCGCGTGGTGGTTCAGAAATTCAGTTCGGTTTCGCGGCGAGTGATTTAAGCGAATTTCTGAGCCAAACCGCACCAGATTCGAACATTCCCAGTGTCCTTCGACCTCGAAATTCGCAGCGAATTTCGCGGTCGGACCGCGAGCTGGGCGGATCGGTCGCACGGGACCATCCGACGCACCTCCGCGTGCATTGTCCGCGGGATTGTCGCAGGACCAAAGATGGGGCGGCCCGTCATTGACGCACTGCAAAGATTTCGCCTAATAATTCCGAAATGAGGGCCGTTGCGCGCCCTTTTTTTCATCACGCGTTAGCTTCAGGTCGTAACGTCATGAACAAGGTCTATCCCGACGCCAAATCGGCCCTCGCGGGCCTCCTGAAGGACGGCATGATGATCATGTCCGGCGGCTTCGGGCTCTGCGGTATTGCCGAAACACTGTCGGAGGCGATCCGCGACTCCGGCGTGAAGGGTCTCACCGTGGTCTCCAACAATGCCGGCGTCGACGGCATCGGGCTCAGCCGGCTCCTGGAGACGCGGCAGATCAAGAAGATGATCTCGTCCTATGTCGGCGAGAACAAGCTGTTCGCCCAGCTCTATCTCGCCGGCGAGCTGGAGCTCGAATTCAATCCGCAGGGGACGCTGGCTGAGCGCATCCGCGCGGGCGGGGCCGGCATTCCGGCGTTCTTCACCAAGACCGGCGTCGGCACGCTGATTGCCGAGGGCAAGGAAGTGCGCGAATTCGACGGCCAGAAATATCTGATGGAGCGCGGCCTGTTCGGAGACCTCGCCATCGTGCACGCCTGGAAGGGCGATACCGCCGGCAACCTGATCTATCGCAAAACCGCGCGCAATTTTAACCCGATGATGGCGACGGCTGCGAAAGTGACCGTCGCGGAAGTCGAGCATCTCGTGCCCGCCGGCGAGCTCAACCCCGACCACATTCACACCCCCGGGATCTTCGTCAAGCGCATCATCGACGTCGGCACCGCCAACAAGCGCATCGAGTTCCGCAACACCCGCCCGCGTCCCGCGGTATAGCGCGCGATGCCGTTCTGAAGGATCGCGTGAGCGCGAGCTGCGCACCGGCCTTTCGATCGGATCACGAGCTACTCAAACAGTCACGAGGAGAGCCGAACATGGCCTGGACCCGCGAACAGATGGCCGCCCGCGCCGCCAAGGAATTGCGTGACGGATTCTACGTCAATCTCGGCATCGGCATTCCGACGCTGGTGTCGAACTACATCCCGGATGGGGTCGACGTCTCGCTGCAGAGTGAGAACGGCATGCTCGGCATGGGCCCGTTCCCCTATGAGGGCGAGGAAGACCCCGACCTGATCAATGCCGGCAAGCAGACGGTGACCGAGCTGCCGTCCACGAGCTACTTCTCGAGTGCGGATTCCTTCGGCATGATCCGCGGCGGCCACATGGATCTCTCGATCCTCGGCGCCATGCAGGTCGCGCAGAACGGCGACCTCGCCAACTGGATGATTCCGGGCAAGATGGTCAAGGGCATGGGCGGCGCGATGGACCTCGTCGCCGGCGTCAAGCGCGTCGTCGTGGTGATGGAGCATTCCGCCAAGGACGGCCCGAAGCTTCTGAAGGAATGCACGCTGCCGCTGACCGGCGAGCGGGTGGTCGACATGGTGGTGACGGATCTGGCCGTCTTCACCATCGACAAGCACGGCAATGACGGCATGGCGCTGATCGAACTCGCCGATGGCGTCACGCTGGACGAGGTCAAGGCCAAGACCGAGGCGGAATTCCGCGTCGCGCTGAAGAACGCGTGAGCTGATGGCGCTGGCGGTCGTGGCGACGATCCGACCGGCGTGCGTCGAAGATGCGGAATTCATTTCACGCGCGATTCTGCTGGCGCAGCGCGGGCCTTATCCGCGCGGCTGGTTCGATATTGCGCTCGACCGGCCTGAAGCGGATGTGCTGGCTTTCGTGAAGCGGCTTGCAGGCGTAGGAGCGATCTCCTGGTGGCACGCCTCGCAATTCATCGTGGCCGAGGTCGACGGCGTACCGGCCGCGGCGCTCTGCGCCATGCCGTCGCGCGGTTCGCTGCGCATGGCCCGGCCGGCGCTCGAAGAAGCCGCACGCGAGGCTGGCATGAGCCAGGCTGACCTGGCCACGATGTTCGCCCGGGGCGCCTATTCCAACTCGTGCTGGATCCAGGGCGGGGATGACGACTGGCTGATCGAGCACGTCGCCGTGCAGCCGGCGTTTCGCGGTCGCGGGCTGATGCAGGCCTTGCTCGTTCGCGCGCTCGAGGCGGGCAAGGCGGCCGGCTATGGGAGGGCCTCGATCACCTTCGTCATCGGCAATGATATGGCCGAACGCTGCTATGCCCGCGCCGGCTTCAGCTTCGCCGAAGAAAAGCGCGATGCTGATTTCGAAGCGATCACGGGCTGTCCGGGCTTTCGGCGGTTCGAGCGGATGATCTAGCTCGTCATTGCGAGGCGCGTGAGCGCCGAAGCAATCCAGAGTCCTGCGGGCGGTTTTGGATTGCTTCGCTTCGCTCGCAATGACGGCCGAGAGACCGCGCCTACGACGCCTCCTTCAGCACGGCCGGCGCGCTGTCGTCGCGCTTGAGTTCTTCGAGGCTGCGGTGGCGCGGCTCGATGCCGAGCGCCCAGACCGTGATGACCTGCACGACCAGCAGGGAGATCATCAGCGCCATGACGCCGGCGACGCCGCGGGCCTCGAACAGCATCACCACGAGGAACGGCGTCACGATGGTGGCGCCGCGGCCCAGCGTATTGACGAGGCCGGAGGCGCGCATGCGCACCTCGGTCGGGAACAGTTCGGGGATGTAGATGCCGAACAACAGCGCGACCAGCACGTAGATCGGCACCGTCAGCGCAAAGCCGACGGCGGGCAGCAGCACCGGGTCGGAGATCATGGGATAGAGGATGCCGAGCGCGACCGTGAGCAGCGAGGCGCCGATGATGGTGGGTTTTCTGCCCCATTGGTCCGCGGTCAGCGCACCGATCGCCGAACCCACCGGTGCGCCGAGCGCCATCAGCAGCGCATAGCCGAACGAGCTTGCCACCGACAGGCCCTGCTTGATGAAGAACACCGGCAGCCAGGTCACGAAACCGTAGAGCAGCGTGTTGATGGTGATCAGGCACACGGAGCCTACGATCATGCGCGAGAGCAGTGGCGGCGCAAACAGCGTCGCGATGTCGCCGGACGCGGCGACGGTCGGGCGCGCTGCGGGTGGCGGCAGCGGCCGGCCTTGGGCGGCTTCGCGCTCGATCGCCTGCATCAAAGCTTCCGCTTCTTCGGTGCGGCCGACGGCCTCCAGCCAGCGCGGCGATTCCGGCAGCGACTTGCGCAGGTACCAGACGATCAGCGCGCCGATGCCGCCGAGCACGAACATCGCGCGCCAGCCGAATTGCGGCACCACCAGCGAGGCCACCAGCAGCGAGATCGGCAGGCCGGTGACGACGCAGACGGTGGTGAGGCCTGACCATCTGCCGCGCGAGCGGGCGGGGACGAACTCGGTCATGGTGGCGTAGCCGACGACGTTCTCGGCCCCCAAGCCCACGCCCATCACGAAGCGGCAGGCGATCAGGACCATCATGTCAGGCGCAAAGGCGGCCGCGAGCGAGGCGAGGCCGAACACCAGCAGATTGAACTGGTAGGTGAAGCGCCGCCCAAAACGGTCGCCGAGGAAACCGGTGCCGAACGAGCCCAGCATCATGCCGACGAAGGTCGCCGAGATGAAGGTGGCGTTCTGTGCGAGCGTCGAGAAGCCGGTCTTCAGCACCACACCGAGTACGGAGCCGGCAAGATAGATGTCGAAGCCGTCGAAGAACATCCCGATTCCGATCAGCAGCATGATGCGGCGATGGAACGGGCCGAGCGGAAGCCGGTCGAGCCGGCTGCCGGAATTGACCGATGTCATGTGTCTGCTCCCCTGATGTTTCGTTTGTTGTTGCTGTGCGCGATCCACAGTTTCAGTTCACCTCTCCCCTTTGGGGAGAGGTCGATTGCTCTTGGCTATGCTAAGCATCGCCAAGAGCAATCGGGTGAGGGGGCGCAGCTCTCATGAGTGACCGTAACCCCTCACCCCCGCCATCTCCCAAAGGGAGAGGGAACGCACCTCCGATGCCGCTGCAGTCAAATCTCGTCGCAAGACGCTCTCTAATTCAATCGGCGCTGGGTCGCCGTGTCGCGGTACCAGTCGAACGGCTGATCGTGGGTCGCGACCATCACGCTCTTGGTGTTGAAATGATCGTCAAAGCTTTCGGTGCCGAACTCGCGGCCGACGCCGGAATCGCCGACCCCGCCCCAGGGCGAGGCCGGATCGAGGCGATGGTGATCGTTGACCCAGACGATGCCGGCCTTCACGCCTGACGCCAGGCGATGGGCACGCGCGACGTCGCGGGTGCGGATCGCCGCCGCGAGGCCGAACGGGGAATCATTGGCGAGCCGCAGCGCATCGGCCTCGTCCTTGAAGGGAGTGACGGACGTGAACGGTCCGAACACCTCTTCCTGGAAGATGCGCATTCGGCTGGTCACGTCGGCGAACACGGTCGGCTGGACGAAATAGCCGTTCTCGTGGCCGGTGATGCGAGCGGCTGCTCCGCCGGTCAACAGCCGCGCGCCGTCCTCGCGGCCGTAGGCGCAATAGCCGAGCACGCGGTCGCGCTGGCGCGCCGAGATCACGGGTCCGAGCTGGGTCGCCGGATCGAAGGGATCGCCGATGCGGATGCTTTCGGTTTTCGTCTTCAGCTTTGCGACGAACTCCTCATAGATCGCGGCCTGCACCAGGTGGCGCGAGGCGCAGACGCAGGTCTGGCCCGCGCCGATGAAGGCGCCGAATGCGGCATAGTTGACGGCGCGGTCGACGTCGAAATCCTCGAACACCATGACCGGCGTCTTGCCGCCAAGCTCCAGGGTCTGGTGCGCAAACACGTTTGCCGCCGCTGAGCCTGCGATGCGGCCGGCCTCGGTGCCGCCGGTCAGGACCAGCTTGTTGATGTCAGAATGCCCGGCCAGCATCCTGCCCGCGCTCTGGCCGAGGCCGTTGACGATGTTGAACACGCCCGGCGGCAGGCCCGCCTCGGTGAAGATCCTTGCGAGCTCGAGCGTCGTCAGCGGCGTGTATTCCGACGGCTTCACCACGGTGACGCAGCCGGATGCCAGCACGGCGGCGAGCGACTTGCACAGGATCATCAGCGGATGATTGAACGGCGTGCAGTTGGCGACGATGCCGATCGGCGTGCGCAGCGTGTAGTTCAGATAGGCGCCCTCGACCGGGATCACCGCATCGCGGCGCGCCAGCGCAAGCCCTGCGAAATAGCGGAAGAAATCCGGCAGCCGCGACAGCTGCGCGCGGGTTTCGTTCAGCGGCCGGCCATTGTTCAGCGTCTCCAGCCGGTAGAGCTGCTCCAGATTGGCCTCGAACGCGTCTGCGAGCCTGTTCACGAGCCGGGCCCGGGCGCGCACGTCCATGCCGCCCCATTCCCTGCCCTCGAAGGCCGCGCGGGCGCTCGTCATGGCGCGATCGACGTCCTCTTGCGTGGAGTTTGGAATCCGCGCGATCACCTCGCCGGTCGCGGGATTGCGGACGTCGAGCAGTTCGCCACGGCCGGCCTCGATCTCGCGCCCGTCGACGAAGTTGCCGTGGATCTCGACCGCGACGGTCTTGGTTGAAATATTCACCCGTCCCTCCCTTCGACGATGACGGCATTGCGTTTCAGGGCCGGCAGCACGCGCTTCTCGGTCTGGCTGATGTGCGATTTGATGATCCGCGCCGCCGCGCGCCGGTCGCGCCGCTGCATCGCCTCGATCAGTGCGACATGCTCGGCGACGAGCTTTTTCGGGTCGTGCCCCCTGACATTGGCGAGGCTGACGCGCACCAGGCGGTCGGCCTGGCCGATCAGGTCGCACAGCGCCGCCGCCATGCGGCGGTTGCCGGAGGCGTACGCGAGCGCGGTGTGGAAAGCGCGGTTATAGGCGATGAAGGCTTCATGGTCGCCGGAAAACCGGCGGAACTGGTCCAGCGCCTCGAGGACATCGTTGCCGGCGTTGTCGATCGCCTCCGCCACACAGGCCGGCTCGAGCGCAAGCCGAAACCGCAGGAGATCGCGCGCATCGGAGAGCGAGATCGGGTTGACCCGGTAGCCCTGGCGCGGATGCACCGTGACCAGATGCTCGCGCGCGAGCCGCGCCAGGGCCTCGCGTACCGGCTGGCGGCTCACCGCATAGCGCTCGGCCAGCTCCTGCTCCCGCATGTCATCGCCTGGCGGCAGTTTGCAGCTTAAAATATCAGATCGGAGCTGCTCATAGACGTTTTCACGGAGAAGCATGAAATTCCTTTATTTTCTGTAGGCAGAATATTCCAGTTGTGAAATATCACGTCAAGCCATAAAGACTTGGATTGCGCGAGGTTTGATCTATCAATCCCGTCAGAATCGCGGAATGAGGAGGCGTGATGGACCGGCTGTTTGCCGAGGGTACCGTGAACGCGGCGGAGACGGGACAGGGCACGCCGCTTGTGCTGTTGCATTCGCTGCTCTCCGACCGTGCGAGCTTCGACAAGATCGCGCCGCCACTGTCGCGGTCGTTTCGGGTGACCACACCTGAATTGCCGGGTTTTGGCCGTTCGCGCGCGGTCGATGGCGGCCTCGCCGCGGTCGCCGACCGGATGGCGCAGACGGTGATCGAGGCTGGCGCCGGCGCGATCGTGCTCGGCAACGGCTATGGCGGCTTCGTCGCGCTGCAAATGGCGATCCGCCATCCCGGCATCGCGACACGGCTCATTCTCGCTGATTCCGGGGCGGCCTTTTCGGAGGCTGGCCGCGAGGCCTTCCGCACCATGGCTTCGGTCTCCAAGGCGAAGGGGCTCGCGGCCATCAGCGATGTCGCGATGAACAGGCTGTTCGCACCGGAATTTCAGGAGCAGCATCCCGAACTGATGCGCGACCGCCGCGCGGCCTTCTTGCGCACCGATCCGGAGGTGTTTCAAGCGGCCTGCGATGCGCTGGCAGGCCTCGACCTGCGGACCGAGCTCTCCAGGGTCAAGATGCCCGTTCTTGTCCTGGTCGGCGAACAGGACGAGGCGACGCCGCCGGCCATGTCACGCGAACTGGCGGCCGGCCTGCCCGATGCGGAGCTCAAGATCATTCCCGGCTGCGCGCATGTACCGCAACTGCAGGCGCCCGAGGTGTTCCTCGATGCGCTTGGCGGTTTCCTGGGCCTGGCGAACGCCGCGCCGGCCTGAAAACAACCAAAGCTTGTAAAGTTTTTCCGCCATCCATAGGCTGGCCGCCGCTCTTGACCGCAGTCATGGAGGGGGGGTGAGTCATGGAGTTTTTCAGGGCCTACAAGGCGGACCTCACGCGACCAACCTATTTCATCGAGAGCACAGCTCCCGACAACGTCGATGACACCGGACGGATGCCCGACCTGCCGCCGGAGTACAGAAAATACCTGAAGAAAATCGAGGCGGACGAGGCGGTGGAGGAAATCGCCAAGACGCTCGCGGGCAGCCAGAACCCCAATTTGGTCGTGATGGTGCACGGCTTCAACAATCCCGAACCCGCCGTCCTGAAAATGTACCTGGGCGCGGCGCTGGCGATCGAGCGCGACAAGGAGGTCAAGGACCGGGAGGGGTTGGTCTGCGTCGGCTATCGCTGGCCATCGGAGCGAATGGGACAGCCCTGGCAGGGCACCTGGGATGCGCTGCCGACCTTTCCGACCTGGCTCCTGAATGCCGGTGCCGTGCTCGCCGTCGTGCCGTTTCTGCTGCTCTATCTCGGGGTCGTGCGGGAGCCGATCGGCGATCACCTCGTCACCATGCTCGGGCTGACGCTGGCCGGGCTCGTCCTGACCACGGCGCTGCTGCGCGCCATCGTGTATTTCCGTGATACCTACCGCGCAACCAATTTCGGTGTTTCCGATCTCGTTCACATCATCCGCGTGATCGATGGCAAGGTCGGCGAGCTGCGCGGAAGCAAGGACTACACCAACGACATCCAGTTGTCCTTCATCGGCCACAGCATGGGCGGCTTCGTGGTGACCAACACCATCCGCGTGCTGTCGGATGTGTTCGAGGACGGGCCCACCCGGATCAACACGTATGGTGCGGCGGCCGACCCGAGCCTGGCGTCGCGCGAGATCGGTCATGTCTTCAGTCTGAAGCGCTTCGTGCTCGCATCGCCGGATATCCCGGCCGAGACGCTCGTGACCAACCGCAGCAATTTCCTGGCCTCGGCGCTGGCGCGGTTCGATGAAGCCTATCTGTTCAGCAACGAAGGCGACGAGGTGCTGCGCCAGATTTCGACGCTGGCGAACTATTTCATGTTTCCGACCAAGAGCAGGAATCACGGTTTTCGGCTCGGCAATGTCGAGATCCTGTCGCGCGAGTTCGGCCTGCTCGACATTCCGCAAACCGACATCCTGAAGAGGTTGCGCATCGGACATCTGACGCTCCAGGAGCTCTACGACGCGCTTCAGTATGCAGCGGAACAACGGCAGGGGACGATGCCACAGGGCATGCCAAAGCCCCCGGTCCTGCTGCCCGAGCGCTTCACCTATTTCGATTGCACCGACTACACGGACGAGTGGACCGATCCGTCGGGCAAGGAGCAGCCGGCGCGGCCGCTCCTGACTTTTGCGAAATGGTGCAAGCGCAATGACGAAGATGCGAGGATCCCCTGGCATTCGCATCTGCGCCTGCTCCTCACCTATCTCTTCACCCAACGGCCGAACGTGCATGGCGGCTATTTCGAGGGACTGCTGTCGCAGCAGCTGATCTACCGGCTGGCATGCCTCGGCTATGCGGACACGATCACGGCGTATGGCGGCAAGGCGGCGCTCGGCGCCGCCTGCAAGGAAAAGAGGATTCGCCTGCTCGTCTCGCCGGAGTTGCCCGGCATGGAGACCGAAATTGCTTCGTCGTCCACGCCGCACTGAAGCTTGTTCAGGCAAGCTGATCCGTCATGATCGTGCGACGGCGCTCAGCTTGCCGACATTTGTCAGCCCGAAAACCGACGCGACGCGTGCCAGCAACGATCTTGGCTCGCGCACCAGGCGAAAGCCGAGATTGGTCGGCGGCGTGCCGGACACGCAGCCGCCGGCCCGCGCGTCGCGGATGAAGTCGGTGACATAGGCGCGGTGTGCGCCCTCGGCGATGCGGACGCCGCAATTCGCGGTCTGCCAGATGGTCCGGCCGGCGTTGGGGCCTCATGGTTCTCCGAGCGATGCGAAGCATCGTCCGGAGACGGCGCAAGAGCGCCTCCTCACCATGAGGGTTTAATGACTCAGTAGGACTAACCGATGCCGACTTTGACCGAGCGCAAAGCGCCCGTTTCGGCTTTCGGCTATTCGGTAGCGATCCGGCCGGGCGTCGGCCCCTGCGAACGGGATACGAGATGAAGCCAGATCTCGCGGCGTATTATGGCGAGGCACGTCTGCCGCGCTACACGAGCTATCCCACCGCGCCGCATTTTTCGTCAGCGATCGGTCCCGCGAGCTAGGCCGATTGGTTGAAAGCCATCCCGCAACGTGCCAGCGCCTCGCTTTACTTTCACGTGCCGTTCTGTCGCGCGATGTGCTGGTATTGCGGCTGCCGCACCACAGTGGCCAAGCGCGACGAGCCGATTGCGGTCTATGAGGCGGCGCTCCGCTGCGAGATCGACCTGGTCGCGGCGCAGATCGGGCGTCGCCTGAGCGTCGAGCATATCCATTTCGGCGGCGGCACGCCGACCATCATGGCGCCGGAGTCGTTCACCGACCTGATGGGCGCGATCCGGCATGCCTTCTGCGTTGTCCCTTCGGCGGACATCGCCGTCGAGATCGATCCACGCACGCTCGCGCCTGCGATGGTGCGCGCGCTCGCCCTCGGCGGGGTCAACCGGGTGAGCCTCGGCGTGCAAAGTTTCGATCCCGTGGTCCAGCAGGCGATCAACCGCGTCCAAAGTTTCGCGCAGACGGAGGCCGCAATCGAAAACCTGCGGCAGGCCGGCATCGCCGGCATCAACTTCGACCTCATCTACGGCCTGCCGTACCAGACCGTTGCGTCCTGCCTCGACACCGTGCGGCGATGTGTCGAACTGCGGCCCGATCGCTTCGCGGTGTTCGGCTATGCCCATGTGCCGACGTTCAAGAAGTATCAGCGCCGCATCGACGAGGCTTCGCTGCCCGACAGTCTCGATCGCTACGACCAGTCGTGCGCAATTGCCGGCGCGCTCGACGAGGCCGGCTATGTGCAGATTGGGCTGGACCATTTCGCATTGCCCGGCGACGCCCTGGCGGTCGCATTCCGCGAAGGGCGGCTGCGCCGGAACTTTCAGGGCTACACGACGGATACGAGCAGCGCGCTGCTGGGATTCGGAGCCAGCGCCATCGGGCAATTGCCGCAAGGCTATGTGCAGAACGAGGTCGCAATTCACGGCTACCAGGGTTCGATCGCCGCCGGCCGGCTCTCGATCGCCAAGGGCTACGCCCTGACCGATGACGACCGGCTGCGCGCCGACATCATCGAGCGCATCATGTGCGATTTCGGCGTCGATCTCGACCCGATCTGCACCCGCCATGGATCGGCGCCGGAAGCCATGCTGAAGGCCGCGCCGCGGCTCGAACCGCTGATTGCCGACGGCGTGATCGCGCTGGATGGCGCCAGCCTTGCGGTGAAGGACCACGCGCGCTTCCTGGTGCGCAGCGTGGCCGCGGCCTTCGATGCGCATCTCGACGCCTCGAAGCGGCTGCATAGCCGGGCGGTGTGACACGCGCGGTCGAGCTTGCGCCCGGATGGCCTGGCCAGGGAGGGATCGATTGTCGCCATGGGCTTTCGGCTCCGAAAGACCGATCAGATCCGCCACCGTTTCCGGCGCGAGTTTGCGCTGGCGCAACGTTGCCGCGGCAAGTTGCGATTAGGCATCGAGAGCAACGCCATGATGCCGAACAAGGATATCCAGAATGATCAGCTCCCCCGGACGCCTGAACCTCGTGGCATCGGCTGCACCGCCTGCGCCAGCCGTCGGCCCACACGGGCGCAACCATCAGGGTGCGGCCCTGCTTGCCAACAGCTTTCGTCCGTTTTTCCTGTTCGGGTCGATCCAGGCGGGGCTCGCCATCCTGGTCTGGCTGCCGGTCTTTTACGGCGACCTGTCGCTGACCTCGGCGTTTGCGCCGCGCGGCTGGCATGTCCATGAAATGCTCTATGGCTACCTGCCGGCAGCGATCACGGGCTTCCTGTTCACTGCCATCCCGAACTGGACCGGGCGGCTACCGATCCGGGGCACGCCGTTGCTCATGCTCGTCCTGGTCTGGATTGCGGGACGGCTGGCGGTCACGTTTTCGGCCGAGGCTACCTGGTGGGTCGCGCTGATCGTCGACGCGGCCTTTTTGGCGCTGGTCGCAGGCGCGGCGGCCCGTGAAATCCTCGCCGGCAAGAACTGGCGCAATTTGATCGTGGTGATGCTGGTGTCGCTGCTGCTGGCCGGCAACATCGGTTTCCATCTCGAGGCGCATCTGAGAGGTGCCGCCGACTATTCGATCCGCGCCGGCATCGCGGTCGTGGTGCTCTTGATCTCGCTGATCGGCGGCCGCATCGTCCCAAGTTTTACGCGGAACTGGCTGGTGCGAGAAAATCCGGGACGGCTGCCAGTGCCCTTCAGTCGCTTCGACATGATCGTGGTCGCCACCGGTGCACTGGCGCTGCTGGGCTGGATCGTCTGGCCGGAGAGCCGGGTCACGGGCACGGCGCTCGCGCTCGCCGCGCTGTTGCATCTGGTGCGGCTTGCGCGCTGGGCCGGCGACTGCACGTTCCGCGAACGGCTGCTCGCGATCCTGCATGTCGGCTATCTGTTCGTCCCCGTTGGATTCCTGCTGGGGGCGCTCGCCGCCTTCGGCGTCGCGCCGGCAAGCGCGGGGATCCATGCCTGGACGGTGGGCGGTGCCGGCATCATGACGCTCGCGGTGATGACCCGCGCCAGCCTCGGTCACACCGGCCAAAACCTCACCGCGTCATGGGCGACGCAGACGATCTATCTCGCGATCATCGTGGCTGCGATTGCGCGCATCTGCGCCGTGTTCGATCCCGCGCATGATTTCATCCTGCTGCACGTCGCCGCCTGCGCCTGGGTGCTGGCATTCTTCGGCTTCGCGCTCGCCTTCGGACCGTTGCTTCTTGGCAGCAAATTGCGGGCGCTGGCGGTGCGGTGACGAGGGAATACGTTGATACACCTCGATTTCCCGCGGGAGCTGTTGACCTTCCGGTCGCAGGCGCGTCGCATCGCCGTCATTTTAGCGGCGCCTAATGCGACATGTTAACGCGCGACACTCAGTCGCGTGAAACATGGCCATCTAGGGAGGTCACCAATGAGAGTGGAACTGCGTCTATTGGCAATGGCTGCCGGCGCAATCGCACCGGCGCTCCTTTTGATCAGCACGCCGGCCGAAGCGGCCGACGAGACGTTCGCCGCAACCAAGGCGATTTCGGCCCCTTCCGGAAAGATCACCTCGTTCGATATCAGCTTCGTCGATCCGGCGCTCGGCCTCTATCTGCTCGGCGACCGGACGCAAAACGCGATCGACGTCATCGACACCGACAGCAACGCGTTCGTCAAGCAGATCGGCAAGGGCCTGTTCACCGGCCCGGGTGCTTGCCCGCCGATCAAGCAGCCCGCGGGCGCCAACGACTGCGCCGGTCCCGACGGCGTGCTCGCCATCAGGCACAAGGAAGTTTGGGCGGGCGACGGCGACAGCACCGTCAAAGTGTTCGACATCGAGGGGTCGGGAACCGCACCGACCCACACCATCTCGACCGGTGGCGTACATCGCGCCGATGAATTGTGTTTCGATCCGAAGCACAAGCTCGTGCTGGTGGCCAACAACGCGGAGGCGCCGTTTCCTTTCGCGACCCTGATCTCGACCGAGACCTACATGGTGCTGAAACGGATCACGTTCGACGGCAACAATGGCACGCCGAAAGCGACCAACGGAGCCGAGCAATGCCAATATGACCGGCGCACCGACCGATTCTACATCTCCATTCCGGAGATCAACGGCCCGGGCAATAACAGCGCCTCTGGCGGCGTCGCGGTCATCAATCATGACGGCCAGGTTGAAACCACCTTCGTCATTCCCGTCGCGCAGTGCTCGGGTCCGCAGGGCATGGCGATCGGCCCGGATCATCAGATGCTCCTTGGCTGCAATGGCGCCGCCAACGCCAATGCCTCGACCGTCGTCATCGACGATCACGACGGCCACGTGATCGCGACGCTGAACAACGAATCCGGCGCAGATGAAGTCTGGTTCAATCCCGGCGATGGGCATTATTTCCTGGCGCGCTCGTCGGCGGTCGGTACCAGCCAGTTCCTCGGCGTCGTCGACGCCGAAAGGCTGAAGGAAGACGCAAGCATCGTCACGACCGGCGAGGGAACCGGCATCGGCAATGCCCACTCGGTCGCTGCCGATCCGGAGCGCAACCGGGTCTATGTGCCGATCCCGAGCAATGCGACGGGCGGCCTGTGCACCGCGGCCGGCGGCAACAGCGCCAATGGCTGCATCGCCGTGTTCACGACACCGGACGACGATCAGGTGTGCGAGGCGGAGGGGGCGCCGTTCATTCGGGTCAGCGAAGACGCTGATGAGCAACTCCACCGCCGTCGCTGTCACGACCGCTAGTCCAAGCCTGTTCGAGATCGATGAGGTCGGGCCCGCCCGACCTCATCGCTCCGGCGATGGCCGTGTCGCCGAGTAGAGCTGGAGAGGCCCGCGCCTACGTCCGTGCCAGCGCGTGGGGAAACACCACCTCGATCAGCGTGCCGGATTGCGGCGCGGTGCGGATGTGGAATTGCGCCCGGTTGGCCTCGACCAGCGCCTTGGTCAGCGACAAATTGACCGCGGAGCTCGCCGACGCATGATCCGACGGGGCGACGTTGCGGAACGGCTCCAGCGCAGCGGCGACTTCGCCCTCGTTGAGCCCGTTGCCGGTATCGCGGACCCGCAACACCACCTCGCCGAAATCCGTGAGCGCAGTCGACACGATGACCTGGCCGCCGGAATTGGCCAGCCGAATGGAGTTGCCGATCAGGTTCAGTGCGATCTGGCGCAGTGCCCGCGCGTCCGCCACCACCGACGGCAGCGCCTGCGCGAGCGAGGTGCGGATGATGATGCGCTCGCGATTGGCCTCTCGCTGCATCGCGGCGACGCAGCTCTCCACCAGCTCGTTGAGGTTCTGGTTGGCAAAGGCAAGCTCGAGCTTACCGGTCTCGATCCGCGACAATTCCAGGAGATCGTCGATCATCGCGATCACGCGGGAGCCGGAGCTGCGGATGTCCTTCATGTATTCGGCATAGCGCTCGTTGCCGAGCGCGCCGAACCGCTCGGAGATCATCACCTCGGCAAAGCCGATGATCGCGTTGAGCGGCGCGCGCATCTCGTGACTGATGCGGGCGAGCAGGTCGGCCTTGGCGTTGGCCGCGGTCTCGGTGAGCCGCCGCGCCTGCTGCAATTCGCTCTCGTTGCGCCGGTTCTGCGACACGTCGCGAAACACCGCGAAGAAATTCGGGCCGTCCGGGCGGGTGCGCCCCATCGTCATCGACAGCGGGATCAGGCCGCCTCTGCTGACACGGCCCAGCACCTCGCGGCCGTGCTCGAGCAGGCTTTCCAGGCCGCTTGCCTTGATGCTCTCGAGATAGTCCAGCACCACGCGCCGGCTCTCGGGCGCGAACAGCTCGGTGAGATTGCGCCGCACGAGCTCGGCGCCATCATAACCGAACAGGGCCTCTGCGCTGCGGTTGCAGGCGTGCATGTTGCCGCCGGCATCGAACATGACGATGCCCTCGGCCGTGGTGTCGAGGATGGCGCCGAGCTCCTCGGCGTTGGCGTGGCCGACCGCGGAGGGTGGACTTGCGGCCATCGGCTCCGCGATCGGCGGCGCGACCGCCTCGGCTTGCGCCGGCGAAAATATCAGCGCGAGCGCGGAATCGCGGTCCCATGAAATCGTGTAGAGGCGCGCATCGATCGAGGCCGTGACGTCGCCGTTCTCATCCACCACCGAGATCTTCATCGGCGTGCCGGCTTCCGATGTGCTGCTGCCGTTGGCGCTGCCGGCCTCGACATAGAGCGCATCGACGCCGCCGGCCTGTTCGAGATCGTGCAGGCTCGCATAGCCCATCTGGCCGAGAAATGCGGGATTTGCGTAGAGCAGCCGGTCGAGCCGGTAGATCAGGACGCCGGTCGGCAGCAAATCGAGCAGGCTGCGGTCGCGCTCGCTGACCCCCCGCGCCGGCGGATCGGGCTGCGCCAGCCATTCCGGCTGGCGAGGCGGTTCGGACGGGGAAGGTTCGACGGGTGACGCTTCGGCGTTGGTGGGCTCGGCGGTGATCGGTCCACGCGCCTCGCCATGTCCATTGCCGTTCTCGAGCCGCTCCGACAATTGCCGCGCGAGCTCGTCGAAGGCGTTGTTCTCCACCGGCGACAGCACCGGCAGTCTGGTGTCGGCCTGCGGACGAAACGGCACGACGTTTCCGGGTGTTTCCACCGGCGGTTCTGGGCTGGTTGGCTCAAAGGTGTTGATGTCGACCGGCACTGGCGATC
>Ga0210408_10002389_pt1 | contig 18307 bp, 15 predicted proteins | sample IncBWH4MmetaG_FD_155471 | JGI IMG/M metagenome (GOLD analysis project Ga0210408, IMG submission 155471) | Forest soil microbial communities from Barre Woods Harvard Forest LTER site, Petersham, Massachusetts, United States - Inc-BW-H-4-M | ecosystem: Environmental > Terrestrial > Soil >...
GACCAGATGTAGTTGGCGGCGAAGACGCAAAATTCCTTTACCGGAAGACTTTCAAAGGCGGATTCGATGTCTTCGGGATAGATGTTCTTACCTTCTTCGGTGACGATCATGTTTTTCTTGCGGCCGAAAAGTTGCAGATGACCGGCGGAGTCGAAGCGGCCGAGGTCACCAGTCATAAGCCAGCCGCCGACGATGGTTTCGGCAGTAAGCTCCGGTTCGTTGAGGTAACCGGACATTACGGTTTTGCTGCGGACGGAGACCTCGCCGATGCCTTCGGAATCGGGATTGAGTATGCGGACTTCCATGCCGGGAAGAGGCTTGCCGACAGTATCGGCGCGGAACGGCTTCAGGTCATTGACGGTGATGCCTGTGCACGCTTCGGTGAGACCGTACGCATTTGCTACGGAAATCCCAAGATCGTAAAAGAACTGAAGAACCTGTGGCTCCGTGAAAGAGCCACCAACGATGATGGCGCGAAGCTGGCCACCGAAAGCTTCGTGAACTTGCTTCAATAACAAGCGGCTCAAGCCAACATGCGGTCGAGACCCGGTGAGCGCTTTGTTCACGGCCACGAGCGCGTTAAGGAGCCTGCGCTTCCAAAGCGATAGCTCCTCAAAGCGAGCTTGCAGGCCCTTCTGCAGGTTCTTGAGAACGAGAGGAACGAGCGTCACATAGGCAATTTTGTATTTTGGAAAAGCTGCCCGAACGTATTCCGGGCGGAGCGTTCGAAGGTGGACGACGGTTGCGCCGCTTACGAAGGGATAGAAAAAACCGAGCATAAAATCGATCGCGTGGTTCGTCGGAAGAATGCTGAGGTAGGTTGCGCGAGGCCACAAAGGATATAGAGCGGGGAAAGGTACGCACTGCTCAAGATAGTTTTCGTGGATCATCATGCAGCCTTTGGGGCGGCCGCCGGTGCCGGAGGAATAGACTATGGTGGCGACGTCGCTGCGCTTGCGAGGGATAAATGCGGGTTCTCCTGTGCCGCGAAAGTCTTCCCAGCGCTGTGCGCCAGACAAGTCGACATTGGGCGGAGCTTCGGTCACCAGGACAATTTTCAGATTGGCGGTCGAGGCGCGAGCTGGCGAGGCTGTCAGTTGCCGCCAGATTGGATATTCAGTGATCAGCACGCTTGCACTCGAATGCTTGAGGAGTTGCCATTGTTCTTCGGGCGTGAGTTTGTAATCGAGCGGAACTAGAACGCCGCCGCAATAGAAAATTGCGTACGCAGAAATCAGCCACTTGGATTGATTGGTCATGATAATGGCGGCGCGGTCGCTTGCCTTGAAAGCTGCGTTTTGCAACGCGTTCGCTAAGGGATGCGCGCGCTGCTTGAAATCGTGGTAAGTCAGTCGCTCCTTCTCGCGCTCGCGATCGGATTCGATCAGGCATGTCTCACCAGCAAATTTGTCGAGCGCATCTTTCAGCGCGGCGCCGATCGATTGATACTTCGAGAGATCGAGCATTACAGGCGGGACTGGATACGGGAGGCGAGGGTGCGGAAGTCGCTTACGCCTTGGACCTCGTAGTCAGGGAGCTCGATGCCGAAATGATTTTCCAGGCGGCTGAGGAGTTCGAGTGCTTGCAGGCTATTGATGCCGAGCTTCTTGAAGAAGTCGTCGTCGGGGGCGAGAGAATCGGAAGGCACGTGGAAATGCTTGGAGGCGAGGCTGAGCACTTCCTGAGTGGTTTGGTCAATCGTGCGCATGGATAGGTCAATTTAACACCATCGCGACAGGAATGAAAATTGACGAAGAGATTCCTAAAAGGAAATTCGGGTTTTATTACTCAGGCCAAGTGTATATGCTTCTGGGGGACGAGGACGGGGGTCCTCGATCGTCCAGTAACTTCTTTCATTACGATGAGTCATCGAAACCTGACGTTGTTTGCCCTCATGTTGGCCTGCCTAGCCCACCCGACACCATCCATGGGGCAAGATTCAACAACCCAACCTTCGGCATTATCATCAGAAATTTTGCGGGAGTCTAAACCGGCTGACCGCAACAGCAGTATCTATTACAAAAATAAATTGGAATTCTCTTTGGAAACGGGATGGCTTCCGAGAAATATCCCTTTTGCTTTCGATTTTCTATTAGGCGGCGGGTACAACGTGACTGGCCTTCAGTACACGCTGGTACCCACAATTGCGTCTCTGCGATGGCACATGGGCGACGTGCGAGGTCCGTGGATACTGCGCGGAAATTGGGATCTGACCCTGAGCGGAGCCTTCACGGCGATCCCGAGAGGGCCGGAAACACACTATGAAGCCTACGATATGGGTATTCGACGTAACTTCGTCCGGCGCAACTGGAGAATTGCGCCCTACTTCGATGGACGCCTCGGGATGGGGCGTATTGATGCCAAGGGCCCCAAAGGGGTGCGCTATGCTCAAGGACAGGACTTCACATTTACCCTCATGATCGGCAGCGGGGTGCGATATAACTTCAATTCCCGTTATGCCATACAGGCCGGCATGAATTACATGCATATATCGAATCTCTATTTGTCCGAACCGAGATATCAAAACTTTGGCATCAATGTTTACGGACCTATGTTTGGAATCGATGTCCGGTTAGGCAAGCCTAAGCGCCACTGGCCGCAGTGAACTAAGCGGACACAAGTCAGAGGAGGACTAGGCCGCGGCGGATGCCGAGAGCTACGGCTTCGGTGCGCGTGGCGGCGCCGAGTTTACCGAGGATGGCGGCTACGTGGAATTTGGCGGTGTGGTCGGAGATGTTGAGGCGGGCGGCGATTTCTTTGTTAGCCAGGCCGGCAGCCAGCATTTGCAGAACTTCGCGCTCGCGGCGGGTTAGCGGTTCGGTGAGTTCGGCTAGGGGCTGCGAGGCTGGCGCGGCGGCGGGGAAGGTTGCGGGAACTTCGGTGGGATGCAGGACGACGAGGCCGGCGGCAGCTGCCCGCAGGGCGGCGGCGAGCTGATCGGCGGAGATCTCGCTGGGGAGCAGCGCACGAACGCCGACTTGCAACGCTTGCGCGGACGCTGCGGGGGCGGCGGCATCGGTTAGCAGGACAATAGGAATTTCCGCGGCGAGGTCGGAGTCTGCTAGCGAATCGATGGTGGTTTCGAGCGACTCACCAGCGGCATCCACCAAGAGCGCATCCGGCTGCGCGTCGGAGAATTCGCCGCCCAACACATCTATTGCGGGGGCGGTGCCGACAACTTTCACGCCCTGCGCCTTCAGGCGATTTTGCAGCGCGGCGCGAGCGAGCGGGGAAGCGGCAATGAGGAAGACGCGAATCACGCGGCAGCGGCACTCCTGGGGACGCGCTGAGCGCCGAGCTGCACGGTGACGCGGCGGAAGCGCTCGTAGCTTCCGCGCAGAAATGCAAGGCGTAGCAGGCGCGGACCATTGCCTTGCAGAGACGACGAAAGGTCGTCCAGCGAGGAAAACGATTTTTCGTCGGTGCCCAGCAGAATGTCGCCTGGCATCAGCGACGCGTTCGCAGCGGGGCTCCCCGGCTCGACTTCCAACAAGACTAGACCGAAAGCCTTAGAGCCGCTGCCCGGGCGAGGAACTCGGACGGAGGCGACGTTGACGCCGAGCCACGCGTCGATCGGCTCGCTGGCCAGAAATTGAGTGACCGCGTTACTGGGCACGGCGAGGGCCAGGCGTCCGGCGACCATGGTGTTGATGCCAATGACGCGGCCGCGCGAATCGGCGAGCGGGCCACCGGAATTTCCCGGAGCCAGGCGGACGTCGGCTTGCACCCACGGTTGCGAACCGAAATTTCGCAACTGGCCGTTTAAAGGGCCGACCGTGTGGATTACGCCGGTGGTGAGCGCGCCGACGAAGCCGAGGGGATTGCCGATAGCGATGGCGAGTTCGCCGGGGCGGACTTGCGCAGAGTCGGCGGCAGTGGCAGCGGGAAGATTCGCGGCGTTTACACGCAGTTCGGCTAGATCGCGGCGGGTGTCGCGGGAGACGAGCGAAGCGTCGAACTCGCGGCCGTCCCAGAGCTGAATCCGCATTTGCGAGGCGCGTGCGACGTGAGCGTTGGTGACGATGACGCCATCGGCGGCCCAGATTACGCCGGAGCCATTGCCGCGCTCGCCTGGGAGTACGAGCACAGTGGAGCGGCGAAGCTGTTCGACGATTTCACCAAAATCGCGGATGGCCATTTTATTCGCCTCCGTGTGGGCGTTCGCCAACGACGATGTTGACTTCCTGCGCAGCACCAGCGCGCACGAACTGCAGCGCGAGAGGCTTGCCGATGGCCTCGCCGTGGAGTTGCGAGTGGACATCTTCGAGGCGCGCCACCGGGTGTCCAGCTAGCGTGACAAGAATGTCTCCGATGACGATGCCGGCTTTGTGCGCGGGGCTTTCGGGCTCGACTTCGAGGACGATGGCGGCAGTCTTTTCGCTGCGCTGCAGGGATTGGCGGAGAGCATCGGGAAGACGCACTGGCTGCAGGCCAACGCCGAGGTAGCCTTGTGGGATGTGACCCTTTTTCAGCAAGGTGTCGACGACGCGATCAACTGCGGGCGCGGGAATGGCGATGGCACCGAAGCGCGCGAAGCGCGGCGTAGCGATGCCGACGATGCGGCCTTGTGCGTCGACAACGGCGCCACCGATGGCGGTGGGTTGCAGGCCGACGTCAAGCCGGATGTACGGTGCAAGGGCGGCACCTGTCCAAGTACGGCGCTCGGGTGCGACGAGGCTGACCACCCCGAGCGCGGCTACTGGGCCGCTGGCGCGCGTGCGGCCGACGACCAGCGTTAGGCTGCCTGGCTTCAGCGCGGTCGCGTCACCGACCGTGGAAACGGGAGTGGATGCTTCCGCACATTTCAACACGGCGAGATCGGTCGATGGGTCGCGGCCTGCGAGCGTTGCAGGCACTACGCGGCCGTCCGGCAAAGTCGCGTGAATTTCTTCGTCCCGACGCAAGGCATGCTCGGCGGTAACGATGATGCTTGGGCGCCAGACCACGCCGCTGGCCGAGCCGCGAGCCTCGGCGTGCACGGCGACTACGTTGGCTGCGGCGCCTGCGGTCGCTTGCGCGAGGGCGTTGGAAAGATCGATGAGTTCGGCTGACATTTGTTGCCTCCATGAACAAGATGCGGCAAGGGTGGGGGCGAGTACATCCGCCAAACGGCTAGGTTGTTTGGAGAACCGAAGGGAGTAGAGAAGAGCGGCTGCTGCGGTTGGGCCGGAACCCCTTCGTCTGTCAGAATGAACTAACGCGTTCCTCTACAATGCTTAGGACGAGTTCTGCGTATCTTCGCGTTCCATTAATTCCAGACGATTGCCGAAGGGGTCGAACACGTGTACACGGCGGAAACCATTGAAAGAAGTGTCTGGTTTGGCGGTGATTCCGGCTTGCCCGCAGGCCGTGAGGACGGCGTCGAGACCTTCGACGACGAACGCGGGATGCGCGCGCTTAGCGGGAGTGAATTCGAGCTCGATGCCAAGGTGAAGATTTACGGCGCCGGCCACGAACCAGATGCTTTTGCGCTCGGCCATTTGCGGAGGCTTTTCTATCTCGGTGAAGCCGAGGACGCCAGAGTAGAACGCGCGGGCGCGGCTTTCGCTAGCGATCGGAATAGCGATTTGTACGTGGTCGAGGCTACGGATCGGCATTGCGTTAATCCTTGAAGATTGGCCTACGGAAGATAGGGCATGGCGTCGGTGGATTCCACGAATTTCCTCAGGGCGGCCATTACGGCGGGGCGGGTGAAGAGGTCGCAGAAGAGGTCGATTTCCCGGCGGAGCTCGTCGTGTGGGATGGGCTTGATGAATTTTTTGGCGGCGGCGCGGGTGACGGCGTCAAACTTGGTGATTTGGGCGGCGGTGGAACAGGCAATCTTGAGGGCTTCACCCTCCGCGGCGAGCTGCGCGACGAGACCTACGGCATGCGCACGGGAAGCGTTCACGCTGCGGCCGGTTAGGAGAAGATCACGGACGAAGGCGTTGCCGAGGTCGCGCTTTAGGCGCGGGATGCCTCCGAAGCCGGGGATCAAGCCGAGGCGCAGCTCGGGAAAGGCGAAGCGGGCCATTTTGTCGGCGATGATGATGTCGCAAGCGAGGGCCAGCTCGAACCCCCCGCCGAAGCAGATGCCGTGGACGGCGGCGATGGTGACGAAGGGAGCAGCATCGATGGCGTTAAAGACCGCATGAATGCGCTCTAGGAATTGACGAACGCCTGCGAGACGTTCTCTTTCGGACAGAGGTTCGGCGCCCCGATACAGTTCTCGAAGGTCGGCTCCTGAGGAGAATCCTTCTTTCCGGGCGCTGGAGATGATGCAGACGGCCGTTTCCGCCTGAAGAGCGGAAATGGCGGCTGCGAATTTTTCGAGGTCGGCTAAGGTTGCGGTGCCGATTTCGTTGGCAGGCGCGTGGTCTAGCGTTAGCTCGACGATGCCGTCGCGCCAATCCCAGCGGAGCGTTTTCCCGGCGAAATGCTTCATGATGGCTTTCTATCGTACATGGAGTTGATTTCGGAGGCGAAGCGCGCGTTGATGGCGTCCCGGCGAAGCTTGCCGTTGGCGGTGAGCAGGCCGTTTTCCGGCGTGAAAGTTTCGCGGACGATCGCGAAACTGCGGACTTGGCGATAGTGAGGAAGGCCGGGATTGACCGTGTCGAGCGCGGACTGTGCGACAAGCGGCGTAACCTCGCCGGCGATGATCGCGCAAAGATACCCGCGGCCATTGCCGACGATGACGACATGCTGCGCGGCGGGCAGATGCTGCGCGATTTTGTCCTCGATGGGCTCGGGCGGAACGTTGTGGCCGGAGTTGAGAATGATCAGATTCTTGATGCGACCGATGATGCGCCAATTCCCACGAGCGTTTACTTCGCCTTGATCGCCGGTGTGGAACCAGCCGTCGCACAGCACGCGCGCGGTTTCCTCTGGACGATTCCAATAGCCCGCAAAAATATGCGGGCCGCGGACGATTATTTCTTCGTTGTCGGCGGTTTTCAGCTCGATGCCGCGAATAGCCTGGCCAACATACCCAGGCTCGACCGGGACGCGCGGGTCGTCGAGTGTGCAGATGGCAGTGGTTTCCGTGAGCCCATACGCTTGTAGCACCGGAATGCCGAGCATCAGAAAAAATTGCTGTGTTTCTGGGGCAAGGGGAGCTGAACCGCAGATCAGCGCACGAAGATTCGGGCCGAAACGCTCTTTGACCTTGCTGAAAATAAGTTTGCGGCAGAGCGCAAACCATAGCGTATCGGTCGCCCGGGTTCGGCCGGACTCCCGATGTTGCCAAGCGTCGCGCGCCTTCGCGAAAAGAGAGCGGATGGGAGAGGTGCGCTTGGAGAGAGCATCCTCGACGCCGCGCCGGACGCGTTCGAGTAAGGTGGGCACGTTGAGAAAATAGTGCGGAGCGGAGAGGCGAATTTCGTCAGGGAGCTTGCCGAGATCAGTGGAGAGGGTGAGAACGCTCTCGCGCGAGAGGCAGGAGAGCAGCAGAATCCACGACGCGGCAAAGTTGAACGGGGCGTAATGGAAAACGCGGTCGGGCTCGCGAGTTTGGCCCATGAGCTGGCCGAGGCGTTCGGTAGTACAGGAAAGCATGTGCGTGAGGTTCGCGGTGGTGAGGCAAACGCCCTTGGGTTCGCCAGAGGTGCCGGACGTGTAAATGATGGTGACGAGATCGGACTCATTGCGCGGATTGGGAGCGTCTGAAATGGACAAACTCGCCGGCACGCGTTGCTGCATGACTTCGTCGAAGAGCACACGGCGCGGCGCGATCGCAGGATTGCCTGTCCACGCCTGCATTGCGGTATCGCCCAGTGCTGGGTCGCTCGCGATGAGCAACTTCGGCTCGGAGTCTCTTATCATTGCGGCGAGCTCGGCGGGCGATTGCCGTGAGTAGAGCGGGACGACAATCAGGCCCTCGGCCATTAATGCAAGATCTACAGCAGCCCAGCGAATGGAGTTGGGCGCCAGAAGCGCACAACGATCGCCGGGGCGGAGGTTTGCAGTCCGCAAATAACCGCGAGCGCAGCTAACCTGGTCGAGCAATTCCCTACCGGTGACGCTGACGAATTGCTCGCCGCGAATTTCACGCAGAACCACTCGGCCGACGCTGCGTTGAAGCTGGGCAAAAATAGATTCGAGGAAGTTGGACATGAGGCTCAACGCCTGAACACGCCAGCCGCGCACGGCGAAATTGCGGGTTCGCTCATCGCGTCGTGGATCCCGCGGCGGAATGCTGCGCGAGCACGGAAGTATCGTAACGCTCGGCCAATTGCGTGAGTGTTTTGCTGAGCGGCGGCAGATACTGATCCCAAGAAAACGCGTCGGAGCGCAGCGGGAATTCCGGATAGGTGCGGCGGACTGCGTCTTGGAGAAGAGCGCCCATGCGCGCCATTACTTTCAGATTGCGGACGACCGTGCGGCCGATGCCTTCGCGAACGGACTCCGCTTCGCGGATCAAGGCTTCCATCATTTGCAAAAGTTTCGGTTCCAAGTGAGCGTCGTCGACATTGAGGAGCAAGTGCTCATGGCCACGCTCGCGCATCAGGTTGCGAATGCGTTCGTCCATGGTGACGCCGGCGGAGGCAACCAAGCTGGGCATGCAGGTGACAATGCCGTGGTAGCGAGACGAAACCATGTACGAGCCGGCACGCAAGATGGAGACGAGTTGGAACATGTCGTAGTCGTCGGAAGTGAACACCGGTGTTCCGGGAAGGAACTCGAGCATGGAGCGACACGCTTGTGCGTCAAGGCGCTCCATGGCCACAAGAATCGGAAAGACGTTATGGCGCTGGCGGAAAGCGGCGGCAGCTTTGCCGAATGCAGACACGTAACGCCGATACTTCTTTTCGACTTCATCGCCAGACTGGAAGAAATACACTGTGCGATATTGGCTGTCTTTGAAGGCGCCGGTAGTGGCGCGCGCAATATATTTCGCGACGGAGGCCTTCACGGGCCAAACAAAAGGGTGAATCGGACAGAGAACAAGAATGGGAGTCTTTTCGTCCCAGCCCGCTTGACGCAATGTATTGCGCGCGTATTCCGGGGGATGCGGCTCGAAGGTCCAGGCGGTGTCAGTGCCCAGTTCGGTGGAAATTCCAAGTTTGCGCAATAAATCCTGCGACTCCGCATTGCGGGTGACGACCAGCGAATCATGCACGTAGCGGGCGCACATGTCTGCGATCACCGGATCCATGTGGCCAGCTTCCGCTCCGTAGGCGAGGGATAGCTTATTTTCCGCGGAAGCCATGCCAAGGGAACCGATCATCATGGTGGTCAGCGCATTGGCAAATTTGCTTTTGAACATGGAGCCTTCGCAAGCGATGACGCCGTGATTCCGGTGCGTTTCTCGGAAGAGGAACGGGGGAAAGACGTCGGGCAGATAAACCTGGCGGGTGCCCTCAAAATACCCGCGGCTACGATTGAAGTCCTGCGTCATTACGCTGCAATCGACGTTGCCCGCGCCGAGAACGTGACGCACCTGGCGAAGCATTTCCTGGACACGAACATCGGAACCGGTGTTGCGCGTACCGTTGTACCCGGCGAAGAGCAGGCGCAATTTTTCGCCCGGTTCCCAGCGATGGCCGAGCCCGAACATCCAGCCGACGCGCCGAATTTCGATCAGCGCGCTGACCCAGGCTACGAGGAGGAAGTCGGTCACGCGCGAGCGCTCCCAGTGACTGTCTTCGATGCGGCTTCGCCGGCGGAAGCGGGCCAGGGTTTTGTGGGATAACGAAATTTGTTTTCGCGGCTGAACTTCAGCAGCGAATAGGCATAGGTAGAGAATTTCGCGGGGCACTCACCAAGTTCGGCGACCACGCGCGAGTTGTCGAACACCGTATTCCAGTCGAGATAGGGCCAAAACACTTTCATTAGCGACGCGCCGTAACCAGCCGCACCTCCGCGATTAGCCAGCCAGTTCACCATTGCCGAAAAAGGCCGCCCGAATGAGGGCACGTACATAGGGCGACGCCAACCGCCAGTTTCCGCAAGACTGTCGGTCAGGTCTCGATACGTCTGCGAGGCCGTACCGGCAGAAAGATGATAGATGCCGTGCACGGGCTGCACCTTTTGGTGAATGGCCACGATCGCTTTACCCACGTAGTCGGCCGGAACAATGTCAATTTTATCGTCAGGGCGCAGTGGAAGAACAGGCAAACGAGCGAGAAGATCGAACGCCTGCACCATCTCGAACTGTGAAGTCTCCGCGCGGCGGCTGTCACCCATCACGATGGCGGGACGAAAGATGGTGCGCGGCACGTCGGGCAGAAGCTGCGCTACCATGTGCTCACTGAATTTCTTGGTGCGTGCGTAAGGGTCGTAATCGGAGCGGCCCCAATCGATGGAGCTATCTTCGGTCACAACTTCGTTCCGTCGTTGGCCAGCGACGGCAACCGTGGAGACATGCGAATAGCGGCGGAGTCCCCTGCGGTCGTGCACGCGGCGAGCGAGCAGAATGACCTCCAGCGAGCCACGCAAATTAACGTTGAGGCACTGTTTTTCGGATTTGCGATTTAACGACGCAGCACAGTGAATGATGGAGTCGGTGGAGTCTGCCAGGACAGTATAGTCATCCTCGGCCAAGCCGAAGCGTTCGGAGGTCAAGTCGCCGCGAAAGATGTGCGCGCGCGAATTCAGGTGATCGAGGAATTCCGGAAAATCGAAATGAAGCTGCAAGGACTGCCACAAGCGCTCGCGTGCTTCTTGTTTGGAGCTTGCGCGCACCAACAGATTTAGGGAGTCGTGATGCTGGCGCAGCAGGCCGGCAACCAAGTAGCCGCCGAGATAGCCGGTCGAACCGGTTACGAAGATCGCCATAAAGGATCGGGCGGCGGCACAGAACTGGTACCGGCGCTGGCGCGTGCCGCCTGCGCGGACCAATCAAGCTCGCGAGGAGCACGGGCCTCCAGTGGGCGCCCTTCCATTAGCGGATAGCACCATCGGCGCAGTGCCGGAATGTGGACATTGATCCAGTAATCCCACCAGTCAATGGATTCCGGATCGAACGCGAAAAGGTCGCGTTCTTCCGGGGAAAGCGCGGCGGAGAGCAGGCGCGCATTTTCGCACTCAAAGACGTGCTCATTGTGCAGAATGAAAGGCTCGTACAGCTCGATCAGCTTTTCAGCGCGCAACAAGTCGCGCTCCTGCCGGGCCAGCGGCGCCTTCTTCATGCGCAGAATCACAGCGATGCGATTGATGCGTGAAATGACCGCCTTTTGCATGGGGATGGAGAGCCGCTCATAGCGCTGCTTGGAGACCGGGATCGTCTCGAATTTCACCTTCAGCCAGTGCTCGATACCCTGCTGGGTACGGTAGTGCTTGCGGTGGGCCAGTCCAGTAAGCTCGATGCTGCGCGCCATATTCACGGGGTTGATCGCGGAAGTCGCGAGTTGATACATGCGAGCGTTGCGCCGCGCGATGATGGCGGCAGCGATCAGGGTCATGCCGCGAGAGACCATGTCCACCGGAATCACGTCAAGGCACTTGCGCTCATTGGTGGGGAGTTGGCGGAAGTTAGTGCCCAGCAGGTAAGACAGTGGCCCCGAAGTGTTGATGCCTTCATTCCACCCGGAAAACGGCGAGCGCTCCGAGCTTTCGACGATCGACGGCCGCACAATGGCGATCGGTAAATCTTGACCGTGACGGGACAGGATCGACTCTCCCAGACTCTTCGTGAATGTGTACGTGTTCGGCCAACCTAGATGTTGCGCGCGACGCAAGCCCACGCGGAGCAGTCGATTGCGCGCCCAGCGCGCGCGATTGCGCTTCAGAACTCCCTCCAGCTCCGTGGAAGGCACTGCGGACGGATCTCCGCCGCGCCCCAAAGCCTGGCGACGTAGCGCGCGATCGAGCTCAGGACTGTCTGCCCGCCTTTCAATGCGTGCAATCATCTCGCGCAGAGAATCGATTTCACGTTGTGCGTCGAAGTTCGCATCCTGCGTCGGATTGTAGTTGTCACGTAACTCCTCGCCCACGCGCCCGTCGCGCATGCCGACGACGTAACAGGTGGAGAGGTGCATCAAGCCGGCATGTTTACACTCCCGTAGGAAGGCTAGCAGGTGCACAGCAGAGTCGACATTAGAAGCCAGGGCTTCGCGCAGATCGGGATTGAAGTCGGTCAGCCCGGCGCTGTTGACTACTAAATCCAGCGACTTCGCCAATCGGGCTTGCGTTGCGGCGTCCAATCCCAATCCCGGCTGGCTCACGTCGCCTTCCACCACTTCCACTTTCTCCTTCAAAAACGCGCCGAGCTGCCGCCCGTGCCGTGCCTGCAGCGTATCGAAAGCCGGCGATTCCTCGATGATTTTCTCGAAACGGCGTTGCGCGGAAGTGGTGCGGTTGCGGCGGATCAGCAGCGTAATCTTGCGGATATTCGGAACGTTTTCCAGTAAATCGACAAGCCACACTTTCCCGATGAAACCGGTAACGCCGACCAGCAAAATATGACGATTCGCCAGGGTTTCGCGAACGGATAGCCGCTCGACGCGCGGCACGTCGCCAAGTGCCGCCACCGCTCGTCTGGCCGGTGCGTGGGGACGCGCCGCAGGCTGCATCGCTCTATCCAGCGCGGACTCCGACCAACCGAGCCGCGATAGTAATTTCTCGCGCGGCACCCGGCCATCTTTGGAACCGCTAGCGATCCACGCCAGAGGTCCGCGCGGGCGCACCACCGGAGACAGCAAGCGTCCCGTGGCGTAGCCGTCGCGGAATTCCATCCGATTGGCAACAAAAGAGGAGATACCGAAATGATTGGCCAGCGGGCGCAGAACGTGGTCGAGAAGCTGGCTAACCAGCACGATCTCTTCCCCGGAGCGAACGGCAACCAACAGTTTCTCGACCGCTTCGCGGCGCAAATGCGGCTTCAGCACGTACTGGAAGTATTCTTCACCGAGCAGATCCAGGCGGTCCTGGCTGACCCCGCGAAGCAACGTGTGCAGAAGCCGGGTGGCGAAGGTGCGGCTGGCCGCGTAAGCGAACGGACGGGTGACCGCCATCGCGGCCATTCCGAGCCGCCGTGCCCAGCGCTCCGAGAAGCTTTGCGCGTTCCACGTAAAAAAACCGACCAACCGCATGGCGCCCACTTCCAGCAGTGAGCCTTCGACGCGCCAATACGTGACGCTTCCCGGCGCTCGGTGTCCCGCAGCGTTGTCCAGTTTGGTTATGGTTTCCGTCATACCTGCAAACGACTATCGACCAAACACACGCGCCGCAACGATCCCGAATGTTCCGGCCCGAATGTTCCGGACGAAATGAATGTGGGCACCTGATTGAACGACCCGGAGGAGAACGCCCTGAAGATTCGCCTCCGCACCTGGGCCAATCTTCCCCGACGTAGGTGAGCGGTCACCTATCTGGGAAGTGAAAAAGTAGCATTCTCGGCGGGTTCTCGCAAGCAGCGTGCGAGGCTACTAAGCCGAACCAGTGCTGAAGGTGAAGAGGCAGCGGGGTCTAAACACCCCAGCCATAGCGCTCCGCGTGCTCGAGGGTGCGCTGCATCTCCTCGCGGAGCATTTCCGTAAATGCAGAGCCGCTAACGGTGCGGGCGCCAGGCTCGCTGATGTCGGGCGTGCGGTAACCACCGCTCAGGACGCGCAGAAGCGATTGGTCTACCCAGTCGGCTTCGAGCGCCAACCCGAAGGCGTCGCGTAACATCATGGCCACACTGAGAATGGAGCCGATCGGATTTGCCGTGTCTGTTCCTGCAAGCGAGGGCGCTGAACCATGAATTGGCTCAAACAGCGGCGCGCTCGAACCGAAGCTGGCCGACGGAATCACACCGATCGATCCCGCCAGCGCAGCCGCAGCATCGCTCAGAATGTCGCCGAACATGTTCGTGGTGAGTATCACATCAAACTGCGATGGCCGCAGAGTGAGTTGCATTGCGGCATTATCTACGTACATGTGCTCGACCCGGATTCCAGGATAGGCCGCACTCATCGCAGTGACCGTGCGACGCCAAAGCTGCGAACTGGACAGCACGTTGGCTTTGTCCACCGAGCAGATTCGGCGGGAGCGGCTCTCCGCGCGCGCAAAAGCGAAGGTCGCGATGCGCTCAATCTCGGAAGTCGAATACGACTCTGTATCGAAGGCGCGCTCTACGCCCTTTTCGATTGCGTTGCCGCGCTCGCCAAAATATATGCCGCCGGCCAGCTCGCGTACGATTTCCAGGTCCAGATCGCCTAGCCGGTCGGCGCGAAGCGGCGAGATTCCGCGCAGCGGCTCCAAGAGTTTCACGGGCCGAACATTGACGTACAGTCCAAGACCCTGACGCAGCGCGAGCAGACCGCTTTCCGGCCGCTTGCCGACAGGAAGCGAATCCCACTTCGGTCCGCCAACCGCGCCGAGAAAAACCGCGTCAGCCTTGTGACAAGCGTCGAGCGTAGCAGCAGGTAGAGACGTTCCCGTGGCGTCAATCGCGGCGCCGCCTATCGGAAACTCCGCAAAATCAAACTGGTGATGGAATTCATGAGCGGCTTCGCGAAGAACGGTAACCGCGGCCCGAGTCACTTCCGGGCCGATGCCGTCCCCCGCGAGCAAAACAATGGTCTTCTTCATGGCCGAACCTTGATCACTCGAAAGAAACGATAAATTAAGCAGGCGATGCTGCTTCCGCGGCGACAGCTACCGCTCCGCGGCGAATCACTTCATGCGCGATGGCTACCAAATCGCGCTGCCGAACATCTTTTTGCTGGTCCGCGAGAGCGGTGACCCTGCGATAGATCTCCGCGAGTTCCAAGTCGCTTGGTTCGTAACCCAAATCACGCAGGCTCAGGCGCAACGCGTTGCGCCCGGAGTGTTTTCCTAACACCAGGGATCGCGCGGGGACTCCGACTGTTTGTGGCGAAATAATTTCGTAGGTGAGCGGATTTTTGATGATGCCATCCTGGTGGATTCCCGCCTCGTGTGCGAACGCATTGGCGCCGACTACCGCCTTATTGGGTGCTACGGCGGCACCGGTGATTTCCGATAGCATACGGCTGGTGGGAAAAAGTTCCTCGAGACGGATTCCGGTGGTGACGCCGAAGCTTTCCTTGCGCACGGCCAGGGCGACCACGACTTCTTCGAGCGCCGCATTGCCCGCGCGCTCCCCAATGCCGTTGATCGTGCATTCGATCTGGCGGACACCGGCACGGACTGCAGCCAGGGAATTGGCCACGGCCATGCCGAGGTCATCATGGCAATGCGCGCTCAAGGTGACGCCTTGCGGATCGCCCAAGTATTCGCGGACCTGACGGAACATCGCGCCGTATTCTTCCGGCACCGCATACCCCACGGTGTCCGGTAAGTTTAAGACGGTCGCTCCAGCATCGACGGCGGCACTGCATACCTGGCACAAAAACTGGATATCGGTGCGGCCGGCGTCTTCTGCGGAAAACTCAACCTCGCCAACGTGCTGTCTGCCATAGCGAATCATCGACGAAATAGCCTCGAGGGCTTGCTCGCGAGTGAAATTCAGCTTTACGCGAAGATGTAAATCGGAGGTAGCCAGAAAAATGTGCAGCCGAGGAGCCGCGGCCGGCTCTAGCGCCTCAATAGCGGCGGCGACATCGTCCTTTTTCGCGCGTGCCAGAGCAGCGATCGGCACGTCGCGCACTTCCTTGGCCACCAGGCGCACGGCATCTAAGTCTCCTCGCGATGCGATGGGGAAACCCGCCTCGATGACGTCGACCCCGAGCTTGGCCAACTGCCGGGCCAAGCGGATTTTCTCCCCGGTATTCATGGAGAAGCCTGGGGATTGCTCGCCGTCGCGCAGCGTAGTGTCAAAAATACGTACGGAGTCCATAGAGTCTCCCGCATATAGGTAAACAGACTAGGGGCTGTGGGTCAAATTTATCTTTATTCTAGTTTTGATAACACTGCCTTATACTGAGCGCCTGGGGGTACAGTGGATCTCGGCGAATTGCAGGTATTCCTGATGGTAGCCAAGGAAGGCAGCTTCTCTCGCGCTGCCGAACGCCTCTACCGGACCCAGCCAGCCATCAGCCTGGGCATTCGTAAACTGGAAGATTCCCTGGGCCAGCCCCTGTTTGTGCGCGGCTCGCGGCCGGTGCGCCTGACCGATGCGGGCGTGCTGCTGAAGGATTATGCGGAGCGCCTGCTCAACCTGCGCGACGAGGTAAAGAAGGGCCTCAGTGAACTCGAGGGCCTGAAACGCGGCGAGCTGTCCCTGGGGGTCAACGAAAGCTCTATCCACGCTCTGCTTCCGGCCCTATCTAAGTTTCGCGAAATGCATCCCGGCGTTCAGGTGCGCGTACACCGCATGTTTTCGCGAGACATCCCCCACGAAGTGCTGAACTACCGGCTGGACGTAGGCGCCATCTCTTTTATCCCGCGCGATACGCAGTTGCAAGCTACGGAAATCCTCAAGGATGAGCTGACCCTGGTGGTGCCTCTCAAACATGCGTTGGCCAAGCGCCGGGAAGTGGACGTCGAAGATCTGGCCAATGAAACCTTCATCGGGCATATCGTCGAGTCGCCGTATCGGCGTCGCGTTATCGAGTTGTTTGCCAGGAATCGTACCGCTCTCAACATGCCTATCGAGATGCCCACCATCGAAAGCATCAAGCGCTTTGTGCAGATGGGGATGGGAGTGGCAATCGTGCCGCGCATGTGTGTGCAATGGGAGATCGAGCGCGGCTGGATGAAAGAAGTGAAGGTGCGGCAACTGAGCCTGCCCCGCCATGTCTATCTGGTGTCGCGCCGCGGGGCGCGCCTACCCCATGCGGCCGCGGAACTTATGCGCATTCTGCGCGACGGGCAATAAACAGCTCTCGAGCGTGTCCAGGCACGTGCAACGGTTGCGCACGTGCAACAGGCGCGTGCAGTGAGTGCGTCCGCCGCCATTCTCCGGTATGCTGCGTGCTAACGTCGGCGCGCCGGCAAGATGGCAGCGCGACCGGGCACGGCGCGAGGCGCGGCCTGTTGGGCGTAATAAAAACCATGAACAGCGGATTGGCCATTCTCGCGATTGGTTTCTTTCTCGGGATGCGGCATGCCACGGATCCCGATCACGTTATTGCCGTCTCGACGATCGTGAGTCGCGAACGCTCGATCGTCAAGGCGGCGCTCATCGGGATTTTGTGGGGCCTCGGTCATACTCTAACGATTCTCGCCGTAGGCGCGGCGATCATACTATTTGGGCTGGCGATTCCTGCTCGCGTCGGGCTCACTATGGAATTCTGCGTCGGCCTGATGCTGATCCTCCTAGGTGTGCTGAATCTCAGTGGCGCGATGAAATGGATGAGCAAGAAGTTCTCTCCCGCGCACCCCCCGGTCACCGGTGAGCATGCGCATATTCACGAGCATGACAGCAAGCTTCATTTCCACTGGCATTCACATGCCGCGGAGCGCGAGCATCACGCAGCGAGCCTTGCGCCGCCACAAGCGCTGGAGCGATCGTTCGCCGGCCTTGGCCTATATCAAGCTTTGCGCCCGCTCTTTGTGGGCATCGTGCACGGCTTGGCGGGTTCAGCGGCCGTGGCACTGCTGGTCTTGAGCGCCATTCGCGAGCCGAAATGGGCGGTGCTCTATCTGCTGGTGTTCGGCATCGGTACCGTCGCCGGAATGATGCTGATCACCAGCATTATCGCGCTTCCCTTCTCTTTCATGGGCTACCGGTTCGCCTGGCTGAACCGCAGCCTTATCACCGGTTCGGGAGTGTTGAGCCTAGTCTTTGGACTATTTGTCTGTTACCAGATTGGATTCGTCGACGGCCTGTTCACCGCCCATCCAAACTGGAAGCCGAGCTGAAGGTTAGCCCGACCGCTTTTCCCCCAACATGATCAGCAACTAGACGCGTCGCACCGCCGAAATTCCCAAAACGGGAATATCTATTTTTATCGTAACGTTAACTAATTTCTTGACTATCCACAACAACCGCCGTATGGTGCCAGCGGTCCCTCTCGGAAACTAATTCATCGCCGTTTTCTTCGTTCGGCAAGGAAGAATTATGGCTCAGCAAGCGCCCCTGTCTTCCCCATGGTTACGGGTATGGCATGGCAACAGCCTTTGGCGGCTCGTTCTTCTACAGACCACTCTGAGCGCCACTGCAGCCGCGCAGGCTCCGCAACAGCAATATATTTATGGCTCCGTCCCCGTCACAACCACTACTTCGCAAGTTGCTGCCTACGTGAAGAACGCTGCGAGCGGCGCACTCTCAGCGGTCGCCGGCTCGCCACTCGCCGATAGTTTGCAGGGTGGTGCGATAGCCATCGATGGCCTCGGTCGCTTTCTGTTCGTGATTAATCCCAGCACCAGCAACATATCGATGATGCAAATCAATCAGAGCACCGGAGACCTGACGGAAGTACCTGGCTCTCCCTTTTCGACGGGGCCAACCGAAAACCCGGCCATGGCGCCAACAATA
>Ga0210408_10002391_pt1 | contig 18296 bp, 17 predicted proteins | sample IncBWH4MmetaG_FD_155471 | JGI IMG/M metagenome (GOLD analysis project Ga0210408, IMG submission 155471) | Forest soil microbial communities from Barre Woods Harvard Forest LTER site, Petersham, Massachusetts, United States - Inc-BW-H-4-M | ecosystem: Environmental > Terrestrial > Soil >...
TCGGGTTGCAGCTTCCACGAACGCTGCCCGATGGCGCGGGAACGATGCAGTCAGGAGCGGCCCGTACTGCGAAAACTATCGGGCGGACGCATGGTCGCCTGCCACTACGACTTGCTTGAACAGCCCTACGAGCGGCCGCGCGCGAACGCGGCGAGTTAGCTGACATGAAGATATGGAGTCCTGCCGATGCGCTGGCATAATCTTGGTGATCTGATCGACCGCAAGGGCGGTCTCGGCAAGGAAGCGATCATCGATCTGGCGCTGCCCGGCAATGTCAAGACCTACACTCATCGGCAGATCGATCGTCTCGCCAACGGCGTAGCCAAATATCTGACCGACCGCGGATTTGCCCGTGGCACCCATATCGCGATCGTATCGTTCAATCGCGCCGAATATGTCGCCGCCTATTTCGGCATCATGCGTGCGGGCTTCATCGCGGTGCCCGTCAACATCAAGGTCGCACGCGACACCATCGACTATGTGATGGACGACGCCAAGATCGCGCTCGCCTTTGTCGACGCCGCGAACCGCGCGCAGGTCCGAGAAGGCATTCCGGTGATCGACTTCGATGATGCCGGATCGAACGGCTTTGCCGCGACCGTCAAGCCGGTCGAGTCGTTTGACAGCGTGGTGGCCGGAGCCGATGAAGTCGGTCAGATGCTCTACACGTCCGGCTCGACCGGCCGGCCGAAAGGCGTGCCGCTGTCGCATCGTGGCCAATTGTGGGCGCTCTCAACCCGTACCAGTGGAGCGCTGAACGAGAACGAGCGCTACATCATTGCGCAGCCGCTGTTCCACATGAACGGGCTGTTTGCGACCAAGACGATTTTCGCGACCAATGCATCCATGGTGTTATTGCCGTCGTTCGAAGCCAGGAGCTACATTGAGGCGATCGCAAAATACAAGGCGACCGCGGCCACCGCCGTGCCAACGATGTGGGCGAGGGTGGTCAAGGAGCAGGAACTCCTGGCACAGAACGACATCAAGTCGGTTCGGCGATTGATGCTCGGCTCGGCGCCGATGACCATGGGCTTGTGGGACAAGATCAAGCTCGCGTTGCCGAATGTCACGCTCTCGATCGGTTACGGCACCACCGAAGCCGGACCAGCAGTGTTCGGACCGCACCCGAAGGGCATTCCTACGCCGCCATTAGCGCTCGGTTATCCGATCAATCCCGAGGCCGTCAGGCTCATCAACGGCAGCGAAAACGAAGGCGTGTTGTTGATGCGCAATCCCGCGCTGATGGATCATTACCACAATCTGCCGCAGCAAACCGCGAAGGCGATCACTGGGGGCTGGTATTACAGCGGCGACGTGATGCGGCGGGACGAGAATGGCTTCTACTATTTCGTCGGCCGTGCCGACGACATGTTCGTCTGTTCGGGCGAGAACATCTATCCGGGCGAGGTCGAGAAGTTGCTCGAGCGCCATCCGCAGGTGCAGCAGGCGGTGGTCGTGCCGCTGCCGGACGAGGAGCGCAGCCAGGTTCCGGTCGCCTTCATCGTCTCTCGCGCCGACAGCAGGCTCAGCGCGGACGAAATCCGCAAGTTCACCATTGCCAACGGGCCCGCCTATCAGCATCCGCGCCGTATCGAATTCGTCAACGAACTGCCTTGGGCCGGTACCAACAAGATCGACCGCAAATCGTTGATCGATCGCGCGCGACAGCTTGAAGCGGCCAAAGGTTGGTCAGTGTGAGCGCGCTGGCAGGAAAGATCGCGCTCGTCACCGGTGCGAGCCGGGGCATCGGGCGAGCGATTGCCCTCCGGCTTGCCGGCGACGGCGCCGTTGTTGCGGTTCACTATCATTCGGCTGAGGATGCCGCGCGGGTTGTTGTCAGCGAGATCGTTGCTGCGGGCGGGACTGCGTTTGCCCTGAAAGCCGATCTGTCCGTGCAGGGCGGCGCTGCAATACTTGCCGCAACATTTACGGCGGAACTGATCAAGCGATACGGAAAACCAACGTTCGACATTCTGGTCAACAATGCCGGTGTCGGCAAGCGTGCGACGATCGAAGAGATCACGGAGGACGATTTTGAACGCGTATTGCAGACTAATCTCAAGTCGCCGTTCTTCCTGATCAAGGCGCTGTCGCGGCATCTCCGCGATGGTGGTCGCATCGTCAACATTTCCTCGATGGGAACGCGCGCGGCCTATCCGACCATGGCGGCTTATGCGCCGGCGAAAGCCGGGCTTGAGGCGCTGAGCAGGCTGCTCGCCGTCCACCTCGGCGGGCGGCAGATCACGGTGAATTCGGTGATGCCGGGCGCGACCGCAACAGACATGAACGCCAATGCGCGCGATCCCGTCGCAAGCCGCGCGGTTGCCAGCACGATCGCACTGGGACGGGTAGGCCAGCCCGGAGACATTGCCAAAGTGGTGGCGTTCTTGGCGTCCGACGACGGCGGCTGGGTCACGGGTCAGCAGATCGACGCCAGCGGCGGCCAGCGGCTATAAGCCGCTGGCTTCGCGCAAGGCGAGGGCGCTTCGATCCCTGCGCGCTGATTTCCCGCAACAGATTTGGCGTTCTTGGTTCCGATCGCCTTGGGGCGCAGCAAGTTGCTGTTAGATTGCGCAGGCTTTGGCGAAAATTTATGCTAGCCGAAAGCAGTATCTGGCAATAACGTTCCCCAAATCAGGCTTCATGCAACCAAAATATTCTGCGCTTTGCCGAGTTTGGAGGCCGATATGCTCGACGAAATCGATCGCAAGATATTGGCCACGTTGCAGGTGGATAGCAGCTTGTCGATGCAGGATATTGCCGAGCGGGTCGGATTGAGTTCGACACCGTGCTGGCGCCGGATCCAGAAGCTCGAAAGTTCCGGTTATATCAAACGCCGCGTGGCGCTGTTGGACGCGGAGAAGCTGAATCTCGGCGTTAGCGTCTTCATCGCGGTGAAGACCAACCAGCACAATGCCGAATGGGTGCAAAGATTCCGGAAAATCGTCACCGGTTTTCCGGAGGTCGTGGATTTCTATCGCTTGAGCGGCGACGTGGACTATCTGATCCGGGCCGTCGTGTCCGACATCCGGGCCTACGACGACCTGTATCAGCGGCTGATTGCCAAGATCGACCTGCACGACGTGTCCTCGATGTTCACGATGGAGCAGATCAAGTCGACTACCGAATTGCCCATCTTGAGTTACTGAAAACTACCTTGGCCGAGTCGTCTGGTGCGAAACTGGCCGGTCTTGTGGCCTTGGACATCGCCTTTCGCTCTCGAATTGGCAGCAAAGCTCGGGTCGAGGATTGTTGATCCGGATCGGATTGCGGCTGTCTGGAATTCTGCCTGCTTGGCCGCGCCCGGTCTCGGCGCCCAGAGCTTCGGCTGTGCTGGCGAGGGCGCTCGCCGCAGCTTGCGGACTCCTGAAGGACCGCTGCAGCGCCAACCTTGGCAGACTTCACTCGCTTGAAACAGCCGTCTTCGCTTTCGCTTCACTGCAGCTATGCCGGACACCACGCTTCGCTCTCCGATCTCCGCGCGGCGGCGCCACGCGTAGCCCGAGCGAAGCGTGGTGCGGGCCCGGCAGGGCTCGAACCTGCAACCGGACCGCTATGAGCGGCAGGACCACTCGGCTGTTTCTTGGGGCTTGCTCGAACTGCCGCTATTGGGCTCGGGCTAGCCCAAGCTTCCCCATGATGGATTGGAGCGAGAGTTCAAGTTTTTCAACCAGTTAGAAGGCGACGTGTGCGCGATGTGTGCACCGAGAGATCAAAGAAAATCTAGATACAAACAATGTGAGCACGCCGACTAAGTGCTCTGGCGTCACTGGCGGATAGGTGTGTCGAGAGGGTGCTCATCTGGGACTGAGAAGCTGACCTCGTTTGTCGCCTGGCCAAACGACCTGGAAGATCAGGGAGTCCGACATGGAAAGAATTCTTTCGCTGCCGCTCTTCAGGTAGGAATTGGCGGCTTTGCAAGGGCGATTTGCGAGACATCCACGCTTTGCAGCGTGGATCAAACAAATTAGGCATGGCGAGACGCAGGCCGATGCCGCCGATGCCGAGCACTTGGCCGAGGGCAATCGCGGACCTAGCTTTTTGTCCGCAGTGTTGCCAGTGCCGCCCTAAAGTACCTGCCCAAATTGCAGCCGTCATCCCGCTCCAATTCTAAACAGCAAGATGCCGGCCCACTAGCATCTCCTTCAAGTCGCTGACAGGCACTGCGCTTTTCAGTTGACTATTTAGTCAACTAGCCATAGGTTCGAAACCGAAGGCTTTCAGCCTGCTTATGCGTGTAAGGACAGGAGCACTATCGATGGCTACGGCAAGACATGCTCGCGCCAAGGAGCTGGAGTCAGCTTCGTTAGAGGAAATTATGGATCGTTACGTTGGGCGCTTCGCCGACAAGCGGGCGGATTGGGCTGCCTTCGAAGACGCGAAGATCGAGGGGTTTCGGCGCGCCCAACATCGCTTCATCGGTGCTGGTGGATCAGGGAAACACAACGATTCAGCGGCCATTCCGCCCGGGAATTTCACGCTGTCGATTATGTTTGTGCCGCCGGGACAGGGCAACGCTGCCCACACGCACGAAGTCGAGGAAGTGTTCTTTGTCCTACAAGGCCATCTCGATGTCTTCGTCGAGGATGAAGCGGGGCACAAGATCACCAAGAGATTAGGGCCGTGGGAATGTCTCGCTTGTCCGGCGGGTGTCATTCACGGTTACGAAAACAACAGCCTGGAGCCGGTTTATTTTCAGGTGATGCTCGGTCGCGCGCGGCCTGAAACCATGGGCTATGCCGACGACGAGCTCTACAAGCGTCGCGACAACCATCTTAAGACTGCCTGACAAGTTCGTTCGCGGAGCTGTGGGTAAACGGCGCGACAAACTTTCTGGATTTGGGGGCCAGAAGGCGTGTTGCGCTGTTTTCCGTTGCAGGTCCTCTTTTACGCTGGAAGCCGTTTGCTTCACCGCGGCCCTCATCACGTAACGACGAGACCGGCGCGCTTTTTGATGCTGTGAATCAGACTGTAGGGCGCCAGCACGGAGGTCAAGCCGGCCTCACGCGCCGCGCTGATGGCGTCAATGCCGCCAAGGGCACCACCCGGGATTAGCAACCGGCCTCCGCTGGCGGATGCTGCGCGGTGCAGCCCGGCCTCGAGTTCTCGGTCGGCAAGAGCACCGACCGAGGCCACAAGAAGGTCAGGGCCCTGGCACAGGACCAGTTCGCCAAACGCCTTCAAGGCCCGATGGCCCGCGCATTCCACCACCACATCCGGCTGGGCCCCGAGCAGCGCATCAATGCTGTCGAACAGCCGAACTTGTGGCGTCGATGCCGGCGGCGGTTCCGACAGCATACCCACGACGTCAAGCGCGGGTTCGCCGATGAGATGCTCGACGACAAAACTGCCGATGGCGCCATATCCAATGACGGCGATTTTCAAAGCGTGCCTCACTTGCAGGATGGTCATGCAAGATTGAGTCATGTGTTGACTACATAGTCAACATGAGAAAGAATGTGCGACGCGTAACGGTTGAAGCGAGACGGCCCTATGACAGACACCACTCCCAACCTTGAGCCGTCGAGCCCACCAAGCCGGGAGATGGCCGTGCACAATCCCTGGACCAGAGAGGTGGCCTTCACGGTCCAGCCAAGCTCCGCTGACCGTATCAGCCGCAGCGTGCAAGCGGCCAAGGTGGCTTTTCAGCGCCATCTCCGCGAGCCGGCGCACCAACGTGCCTCCTGGCTGAATGGAGCCGCCAATGCCCTCGCCAAAGAGGCCGAACAGCTGGTCGAGATGATTATCGCCCACGTCGGTAAGCCTCGGAAGGCGGCAGCGATCGAGGTCAACCGGACCATCGCGTTTATCCGAGCCTGTGCCACGTACCTTCCGAGCCTCAAAGGCGAAGTTGTTCCGGTCGACCTGGCGCCGGCCGGAGCAGGCCTGCTCGGCTTTACGCGGCGAATCCCCTATGGGGTGGTCGCCGCGGTGACTCCCTTCAATGCGCCGTCGAATCTTTTAACGCAAAAGCTCGCGCCGGCGTTGATCACAGGCAATGCCGTTATCATCAAGCCCTGCCTTGAAGGCACGCGGATTGCGCAATTGATCTCGAAGGCGTTCAGCTCGGGCGGCGTCCCCGATGGTCTCATCCAGGTGGTCCCGGGCGATCGTCAGGAGGCGCTCAACTTGGCGGCTCACCCCGATGTCGATCTTGTCACGCTGACAGGCGGAACGGCGGCAGGCGACGCCCTGGCGCGCGCGGCAGGTGCAAAGCGCTTTGTCGGCGAATTGGGCGGCAATTCGGCCAACATCGTTGCGCGCGATGCCAATATCGAAGACGCCGTGAAACGCATCGTTCCGTCCTCGTTCGAGGCCAGCGGCCAGCAATGCATCTCGACGCAGCGTATCGTCGTGGAAGCTCCGGTATTCGACGCGTTTCTGGTCCACTTCCTGGAAGCCGCAAAGCGCCTGAAGGTTGGCAATCCGTCGCTTGCAGACACCGACCTCGGTCCGGTGGTCTCCCAGCGCGCCGCCCTGCGGATTCTGGCGCTTATCGAGGATGCCAAGAGCCGCGGCTGCCGCGTGGAAATGCTCGGCAACGCAAAGGGCTGTGTTATTCCGCCGACCGTCGTGATTGATCCGCCAGCGGGAACGCGTCTCATCCGTGAGGAGGTGTTCGGGCCAGTCGTGGTCATTTTGCACGCCAATGACATCGATGATGCCATTCGCATTGCCAACGATTGCGAGTTCGGTTTGCAGGGATCGTGTTTCACCAGCAATCTGGCAACCGCGATGAAGGTCTCCGAAGAACTGCGCGTCGGATCGCTCTGGATCAATGAGGCCAGCCGCTTCCGGCTCGACAACTATCCATTCGGTGGCGTCGGCCGGTCGGGCGTCGGTCGCGAGGGGCTTCCGTACGCGTTCGAGGAATACACGCAACCCAAATTCACCGGCATTCGGCTGCCCTCAGCGTAGCGTCTCGATCGAAGATGGTCAGCGCTCCATCGTCTGACCGATAAAGTCCAGGCAGGCGCGGCCAAGCGTGTCTTCTGCTGTGTTGAAATGGCCGATGATCGATGTGTGATTGTGACCCTTCATCCAGGCAAAGGGGGGCGCGCGCCCCTTGGCCGCGCTGAGGCGATAGGCGAGCTCGAAGCAATAGATGTCGATCAAAGGGTTCTCGAATTCGGCACTTGCGATGAAGGTGGGTGGGCTCCGCGCATCGATATGTGTGACCGGTGAGACGTCATCATACTGCCCGATATCCGTCCCGTAGTAGGCCGCAACGCGTGACGCATTCGGGTTTTCCGGTCGCGCATCGGCGCGCATGCGGCCGCTGATGATCAGGACGCCGGCAAGGCCGTGTCCTTCCGCCGGCTGGTGACGCGTATCGTAGGCGTAGCTTCCCACATGGGCGCCGCCGGCCGAATGACCCATCAGGAAAATACGGCCGGGATCGACGTTCAAGCGCTCGGCGTTTTCATGCATCCATCTCACAATGACGGCAAGATCACGGGTGGCTTCGGGATAACAGGCATCGGGCGCCAAACGGTATCCAGCATTGATGCCGACCACATCATGGCGGGCAAAATAGGTGAGTACATTTGCGTAGATTTCGGAGCTTCGATGACGGCTTCCTTCGGTGAACGCTCCACCATGAACGAAGATTAGTCCGGGTTTAGCCCGCGCTCCGGCAGGTTGAAAGACCTCGAACTGCTGCCGCTCATGCGTGCCATAACGTATTGTTTCGACCGAAATGTCGTCGCGTGGCGCGGCTTTGAGCACTTCGGTGAACTTTTCGATCATCAGCCGGATATGGCCCTTGGTGTCGGTCGCCCACCGTGGGCCAATCTCAGCCATCAAGGCACGCAAATCAGCCGGAATCGCCGGAAGGGTTGCCATCAAGCCTCCTCGCATGCCTTCCGTCACTAAAGCCGCAATAGGCGGCGGGCATTCTCACTGGCCAACTTGCGCTTGTCGGCGGGCGAAATTTGCAGATCACGAACCCAATCCACGCCATCGCGATTTTTGACGTAGGGATAATCGACCGCGAACATAATGCGGTCGGCGCCAAGCTCGAGCATCGTGCAGATGAGGGCCGGGGTCGAAAAAAAGCCGCTGGTCGTGACATGGAAATGTTCGCAGAACTGCTTGCGAAAGCTGAGGCTTTCCTGGCCTGGACGGGATAGGGCCTGGTCGATGCGCCACAGCAGGAACGGCAATGTTTCGCCGAGATGTCCCAGGATAAACTGCAGCCTGGTGTATTTCTCCAGCACGCGACTAAGCACAAGGCGAATGGCCGTTGTTGCCGTCTCGACCGTAAATCCCCAAGCCGGGCGTATCACGGTCGGGAAGTCCTGTGCATAATCGTCGTAATAGTGTTTCGTCACTTCGGCATGTGGGACGGACGGGTGCAGGTAAATCGGCACATTTAGCCTTTCGGCAACCTCGAAGATCGGCCAGAAGCGCCTGTCATCGATGAAGGTGCCATTCGTCAGGCCGTGGATCATGGCCCCTTTGAAGTTCAGCTCGGTCACGCACCGTTCGAGCTCGATGGCGGCTTTTTCCGGAACCGGCGTGGGAAGGGCGGCAAACGCCGCGAACCGGTCCGGACGCTTTGCACATGCCTCGGCGAGGCGATCGTTGACCCGTTGCGTGAGCTCGACGGCAAGACTGGGCGCGAGCTTCTGCGCCGCCGGCGCACCGTGCGAAAGGACCTGCATCTCGATGCCGGCCTCGTCCATGGAACTGAGGCGGCTTTCGCCAAGATCCAGCAACGGGTCGGCGACATGCGACTTATTCTCACCCGGAGGGAAATGCCGCGCCATCTCGAAGTCCCAGTAATGCTCTTCAATCGCTATGATGGGGGGCTGGTCGAGCATAAAAGATGATCCTTTTCTTCGTCGATCGAGCGCGGATCCGAAGGTAGCCAGGCTTTCAAGCTATTCACGTGTTGACTGTATAGTCAACAACATCCATAGTCCGGCACGCGTGTCATGCAAGTGGTCCAGGCTTTGCAGATGCGATCGGGTTTGACGTCTTGTACAAGCGATGTTGAAGGGACCGTAAGTCCTTTCGCAAGATCCGCAGGAAGGCAGCATGAAGCCACCGGTCTTTGAATATGCGTCTCCGGCTACGGTCGCGGAGGCCGTGCGGCTTCTGGCCGCGCGCGGCGGCAACGCGAAAGTCATCGCGGGCGGACAGAGTCTGATGCCGATGCTCAATTTTCGCCTGGCCGCACCCGAGCTTCTGGTAGACCTCAAGCATTTGAAGGACCTTGGCGGCATCCATATCGATGACGCGGGTGTGCGCCTTGGCGCCAAAGTTCGCTGGTGTGACATCGAGGCCGATCAGCGGCTGCAAAGCGCGCATCCGTTGCTTTGCGAGGCCATCAAGAGCGTCGCACATTACCAAATTCGAAATCGCGGCACGGTCGGAGGCTCGCTGGCCCACGCCGACCCGTCGGCTGAAATGCCCGGCGTCGCAGTGACCTGCGAGGCCCGCATGACCATCGTGGGGCCGGCTGGCACACGCTCGGAGACCGCTGATGCGTTCTTTACCGGACCCTTGCAAACCAGTCTGGAGCCGGACGAAATTTTGACGGAAGTTGCTCTGCCGCCATGGCCGCATGCGCGGCGTTGGGCGTTCCTGGAGTTCGCGCGGCGCAAGGGCGACTTCGCGATGGCGGGTGTTGCGCTCTACTACGATCTCGACGAGGCCGGCCAAATAGCCAATGTGCATGTCGGTGCCATCGGCATCGCTGATCGCCCGGTTCGTCTCGCCGAAGTCGAAGTCGCCCTCAATGGTCAGCGGCTCGATGACCGGTTGATTGCCACCGCTGCCAAGGTAGCCCGGGACAGCGTTGATCCCCCCACGGACATCCATGCGCCGGGAGCCTATCGTCGGGCATTGGTCGCCACCCTGCTTGGTCGCGGCTTGAAGAAATCGGCAGCCAGGGGCGTCTGATGAAGGTCGAGTTTCACCTCAACGGCGAGCTGGTCGGCGCCGAAGTCGAGCCACGCACAACCCTCGCCGATTGCATTCGAAACGACTTCCAGCAGACCGGCACGCATTTGGCTTGTGAACATGGCGTTTGCGGCGCCTGCACCGTCCTGGTCAACGGCGAAGCCGTTCGTTCCTGCTTGTTGCTTGCGGTGCAAGTGCAAGGGGATCGTGTGGTGACGGTCGAAGGTCTATCCGGCGACGAACTGACGCCGTTGCAAGCGGCGTTCCGCAAGCATCATGCCTTGCAATGCGGGTTTTGCACGCCCGGCTTTATCACGACCGCACATGCGTTGCTCTCGCACGAGCCGGAAGCCGACGAGGAACGCATACGCGACGTCCTTTCCGGCAATTTGTGCCGCTGCTCGGGATACGTGCCGATCGTCGACGCAGTCCTCGAAGCCCGCGACGCCTACCGGAAATCGGGAGACAAGTGATGAAGGGTTCGAACGCCTACATCGGCCGTCCCATGGAGCGGGTTGAGGATTTCCGCATGCTGCGTGGAAGGGGAACCTACGTTGCGGACGTGAACCGCCCCAATCAACTTTATGCTGTGATCCTGCGCAGCTCGGTCGCGCATGGCACGATCAAATCCATCGATGCTGGCGAAGCGCTGGCTTTGCCTGGTGTCCATCGCGTTCTGACCGGCAAAGATCTCGGCAACAAGGTTCCCGTTATCCCGTTGCGGCTGCAGCCTCTCCCGCAGCTCGAGGCCTTCCACCAGCCTGTTCTCGCGGACGGAAAGGTGCGGTATGTCGGGGAGCCGATCGCCGTCGTTGTCGCCGAGAGCCAGGCTCTTGCCGAAGACGCCGCCGAGCGCATCGCTCTCGATATTGGCACGCTTCCGCCAATCGCCAATCGCTCGCATGCCGAAGCGAAACGGTCGCTTCTCTTCGAGCAACACGGTTCAAACGTTGCCATCACCTGGAAGGCGTTCAAAGGTAACGCCGATGAGGCTTTCAAACAGGCGCACTATGTGCGTCGCGAACGCCTCAAGGTCCAGCGTCACGCCGCCATGTTCATGGAGCCGCGCGGCTTTGTGGCCGACTGGAATGAGAAAGAAGGCAAGCTGACAGTGTGGGGCGCCGCGAAGACCGCGTGGCATAACCGCCGCACGCTTGCTGCCCAGCTCGGGCTCGAACTTGAGGCGGTCGACCTTATCGAAGTGGATGTCGGCGGAGGCTTCGGTTCGCGCGGCGAGTTTTATCCCGAAGATTACCTGATCCCGGCTGCGGCTCGCATCGTCGGCCGGCCGGTCAAATGGATCGAAGACCGCCGCGAGCATATGATGAGCGCGAACCACGCACGCGACATCGAATGCGATGTCGAGTTCGCGGTCGGCAGGGATGGCAGATTCATCGGGTTGCGCGGGCAAATCTGGGCTGATATCGGCGCGTACATCCGAACCAATGGCTCCGTGGGGCCACGCAACGTCGCCCAATTCATGTCGGGCCCTTACGACATCGCCCATGTCGACCTGAAAAGCTCGATGTTGACGACCAACAAGACGCCGTGCGGCACCTACCGTGGACCCGGGCGTTACGAGACGGATTTTATCCGCGAGCGCATGATCGATCTCGCGGCGAAGGATCTAGGCTTCGATCGCCTCGAGCTCCGGCGTCGCAACCTGGTCGCCGATGCTCAAATGCCGTACCCGCTGGCCTCGATCACGCCCTATGACAGTTCTACCGAACTCGATAGCGGCGACTATCATGCTGTATTCGATCGCTGTCTGAAGGAGTTTGACTGGGACGAGCGCAGCAAGTTGCGCGGCCGGGAGATCGACGGTTACTACCATGGTCTTGCTATTGGCAGCTTTATCGAGGGCGGCGCAGCCGGCCCCAAGGAAGAAGTCCGCCTGGCGCTCGAAACCGACGGCTCGCTGACCGTCTATATGGGATCGTCATCGGTCGGGCAGGGCCTTGAAACGATCATGGCCCAAATCGCCGCCGACGCCATGGAGCTTCCTTACGACAAGATCAGGATTCTGCATGGATCGACCAGCTATGTGAATGATGGCTACGGCGCCTATCACTCGCGATCGACCGTCATGGGCGGCAACGCCATCCTGATTGGTGCCGACAAGCTCAAGCAGCTGGTTCGCGAGACGGCGGCCAAACGATTTGGCTGCCGACCGGAAGACGTGATCATCGATGGCGAGCAGGTGAGCCATGGACCCAGCCAGCTCTCGCTCGCTGATCTTTCGGATGTCCCGCTGCAAGTCGAAGCCGAGTTCTTCAACAAGAAATACACCTGGGCTTATGGAACTCAGGCTGCACATGTCGCCGTCGATCCCGGCACCGGCCATGTGAAGGTCATCGATATCATGTCGGTCGAGGATGTCGGCCGAATGATCAACCCGCTCACGCTCCACGGACAGGCCATCGGCTCGATGGTGCAAGGACTCGGCGGCGCCTTCCTGGAGCACCTGGTCTATGATGACGAAGGGCAACTGCTGACCGGCTCGTTCGCCGACTATCTGATGCCGTCCGCGTCCGATTTTCCTCATCTGAACTCGATCACAGTCGAATTGAAGCCATGCCCCAACAATCCCCTGGGTGCCAAGGGGGCCGGTGAAGGGGGGCTCATTCCAATCGGCGGGTTGATGGCCAATGCGGTGGCCGATGCGCTGTCGCACCTCGACGTCCAACCTATGGAATTGCCGCTGTCCCCGCCGACAATTTGGCGCCTGGTCGAGCAAGCCGAGGCTGCGCGCTCGAATGCCTGAGCATTTTTATTGATTTTCGTGGCCCACTGCGCTTTTCCTAGGGAGGTAAGGGCGGGGTGCTTTGAGAAGCCCCACCCAATCAATAAGGAGAAAGTCTTGGCGCGTCGCAGCAACGACCCTGCTCGTCTTCGCGAGAAGATCTTGAAGCTGGCCATGGAGGAGTTCGGCCGAATTGGCTTCGAAGGCGCGCGCGTCGATCGCATCGCCGAACGCTGCAATGTCAGCAAGAACATGCTGTACTACTACTTCAAATCCAAAGAGGGTTTGTTCATCGCGGCGCTCGAACGCATGTACGAGACCTTCCGCGATCAGCAGCGCGATCTGTCGGTCCGCGCCAGCGACCCTTTAGTCGCGATGGAACAGCTCATCGAGCACACTTTCCTGGCGCTCGAAAATAACCCTAATGCGATCCGCTTGCTTAACGAAGAAAATAAGCATCGCGCCAAATATATTCGTAAGTCGACGCGCATTCGTGATCTTTATAACCCGCTGGTCGAGACCTTGACCTTCATTCTTGAACGCGGACGCAAGGATGGCGTTTTTCGCGCCGGCCTGGATGCTTCCGTCGTTTACCTGACGCTTTCCTCGCTGTGCTATCACTATCTTTCGAACCAATACACTTTGGAAATTGCGCTGGGCAAAGACCTGAGCTCGGCCGGTTCGCGTAAAGCGTGGTTGCGGCACGTGATTGATCTGGTCGTACAGTATTGTGTTGCCGAACCTGTGGCTTCACTGAATCGCGTGTCCAGCGAGCGCACGCTCTTGAACGCCAAATAAGCCGGGCATCTTGTCGCACTGCGCGACGGTCGCTCGCGATTCAACATCAATCTTTTCTTGAAACTTGCGCTCGACGCGGTCGCGCGTCGGGGCGTCGGCCGCTGGTCCGCGAAAAGAGGCAGGAACGCCAATTAATAGGCGGCTCGGGTTTAAAAAGCGGGCAGTTGTTGACGCGGCACGGAACGCATTTGCTGCTTAACGCGTGCACCGCGTCATACGACCTTTAGACCGATTCAACTTCTGGCTGGACAAGCCGTCGAAAGCCCAGTTAACTAGGTAGTCAACACAGGATGAAACGCATATGGCGTCAAGCGCAAGTGTGGTTCCCTCGGTCAAGCAGGGAGCGGGGCGGAAAACGATGGCGGTCGTAAAAACCGATTCCCAAGGTCCGGCCTCTGACGTGGCGCCTGCGGCTGATGTTCCGCCTCGGACGATGATCCACATCGCCAATTTGGAGAAGCGCTTCAAGTCGCGGTCGGGTGAAATCGTCAATGCGCTGACGAACATCAATCTCGATATTCGCGCCGGCGAGTTCATTTCAGTCGTTGGTCCCAGCGGCTGTGGGAAGACGACGTTGTTACGCATTCTCGCCGGCCTCGAAACGATGACAAGCGGCGTCGCGCAGTGTGATGGCGAACAGATCGAAAGCCCTCGCCACGATGTCGGCGTTGTCTTTCAGCAGGCGACGTTGCTGCCCTGGTACACGGTCCTCGCCAATGTGTTGCTTCCGGCCCATCTCAAGGGCGACACGTCCGAAGCCGCGATCGAGCGCGCGGAGGGCTTGCTGTCCTTCATGGGCTTGCAGGATTTTGCCAAGAAATATCCGTTCGAACTGTCCGGCGGCATGCAGCAGCGGGTGGCGATCTGTCGCGCGTTGATGCGGCAGCCGCGCATTCTCCTAATGGATGAGCCGTTCGGTGCGCTCGACGCCATGACCCGGGAAAACATGAACCTGGAATTGATGCGGGTCTGGTCCGAAGAACGGAAAACCGTGGTCTTCATCACTCACAGTATTCCGGAGGCGGTGCTGCTGGGCGATCGTGTCGTGGTCATGTCGCCACGGCCCGGGCGTATCACCGAAGTGATCGATGTCGACATCGACCGTCCCCGCAATCTGCAAACCATGAGTACGCCGCGGTTCGGTGAGTTGTGCGACCGGATCCGGACGTTGTTTGGCGCGCAATCGTTGAGTGTGAGCTCCCTATGACAGCCGGTCCAAAATCAGGTTCGCATCTCCTGCAGTCAATCGCTCTGGCGCTTGCGGTGACCGCCGTTTGGGAGGCCGCTTGCCGATTGTTTGCGATCTCGGACGTCATCCTACCCGCACCCAGCATCGTTCTGAAGCGGCTCTATGAGCTGTTTGTCGACGGTGTGATTTGGCCGCATCTCTGGGCAACGCTGTTTGAGGTGTTGAGCGGGTTTGCCCTCGGCGTGGTCTCCGGTCTTATTGTCGGTGCAACGATTTCATTGATTCCTGCGGTCGAGCGCTTGATCTATCCGTACCTGATTGCGTTGCAAACCTTGCCAAAAGTTGCCATCGCGCCGCTATTCATCATCTGGTTCGGCTATGGTCTTACGTCGAAAGTCGTGATTACGGCGTTGGTTTGTTTCTTTCCTGTACTCGTCAGTGTCATCGCCGGCTTCCATTCGACGGACAAAGACCAGCTGGAAATGATGAAAGCGTTCGGAGCAAGCCCGTGGCAGACGCTTGTGCGCCTGCGGTTACCATCGGCCATGGTCCTGATCTTTGCAGGACTTGAGATCGCAGCCGTGCTCGCCGTCATCGGTGCGATTGTCGGCGAGTTTGTCGGCGCGCAAGTCGGGCTGGGCTATCTGGTGGTGACCCTCAACTTCAACATGGATGTGAGCGGCGTCTTTGCGGTGCTCATCGTCCTGTCGGCGATCGGCCTGATTATGCACGGTTTAATGCGCTACTCCGCACGGCGCACCATTTTTTGGATCCGTCGTGATGACACGCCTGTATTGCCTTGAGAGTGATGGAGAGGCCGATGTTCCGCTTGCGTCTCACACCGAAACTGCTGTTCGCGGCCTCCCTTACCGCTTTCGCCATGACTGGCGTCCATAGCGCAATTGCTTTGGAAAGCGTACGCCTCTTGATCCCGGTGCGGAATATCGATGAAGCGTTCTCGCCCTTCGTCGTCGCCAAGGAGAAAGGCTACTTTGCTGCCGAAGGGTACGATGTCACCTTGATTGCGGTCGGTGGCTCGAATGAATCGGCCATCGCCGTTTCCGCCGGCAATGCCGAGATCGGCGCGGCGTCGCCCGGTGAAGCTCTGGTGGGTGTGCAATCGGGTAAGCTCGACATCAAATATTTCTACGGCCTCTATTACTCGAACATCTGGTCGGTTGCCGTTCTTCCCGACAGTCCCATTCAGACGCTGGCGCAATTGAAGGGCAAGAAGCTTGGTGTTCAGTCGATGGGGAGCGCCGGCACAACCTTCGGACGCGCTTTTGCTCAGTCCGCTGGCCTCGATCCCGAACACGACATCTCCTTCCTTCCGATCGGTGTCGGTGCCCAAGCCGTCACGTCGGTTCGTCAGAAACTCGTTGATGGCGTCGTCTATTGGGATGCCGCTATAGCGAAGTTCAAATTCTCCGGTCTTGATCTGCGCCTGCTGCCTGTAGCGGAAGATCTCCGGACGTTGCCCGACGTTGGATTACTCGCCCGCAACGAGACCATCAGTAAGAACCCCAAAATGCTCACAGGGATCGCGCGCGCCGTCGCCAAAGGCTACGACTACTCGATGGCCAATCCGGAAGCCGCGGTATTGATCACCTGGAAAGCATACCCGGAAGCGAAGTCCAAAAACCCTGACGGCGCGGCTGCGCTCAAGGAGGGGGTGGTTGTCAATCAGGCGCGCCTTGGCATCTGGAACTCTCCCAAGATAGGCGACAAGCATGGCCGCCTGCTCGAGGCGGATTGGAATCGTCTGATCGAGTTCTTCGTCAGTCAGAAGGTGTTGCCGGGGCCGGTCGCGGTCGACCGCATCATCACCAACCAGTTCATTGATGCGATCAACGACTACGATCGCGCGGCCATTGTCAGTGATGCGAAAAAAGACGATCTCGCGAAGCATCAAGGTGGATGAGGTGGCCTATGCAACAGCGTCTCATTGCCAAAGGCAAAGCCGCCAACGGGATGGTCGCCAAAGGCGACCCAGCCGAAACGACCTGTCAATTGACCGTCATCGCGAGCGTCGGCGTTCGTGTTCTTGACCGCGCCGAGCCCGTCCCCTGTAAACCACCGTGCGCCGCCGTCTGCAGCGGCCCGGTGTATCTTCACGCCGATGAGCCTCGAAGCAGGTCCGATCTATCTTTGCGAAGATTGATAGTGTGTAGCGTCTCGAACGCGCCTTGAGCCGCCGTACGTTCGGATCATTCAACAATCCCCTCCAACCAGCACCTGACGTATTACCGCATGTGCCGGCATTCACTTCCATGAGCGGGAGAGCCAAGGTGATCGGCTTTGCGCTCGGACCATCCTTGAAGGAAAACCTATGGCACTCGAAATGACCGGCGAATTCCAGCTGTCCGCACCGCGTGAAGCCGTATGGGAAAAGCTCAATGACTCGGGCGTTCTCAAGGCCTGCATTCCTGGTTGCGAAGAGCTTGAGAAGCTTGCCGATGGTGGCTTTCGTGCGTCGGCGCGAATGAAAGTCGGCCCCGTTTCGGCTCGGTTCAAGGGCCGCGTGTCGCTGAGTGATCTGAATCCGCCGCAGAGCTACAGAATTACGGGCGAGGGCGAGGGCGGCGTTGCGGGATTCGCCAAAGGTAGCGCCCTCGTGACGCTGACCGAAGCTGGCGGCGGCACACAGCTGCGTTACACCGTTGAAGCGCAAATAGGCGGCAAACTTGCGCAGCTGGGGCAGCGGCTGATTAGCGGAACGGTCAAAAAGCTCGCTGATGAATTCTTCACGAAATTCGCGAGCGCGGTTGAAAGTTGACTGTAAGACCGCAGTCTCGATCGGCAGCTCATCGTGAGGGAGATTGAGAGGGCAGGCGGCGTCGCCAAAGAGTGGGTTTGGGGTTGGTCTCAAAGCGCTACCTCCTCAAAGACACTTTTGGGCTAAAAATGCGCCCTATGCTTTGAAGAATCCCAACAATCCCTTGAAATCGCAAGAAATGCGACCGCCTTCCGAGCGCACACAAACCCACTTTTGGCATTGTCATCGCGTGGGTCAGCATCGCTAATCGTCGGTCCTCATTTGCTCGTGTGAATGAAGGCGGCCGAAGGTTTCGGCGCGATTAGGAAGGCCGATCGGGCAGAGGATCGGATTGCCCGTTTCACGCTCCGCAGGAACCTTAGGCGCAATCGCAAGTCTCGTCGGATCACGGACTTGGCAGTTAGATTTCGATGGCTGGACATAGCTCAAACTTGCGACAGCCATGGTGCGATTGGTGAAAGAGATCAGACCGCCGCCACACCGGTCCCGTAAGTGATACCCTTTTCTTTGAGCCAGCGCCGGTAGGCGACCGAAGATGCGTCGGCGCGGGTTGGAATTTCAGTGCGCGGCTCCAGCGGCAGCAGCACGGGTCGCTGGTTTTCGAGGATGATGCGATCCTGCAGGAATATCAGTTGCTGAAAATGAATCAGATCGGTCAGCGACGAGACGTCGTCAATCAGGAACATTACCGGATGAGCGCGGCAGCGGTCTGGATCGAGTGGCTGCACGAAGAGGCAGATCAGATCCCAGCGGTTCGCCGCGTTGGGACAAGTCTTGTAAAGCAGGGTCGCGAACGGATTGGCGACGCGGTACATATATTGGGTCATGATTCCGCCTGATGCCGACAGCGCGGCCTGCGGCTGGAAGAACTGGCAATTCGT
>Ga0210408_10002392_pt1 | contig 18286 bp, 18 predicted proteins | sample IncBWH4MmetaG_FD_155471 | JGI IMG/M metagenome (GOLD analysis project Ga0210408, IMG submission 155471) | Forest soil microbial communities from Barre Woods Harvard Forest LTER site, Petersham, Massachusetts, United States - Inc-BW-H-4-M | ecosystem: Environmental > Terrestrial > Soil >...
TGGCCGCTCTGCAGAAGAGCGCCCGCGAGCTCGATGTTCAGGCCGGTCGCGTCGATCTTGGGCAGCGTGCCCAGATCCCTGAAGTGCCCGACCACGGTGAACCCGGGCAACAGCGCTTGCTTCAGCGCCGGCTCCAGGTCCCGATTCTCCGGGGCGAGCTGCTTGAGCCACCGCCGCCGGCCTTTCAGATCCAGTCCGAGCGCCTGATCCAGGAGCTGGCTCATTCGCCCGATCTGAGCCGCCGTCAGCATGCTCCGTCCTCCCCCGGCTACCGCTTCGTTTAAGACGTAGTCCCTCACCCGAAGCCGACAGCCTGCCTGCATTGGACTGCGGCCCGGTCAAATTGGCAAGAACTGGCCGAAGTGTCGGGAAACGCCCGGCCAACGCGTTCTTCAAAGTGAGGCGATCGACGATCGATGCGCCGGGTAGCAGGATTCGAAGACCAACCGGACAGATGCAGCCAGCCGCTGCGTCGTCCAACTCAGTGAGGTCAAGATGAGCACATCAGGACAGGCACGCCATATCTCGTTGGCCGTAGCGGCCCTCGCAGCGACCGTCTGCATCGGCGCGCACGCCGAGTACCGCTGCGACGGCCAGCCATTGCCGGAAGAAAAACGGGCCTGCGAACTGGCCAAGCAAGGGCCGGACGAGCTGCGCAGGTTCGTCGACCGCACCCGCGGCATCTATGGACTGTACTTCTACGACTACGTCAGTGACGCGGATGTCGCCCACTGGCACGCGGCCGGTCAGAGCGCGAACCCGCAGTCGATCGCGGCGGCTGATCGCGATAAGGAAGGGGCGCGGTAAACCTGCGGCCGGCCCGCGCCCAGTCTCGGGCCGATCGACCGTTGCGGGCGCGCGCGCCCGCTGCAAGGGGTGGGATCCGCCTCAGTATTTCTTGGGCAGATTGTCACTGCCATCGGGCACAGCCGCCCCCGGCTGCGCCGCCTGCATCCCGCCCGGGCTGGCGTAGCGAATCTGCAGCTTGCGTTCGGTTCCGGTCGTGCCCCAGACGTCGACGATGAACTCGGCCGTTGCATCGCCAGAGTGACGCAGAATGAAGCTGACGATCGCTGTTGGGCCCAGATCGTGAACCGCCATTTGCTCGATTCGCGCGGCCGAGTCCGGCTTGGCCCCGGCTTGTTCCATGAACTGGGCACGCGGCATCGGAACACCCGGCCGCGCGGCGCCGCGCAGCTCGAAATCGGCCGCGAGCAGGCGATCGAGCGTGGCGGCGTCGTGCGTCCGGGTTGCGGCGTCCAGCCGGCTTTCCAGTTCCCCGAACGCCTGCACCAGCCGGGTCACGGTCGGCGTGCGCGCCGGCCCGGCGTCGGACTGTGCGGCCGCCGGCCCTGGCGCACCGAGAAACGCCATGACAGCGCACGCCGACGCCAGAGGTCCGGACCAAGGTGGTCGAAATCCGCAGCCGGCCTGGCCGCTCATCGTCAGTAGGCGAGCGCACAGCCCCCCGAGCCGGCATTGACCCAGTTTCGCTGGATCAGGTACTGGCGCGAACCGAGCGTCATGTTGTACTGCGATCCGTTGCCGGCGGTCGAGGTCGCCCCGAACGTCCATGCACATTTATCGGCGTTCTCGAAACCCCTTTTGTCATACCACGCATTCAAGTCCGGGTCGGTCACGGCCTCCTCGAGCTCGTGGGCGATGACGCTGGCCATCCCGTCGGCGCCGGAGTTGCCGTTCGGGCTCGTGGTTTGCGCCTCGCACGCGCTCGGACACCGGTCCGGATTACCGACGAACGCGAACTTGATGTCGCTGCCGGCGATCGACGCGCTCGTGTGCCAGCCGCAGTACTGGGTGCAAAAGCCGGACGTCTCGTTGACGTCGGAGGAGGTCAGCACGAAGTACACGCCGTTGGTGTCCTTCGGCAAAGCGCCGCCCGATATGGCGCGCGACACGACCGCTTCCACACCCGAATCGGACAGCGCGGCGCCTTGTGAGTAGGCGTCGTTGGTCGTCCCGAGGGAATTCACGATATTGACGACCCTTCGGCCCGAACCGTCGTAGTACGTCGTGTTGATGTTGAAGTATGGCGATCCTCCGATGTGGGTCAGCATGTCCGCCAGGATCGTGGTGGCGCTGTTGCCGCTCCAGTTACCGTACCAGATCGTGTACACGTTGGCGCCGGTCGGGCTGTTCAACAGCGGGCCGCCGTGATAGTAGATTCCGGTGCCACTGCGCGTCCGGGCCCGGGCGGCGCGCTCCGTCGCGCCGGGCGAGTCGTCGATCTCGCCCCAACCCTTGCCGGTCGGTCGAAACACCGTGTTGTCGTCGGTCTTGACGCCTCCGGCGTGCGCCAGTCCAACGACGAGCAGACCCGAACTCAACAGCAGACCATGCTGGCGTAGCCGCATCGTGAATCTCCCCCAAAGGTTGAACATGGCGAGGGCGCAAGTTGCACAACGCTGGTCCCACACCGTTGCGCCGCCCAGGGCGCACCTGGCGCGCCCATAGCGGGACACCTTACGCGGCTCGAGCAATCAACGACAAGAGGCCCTGCCCGCCGGTGCTCCCGCGGGAACGCAAATGCGATCAGACGAGGCGCGAACAGGCGGGCGAGTGAGGCGGACTTAAAAGGACCCGACCCCGTTTCTCGCGCTGACCGCCCGTCCGCATCGAGGCGGGTTGGTCACACGAAATCGGCGCTTGGTCGGAACCCGATGGCAGGGAATCGGGCCGACGCGTAAATTTTCTCGTATCGAAACTACGTGCGACCTGTCGGCTTTCTGGCACCCCTGTTCGAACGACCGGTGAACGCCATGAACGTCCGACTTATGTTGCAAGTTCAAGCGCTTAGTGAACTCTCAAGAGGATCACGTGCAAACGGAGCTTGGTGGCGGAGAGGGTGGGATTCGAACCCACGGTACGGTAAACCGTACACCGGATTTCGAGTCCGGCGCATTCGACCACTCTGCCACCTCTCCGCGGCGAGCGTGGAGTTTAACAAGGCAACCGGACAGATGCGGTCACAAGCGGAGGTCGACATGAAGACATCAAAGCAGGCACGCTACATCTCACTTTCAGTCGCAGCCTTCGCGGCGAGCGTTAGCATGGGCGCGCACGCCGAATACCGCTGTGATGGCCAGCCGTTGCCCCAGGAAAAGCGGGCCTGCAACCTGGCCAAGCAAGGACCGGACGCGCTGCGCCAGTTCATCGACCGCACGCGCGGCGTCTATGGACTTTACTTCTACGACTATGTCACGGAGGCGGATGCCACCCGGTGGCATGCGGCACCTCAGAGCGCGCAGGCGACGCCGAAACTGGTCACTAACGATCGCCGTAAGTTGACAGCGCGCTAGCGCGGAGGAAGAACCCCTGCTCCGAAGCGCGTCAGATCATCGATCCGCACCCGGCGGCCGGGCGAGGGTCCGCAAAGGGCGAGGGAGGGCTGCCGCAAACAGGGCCCCGCACGCCGCCAGGGTGCAGACGATCACGGCACCGGAAGGCAGATCGAACAGGGCCGACAGCGCAAGGCCGGTCGCATAGCCGGCCGCCCCCAGGCCGTAGCCGACGAGGTGGCGCCTGCGGCCGGAGAGGTTGCGAGTGGCAAGCGCCGGGATGATCAGGCTGGAGAACACGAGGTAGACGCCGACAAGCTGAACCGACGCGGTGATGGCCAGCGCGAACGCGCCATAGAAGCCGAAGCCTCCCAGCCGCCGAACCCAGCCGAGCTGCAGCGCCACCAGCAGCACCACGGTGATCGCCGCAAGCCAGCCCAGCTGCTTCCAGCTCACCCACAGGATCTGCCCGATCAGCAGGTTCTGCAGGTGCTCGCCGCCGTGCGGATTGCTCGCCAGCAGCAAGATGCCGGCACAGGCCGCAAGGACGAACAGCACGCCGATCAGCGCCTCCTGCTGCTGCGGCATGCGCGACTCGCTCCACGTCAGCACGAGGGCGCCGAGCTGGGCCGCGCACAGCGCGGCCGCCTGCACGGCGACGCCGCCCTCGGGCGCACCCAGCGCATCGGCGGCGATCACGCCCACGCCGGCGATCTGCGCGATCGCCAGATCGATGAACACGATGCCGCGCTCGAGCACCTGGGAGCCGAGCAGCACGTGGGTCGCCAGCACCAGCAGCCCGGCGATCATCGGCAGGCCCAGGATGCTCCAGTCGAATGCGCCCAACGTCATTTGCGCCCCTCCGCCGCGAGCAGCCGCGCCACCGTGTCGTCGAACAGCCCGTACAGGTCCTTCGCGCCGTCGGTGCCGCCCACCGTGAAGGGCAGTCTGACCGCGGGGATGGCGGCGTGGCTGCTGAGCCACTCCGATGGCCGCGGATCCTGATAGGCACCGTACAGCACCATCCGCACGTCCGTGCCCTTCAACGCGCCCAGAACCTGTTCCAGGTGCGAGACGCTCGGATCGACCCCGGGCTTGGGCTCCAGCACAGCCACCTCCTTCATACCGAGCCAGTCGTACAGGTAGGCAAACGCCTTGTGTTGCGACACCACCGGCACGCCCTTCAACGGCGCCGCCTCCGCGGTCCAGCGGGCGATGGCCTCGCCCCATTTGTGCGTGAAGTCCGCCAGGCGTTGGGCGTACTGGCTCGCGTGGGCAGGATCGATCTGCTGCAGGCGCGCGCCGAGCGCAGCGGCCACCAACGCGATGTTGCGCGGGTCGGTCTGGATGTGCGGGTTGCCCGCGGCGTGCACATCGCCCATCGAACGGTCGACCTGGCTCGGAACCTCGAGCTTGCGCACGTAATCGGCGGCGGCGAAGTTGCCGGCCTGGTTCGGCTGCACCTTGTCGTTGCCCGCCTGCTGCAGAAGGACCGGCAACCACCCGATCTCGAGCTCTGCGCCGGTGCAGGCAATCAGGTCCGCGTTGCGCGTGCGCGCGATCAGGCTCGGCTTGGCCTGGATCTGATGCGGATCCTGCAGCGCGCTGGTGGCGACCGTGACGTCGACCAGATCGCCGCCAAGCGCCTGCGCCAGCGCGCCCCACTCCGGCTCGCAGGCCAGTACGTGCAGCGCGGCCTGACTCGGCGCGGCCAGCAGCGCAAGCGGCAGCGCCGCGGCAGCGGCGATCCGGCGCAACGCCCTGCGTGCACCGCCGCGGCCGTGCGCGGGTCCTGTGGCGTTCGGTTGCGCAACGGAGCGTCCGGGTTCGGTCTGCATTTTCAGAAGGCATGGGCGCCGTGCGCGCCCAGGCTCATCAGGTATTGAAGGAAGAGTTGATTGTCCGCAAAGCCCTCGTGCGCCCGGTCGCGCGCGAACTGCAGTCGCACGCGCGAAAACTCGCTCGGGCTGAAATCGATCATCAGCGAGTTCTTGCGCGGCCGGTAGTCGATATTCGCAAGCGACGCCCCATTCAGGCCATAGTCGGGCGAACCGGGGTCGACCTGCTCGGTGCGCACGCCGATGCGCCAGTACCGGATCGGCTGGTACACCGCCTGCAGGTACCAGCCGGATTGCGCCGCCCGGTAAGCCCCCGGCCGGTCGATGCCGGCGATATCGTAGGCCAGCGTGCCGCTGCGCGTGCTCCACAGATATTCGCCCTGCAGCTTGAAGTTCGTGTACACGGTGTTGCCGTGAGGGGCCCATTTCCATATTGCGTCTGCGACCCAGACATGCGTGCTGCCTGTAAAAGCGTTGACGACCCGGCTGCCCGCCGCGCTGGTGGCGATCAGTTGCTGGTCCGTGGCTCTGGCATCGAGCATCGACAGCCCGGTCCGCCAGCTGTTGCTGTCGCCGACGTCGCCTCCGGTGTGCGCGATTAGCGCGAACGCACCTGGGCCGTTGCGCCCGGTGTCGGAGCCGGGGAAGCCGCGGCCACGGCCGACCTCGGCGTCCAGTTCGATGTACTGCTCCGTGGGCGCGACCCAACTCACCTGCACGCCGTCGTCGCCGTATTGCGTGCCGAGGAAGGCCTGGTAGGCGAGTGGATTGTCGACGAAATCCCAGGTATGCATGTGCTGCGAGTTCAGGTAGCCGGCGCTCGAAAAGAAGCGGCCCGCTTTCAGCGACAAGCCGCCGCCGAGGGAGGTGGTCTGGACGAACGCCTCTTCGACCGAGACCGTATCGTTCGGTTCGATCGCGATGTTGGCGGCGCCCCGAAACCACGGATCGACGCTGGCGGCCAGAGCCAGCTCGGACTCGGCCAGGCTGAATCCCCGGCTTCCCGGACCGATCGCAACGTCGCCCGGTAGCGGCACACCGCTGATGGCGTAATCGGCCGGATCCTGCGAAGTGCGCGTGTACACGCCCGAGAGGATCAGCGAGACCGAGGGGTTGAATGCATTGGAGGCGGCCGGCGAGCTGGCCGCGACCGGGGCGGCTGGCGCTGCGGCGGCAGGCGCCGGTGCCGTCGGTACGGAACCCGCGGCAGCACCCTCGGTGGCCCGCAGGCGCTCCTCGAGTGCGCGCAGGCGCGCCTCGTACTCAGCCCGCATCGTCTCGATCTCCTTCTTCAGCGCCTGGATGTCGGCCGCGGTGTCCGCCAGCGCGCTCAACGGCAAGGCCACTGCGAACGCCAGGCCCGCCGGCAACAGCTTGTGCATGGCTTGTGCTCCAGGCAAGGACGTTGGACTGCGCCGGGGCCCGCTTGGTGCGGGCCCCGGCGCCACTGAAAACGCTCTAGTCGGAAACAGACATCGAAGCTAGCAAACCCTCCTTCGCGCTAGCGCGGAGGAGGATGAATCGGATCGACCCAGTAGACCTCTTCGGGCGGTTCGGCCGGTTCGATATCGAGATTGACGACGATCGGCTCCTGGCCGCTTCGGACCAGCACGCAGGTCAGGATCTCGCTTCGGCTCGCGTTGATCTCCTGATGCGGTACGAACGGGGGCACGTATATGAAGTCGCCCGGACCGGCCTCGGCGCAGAACTCCAGGCGATCGCCCCACCGCATCCGCGCCCGACCGCTGACGACATAAATGACGCTTTCCAGCTCACCATGATGGTGGGCGCCGGTTTTTGCGTTGGCATCGATGGCGACGGTGCCGGCCCACAGCTTGCTGGCCCCGGTGCGGGCGTGCGTGATCGCCGCCGCCCGGCTCATTCCGGGCGTCTGGGGCGTATTCGGATCGAGCTGTGACCCCGGGATGATCTTGACGCCTTGATCGCGCCAGTTCGGCTTCGACTCTGAGTCCATATCGCCCCCTTCAGCCCGGCCGCAGCTCGCTCAGCCCCGCCATGTACGGCCGCAGCGCGTCCGGAATTGCAACCGAGCCGTCGGCGCGCTGGTTGTTCTCCAGCACCGCGACCAGGGTCCGGCCGACCGCCAGGCCGGAGCCGTTCAGCGTGTGCATCAGCTCGACGCGGCCCTGCGCGTTGCGAAAGCGCGCCTGCATCCGGCGCGCCTGGAACGCCTCGCAGTTCGAGCACGAGGAGATTTCCCGGTAGGCCTGCTGCGCCGGCAGCCACACCTCCAGGTCGTACGTCTTGGCCGACGCGAATCCCAGGTCGCCCGTACACAGCGCGATCACGCGGTGCGGCAGCGCGAGCCGGCGCAGGATGTTTTCCGCGTGGCCGACCATCTGCTCGAGCGCCTGGTACGAATGGGACGGATGGGCGATCTGCACCATCTCGACCTTGTCGAACTGGTGCTGGCGGATCATCCCGCGCGTGTCCTTGCCATAGGAGCCGGCCTCCGAGCGGAAGCACGGCGTATGCGCCGTCAGCCGCAGCGGCAGGTCCGCCTCGCGCAGGATCTGGTCCCGCACGAAGTTCGTCAACGACACCTCGGAAGTCGGGATCAGGTACATCGGGTCGCCCTCGCCCTCCTGCCCGCCCTTGCGCACGGCGAACAGGTCCTGCTCGAACTTGGGCAGCTGCCCGGTGCCGGTCAGGGCGGCGGCGCTGACCACGTACGGCGTGTAGCACTCGGTGTAGCCGTGCTCGGAGGTCTGCACATCCAGCATCAGCTGGGCCAGGGCCCGATGCAGCCGGGCCAGCGCCCCCTTGAGCACGACGAAGCGCGCCCCGGACAGCCTGGCCGCGGTCTCGAAATCCATCCCGAGCGCGGCGCCCAGGTCGACGTGATCCTTGACCGCGAACTCGAAGCGCGGCGGATCGCCCCAGCGCCGCACCTCGACGTTGTCGTCCGTCGAGCGGCCGGCCGGCACCGACTCGTGCGGCAGGTTGGGCACCTCCATCAGGATCCGCTGCAGCCGCGCCTGAACGCCCGCGAAGTCCTCCTCGAGCCGCTTGAGCTGCTCGGGGATCACCGCCACGTGCGCCATCAGCGCCGCGCCATCCTCGCCGCGCGACTTGGCCTGGCCGATCTGGGCCGACAGCGCATTGCGGCGGGCCTGCAACTCCTCCTTGGCGGTCTGCAACGACTTGCGTTCGGCCTCCAGCGCCTCGAAGGCGGCCACGTCCAGATCGAAGCCGCGCTGCCGCAGGCGCGCGGCCACGCCACCCAGATCCTTCCTCAGCAGGGCGGGGTCAAGCATCTTCCTTGCCGTCGGTTTCGTTCAAACGACGCAGCTCCTGCAGGCGCTGCGCGATCCTCGCCTCCAGCCCGCGCTCGGTCGGACGATACCAGCCCGGCGAGTGCACACCGTCCGGCAGGTAGGTCTCGCCGGCCGCAAACGCACCCGGCTCGTCGTGCGCGTAGCGGTAGTTGCGGCCGTGGCCGAGCTCCTTCATCAGCCGCGTGGGCGCGTTGCGCAGGTGGATCGGGACCGGCCGGGTGCCGTCGTGCTCGACGAATTCGCGCACCTGCCCGAAGGCGACGTATACCGCGTTGGACTTGGGCGCGACCGCCAGGTACACGATGGCTTGCGCCAGCGCGAGTTCGCCCTCGGGCGTGCCCAGCCGCTCATAGGCCTGGGCGGCCTCCAGCGTCACCGTCAGAGCGCGCGGGTCGGCCAGGCCAATATCCTCCGAGGCCATCCGGATCGCGCGCCGCGCGATGTACAGCGGATCGGCGCCGCCGTCGAGCATCCGCACCATCCAGTACAGCGCCGCATCCGGGTCTGAGCCGCGCACCGCCTTGTGCAGCGCCGAGATCTGGTCGTAGTAGTTGTCCCCGCCCTTGTCGAAGCGGCGCAGCGTCGCCGGCAGCGTGGCGCGCAGGAACTCCACGTCGATCGCCTGGCCCGACCGCCGCGCCGCATCCGAGGCGACTTCGAGCGCGTTCAGCAGCCGCCGCGCATCGCCGTCGGCCAGCTCGATCAGCATGCGGCGCGCGCCCTCCTCGATCGTCGCCCCACCCAGGTGGTCGCGCCGCGCGCGCTCCAGCAGCTCGGCGAGCTCGGCCGCCGTCAGCGGCTCCAGCACGTACACCGAGGCGCGCGACAGCAGCGCCCCCACGACCTCGAACGACGGATTCTCGGTGGTGGCGCCGACGAACACGAACAGGCCCGACTCCACGTGCGGCAGGAACGCGTCCTGCTGCGCCTTGTTGAAGCGGTGCACTTCGTCGACGAACACCAGGGTCGGCCGCCCGCTGCGTGCCAGCGTCGCCTGGGCGCGCTCGACCGCTTCGCGAATGTCCTTCACCCCGCCCAGCACCGCCGAGATCGCAATGAATTCGAGCCCGAAGGCGTCGGCCATCAGCCGCGCCAGCGTGGTCTTGCCAACGCCGGGCGGCCCCCACAGGATCATCGAGTGGGGATGGCCCGATTCGAACGCGATCCGCAACGGCTTGCCGGGCCCCATCAGATGCGACTGGCCGATCACGTCCTCGAAGCGGCGCGGCCGCATCCGCTCGGCCAGCGGCGCGGCGGGGTTGCCCTGGGAAGCCTTGCCCTCCGTAGCGCCGCCAGGCGCGAAGGAGGGACTTTCGAACAGATCGTTCACTGGTCTTCCAGCACGTCCGCCCCTTTGGGTGGCTCGAAATGAAACTGGCCTGGGTCGAGCTTCGGGTTGCGCTGAACACCGGAGAAACGCAGCTCGGTGGTCTGGCCGAAGCTGTCGGCCAGTTCCATCGCCGCCGGCAGGCCGTCGCGGAATCCGATCCGGATCCGCTCGAACGAGGAATCCTGCGACCGCGGAGTCGCAAGCACCCATTCGATGCCGTCGCGGGCGCCGTCGCTCTTGACCTGGAAGTCGCGCTCGAAATCGTTGGAACCGAACAGGATCGAGGCCGGCGAGGCGGGAATGGCGCCCTTGACCTGCTTGATGGTCACTTGCTTCAGGTCCGGGTCGTACACGTACAGGCGCGCGCCGTCGCTGACGATCACCTGCTGGTACGGGCTCTTCGTCTCCCAGCGAAAGCGCCCGGGCCGCGCGAACTCGAAATACCCGCTGCTCGGCTGCGAGCCGCGCGAGCCCGGTCCCTTGCTGGAAGTCTGCGAAAACTCGCCCCGCGCGCTGGCCGTCTGGGCCAGGAATTCGCGCAGCTGCTGCAGCGAGTCTGCACGCGCCGCCGCCGCTCCGAACACCACCCATGCCAGCAGCGAACCCACCGTCGCACGAAGGGCGAAGAAGCGCAAGCCCTCCGTAGCCCGAAGGGCGAAGGAGGGGCGGGTCACGCCTCGCCCCGGGCCGGCACCAGGATCTCGCGGTTCCCGTTGGACTGCATCGCCGAGACCAGGCCGGCTTTTTCCATGTCCTCGAGCAGGCGCGCGGCGCGGTTGTAGCCGATCCGCAGATGCCGCTGCACCAGCGAAATGGAGGCGCGCCGGTTGCGAACGACGATCTCGACGGCCTGGTCGTACAGCGGATCGGCCTCGCCGGTGGGCGCACCGCCCGGCTCGCCGGCGCCGGGCAACTCGTCCGGGGCATCGAGCACGCCTTCGACGTAGTTGGGCGTTCCCAGCGACTTGAGCCACTCGACCACGCGGTGCACTTCGGCATCCGACACGAAGGCGCCGTGGATGCGGGTCGGAAAGCCGGCCCCGGCCGGCATGTACAGCATGTCGCCCTGCCCCAGCAGCGCCTCGGCGCCCATCTGGTCCAGGATCGTGCGCGAATCGACGCGGCTGGACACCTGGAAGGAGATGCGCGTCGGAATGTTGGCCTTGATCAGGCCGGTGATCACATCCACCGACGGTCGCTGCGTGGCCAGGATCAGGTGCATTCCGGCCGCGCGCGCCTTCTGCGCGATGCGCGCGATCAGCTCTTCGACCTTCTTGCCGGTCACCATCATCAGGTCGGCGAGCTCGTCGATCACGACCACGACCACTGGCAGCTGTTCCAGCGGCGCCGCCGTGAAGGGATCCAGCGCGAACGGATCGACCACGGGCGAGCCGCGCTGGCGTGCCTCGGCGATTTTCTGGTTGTAGCCGCTCAGGCTGCGCACGCCCAGCCGGCTCATCAGCCGATAACGCCGGTCCATCTCGCCCACGCACCAGTTCAATGCGTGGCCGGCCTCGCGCATGTCGGTCACCACGGGCGCGATCAGGTGCGGAATGTCGCCGTAGGTCGACAGCTCCAGCATCTTCGGGTCGATCATCAGCAGCCGCACCTGCGACGGATCCGACTTGTACAGGATCGACAGGATCATCGCGTTGACGCCGACCGACTTGCCCGACCCGGTGGTTCCGGCCACCAGCAGGTGCGGCATCCGCGCCAGGTCCACCACCACCGGCTTGCCCGAGATGTCCTTGCCCAGTCCGAGCGTGACCGGCGAGTGGCTCTCGCCGTATACTGCCGAGCCCAGGATCTCCGACAGCCGGACCACCTGGCGGCGCGGGTTGGGCAGCTCCAGCCCCATCAGGTTCTTGCCGGGAATGGTCTCCACCACCCGGATCGACACCAGCGACAGTGCCCGCGCCAGATCCTTGGCGAGATTGACGATCTGGACGCCCTTGACCCCGGTGGCCGGCTCGATCTCGTAACGCGTGATGACCGGACCGGGATAGGCCGCCACGACCGCGGCATCGACGCCGAAATCCTTCAGCTTGCGCTCGATCAGGCGCGAATTGAATTCGAGCGTGTCGGCCGAGATCGCCTCGATGTCGGCGTCCTGCTCGTCGAGCAGATCCAGCGGCGGCAGCTTGCTGGTGGACATGTCCGAAAACAGCGGCACCTGCCGCTCTTTCTGGCGCCGCTCGGACGGTTGGGCGTGGGCCATGGGCCGCTCGATGTACACGGGCGCCACCTCGTCGAGCCGCTCGCGCTCGTGCGCCAGGCTCGCCTCCCGCTCGGCCACCGCCACCTCGCCGATCGAGCGGTCGATCTTGGCCTCGCGCCTGCGGCGCACGCGCGCCACCACCCCTTCGAAGGCGCTCCCGATCGCCTCGGACACGCCCAGCCACGAAAAGCCGAAATGCAGACTGGCGGCCAGCGCGGTCAGCGCCAGCAGAACCACGGTGGCCCCGGTAAATCCGAACGCGTGCGTGAAGATCGGCGCGATCAGCTTGCCCAGCGCCCCTCCGGCCGACTCCGGCAGCATCGTTTCGCGGCTGTGCAGCCGCAGCGTGGCCAGCGCTGCGAACGCCGCCACCAGCACCAGCAGCGCCAGCGCCCGCAGCCAGCGCGCCACCGCCTCGCCCTCATGCGAGGCCGTGGCGGCCCGGGCCCCGCTGCGCATGAACAGCCGCCGCCAGGACCGCGCCGACCAGGCCAATGCCGCCAGCACCCACAGGTAAGCCGAGAAGCCGAAGCCGACCAGCATCGCGTCGGCGGCCCAGGCGCCGACCCGGCCGGCCAGGTTTCGGACCTGGAAACTGGTCACCGAATTGAAAAAACTCGGGTCGTCCTGCTGGTAGGACACCAGCGCCACGGCCAGCGCGACGGCGATCAGCGTGCCGGCGATCCAGCCCGCCTCGGCCAGCAGGCGCGCTCCGCGGCCACCGGCCGATGCAGAGCGCGCGGCGCCAGCGCGCGCGCTTCGACCGCGCGACGCCTCCGGATTGCGGCCCTTGGTCGACTCGCTCGCCATCGGAAGCATTATATGGACCCACCGCCGGGACCCGCGCTTAATGCGCTTTACCTAGCGCCCTGCCGGAAATGACCCTAACTTTCCCCATGACGCATGACGGTTATTGCTCAGGGGCAGCCAATCCGCGAAAGTCACCCACACACAGAGCGGTACTTAGGCTAAGGTAAGTGCCGATGGTTAAGGAGGTGGAACCTAAGATGCAAGCAGCGATCACGCTGACCCGTGAACGGGAATTGCAACTGCTGGAACAGGCGATAGTGCGAGCCGAGAACGAAGGCCTGCAGGTACTGTTGCGCGATCCGGAATCGCGCGTACTGTCGTGTGCGTTGTGCGGCGCCGAAAGCGATCATCCGACGATGATCCGCCACGTGCCGGGATGTTCATATTCGCCACCGAAGCTTTAAGCGTTAAGCGTAAAAAGGCGGGCCTGCGGGCCCGCCTGCATTTTTGCGCCCGGCATCCTAAAACCCCATAATCGCGGCAGGTGCGCGGTCCTTTCGCGCCCCCATATTGGGCTCAGGAGGTCTGCCGACGATGACTCACGCCAAAGCGTCTGCCCAGCACTCGCGGGTGCTGATCCTGGGCTCCGGCCCGGCCGGCTACACGGCGGCGGTGTACGCGGCTCGGGCCAACCTGGCCCCGCGGCTGATCACCGGGCTGGCGCAGGGCGGCCAGCTGACGACCACGACCGACGTGGACAACTGGCCCGCCGATGCCGACGGGGTCCAGGGGCCGGAGCTGATGGACCGTTTCCTGCAGCACGCGCTGCGCTTCCAGACCGACGTCGTGCTGGACCAGATCAACGAAGTCGATCTGGGGCGGCGCCCGTTCCGGCTGATCGGTGATTCGGGCGTGTACACGTCCGATGCGCTGATCATCGCCACCGGTGCCTCGGCCAAGTACCTGGGACTGCCGTCCGAGCAGGCCTTCATGGGGCGCGGTGTGTCGGGTTGCGCGACCTGCGACGGGTTTTTCTTCCGCGGCCAGGACGTTTGCGTCGTCGGCGGCGGCAACACCGCGGTCGAGGAGGCGCTGTACCTCGCCAACATCGCCAACCGGGTGCACGTGATCCACCGGCGCGACCACTTCCGCGCCGAGCCGATCCTGATCGACAAGCTGATGGCGCGCGCGGCCGAGGGCAAGGTGACGCTGCACCTGTGGCACGTGCTGGACGAGGTGCTGGGCGACGACAAAGGCGTCACGGGCGTGCGCATCCGCAACGCGCGCGGCGCAGAGACCGCCCGCATCGACGTGCAGGGTTGCTTCATCGCGATCGGGCACCAGCCCAACACGGAGATTTTCGCGGGTCAGCTCGACATGGAAGGCGGCTACATCCGCACGCGGGGCGGCGCGGCCGGCATGGCGACCATGACCAGCGTGCCGGGCGTGTTCGCCGCCGGCGATGTTCAGGATTCGATCTACCGGCAGGCCGTCACCTCGGCCGGCAGCGGCTGCATGGCAGCGCTGGATGCGCAGCGCTGGCTCGAAGCCGAGGCGCCGGTGCACGCGCCCAGGCACGCCGCCCTCGCCGCCGGATAGCGCCGATGAAGCGGGCGGCGCCGCCGCGCGCCGGGCGCATCAAGAGCCTGGCCGAGCTGCGCTCGGTGCGCATCGCTCAGCCGCGCGCCCCCGCCGTCCCCCCGCCCCGCCCCCAGCCCGCGCAGACACCCGGGCAGGCGGCGGCCGAATTCCTCGAGGCGGTGCGCGACGTCAAGCCGCTCGCCCGGCCGCGCCCGGTACCCGTGGTGGCCCGGGTGCGGCCGCAGCCGGTGCAGCGCGAGCTCGATGACCGCGCGGTGCTGGACGAGTCGCTCGCCGACGCCATCGGCATCGAAACGCTGCTGGAAACCGACGCGTCGCTGTCGTACCGCCGCACCGGCATCAGCGCCGACACGCTGCGCAAGCTGCGGCGCGGCTTCTGGGTGGTTCAAGGCGAGCTCGACCTGCACGGCCACCGCGTCACCGAGGCGCACCATGCGCTCAGCGCCTTCCTGGTTGATGCCCAACATCAAGGGCGCCGCTGCCTGCGCATCGTGCACGGCAAGGGGCTCGGCTCGCGCGGCGGCGTGCCGGTGCTCAAACTCAAGGTGCGCACCTGGCTGGCCCGCCGCAACGACGTGATCGCGTTCTGCCAGGCCCGCCCTGCCGACGGCGGCGCAGGAGCGCTGCTGGTGCTGCTGAAACCGTCGACGGACTAGAGGGCGCCTAAACCGCCGCCTCGTCCGTCTCGCCCGTCCGGATCCGCACCACGTGCTCGACCCCGCGCACGAAGATCTTGCCGTCGCCGATCTTGCCGGTGCGGGCCGCGCGCGTGATGGCGTCGATGGCGCGCTCCACGATGGCATCGGCCACCACGGCCTCGATCTTGATCTTGGGCAGGAAGTCGACCACGTACTCGGCTCCGCGATACAGCTCCGTGTGCCCCTTCTGCCGTCCGAACCCTTTGACGTCGGTGACGGTGAGCCCGGTGACGCCCACATCGGCCAGTGCCTCCCGCACCTCGTCCAGCTTGAACGGCTTGATGATTGCGGTGATCTGTTTCACGATGCCCTCCCGGCCAATGCGGCAATTCTACTGTCCTGCGGTTGAGCTGGTGAAGAATTCATTCCGGGTTCCTGGAACCGGTTCGTGATCGGGTAGCGCCAGTCGCGCCCGAAAGCGCGGTGCGTGATGCGGATGCCCACCGGGGACTGGCGGCGCTTGTACTCGCTGGCGCGGATCATCGCCACCACGCGGCGCACCTCGGCCTCGGGCAGCCCGGCCTGCAGGATCTCCTCGATGCTGGAGCCCTCCTCCATGTAGAGCTCGATGATCGCGTCCAGCGTTTCGTATGGCGGAAGCGAGTCCTGGTCGGTCTGGTCGGCGCGCAGCTCGGCGCTGGGCGCGCGCGTCAGGATGCGCTCGGGGATCACGGGCGAGAGCGTGTTGCGATAGCGCGCGGCCGAGTAAACGAGCGTCTTGAGCAGGTCCTTGATGACGGCAAAACCCCCCGCCATGTCGCCGTACAGCGTGCAGTAGCCCACCGCCATCTCGCTCTTGTTGCCGGTGGTGAGCACGATCGACCCGCTCTTGTTGGACAGGGCCATCAGCAGCATGCCGCGGATGCGCGCCTGGACGTTCTCCTCGGTCGTGTCCCAGGCGAGCCCGCGCAACGGCCGCGCCAGCGCCGTGAGCACCTCCTCGAAGATCGGCTTGATCGGCAGCTCTTCATAGGCCACGCCCAGGTTGCGCGCGAGCTGGCGGGCGTCCTGCAGCGACATCTCGGCCGTGAACTGCGACGGCATCATGACGGCGCGCACCTTTTCGGGGCCGAGCGCATCGCACGCCACGGCCAGCGTCAGCGCCGAGTCCACCCCGCCGCTTAAGCCGATGATGGCGCCCGGAAAGTCGTTCTTGCCCAGGTAGTCGCGCACGCCCATTTTCAGCGCGGAGTAGGCCTGGGCCTCGATCAGCACCTGCGGCGGGCAGGACTGCGGGCGGGGCGTGGCGCCGTCGAAATCGACCAGCAACAGGTGCTCCTGGAACTGCGGGGCGCAGGCCGCCAGGCTCCCCTGCGCGTCCAGCACGAAGGAGGCCCCGTCGAACACCAGTTCGTCCTGGCCGCCCACCAGGTTCGCGTACACCAGCGCCAGCCCGTGGCCGGACACATGGGTGCGCGTCACCTGCAGGCGCGCGTCCTGCTTGCGCAGGTGAAAGGGCGACGCGTTGGGCACCAGCAGCACCTCGGCGCCGGAGGCCCGCGCGCACTCGGGCGCGTAGGAAAACCAGGTGTCCTCGCAGATGTTCACGCCGAAGTGGGTGCCGCGCACCTCGAACACGAACGGCCGGTTGTCCGGCGTGAAGTAGCGCTGCTCGTCGAACACGTCGTAATTGGGCAGGTCGTGCTTGTAGTAGGTGCCCAGCACCATGCCCTGGCGCAGCAGCGAGGCCGCGTTGAAGCGCTGCCCCTCGCGCGCCATTGGATGGCCCACCAGCAGGTGCAGGTCGCGAAAGTGCGCCAGCTCGGCCGCCAGCCGCATCAACGCGCTGTCGCAAGCCTCGTAGAATGAGCGCCGCAGCAGCAGGTCCTCGGGCGGATAGCCCGACAGCGCCAGTTCGGGGGTGACGAGCACGTCTGCGCCAGCGCCGGCCGCGCGGGCGGCGAACTCGACGATCTTGCGGACATTGCCCTGCAGATCGCCCACCGTGCAATTGATCTGAGCGACCGCGACTCGAACGTGCGAAATCATTCGATCGGACCGTTGAAGCGGCATCTTCATTATCGCACGCAGCTCGTCGACGATCCGAGCCGGATCGGCTGCGATGCCTGGAACGCGCTGCACGCCTCGGATGCGGACGCGACGCCGTTCCTGCGCTACGAGTTCCTGCACGCGCTGCACGCGAGCGGCTGCGCCAGCCCGCGCACCGGCTGGACGCCGTCGTTCCTGACGCTGTCGGACGAGCAGGGCCTGGCCGCGGCGGTGCCGCTGTACCGCAAGGACCACTCGTTCGGTGAATACGTGTTCGACTGGGCCTGGGCCGAGGCGCACGAAGAGCGGGGCCTCGCGTACTACCCGAAGTGGCTGGCGGCGGTGCCGTTCACACCCGCCCCCGGCAGCCGGTTGCTCGCACGCGACGCGGCCGCGCGGGCCGAGCTGGTGAACTGCCTGCTCGAGCTGGTGCGCGGCTCGAACCTGAGCTCGCTGCACGTGCTGCTGGCGCCGCCCGCGCAGATCGAGACGCTGGTCGCTGCGGGCCTGCTGGTTCAGCCCGGCGTGCAGTTTCACTGGCGCAACGCCGGCTACCGCGATTTCGAGCAGTTCCTGGCCGCCCTGAGCCAGGACAAGCGCAAGAAGATCCGGGCCGAGCGGCGCAAGGTGCAAGAAGCCGGCGTCGAGCTGGAGCGCCGCATCGGCGCCGCCATCGGCGAGGACGACTGGCGGTTTTTCCACCGCTGCTACCGGCTGACCTACGCCCAGCATCAATCGACCCCGTACCTGAGCCTGGCGTTCTTCCTGGAGCTGGCGCGCACGATGCCGGAGAACCTGATGCTGGTGCTGGCGCACCGTAACGGCACACCCGTGGCCAGCGCATTCGGCGTGTTCGATCCGCGCGCCGGCGCCAGCACGCTGTACGGCCGCTACTGGGGCGCGACCGAGTTCGTCTCCTGCCTGCACTTCGAGTGCTGCTACTACCAGATGATCGAGTTCGCGATTGAACAGGGCCTGCAGGTGTTCGAGGGCGGCGCCCAGGGCGCGCACAAGGTGGCGCGGGGACTCGACCCGGTGCCGACGCTGTCGGCGCACTGGATCGCCAACCCGGCGCTGCGCCGCGCGATTGCCGCCGCGCTGGCGCGCCAGTCACATCACGTAAGCCGAGCGCTGGACGAACTCACCGAGCGCAGCGCGTTCAAGCAAGCGGCCGGTTCGCTCTCCCCTCTAGGTGAGGCCGAGGCAGATCCAGCTTCCCCCCTCCCAAGCGAGTAGAGGGTCGAGGGGAATGGGATCTCCCCTCTC
>Ga0210408_10002394_pt1 | contig 18281 bp, 17 predicted proteins | sample IncBWH4MmetaG_FD_155471 | JGI IMG/M metagenome (GOLD analysis project Ga0210408, IMG submission 155471) | Forest soil microbial communities from Barre Woods Harvard Forest LTER site, Petersham, Massachusetts, United States - Inc-BW-H-4-M | ecosystem: Environmental > Terrestrial > Soil >...
ATGCTGGTAACGGGCGGCTCCGGTCCCCCGAAGAGAATTCCTGGCGAAGCGAATTCCGCCTCAGGATGCACCGCAGCGACGGTTGCTCGCAAGGGCCTGATCTCGACTGGAGCGGCTGGCTTGGCTTCAGCGTAACGTAGATTCTCCACGATCCGGCGGGTTAGGCCTTCCATGATCTGAATATCGCGCTGCCCGAAGGCTGCGAGCTGCGTGGAAAAAATCTCGAAGACACCCAGCAATTCCTGATCATGCAAAACCGGAACCACCAGGATGGAGCGGACATCAAGCTCGCGACAGGCAGCGGCATCCACCCGCGGGTCGTTTTCCGTGTCATCACAGAGCTGTGCTTCTCTGGTCCGAAAGCAGGCACCGGAAAGGCCCGAGCTGGTGTTCAAACGGACACCGAGACCCGGAGCATTGACCCCGGTGGTCGCGCGACAGACCATCTCACGGTCGCGAGCCAGGGCGATGGCGGCCCCGCTGGCATTCGTTGCCAGGCATGCCTGTTCCACGACTTCATTGAGCAGCAGATCCAAAGCAAGATCGGCGGACAAGGCGCCCCCGCCATGAGACGCCAGGGTGGCGGCCAGCTCTGCCAGATAAAGCCCGGATTCGTCATCCAGCCACTCTGGCCCACGATCGGTCGAAGGGACGGGCGGAACGCTGGGCCGGGAAGGTGGGGATGGATTGGGTCGAAATATCGGTTGAGGAGGCACTAGTAACCCTTTGCAATCAGAGGGTTGGTCGCTTACCGTCGCCGGGGCAGTGGGGCCCACGAAAATAAACTCCGGTACTAGTTCTTTTAGTGTAAGTGAGCGGAGTTTCCCCCGAAATGGGCCGCTTGTCAACAGAAATGGAGGGGCCGACGGGATCCGAACTTGCCGTATTCGGATCAATCAAATGCTCTCCAGCATTTGCACAGGCGGTCCAATCATGGTCTTATGGCCGCATTCGAAATGACGATTCCTACCGGCGCGAGTCCCAACGCGGCGCTCTCACGCTCTGACCAGTGGCATGCGGTAACCGCCAGCTTCCTGGGTTGGACCCTCGACGCGTTCGACTTCTTCGTTATCGTGTTCTTGATTGACACGTTGGCGGTCCAGTTTCACGTCCCCAAAAGTGCAATCGTTGCGACTATTGGTTACACCCTGGCCATGCGGCCTGTAGGTGCCGTGGTTTTTGGTTTGCTCGCCGATCGCTACGGGCGCCGTAAGCTGCTCATGGCGAATGTGGTTTTCTTCTCCATAGTCGAATTGTTGTGCGGGTTCGCGCCGAATTACACCGTATTTCTGCTCTTGCGCACGATCTACGGAATCGGCATGGGTGGCGAATGGGGCGTTGGCGCCTCGTTGGCCATGGAGAGCGCGCCCACTAAATGGCGAGGCATTTTGTCCGGGGTCGTTCAGAGTGGATATTCGATCGGGTACCTGCTCGCGGCCGTGGCCGCGCGCTTTGTGCAGCCAGCGTGGGGATGGCGGGCCATGTTCTGGGTGGGCGGCGCACCTGCACTCCTGGCCTTTTACATTCGATCCAGAGTCCGCGAATCGGAAGCCTGGCAGCAACATCGCGCCCCGACCGTCGGAGCCATCTTGCGTACAGCCAGCGGGCACTGGAAGGTATTTTCCTATCTCGTTCTGCTGATGACGCTGATGATGTTCCTTTCGCACGGCACACAGGATCTGTACCCCGACTTTCTGAAATCAGCACGAGGATTCACGCCGGCGGTTGTCTCCTACATTGCAATTCTGTTCAATATTGGCGCTGTGCTGGGCGCCATTACGTTCGGATATGTTTCGGAGAGATTGGGGCGGCGTCGCAGCATGATTGCCGCACTGGCGGTTTCTCTAGCTGTAATTCCCGCCTGGGCGTTCGGCGGATCGCTGGCCGTGTTGGCGATAGGCGCGTTCGTGATGCAGGTGGGCGTGCAAGGCGCCTGGGGAATTATTCCCGCGCATCTCAACGAACTTTCTCCCGATGCGGCGCGGGGGCTGATGCCCGGCTTGGCCTATCAACTCGGCATCCTGTTTGCTGCGGGAACGAATACCATTGAGTACGCGCTGCGCGACCGGCTCGGCTACGCCTGGGCTCTAGCCGCATTCGAAATCACGAACATCGCATTGCTGATGACCGTGGTGGCGCTAGGTTCGGAACGCAAGGGAAAGAGTTTCTTGCGGACGGAGGAGGTTCAGAGTTCCACCACCTAGTCTATGGTTCTCGGCTTTCATTTTCGATTCCCATTTTGCAATTTCACACTTCGTTGCGCTTGGCGCTCCGCTCCGGGGCGCGGAAAAGCTGGTAAAGTATGGGTCGGAGCACTGCCATGCGCATTGCAGTAATTGGATCAGGATACGTGGGTCTGGTGGCGGGGGCGTGCCTCGCCGATCTGGGCCACGACGTTATCCTGGTGGACAACGATCGCGAAAAATTCGCGGCCTTGCAGGCTGGGCAAGTTCCCATTCACGAGAAGTTTCTGCCTGAGTTGGTACAACGCCATCGGGGAGGCAAGTTGCAGTTCTCCGATGACATAGGGGAGGCCGTTGGGGCCTGCGAGGTAATCTTCATTGCCGTGGGCACGCCTCCAACGGAACAAGGAGAAGCGGATCTTTCCTATGTGGAATCGGTGGCGCGAAGTATTTCTGGAGCTATCAACCGTTACAAGGTGGTGGTGGAGAAGAGCACCGTCCCGGTCTATACCAGCGATTGGATTCGCAAGATTATCCTGCGCAACGCGGTGGCTCCAGATTCGTTTGATGTGGCTTCCAATCCGGAGTTTCTACGCGAAGGGACGGCAGTTACCGACTTCCTATATCCCGATCGGATTGTGCTAGGGGCCGACAGCGAGCGGTGCGCTGCGGTTCTGCGTATGGTCTATGCGCCGCTCACAGACGGCAGCTATTATCGGCAGTCGGATGCGATTCCCCAGCCGGATCGGACCAGCATTCCTCCTCCTCTACTCATTACCAGCGCCAAGAGCGCGGAGTTGATCAAACATGCTTCCAACGCATTTCTGGCGATGAAGATTTCATTCATTAACGCCGTGGCATCGATCTGCGAGGCGGTGGGAGGGAACGTGCAGCAGGTTTGTCAGGGCATTGGTACCGACAGCCGCATCGGGCCGCGTTTCCTGAATCCTGGCATTGGATACGGCGGTTCCTGCTTCCCTAAGGACCTGATGGCCTTTCGCTCAGTGGCGCGAGAGTGTGGATACGAGTTCCGCCTGCTTGATGAAGTCATGCGCATCAATGAAGATCAGCGGCAACGTTTCTTGCGCAAGGTGAGGAGCGCGCTTTGGACCCTGCGTGGGAAGCGGCTGGGAGTACTAGGTCTGGCTTTCAAAGGCGGAACGGACGATATCCGCGAGTCCCCGGCGATTCTGCTGGTGCAAGCTTTGTTACAGGAAGGTTGCCAGGTGGTCGCCTATGATCCGGCCGCAGCCGGACGAGCGCGTGAGGTACTGCAATCGAAGGTGGAGTTCGTGGGTAGTGCGTACGAAGCGGCTCGTGACGCGGACGCTCTCCTGATCCTGACCGAGTGGGAAGAATTTTCCGCTCTGGATCTCGATCGCCTGCATAGGCAGTTGAAGTATCCCATTGTCATCGACGGCCGTAATCTCTACGATCCTGAGACGATGGCGAGGCACGGATTTACCTACTATAGTGTGGGCCGGCCAGCCACGGCATCGGAACCGCAGCCGCGCGCAGCCGCCGCGCGCTCGGGGAAACTCAAAAAATGACCGATCCGCGACGTGCCCTGGTGACCGGAGGAGCCGGATTCCTCGGTTCGCACTTGTGCGATGCCTTGTTGGCCGAAGGCCACAACGTCATCGCGATCGATAATTTGCTCACTGGAAAAGCTTCCAACCTTGACCACTTGCGCAACGATGCTCGCTTCGAATTTCGGCGGCTTGATATCAACCAACCTTTTGACTGTGGCGAGGTGCATTATGTGTTTCACTTCGCCTGTCCTGCCAGCCCCGTGGATTATATGGCTCACGGAATTGCGACCCTGAAAGTTGGTTCGCTGGGCACTTTTCATGCGCTCGACGTGGCGCGGAAATACAACGCAAAATATCTCGTCTCCTCTACCTCGGAGTGCTACGGCGACCCTCTGGAGCATCCGCAAAAAGAAACTTATTGGGGCCACGTGAATCCGATTGGACCGCGTTCGGTTTACGACGAGGCCAAGCGCTTTACCGAGGCCACAACCATGGCTTATTACCGTACTCATAAAGTGGACACGCGCATCGCGCGTATCTTTAACACTTACGGGCCGCGCATGCAGCTTAATGATGGTCGCGTCATCCCCAATTTTATGAAGCAAGCGCTCCGCGGTGAGGACCTGACTGTCTATGGCGATGGCAGTCAGACTCGTAGTTTTTGCTACGTGAGCGATGAAATCGAAGGCTTGCTACGCTTGGCGAAATCCTCGGAGCATCTGCCGGTTAACATTGGGAATCCGACGGAGTTCACTATTCTGGAATGCGCGAAGCGTGTGCTGGCAGTGACCGAATCGAAGAGTAAAATACGATATGAGCCGCTGCCGCAAGATGATCCTAAGCAGCGGCGGCCTGACATTACCAAGGCCAGAACCCTGCTGGGATGGGAACCAAAGATTGATCTCGAGACCGGGCTGCGGCTGTCGCTCGATTATTTCCAGAAAGCTGCAGGAGAGAAGACAATATCCGCGCAGCGCTAACGCCGATGGTTTACACCTCTACCTGGCAAGCAATCAGTTGTTGAACCTGCTCGCGCTCATACGGGCTTTTCAAACTGAACTCCACTCCCATGCCAAAGCCTGGATGCGTCGCTAGCACTGCGCCTAACACTTGCACTTTCATCTCGAGCGTGCGCACTACAATTTGGACGATGGTGCCGGCCGGAAACGGCGCTGGTGACTCCACATAGCAGCCGCCGGTACTGATGTCGCTTAGCGTACAACGGTGAGGAACTTTCTCTCCTGCGCGGTAAATGTCGGCGCCCAGGCGGCAGGCATAACGAGATTTCTCTCTGCGGTTGGAGGAGGACGCGGACAACAAACCAAATCCGGCATTGGCCCGTGTCGCCGGCTGCTGTGAAACGGGAGGCAGGCTTGGCTCAACTTTCACCTGTAGGGACAAGTTGGTTTTGATCCACTGGCTCAGTATCCGGCGTGAAGCCTGTGGCACATCGGCAAAACGGATGCCGACGCGCCCGGTAGCATCCTGCCAGACTACCTCGCCAGAGAGGCGAACCGCGGGCGCTTTTCCCGGCAACGCGAACTGAAAATACACCTTGCAACGAGGCGGCAGCTTGCGCTCTGACTGTAACGCCAGGCCGTCTTCACTCAAGTCCAGCAAGATAGCAGCAACATCTTCACTGTTAGCGTAGGCAATGGAAGCCTGCGCGTGCACAGAAACCCGCTCCTTACCGCGCTTTTCCCGCCGCATCAGGCTCCGGGCGGCTCGCAGACTACTGCCCGCACGCTCCGCCGTGACCGGTTTATATAAAACGAAGTTGGCGCCTTTGGCAAAGACATCACGCACTTGATCTCGTGTGTCGACGATAGCGATGATGAGAGAGCTCCGGTTAATGGGAGTGGAGCGCGCCGCAGAGATTAATTCGAGTGCTGCCTGCTGGTCCTGGCAGTCGACCACAAGCGCGTCAAAACGCTGCGTGAGCACGCGGGACGCAGCCAGCTGCGCCTCGCCACAGTGCTCGGCCCCGATGCTCAACTCGGAAAGAAGCTGACCAAGTACCTGAACTGCTTTTGCGTCCGCACACACCACAAGCGATCTAAGCGCCATACTCGCAGCATGTTAGGTCTCCGATTAAGTCGCGACAAGTTACCACGGTCATCGCTGGGGAAATCGCATGTGAGATGTCAGAGTGACTTTCGTCATCTGGAGATCAACCTGACAACGGGATATGGTTGGGTTTGGCGGTTACGAGTGGGTTCCTGGTAACAAAATCTTGGCCGTTGCCGTAAGGAATTAAGCATGACGTCACGGGCTGGCAACTGGATCATCGCGGCGGGGGCGTTGGCGGTGCTTTGCGGAATTTGTGTCCTCCCCGCTGCCCTAGGCGAGCATCACGATGCCTCTCTATTGGGTTTAGGCGCATGCCTGTTGTCGATCGGCGCGTTTTTGGCTGCTGTGGGAATCTATTCGAAGGCACGAGCGTTGCAATCCACAGAGGCAGGGGAAACCTCGGGGAGCGAAAGCAAATCCTCGAATCGGCGGGCTCGTGGTGGTTGTGAGCTGTGTGCCAGCGAAACCCCTGTGATTCAGTGCCGCGTGCACCAACTTCAGTTGTGCCCCGCATGCTTGGCGGCGCACTATGACTCGCGCTCGTGCGCCTATGTGCCACCACCGCGCAAGCCGGCCAAGAAGTCGGGCAAAAGTATGGCGGCGAAACGTGGCGCCTGAAATTCGCCGGAAGAACCGCCCCTGCTGCTTCCCGTCGCCGAAGTGCCAAAGTGACCAGAGTTATTTCCCTCGATTACGTTACGTAGGTCCATCGTTGCAATCTCATACTTTGGTGCTTTGACGCCCCCCCACCCGCTCCATACGATGAGCCTTGATGCGGGCAGACCGCAGGCCCGCCGATTGACGTAGAACCTCCCTCTGATCTGCGGTTAGGAAGCCTAGCTCACCCCTGGGGCGATGGCAGTGTGGAGTTCTTCATGACCTCTTTTCATCAACTCGATGGCGGCAGAAGTCATCCCCAGAAAGGGCACATGCTATCCAGCAAGAGCCGCGGTTTCACTCTGATTGAGCTGCTTATCGTTTTGAGCATTTCGTTTGTCATTAGCGCCTTCGCGGTCATGAGCGTCCTGGGGGCCCTGAGAGACGGCCGCGTGACGACGGCCTACAACCTGACCTTGGAGACAATGCGAAATACGAGACAGTTAGCCGTCGACAACCGTAAGACGTACTTCGTGACCTTTGCCCTGCCGCAAACTGTTCAGGTATGGCGCCAGGATCAGGGCTCGCCGGCACTGCCACCTCCAGTGTTGCTCAATACGTTCCAACTCCCGTTCGACGTCAATTTCGACACCGAGCCAGGGATTCCAACCACGGCAACGACTACTCCGGACGGTTTCGGAACCGCGGTCTCACCGCTTGACTTCGATCAGGGTAGCGGCGGTGGTGGCACAACGGTCTACTTCAAGCCAGACGGCGGCGCCTACGATCTGGCGGGCAATGTCAACGACGGCGTCATCTACCTCGCGCATCCGGGTAGCCTTTACAGTTCGCGCGCAATCACCCTGTATGGACTAACTGGCCGTATGCGCGGCTGGCGTCTTTACAAAAACAATGCCTCCGGGACATCACAATGGCAGCCCAATTGATCATGAAAAATACATTTCGACATAATTCGACCTATGGCAGAGCGCAGCACGGCTTCACCTTAATCGAGGTCATGATCTCGGTGGTGGTTCTGACCGTCGGCCTGGTGTCCATGCTGGCCGTGTTCGGCCTGTCGTTGGCTGCAACGCAGACCGCCCAGGACGACATGATTGCCAAACAATTGGCAACGCAAACCCTGGAGAGCATCTTCACGGCGCGTGACACTTCGCAGATTAGCTGGAGCCAAATTCAGAACGTCGCAAACGGCGGCATCTTCCTCGATGGCTTCAACCAGATTCTTGATCCGGGACCAGATGGCTTGGAAGGTACCGCGGATGACGTGCTCAAGGCACCTTGCCCGGGGCCCAGCAAGTGCCTGATAAGTCCTGGCCCGGATGGCATTCTTGGAACCGCGGATGACGTGTTCTGGCCGCTGAATAACTACTCCCGGCAAATCGTGATCGGGCCCTTGAATGACGCGAGCGGAAACCAGTATTCGTCTCTGCGATCGGTCACGATCACCATCCGGTACACAGCCAATACGGGGACCAGAACGCCCAAAACATACGTGATGAGCGCTTACATTTCGCAATACCGTTAGAAACAAGGGTGAATATGCGACGCACACGAACAATTCGGACTCGTGGTTTTACGTTGGTGGAAATGATGATCGCCATGGCGACAGGGCTGATTCTGATTGCCGCCGCCACGCAACTGTTCACTCAGGCCTTGAATGCGACGTTCATAGTCAGCCAGCGGGCGGAGATGCAGCAGAACGGCCGGGCCGCGGTCGGACTCTTGTCCCAGGACATCAGCTTGGCTGGCGCCGGGCTCCCTACCGGCGGCGTGCAATTACCCAAGGGCACAGGAAATAACCCCATCTACGGCTGCGATCAAACGAAATGCTATGTGGCCGGCGCCGCCCCCGCAGGTATGGCGTATCCCAGCCAACACCTTGACGGAATTATCCCTGGTCCCCTCGGAGGCATACCGCTGAGCGCTGGAGGTAACAACACGGACGTGGTCACCATTGCTTACGCGGACACCACATCGTCGATTAATCAATACAAGGTTACGGCTTTCGGACCCAGCGGCACCAGCATCACAATGGCCCAGATCAATCCCGCTCCGACGGTTCCGGCCCTCAACGATCCGGCCATTGGTATCAAGGTCGGTGATTTGATCATGGTGACCAATGGCGGCTCGGCCGTCGCGGAGGTAACCGGAGTTACGGCCACGACTCTTAGTTTTGCGGATCTAGACGCTCTGCATATCAACCAGAGTACTGCGCCCAGTGGCAACATGAACGCAATCAGCACTCCACCCCCGCCCGGGCCACCGAGTACGATCGTTGTTCCCGCTGTCCGGATTCTGGTGATCACCTACTACATGGATCTTAACCCCGGGCCGGACGGAATTCGCTACACCGCGGACGACCTGCCCCCTCGCCTCATGCGCCAGGTGAATGGCCAGACTCCCACGCCTGTCGCAGAGAACATCGCTGACCTGCAGTTCACATATGACGTGAGTAACAGTGCGACCATCGACGCCTCCAACATAAAAGACATCATTGCCCAAGGGTACGCCCCCAGTGACATTCGCAAAGTCAACATTGCCAGCATGTCGGCACGCGGCCAGATGCACGGCAAACCGGGGTTCCAGGGCATGGACCTGTCGACTTCGGTTAGCGTGCGCGACATGAGCTTCCGCGACCGTTATCAGTGAGGATGGAACAGATTGAGGAGAACAGTAACTATGGATGCCAAACAACACCGTTCGAAAGGATTCACCCTGATTGCAACCCTGCTATTGCTGCTCTTGCTGTCCGGGGTCGCACTGGGCTTGATGTACATGGTAAATACCGAGACGCGGGTGGGCGGCAACGACCTGGAAAATGGTCTCGCCTACCACGCGGCTGAAGGTGGCATGGAAAAGATGACCGCTGACCTGGCCAACTTGTTCTCCTCCAGCCAGGCGCCCAACGCGGGCAACATCGCGGCATTGCAGGCTTTTCCTCCGACCATTCCCGGCGTCACCTATCCGGAATACACCATCACCCCCACGAACGGCACGAATCCGGACGGCAGCTTCGTGAGCACCACCAACACGATCTCCTCCGGCAACAACAAAGGTCTGTATGCTCAGATCATCCCTATAACGCTTTCTGTGACCGCGCAGCGGCCCCTGGGCGACGAAGTGCGCATGATCCGCGGCGTCGAAGTCGCTCTGATTCCGGTATTCCAGTTCGGTGTGTTCTGTGACGGCGATTGCAGCTACTTCGCCGGGCCCGCCTTTGATTTCGCGGGCAGAGTCCACGCCAACGGCAACCTTTTCCTCGCGGGCGGAGCCACCCTCACCATGGAGGACCAAGTTGCCGCCGCGGGTGAAGTGATTCGCGAGCAGCTAGCAAATGGCTACCCCACGTCCGTCAACTACACCGGCTCGGTTTTGATTCCGAACGCCCCAAGTGGTTGTACCCCCCCAGGACCCAGTTGCCTCAACCTGGGATTGAGTCAAGGCAGTAAGGTGGCGGGTCCTACCAGTGCGACCAACACTGCGTCTCCTGCTCCCAATGGCTGGCAAACAACTGTGGGCAACTACAACGGCTACCTCCTCAATGGCAGCGCAGGAGCTAAACCTTTGACCCTGCCTTTTGTGGGCGCTGGCGTCGGCCCAGTTCAAATCATACGCCGCCCTGCGCCGGGCGAGGTTTTGGGCTCGACCTTATCTGCATCGAGACTGTTCAATCAGGCCCAGATACGGATCCAGATCAGCGACGATCCCGCCGAGAACCACAACGGCGATGCCTCTAAAATCGACGCTCAGGATATCCAACTGGCTAGCATTGAGGATGCCCATTTGCTTCCCCTCCGTCCCGCGGACATCGGAAGCGCTGGCACGGCGCAAGCCGGTATCGCCGTAACGGGAGTGGGCACCAGCTACTTCGGCGAGGCCAAAACAGCGACGGACCCCAACTTTGTTGCCCCGCTTCACATTTATGGGAACAATTTATATTCTGGCACTGGGGCCACCGAGTGGCCGTTGGTCGACGGCTGGCTGAGAGTGGAGATCCAGAAGGCAGACGGAACTTGGCTACCAGTGACGGCAGAGTGGCTGTCCCTTGGATTCGGCCGCGGCACTAGCATCCCGAACACAGCTATTGGCGCGGGCAACACCGCACACCCCAAAGCAATCCTCATCTTCCAGCAATTAGCAGTTCGCCTCAACGGCAACGGTTCAAGCGTGCTTTCCGCCTGGGGTGCCAACTCGCAATACAACTGGTACCCGATCAATTTCTACGATCCGCGTGAAGGCGAAGTCCGCGACACCAGCCAAGCCGGCTGTACCCCCAACGGCGTGATGAACGCCGTCGAGCTAGACGTGTGGAACCTGAGACAGTGGTTGAATGGCACGTTCGGCGGAAACGGCGCCTTGACGGATAACGCCAAAGAAAACGGGTACGTGCTCTATTTCTCGGACCGTCGGGGTATGCTCCCTGACGCCAACGTCGTGCCGCCCACCAAGACAGGAGAATCCGGGTTGGAGGATGTAATCAATTCCGCCGACCCCACCGGCACTCCTAACGGATTGCTGGAGACCGCCGAGGACGTAGATGGCAATGGAAAGATCGACAACTGGGGAGGAGCCAATATTGGCGATGGTTTTGGGGTCAACACCAACGTTGTCCCCGCCAGGCCCAATCCTTTCCTGCCGCGTCTGGCTTGCTCAACCTTCGCCCGAGCCAACCGGGTGTCGGGTGCCCGCCACGTGCTTCGATTGATAAATGGCACACGGGGTAACCTGCCCACCAGGTCTGGCTACACCGGCGGCTTCACCGTAACGTCGGAGAACCCCGTGTATATTTTGGGCGACTACAACGCTTCCCTGGCCGATCACGGTTGGAACGACACCAGCCACGCCGCCGCTGCCGTAATTGCGGATGCAGTCACTGTGCTTTCAAATAGTTGGAGCGACGTAAACGGCTTTGCTAATCCCACCAGCCCCGGTAGTCGCCCCGGAACCGAGACTTACTATCGCCTCGCTGTCGCCGCCGGTAAGAACATCGACTTCGCGCAGCCTACTACGTGGGGGGCGGCGAACGACTATGGAACCGATGGTGGAGTGCACAACTTCCTGCGCTACATCGAGGCTTGGGGATCTCCGCTGCACTATCGGGGTTCGCTGGTCAGCTTGTATTACGCGCAGTACGGCACGGGGATCTTCAAGTGCTGTACAACGGTTTACTCGCCGCCCCCGCGTGACTATTCTTTTGACAAGCTGTTCCTGATCCCGTCGAACCTGCCGCCAGGAACGCCCATGTTCAGGGACGTAGACAACACGAGTTTCCGTCAGGACTTCCGTCCTTACTAAGTACTCGAGAAAGCGCCCCGATCCTGCATAGCAGGGTCGGGGCTTTTTTCTTTGTCTGATATAAATCAATTATTGCGATTCGATCCAGTGTTCTATATTTTTGCTGTCTGCTGGAATAGTGTCAGGACACGAGTAGCGGAGCAGAGAATCTAGGATGGAACTCGTTGACAGCAGCGCCGTGCAGGCGAAGAGTCGAAGCATGATTCCCAGCCTAGGATTTGCGCTGCTCGTTGCCGCCAGCTCCAGCCTTTTTCTCATTCCGGCTTTCATCATCCGCCCGTTCCGGTTTCAATCTCCACGTGCCCTTATTTTGGCGATGGCCTTGCGTCAACACGCCCCGCTCTGGACAGCCGTGTTCACTGCAGGGGCGATCGTGTTCGCTATCGTCTTGTGGCCGCGCATCTCGGTCTGGAAACGAGTTCCGCTGGTGCTGGGCCTATGCCTGGCTTGCGGTGCCGCTGTGATGTCGCGCATCGATTATTTCGAGTGGATGTTCCATCCGGTGCCGGTCCTCGGATTCGAATCCGCCGATCACACAAAGTTGGATTCTTCCGAGATGGTTATTGCCCTTCGTTTCGGCACTGACACTCGTGCCTACCCGATTCGCGAAATGGCATATCACCACGTGGTGAACGACGTCGTGGACGGCGTGCCCATCGCCGTCACTTATTGAACGCTCTGTCACACCGGTCTGGTGTGGAAACGAACACTGAACGGAAGGGCACTGCATTTCCGCCTGGCGGGGATCAACAATCAAAATTTCCTGATGCGCGACGACGAGACCGGAAGCTGGTGGCAACAGATCACCGGAAAGGCCATCTTTGGCCCTCTCAAGGGCCAGCAACTTGGTTCTGTCCTGAGCGACGAACTGACATTCGGTCTGTGGAAGCGGGAGTCGCCCGCGGGACAGGTGCTTGCTCCGGTGGCCAAATACCAGAATGAATACGAAAGCGACTGGGAACCAAAGGTGGCCAAGTTGCCAGTCGTCATCAACTTCCCCGGAACTCCGCTACAGTCGCGGGATGTCTTGATCGGGATGGAAATCAGCGGAGCCAGCCGGGCGTATCCCATGTCCGCAGTGCTGGCACAATCGCCGATTCAGGACCAGTTCGGCGGAACTCCCATCCTGCTGGTGGTTGGGCCTGACGGCAAATCGGTGCGCGCTTTTGTGAGCCGTCTTGACGGACAAGACATTGAATTGTTCCGCGAGAGTGGAAGTACTTGGGCCTTGGTGGATTCTACTTTCGGTAGCGAATGGAATTTTCAAGGCTGTGCGACTGCCGGCTCAGCCCAAGGAAAATGCTTGGAGCCCCTGCCTGCGTTAAAGGACTACTGGTTTGATTGGCGGAATTACCATCCCGACACCAGCGTATACCGTCACTGACCGCAGCCCCGGACCCTGTGGTCCTTGGCATTCTGACCTTGCCCTCCCGACGGAGCAATACATCTGGCCGTGATTACCACGCCGTTGCAGATGAACTTGCCATCCGCCTGTTGCATGCATGGCTGGGTAAAGCTATGAACGCTGATGCCAATGCAACCGGTGGGTATGACCAGCCTCGTTCGTCGAACAGGGGCGCATCCAACCGAGGAAAGCAGAACGACCAGGAGCACGGTCTTCCTCATTGCGACAACGCTCCCACGTTCTTTTTCGCCGTCACAATTATCTATCCACTGCAAGAATTCATCGGCAGCGTTTCCCCATCCTTGAGTCCACACCGTTTCGCTGTGCGGCGGGCCGGCGAACCAACTTCTCCCGAGGCGGAGCTGTGCAGCCAGCCCGTGTATCATCAACTACTTCGGTAAAAGTGAGTGGGGGAGGATCCTGTTGCCTCATATCAGCGCAATTTTTTGGGATGTGGGCGGCGTGCTTCTGAACAATGCCTGGGACCGTGAAGAGCGAGAACGAGCTTTTCGTCAGTTCAACCTGGACGAGAAAGAGTTCGCCGACCGTCACGAAATGGTGGTCTCCTCATTCGAGCGAGGCAAGATTAGTCTCGACGAGTATCTTGACCGGACGATTTTCTATCGTCCCAGACCGTTTGCACGGGAGGCTTTCAAAGAGTACATATTCTCGCTGTCGCAGCCTTACCCCGATACGCTGGCCCTGGCGCGAGAGTTGGCGAAGTCGGGCAAGTATCTGATGGCAACGATCAACAACGAATCGAAGGAGCTGAATCAGTATCGGATTCAGACTTTCGGCTTGCGGGAGGTCTTCACTCTTTTCGTGAGCTCATGTTTCGTGGGGTTGCGGAAACCGGAACAGGAAATCTACATTCTCGCGCTCGAAGTGACCCAGAAGCCGCCGAAAGAGTGCTGCTTCATTGATGATCGTGCTCTGAATCTTGAATGCGCCCGCAAACTGGGAATGCACACAATTGAGGCGAAGAACGCGAAGCAACTGCGAGAAGATCTGAGCAAGCTGGGAGTGGGCGCATGACTTGGCTAGATCACGCTGCCCGCCATCACGGCTTACGTGGCGGCCGGGGCAATGCGCTGCCCGGATTCGGCACACTGGGCTTAGCCGTGGGCTCACTTGCGATCCCCAAACTCAGGTCGCTCGACCAGCAGTCTGCGACGATCTTCCATTCGCCACCGGCCTGGCGGTTGAGGATAACCAGGTACTTCCCACGCTCTTCGCGCCGCTTTCCCATTGCAACTGGGACTAGCATCTGGCAGCGGCCGGCTTCATAAGCAAGATCGCCAAAAAGTTCGACCCGCAATGGCTCCAGTTCCACCTCGCCCAATCCAGCATCGAGCACGCCAAAGAAAAATTCACGAATGGCTGCCGTCCCGCGCACGGTCGGGACATTGGAGCGCAACACCAGCGCGTCGGCAATGTAGAGTTCCACCAGATCATCCAGTTGTTTAGTGTTGCAGGCCTGGACCCAATCCTGGCTCAATTTGCGAACGGCAGCTTCAGCCCGGCTCAAGCCGACTGCGCCCGCAGGAGCGCGCCCTCGGGCTGGCTCGCGCCCAACGGCATCAGCGACTACGCGCGGCTCAGCACTCGCAGGCCGCGAAGAGCCGTCCGGCGCGGGGAAATAATGGTGATGATAATGATGGTGGTAGTGATGCTGGCCTGGGGCCGGCGCCACGTTCGCCTTGAACTGTGCTGGCGCGGATGCCGGTTCTTCCCCTGCTTCCACCAGCGGGACGCCGCAGGTGGCACAGAACTTGTGCTCCGCGCGGTTCGCGCTTCCACAGGCAATACAGGTGCGCGCCGCTGCTTGGAAGTCGGAGTGTTCTACGGATTCTTCGCTCTCAGCCTCGAGCGCCATCCGTTGAACGACCTGGAGGGCGGCAGCAATCGACTCCGTCCCCGGCCGGGGATGACGCATATCTTGTTTCAGTCGTGTCAAAAACTCATCGACCGCCGGGTCAGGAATAAGTTCTCCCTTCGGACCAATTGGTGAACTCTTGGGCGGTCCGGGTTTTTCTTTGTGATCCACGAAGGTATGTGCTCATTTTAGTCGAAAAATTTCTTAGCGGCTGGAAAACTCGACCTTCGCCTCAGCGTCGGTAGGAACTCCGTTGCAGGTTGCGGGGCGATACCGCCAGCTACGCACCGCGTCCAGTATGGTTCGGTCTTCCGGAGAACCAGTGCTCGCTAGAACCAGCGGACTGTGGACCCGACCGTCGATGCCCACAATGAAACTGACTGTGACTTTGGCATTCGGCTCCGGTTCGTCTACCAGCGGATCGGGCGTGGCCAGTGCTTGCGGCGGCTGCGTGGCTTCACAACCTGGACGTGCGGTGTGGTGCTCGACGCCGGCGAATTCGGAGTCATGCACCGCTGAAGTCCAGACTTGACGCTCGTGACCGGAAATCGATGGTCGAGCTAATCCCTGGAACGACGGTCTCTCCACCGAAGCCAGACCTACGACGGGGGCTGCGACCATAAGCAGAAAGCAGCAACTCCGAAGCGCCACGTTCCGTTGTTGAGAGCCCCCGTGAAGACCGAAAGAAAGCACGCCTAACATGCATGGTTAGAGAGGCAATCAGCATACCAGCCACGCGGGCTGTACCTGATTCATAGCATGGCATTTATGGAGGCGGATCTAATAGGTGTCGCAAGGCGAAGTGAAAAACATTGCAGTTAAGAGCCGCGGGAGGGCAGCCGCAGTTTTCCTGCTTTGAGGAAGGACATCGACAGCACCCGGATCTGGTGGAACACGAATATTGAAACAACACCCTCTAACTTCGAGTTTCCAACACCCTAACGGCAAGCTGGCGTATGATTTCTGCCTGCTGCCGATAGTGATCCTCTTTTGAGGATCAAGAGGTACGAATGCGGCGCTTTCTACCCTCACCTGCCGTAATGATCGTAACCTTGACCTTGTTCGCGCAAACCTCGGCCCCTTCATCTGACAACACGGAGCATCCTGCGGCTTTGTGCGTTGTGGCCGGTCGCGTGGTGACATCCGCCGAGGGTAATCCATTGAAATCAGCGCGGGTGGTACTCGTTCCGGAGCAGTCGGGTTCTCGTAGACAGCCATACGCGATAGCTTCCGACAGCGACGGCCGTTTCATTCTCAAGGACGTTGTGCCGGGCCGCTATCAGTTCTTTGCCACCCGCCCCGGTTTTCTGGAGCAGAAATACCAAGCCAAGGGGATCGAGGGTGGGGCGGTTTTGTCCCTCAAGCCCGGAGAGAAGCTCAGTGATGTCCTGTTCCGCATGACCCTAGCTGCTGTCGTCACCGGACGAGTGACTAACGAAGAAGGCGAAGCCATGCCTCGCGTGAACGTTCTAGCCTTGCGCGCTCCGAGCGAAGAGGAGATTGAAGACGAAGGCCGGTTCGCTCATCGGAAGCCAGAGCTGTGGCCGGTCGCTGCGGCCCAAACCGACGATCGCGGCCAATACCGCATTTTCGGACTCAAACCCGGTGAATACTACGTGAGAGTGACGGAGTCTTTTGAACCTAACCGGAATGTAATGGTGGATCAGATCTGGATTCGAGAGTTACTCGGCAGCGAATACGCCGCCGTGTACTATCCCGGCGTAGCACAAGTTAGTCAGGCGCAAATGGTTTCTGTGAGAGCGGGCGATGAGGTGCAGGCTGACGTCTCTATGCAACGCGTCAAGACCGTGCAGGTTGCTGGGCACGTCATCGGCCCGAACGGCCCCGCCAAGAATGCATCGGTGTCCCTTGAACAGCCAGGAGTGGTGGACGTCGACCACCAGGATACAACCGACGAGAAGGGCAACTTTAGGCTGCGGGGCGTGCCGCCGGGCAGCTACGTTTTTGTCGTTTACCAAAGAGGCGATGGCGATACTTACGGGCCAAGTGCATGGCAGAAAGTCGAGATTGGTGACGAGAATATTGACTCACTGACCGTCTTCCTTGGTGGTGGCACCAACTTTCAGGGCCGGGTTTCGGTGGCTGGCCTGGGCTCAGTGACACTGGATCGAATGAGGGTGATCCTTTTGTCAATCGACCAGGACACGCAATTTTGGCATGGTCGTGTCAAAAAAGATGGCACTTTCGAAATCATGTCGGTCAGGGATGGCGATTACGCTATCTCTATCAATGGACTTGAGGATGGCTGGTACATTAAGTCGGTGCGACTTGGTTCGGATGACATATTTGAAAAAGGACTGCAACTCGAAAAAGGCGGCTCAAGTGGAAGACTTGAGGTAACGGTCAGCTCAGGCTGCGCACAACTGGAGGGCTCTGTCAGCGACCACGATGGCGCAGTGATTGGGGCTCGCGTACGCGTCGTGCCTGATCCTGAAACGCCTTACAATCGATCTCGTTCGCAAAGCACCACGACTGACCAAGCCGGTCACTTTTCGTTCAATAGACTCCCGCCGGGCAGTTATCGTGTGCTCGCGAAGTCCCCAGTGTCGTCCGACGGTACTTCCCACAAGTCAGAGCCGCAAGACGTCACCCTTTCCGAACATGACCACAAGACGGTACAACTAACGATGGTGAGCGCCGGGTCTCTGCCTGCGCAGTAAAAAAGGTGTAAGATCGGCGGCGGAATTCCATGCCACCGATGTCTCAAACATCGTCCGAAACCTCGGCCCGCTCCCGGCGCACAGCAGCGCTGGCCGGGCGCAAGTTCTTTCCTACTCTTTCTACTGTTGCTGGGATCTCTGGTCCTCTATCCCGACGCCGAAAACAGCACCTTCGGTTACTACGCCTTGCGCGTGTTGGCGACCACCGCCATCGTGCTCGGCGTCTACGTGGTCAGTTTCCAGCGCAGCCTTATCGTCATCTGCCATCCTCGGTGTGCTGTACCTGGCAGTTCTGATTTCAAGACTGGCCGGCGCCTACCGGCCCAGGGGCTTAGCATCAATCGCCAATCGTCGGGCTTTGGAAGTAGAATCAGGCGCGTACCGGAACTCGCTTGCGCCGCTCTTTCACGCTCACGGGATTGAGGAAAGTCATCATAGCGCGCAAGCGCCCACCCACTTCCTCGATCTGGTGTTCCTGCTCGCGCTCGCGCGTCGCTTCAAACCACTCGCGGCCCGAGTTGTTTTCAGCAATCCATTTGCGAGCGTAGGTTCCATCCTGGATTTCTTTCAGCATCTGCCTCATGGTTCGGCGCGTCTCGTCGGTGATGATGCGCGGGCCGC
>Ga0210408_10002397_pt1 | contig 18271 bp, 17 predicted proteins | sample IncBWH4MmetaG_FD_155471 | JGI IMG/M metagenome (GOLD analysis project Ga0210408, IMG submission 155471) | Forest soil microbial communities from Barre Woods Harvard Forest LTER site, Petersham, Massachusetts, United States - Inc-BW-H-4-M | ecosystem: Environmental > Terrestrial > Soil >...
CGCCGCGCTGTGATTGATCAGGATCACGTTGATCTCGCCGCGATAATCCGCATCGATCGTGCCCGGTGAATTGAGAACAGTGACGCCATGTTTGGCCGCGAGGCCCGAGCGTGGCCGCACCTGGGCTTCAGAGCCCGACGGCAGCGCAATCGTCAGCCCAGTCGGCACCAGCGCGTGTTTCCCAGGCGCCAGAACCAACGGTGAATTTTCGTCAACCGCCGCCAACAGATCGAGCCCGGCGGCATCCGCGCTCTGATAGGCCGGCAACGGAAGGCCCTCGGCATGCGGCAATTGGCGGATCTCGACCTTGACCGTGGCGCTCACGAGGTCTTCTCCATTGCCTTGGCGATGTGCGCGATCAGTTCGGCTGCGACCTGCTCCTTGGTCATCACCGGCCAGGAGTCGACCGCGATTTCCGCGCCATTGCGCGTCAAGAGGTGCACCGTGTTGCGATCGCCGCCCATCACGCCGGCCGCGGGCGAGACGTCGTTGGCGAGAAGCCAGTCGCAGCCCTTGCGTGCGAATTTGGCTTTGGCGTTTTCGATCAGGTTTTCGGTCTCCGCGGCAAATCCGATCACAAGCGGCGGCCGCCTATCCCGCAGTTTCGAAATGGTGGCGAGGATGTCCGGATTTTCCACGAGTTCCAGTTGCGGCAAGCCGCCGGAAGTCTTCTTCAGTTTCTGCTCGCCCTCATGGGCCACGCGCCAATCGGCGACCGCGGCCGCGAAGATAGCGATATCCGCTGGCAGGGCTGCTTCCACCCGCTGCAACATCTGGCGCGCGGATTCCACATACGTGACCGCCACGCCGGCGGGATTTTCAAGATCGACCGGTCCCGAAATCAAGAGCACATCCGCACCTGCCGCCTGCGCCGCCTCCGCAATGGCAAACCCCTGCTTGCCGGAAGAGCGGTTGGCGATGTAGCGCACCGGATCGATCGCCTCGTGGGTGGGACCCGCGGTGATCAGCACGCGCTTGCCCTTGAGCGGACGCGGCCGCGGCGGACGCAGCAGATGTTCGGCGGCCGCGGCGATTTCGGTAGGCTCTGCCATCCGCCCGACGCCGGCTTCGCCCGCTTCCGCCATCTCGCCGGCATTGGGTCCGACCGTGGCAACGCCGTCGCGCCTCAGCTGCATGACGTTGCGGCGGGTCGCGGCATTGTTCCACATCAAGGGGTTCATCGCCGGCGCCAGCAGGATCGGCCTGTTGGCGGCGAGCAGGACAGCACTGGCGAGGTCGTCGGCCTGGCCTTGCGCCATCTTTGCCATCAGATCGGCGGTCGCCGGCGCCACCACGATCAGATCGGCCTCGCGCGCCAGCCGGATATGGCCGGCATCGAATTCACTCTCGGGGTCGAACAGGTCGGTAAAGACGTGCTCGTGCGACAGCGCGCTTGCCGCGAGCGGTGTGACGAATTGCTGCGCGGCCTTGGTCAGCACGCAGCGCACATGGATGTGGCGCTCCTTGAGCCGCCGGATCAGATCCAGGGCCTTGTAGGCGGCGATACCGCCGCCGATGATCAGGGTGACGCGCGGCAGGCCGTGGGCGGGGTCGTGGGAAGCTTGCAACGAGCTGGCGGGGACCGGCGGAGCGGAAGGCGCTTGACGCCCTTGGCCCTGATGTTGCGCGGCGTCGCGCAGGATCACCCGCACCTCGTCCTCGACCGAGCGGCCGCTGCGGGCGGCGCGCAGCCGCAATTCGTCGCGGATGGCATCGTCGAGTTTTCGGATCGTCAGATTGGCCATCGGCGTCCTCTCGGCCAGACGATAGCAACGCTAGCACGTGCATGCATGCATTGCAATCACAATTGTCGAATTGCGATCAAGATCGCAATGAATGTCCAGGCGATGATCCACAGCGCCAGCGTGCGCCAGCGACTCCTGCGCCCCTCCGTGCGCCCGATCGCGGCGATCGTCTCCGGCGACAACGTTAGCCCGTCCCGCGTCATGATCTCCAGTTGCTCGATTACCGCGACCGATCGCTCGGCAATCGCCGGCAGGCCTGCGAGCACACGGGCGAGATCGCCGGCGCCAGACATCGCGCCCTGGATCCGACCCACGGGGCCGAGATTGCGCTCGATCCATTCCCGCACCACGGGATCGGCGACCTTCCAGATGTCGAGTTTCGGATCGAAGCCGCGCGCGACACCCTCGACCACGACCATGGTCTTCTGCAGCAGGATCAGTTCGGGCCGCGTGCGCATGTCGAACAGTCCGGTGACCTCGAGCAGCAAGGTCAAGAGTTTTGCCATCGAGATTTCTTCGGCGATGCGGTTATGGATCGGCTCGCCGATGGCGCGGATCGCCTGCGCGAAATTCTCCACCGAATGATGCGACGGCACGTAGCCGGCCTCGAAATGCACTTCGGCGACGCGGCGATAGTCGCGGGTGATGAAGCCCAACAGGATCTCGGCGAGGAAGCGGCGCTCCTTCAGGCCGAGCCGGCCCATGATGCCGAAATCGACCGCGACCAGCCGCCCCTCTTCGTCGAGGAACAGATTGCCGGGATGCATGTCGGCGTGAAAGAAGCCGTCGCGCAGCGCGTGGCGCAGGAAGCTCTGGATCACCTTGCGACCGAGGTCGGGCAGATCGACCGCTGCCTGCTCCAGCCTCGCATGATCGGAGAGCGCGATGCCGTCGATCCATTCCATCGTCAGCACGTTGTGAGTGGTGCGGTCCCAGTCGACCGTCGGAATCCGGAAATCCGGGTCGTCGCTCGTATTCTCGGCCATCTCGGAAAGCGCGGCCGCCTCCAGCCGCAAATCCATTTCCATCGCGACCGTGCGCGACATGGTATTGATGACCTCGATCAGCCGCAGCCGCCGCGCTTCGGCGGAATAGGTTTCCGCCTTGTGCGCGACAAAGAAGAAGTCCGAAAGGTCGCGGCGGAAACGCGCGGCGACGTTGGGTCGCAGCACCTTTACCGCGACCTGGCGGCGCACGCCGTCGCGCTCGACCTCGCCGCGATGCACCTGCGCGATCGAGGCCGCGGCGACCGCCGGACCGAAGCTTGCAAACGCCTGCGCCAGCGGCCGTTCCAGCGACGCTGCGATCACCGCCTCGGCCTCATCTTGCGGAAATGGCGGCAGCTTGTCCTGCAGGCTTTCGAGGTCGCGCGCCATGCCGACGCCGACCACGTCGGGGCGGGTGGCGAGAAACTGTCCGAGCTTGAGGTAAGCCGGTCCCATTCGGGTGAGCGCGCGCGACAGGCGCGGGCCGGATTTGGCGCCGCGTCGCTCGATCAGCCGTGCGATCTTCAGCGCGAGCTGCCCGGGTGGCGGCACCAGGCTCGGATCGACCGCGCCGAATACGCCCTCGCGCGCGAACACGAAACCGGCGCGGGCAAGCCGCGCGATGTGGGTGGTAGCCGAGATCACAAACGCCAGCCCGAATGCAACGCCACGATGCCGCCGGACAGGGTCTGCCAGTTGACGCGCGCAAAGCCGGCGGCGCGGATCATCTCCGCAAACGCGCTCGGCTTGGGAAATTTGCGAATCGACTCGACGAGATATTGATAGGCTTGCGCATCGCCGGTGACGGCGCGGCCGAGCGGCGGGATCACCTTGAACGAGAACAGCTCATAGAGCCGATCGAGCCCGGGCACGTCGACCGTGGAAAATTCCAGGCACAGAAACCTGCTGCCGGGCCTCAGCACCCGAAAGGCTTCGCTTAAGGCAAGGTCGATCCGCGGCACGTTGCGGATGCCGAACGCGATGGTATAGGCATCGAAGGTGCGATCCGGGAAGGTAAGCTGCTCGGCGTTACCTTCGATGAACGAGATGCGGTCGTCGAGATGCCGCGCCGCGGCGCGCTCGCGCCCCACCGCGAGCATGTCCGGATTGATATCGCAGACGATGGCGCGGAAGCCTTCGCCGGCCGCCTTCGCGGCGCGGAACGCGATATCGCCGGTGCCGCCGGCGACGTCGAGCAGCGCGAACGCGGCGTCGCGCTTCGGCGGATCGAGGGTGTTGATCATGATGTCCTTCCAGACCCGGTGCAGGCCCGCCGACATCAGATCGTTCATCAAATCGTAGCGCTGTGCCACGCTGTGAAATACCGAGTTCACCAGCGTCTGCTTGTCCTCCAGCGCGACGTCACGGAAGCCAAAATGGGTGGTTTCGCCCGGCCGATCCATTCAACTCAACTCCACCTGCTCCCGACCATAGCGTGCCGGCCGCAATGGCGCTATCACGTCACCTTCTTAAGGTGAATGATCAGGTATGCCCGAATTGCCCGAAGTCGAGACCGTCCGCCGCGGCCTCCAGCCCGCCATGGAAGGCTCGAAAATCGTCAAGGCTGAAGCCCGCCGAAAAGATCTGCGGTTTCCCTTTCAAAAAGATTTTGCGGCGCGCCTCGAAGGCCAGACCGTGACCGGTCTCGGCCGCCGCGCCAAATATCTGATGGCCGATCTCGCCTCGGGCGACGTGCTGTTGATGCATCTGGGCATGTCCGGATCGTTCCGCGTCGTCAAGGACGAGGCTGCGAAGACGCAAGGCCAATTGTATCATCCGCGCAACGACGATCGCGCGCACGACCATGTGATGTTTCGGATGTCGTCGGGCGCCGCTGTGATCTTCAACGATCCCAGGCGTTTTGGTTACATGAAGATCATCGCGCGGAACGCGCTCGAGCATGAGCCGCTGCTGAAGGGCCTCGGCCCCGAACCGCTCGGCAACGAATTCGACGCAAAAATGCTGGCGCGATCCTGCGCCAGCAAGAAGACCAGCCTGAAGGCCGCGCTGCTCGATCAGCGAGTGGTCGCAGGCCTCGGCAACATCTATGTCTGCGAGGCGCTTTATCGCGCGCATTTGTCGCCGCGAAGGCTCGCCGCAACTTTGGCGACAAAAAAGCGCGAGCCGACGGATCACGCCAAGCGGCTGGTAGAAGCGATCCACGCCGTGCTCAATCAGGCCATCAAGGCCGGCGGATCATCCTTGCGGGACCATCGCCAGACCTCGGGCGAACTCGGCTATTTCCAGCATTCGTTCCAGGTCTATGACCGCGAAGGCGAGAAATGCCAGAGCGCTGGCTGCGGCGGCATCGTGCGCCGCTTCACCCAGAACGGGCGCTCGACCTTCTGGTGCCCGAAGTGCCAGAAATGAAGGCTCTATCGTTCGTCCTGACGCGTTCTCTTCACGCGAGCGGCGGCGCGAGCCAACTTCTGACGGCATCCGATGGCCCCATCATCGACCAGATCGCCGCGAGTGAGGACTCGATATCCGAGCTGCGCGATACTGTCGCAGCGAAACCGGGCGCGACGCAAAAGCTGAGCACCACGATCGCGCCAAGCCATGCGATCTGGATCAGTAGGGCAATATTTTTTTCATACTTGCTCATAATATCTCCTAACAAACTTGAAGAACTGGCTGCTGGCGCGGAAGCCATTGCGCCGCACGCGTCCAAACGGACGACGGCCGGCCCTTGTCATCGTGGCAAATACGGCCTCCCGGGAGGCGCCTCTAGTTCAGGAAATGAATCCGCCCGATACAGAATCTGAACTAGAAAAGTCCCGGGACCGGCCGTAGCGTTGCTGCGATGTCTTCCCTGGAGGAAATCATGACGACAGCGAGCTATCAGCAGTTTTGTCCCGTCGCGATGGCCGCGGAGATACTCTGCACGCGATGGACCGTCGTTGTGTTGCGCGAGATGTTCGCCGGCTCGACACGGTTCAACGAACTGCGCCGCGGCGTTCCACGGATGTCGCCGGCGTTGCTCTCGCGGCGGCTGAAGGAGCTTGAAACGGCCGGCATCGTTGCCCGCGAGGCGTCGGTCGCCGATCCCGGCGTGCTTGAATACCATTTGACGGAGTCCGGGCGCGAGCTCGGGCCGCTGGTGGAGGCGTTCGGCATCTGGGGCCAGCGGCGGATCGACGCGAACTTGTCGCTGCAGCACCTCGATGTGGATCTTCTGATGTGGGATATGCGGCGAAGCCTCAACACCACGCCGATGCCGGCGCGCCGCAGCGTGGTGGAATTCGTCTACCCGGCACTACCGGCAACGCACCGGCGCTTTTGGCTGATCGTCGATCCCGAGATCGGTAACGACCTCTGCAAGATTGATCCCGGATTCGAAGTCGACCTCTATGTGTCCGCGGATCTGCGTAGCATGACGGCGATCTGGCTGGGACTGGATACCGTACGCGCTGCCGTCGCAGGCCAGCGGATGGTGCTGACCGGAAACCGGCAGCTCGCGGCTTCCATGCAGACCTGGCTCGGTCTCAGCCCGTTTGCGAAGGAACGCAAGCTCGCGAGCTGAGCCGTCGCTGGTTCGTGCCGCAAGCACCGCAATGCCTGGCGCAAGCGATACAGTACAGTTCCTGAACTGGACGGCAGTGACAGAACTCCGATAGCAGCTCTGTTGATGATTGAACCAAGGAGAAAATCATGAGCCATGTCGGAAGCTGCTTTTGCGGCGCTGTCACACTTGAGGTCACCGGTTCGCCGGAAGCCATGGGCTATTGCCACTGCAATTCCTGCCGTTCCTGGTCGGGCGGACCGGTCAATGCCTTCAGCCTCTGGAAGGCGGAGGCCGTGCAGGTCAAGACCGGAGCCGAACATATCGCGACATTCGAGAAGACGGCCTTCAGCCAGCGCAAGCATTGCCGCGTCTGCGGCGGACATCTGATGACCGGTCACAAGCCTGCGGGATTGATCGACGTCTTCGCAGCGACAATCCCAACGCTGAAATTTAGTCCCGGCGTTCACGTCAATTACGCCGAGACCGTTCTGCCCATGAAGGATGGGCTTCCCAAGATGAAGGATTTTCCATCCGAACTGGGCGGCTCCGGCCAACTCGTGCCGGAATAGTGCGATCGCCGAAGTCAAAGACCCCGGCGCTGTCGCCGGGGTTTTTCGTGCGCCGCTTCACCCAGAACCGGTGGGCGCTCCTCCCGCCTCACATGAGTTGAGATCGCAACAGTCGCTTGGGATGAACGCCATCGACATGCCCCATGAAGGGCGGATGGATCGAATAGCCGATCAGTTCGCGTGCGCGTTCCGGTAATTTGCCAGCCAGTTCTGCGGGAACAGCCAGGCACATGTTCTCGAGCTGACGCACCCAGCCTGCGCAATATTGCGGCGTGATGATCAGACGCGGCCGGTCCGACCGGTTGGCGCCGCCGCGGTGCCAAAGCGTCCCTTTGGCGATGGCCAGCGATCCCGAGGGCATCACGAGCTTGACGGCGTCAGGCCGGCTGCCTGAATCCGCATTTGTCTCATGCTTGTTGGCAAAATCTGCTGGCTTCACCGCCCCTTTGACGGTCTCGTCGCCCCACAAATGGCTTCCCGGAATGACCTCGGTGCTTCCGTTCAATTCGGTCGTATCATCGATCGCCCAGAAGGTGCTGATGCCGAGCGCCTTGCGCGGCCGGGGCGCCTTGATGCCGCTGTCGTCAAAATGCCAAGGCTGCACGGTCTCGCCGGGATGGAGGTTGATCGCCAGCAACGCCGACAGCAGGCAGCTGTTTCCCAGCTCCGCTTCGACAAAGGCCAGCGCCAGCGGATGGATCGCAAGGTCCGCAAATAGCGGCGACTTCGCCATCAAGGCATAGACCCGGTTGGTCTTCAATCCCTCGAAATCGTTTCGGCCGGTGAGGTCTTGCTCAAGAAACGGGGCGAGCGCCGCCCGGATCGCCGTCACCCGGTCGGCAGAAAGCACCTTCTCGAAGATCAAGTAGCCGCGACGGTCGAACTCCTCGCGCCACGATCCGAACGTTCGTCCCTTCAGCCAGGGCGACGTTTGTTCCACAGTGGTTGGCATTGGCGCGCCTCCTCGCCAAACAATTTGTTTCCATCCTGCGCCGGGTCCGGCTATTGAATTGAATTCAATTCAGGAGTCAAGATGGCGCAACCACTCTCTCTCCAGCCGGCCTCCGCGGGCAACCGCCCGGACGACGCACGCACGCGCATTGTCGCCGCAGCGCTCAAGGAGCTTGTCGATGGCGACGGAGACTTTGAAATTGGCGACGTGGCGCGCCGGGCGCGGGTGTCGGTCGGCCTCGCCTATCATTATTTCGGATCCAAGGCAGGTTTGATCTCGGCACTGATCAAGGATTTTCACGATCGCCACGAGGCGGTCGTCAACCAACACTTTGACAGGGCGCTGCCCTGGCCGGTGCGTGAAAAAGCCCGTCTCAAGGCCAGTATCGATTTCCTGTATGCCGACCCCGTGGCCCCCGTGGTGATGGGGAAACTGAGCAGCAGGGCGGCCGTCATCGCCGTCGATACAGGGCGTCGGTCTGCCGTTGCCGAGATGGCCGCGCGAAACATCGCCCAAGGTCAGCGCAACGGGTTCATCGCCGCGGATATCGATCCGATCGTGGCGGGCGCAGCGATTGTCGGGGGCGTCAACCAGGCCGTTGCGCAGGCGATCTCGGCGCGCAAGCGGCCCGATCCCGTTCATCTGGCGGAGCAATTGTGGGGTTTTATTGCCGGCGGGCTCTCGCTCTCGCGGGAGGAGATGCCGAAACATGAAACGAGCAAGGGAGGCAATTCATGCACAAGGTCTGGATCGAGGCGGCGCTGAACGGCGCCTGGAGCCGCGCGCTGCAGCCGGGCATTCCCGATACGGTCGAGGCGATCGTATCGGAAGGCGTCGCCTGTGCGCGTGCCGGGGCCGCCATCATCCACACCCACGCCTATGACGGCGGCGGTCCGCAAACCTTCGACTGGCAGGTCTACGCCCGCATCATCGAGGGCATTCGGGCGCAAGTGGACGTTCCAGTCTATCCGTCCTACCCGCCGATCCCGACGACAACGGCCGGCGCGAACCCTTCGTTCGCGGATGCCACGGTTCGCTTCGCCCATATCGAAGCGCTCGCCGCGCGCGGCCTGCTCGAGTTTGCGGTGATCGACCCCGGCAGCGTCAATTTCACGCTGACGGCAACGACATCGGCCACAAAGCCGGCCGACATCTACATGAATCCCGAAAGCCACATCCGACACGCGCTCGACTTCGCCGCGCGCCATGGCTTACATCCGGCCTTCGCGATTTATGAGCCGGGCTTTACGCGCGCCGGCGCGGCGCTGGCGCGCGCGGCCGGCGTCCAGACACCGATCTATCGTTTCATGTTCTCCGAACAATTTGCCTTCGGCTTTCCGCCTAGGGCATACGCGCTGGCCGCCCATCTGGCGCTATTAGAGGAAGAAGCCGGCCCGGCGCCATGGATGATCGCAGGGCTCGGTGTCGATATCCGCCCACTGATCGGCGAGGCGGTAGCGCAAGGCGGGCATATTCGCGTCGGCCTCGAGGATGCCCCGCTGGGTGTGGCGACGAGCAATCTCGCCATGGTCGAGGAAGCGGTGCGGATGGTGCGCGATTGCGGCGGCGAGCCGGCCTCGGCCACCGATATGCGACGGGCGCTCTGCGCCGGTCCGTCGTTGTCAGAAAATTCATAGTTAATGGACAAAGTACGGTCAGATCGCCGCCGGCGACGTTCATTTGAGGCAGTCTGACCGTGCCATTCCTGAATTTGAATATCCACGGACGATTGATCGTCGGCTTTGGCATCCTATGCCTGCTGCTGGCCGGCATCGTGGGCACTACAATCATCAAGGTTCGTGCGGTCAACGAATCCACCGATCGGACCGTCAACCTGCGGGTTCCGACGGCGATGACCGCAAGCGATCTGGTTGCCGGGGTTTACGCCTCACTCGCCTCGCTGCGCGGCTGGCTGATCACCGGCAATGACGTCTTCAAGGCGGAACGCGCGGTGCTCTGGAAAGACATCCAGAAGCGTGGCCTCGAGATGGACCATCTCGCCGGCGAATGGACGGTCGAGCAAAACAAGGTGGATTGGAATCAGGCCAAGCCGTTGCTTGAGGAATTGCGCAGCGCGCAGGACAAGGCGGAAGCGATCGCGCACACCCTCGACGAGCAGCCCGCGACCAAATTGCTGGCGACCGAGGCTACGCCGCTTGCCAAGGTCATGCTGCAGAAAGTGACATCGATCATCAACGAAGAAAGCGGCATCCCCTCGACGGATTCGCGCAAGAGCCTGTTGATCGGCTTCGCCGACATGCGCGGCAGCATGGCGATGGCGATCGGGGCGATCCGCGCCTATCTGCTGACGGCGGACGTCGCCTTCAAGAAGGAATTCGAAGAACTGTGGGCCCTCAATCAGAAGAAGGTCGAGGCGCTGACGGAACGGCGTTCGGAGATGACGGCCGACCAGCAGGCCGCCTTCGACGCGCTGGTTGCGGCCCGCGCCAAGTTCTCGTCCCTGCCGCAGAAAATGTTCGAGATCCGCGCCTCGGATCGCTGGAATATGGCGCAATGGTTCCTGACCAACGAGGCCGCTCCCCGGGCCAACAAGTTGCTCGACATTTTCGCGGGTGCGAAGAATGCCGAGGGATCGCGTTCGGGCGGGATGGTTTCGCGGCAGCAGGACAGCCTGCGAGCGGACGGGGCAATGGTGCTGGCGGAGACCAGCTTCCTCACCTCCTTGCTATGGGTGCTCATGGGTGTCGGCCTCGGCGTCGCCGCGACGGTCGTCTATTTGACCAACCGCTCGATCGTGCCACCGATTCTCAGCATGGTTGGCGCCATGGCGCAGCTTGCCGGCGGCGATCACTCGGTTGAGATTCCCGCCACGGAGAAGAAGGACGAGATCGGCCAGATGGCCAAGGCGGTCCTGATCTTCAAGGAGAGCATGATCAAGGCCAAGGAGCTGGCCGCCAAGGAAGCCGAAGCGATCAAGGACCGTATCGCCCGCGCGGCGCGGGTGAATGAGCTGACCGAGACGTTTGAAATGGGCATATCGTCGGTGCTGAGGTCGGTGGCGTCGGCCTCGACCGAACTGCAGGCGACGGCATCGTCGATGACGGCAACGGCAGAGCAGACCAGCAGCCAGGCAACGGCGGTCGCCGCGGCGACGGAAGAGGCTTCAACCAACGTGCAAACCGTCGCGGCAGCGTCGGAGGAACTGGCCAGTTCCGTCAACGAAATCGGCCGTCAGGTCGCGCAATCGGCGGCGATAGCGCAAAAAGCCGTGGGGGAGGCCGATCGCACCAATGCGACGGTGCAGGGACTGCTCAAAGACGCGGCCAGCATCGGCGACGTGGTCAAGCTCATCAGCGAAATCGCCGAACAGACCAACCTTCTTGCACTCAATGCCACGATCGAAGCCGCGCGCGCCGGTGAGGCGGGCCGGGGATTCGCCGTAGTGGCAGCCGAGGTCAAGAGTCTCGCCGAGCAAACCGCGAAGGCAACGGATCAAATCAGCGCGCAGGTTTCGTCGATCCAGATTTCATCCAGCGAGGCGGTAAGCGCGATCAAGGGGATTTCGGCAACGATCAACGAGATGAACGAGATCGCCTCCGCGATTGCCAGCGCCGTGGACGAGCAGGGTTCGGCGACCCAGGAGATTGCGCGCAGTGTGCAGCAAGCAGCTCTCGGCACCGGTGAAATCTCGGCGAACGTCGTCGGCGTTCAGCAGGCTGCCGGCGATACTGGCGCCGCTGCCCACCAGGTACTCGAGGCATCCAACGAGCTGTCCAGGCAATCCGAGACGATGCGAGGCCAGGTCGAATCCTTCCTCAGCAACATCAAGGCGGCCTGATCCCATAGCGTGTTTCAGGGTGGGGGCCGGGCGGCGCCTGCCTACTTCCGCACGCAGATCACGCGCAGCACGGACGCCTTCGCATCCGATGAAGTGCCCGACGCATCGACGCCGTTCGCCTTCAAAAATTCCTGCACGCTGTCAGGCGGGACCAACACCGCCTGCGCCACCGGCGTCGTATTCGCCGGTCCTGCGACCACCGCCGGCTTCAACAGCGCAATGCCGGCGAATTTGCCGTCATCGAGCGCGGCCGCGCCCGAAAATCCGAGGGCTGGCGGTGGCGACAGCGCGAGATCGCCGCCGCTGCCGACCTGTGTGACCTGCGCTTTCACGCTGCCCGCGGAAGCGGCGCCGCCCTGGGTTTGCGGATCGGGGATCCCGGTCAGCTCAACGGCTGATTTCGCAGTGCTGCCTTCCAGATTGAGCGCCTTCAACCCGCGCGCGCCGTAGATGCGCAATAGAGCAAGGCCGCGATCCTTGTCGTCGGCGACGCGGTCGGCATTGCCGTAACCGGGAATCGCAATCGCCAGGCAGCCTTCGGTGATTTCGCGGTCGGCGAGGATCGCGCCGTCATCGCTGACGACGACGCCGGTGCCGTATTCGACAGTCTTGCGCGGCGGCGGTCCGCCGATCTGCGCCCCCGATGGAAACGGGTTGAACGCGCTCGACATCGCGATCACCACCGGCTCGACGGTGTTTTCGGTGGCCTGATCGTACAGGATGGTGAGGATGCGGACCTCGTCACCCCTGAATGCGCCGCGCAGGTAAAATTTCTTCAGACCCTGCAAGCCCGACAGCACGAAGAAATCCGGCTTGACCACGGTGTAGTCGATCGTGCGACCGGCCGGCTCCTTCTTCTCCTGCTCGGCAAGCTTGGCCGTGGTGGGGTTGGCCTCCTTGCGGCGGGTCAGCACGACCTGGACGGTGCCGGTCGGAGAACTCCATTTGGCGCCGCCAGCATCGCTCGATTGCTGCGGCACCAGTTTTGTCGGGATGCCGAGCCGGACGCCGGTGCCGGGATCGGTCACGATCTTCCAGCCGGCATTGTCCTGCCGCCGCCGCGAGGTCTCGGCCAGCACGCTGCGTTCCTGCGGATTGAGCACGCCGGTCGGCTTGCTGCCGCGGGATTTCTGAAATTCCTTGATGGCCGCGACCATGCGGTCGCTGACCTCGCCGGTGATCGCGCCGTTATATTGCCCGACCCAGGCAAGGTCCGATTGCAGCGCCAGCCGTTCCGCCTGCGCCATCGCGCTGGCGGTATCGGCGGGGGTTTGCAGGGCTGGTGGGCGGATTGGAACGGCCGCGACCGTTTTTGGCTTGGTGCCGACCGTGGCGGGCGCCGTCATCTGCGCCTCTGCCGAAGCCCCAGCCGCCATGAACATCAAGGTTGCTGCCAGCCACGATCTCATGACAAATCCCGGGGGTGATTGAATGGAAGGGATTAAAGCACATCTGCTTGGTCGGTAACAGCCGGGCGGTGGTTCAGGGAGCGGGGTTCGGAAAACGCGGCCAGAAGTGGCTCGTCATTGCGAGCGAAGCGAAGCAATCCAGAAATTTCACCTCGGGATGAAGTCTGGATTGCTTCGCCGCTCACGCTCCTCGCAATGACGAGGGCCTGAAGGCAAGGGAAACAAACGGATTATGCTGAGCGCCGACGAACTCGAACGTTACGCCCGCCACATTGTGCTGCGCGAAGTCGGCGGGCCCGGCCAGCTCGCCCTAAAGGAAGCGTCCGTGCTGGTGGTCGGCGCCGGCGGCCTGGGCGCGCCGGCGCTGATGTATCTCGCCGCCGCCGGCATCGGCCAGCTCGGCGCGGTCGATGACGACATCGTGTCGCTGTCCAATCTGCAGCGCCAGATCATCCACACCACGCCTGATATCGGCCGCCGCAAGGTCGACAGCGCCGCAGATGAAATTCACGCGCTCAATCCCCACGTCGCCTTTGCGGCCCATGCCACGCGGCTCAATGCCGATAACGCGATGTCGCTGATCGGCGGCTACGATCTCGTGCTCGACGGTTCCGACAATTTCGAGACCCGCTATCTGGTATCGGACGCGTGTTTCCTCGCCGGCCGGCCGCTGATATCAGCCGCACTCGGCATGTTCGATGGATCGCTGACCACGATCCGGGCGCACGAGCGAAACGCCGCCGGCGAACTCAACCCGACCTATCGCTGCCTGTTTCCCGAGCCGCCGCCGCCCGGCACGGTGCCTGCTTGCGCCGAGGCCGGCGTGATGGGCGCGCTCGCCGGCGTCTTGGGCTCGATGATGGCGCTGGAGGCGATCCGCGAAATCATAGGCTTCGGCGAGGGTCTGGTCGGGCGGCTGTTGATGGTGGATGCGCACTCGATGCGCTTTGAGACGCTGCGCTATGCGCGCGATCCGCTGAATCCGCTCAACGGCGATGCGCTTGTCATCACCGATCTCAGCGCGCATCGCTAAAGACCCCTTCTCCCCGCTCTTCGCGGGGAGAGGGTCGGGGTGAGGGGCTCTATCCAAGAATTCGGCGAGAGATAGACTCGTGGAGAGTCCCCCTCACCCGATGCGCTTCGCGCGTCGACCTCTCCCCGCAAGCTGGGAGAGGTGAAGGAAGCGCCTCTTCACGCTTTCCGTGGCTTCTCGCTGTCGAGATGCGCGAGCTGGGCTTGCGGGTAGCGCGCGCCGGCCGCGGCGCCGGGTGGAAACGCTTTTGCAAGTGCCGCCAGGTGCGCTGGCGTCAATTTCACGCGCAGCGCGCCGAGCGCTTCCGTCAAGCGATCGCGCCGCCTTGCGCCGACCAGCGGCACGATGTCGTCACCCTGCGCCGCCACCCAGGCGATCGCCACCTGCGCGGGCGATGCCCCGATCTCGTCGGCGATTGCGCGCAGGGAATCCACCAGCGCCAGGTTGCGGTCGATATTCTCGCCCTGGAAGCGCGGGCTCATCCGGCGGAAATCCTGCGCAGCCGAGCCGTCCTTGGACCAATGGCCGCTGATCAATCCGCGCGACAGCACGCCATAAGCGGTGATGCCGATGCCGAGCTCGCGGCAGGTTTTCAAAATGTCGCTCTCGATGCCGCGCGAAATCAGCGAATATTCGATCTGCAAATCCGAGATCGGATGCGTCGCATGGGCGCGGCGGATAGTTTCCGAGCCGACCTCGGACAAGCCGATATGCTTGATGTAGCCCTTCTTCACCATCGCGCCGAGCGCGCCGACCGTTTCCTCGATCGGCACGTCGGGATCGAGCCGCGCCGGCCGGTAGATGTCGATCGCGTCGACGCCGAGACGCTGCAGCGAATAAGACACGAAATTCCACGCCGCCGCCGGACGGCTGTCATAGCCGAGGAATTTCTTCTCGGGATCGCGCAAGGCCCCGAACTTCACGCTGATCTGGACATTGTCGCGGGAACGTGAGGCGAGCGCCTCGCGGATCAGCATCTCGTTGTGGCCCATGCCGTAGAAATCGCCGGTGTCGAGCAGCGTGATTCCGGCGTCGAGCGCGGCATGAATGGTCACGATGCTCTCGCTGCGGTCGGTGGGACCATAAAAATCCGACATGCCCATGCAGCCGAGGCCCAAGCCTGAGACAATGGGGCCGGTGGAACCGAGTTTGCGTTTGTCCATGGGGGCTCTCCTCGTAAATGGCGACGGACATCCCGCGCCGAAAAAGATGAGCCTGATATGAGGCCTTTTCATTGCGACGATAAGCTGGACAGTTATGAATAGATCGTTCACTATATCGAACAATGAGCGATCTCGATCTCCGCGATCTCGATGCCTTCGTGGCCGTCGCCCGTACCCGGAATTTTCGCCGGGCGGCGCTCGAGAGCCACGTATCGGTCTCGAGCCTGAGCCAGCGGCTGCGCGACCTGGAAGAGCGGCTCGGTGTCCGCCTGATGAACCGCACCACCCGCAGCGTCGCGCTCACCGAGGCCGGCGAGTTGCTGCTGGCCGGCGTCGCGCCGGCGATGCATGACGTCAGCGAGGCGCTCGATCAGGTACGGGGCTTGCGTGACGTGCCGTCGGGGCGATTGCGGATCAATGCGCCGCCGCCGGCGATCGATCTGGTGCTGGCGCCGATGGTCGCGTCGTTCATTGAAGCTTATCCGCAGATCGATCTCGAGATTATCGCCGAGAGTTCGTTCATCGACATCGTCGATGCCGGGTTCGACGCCGGCGTTCGTTACGGCGAGCATCTGGCGCAGGATATGATCGCGGTCACGCTCAGCCCGCCGCAGCGCTACGCGGTGGTGGCCTCGCCCGACTATGTCGCGCGGCATGGCAAGCCAAGGCACCCCAAGGACTTGCTCGATCACCGTTGCATCCGCATCCGCTTCGGCAGAGGCGCGTTACTGGACTGGGAGTTCGAGAAGGCGGGACAGGTGGTGAAGGTATCGCCCCCGCCAAGATTGATCGCGAACTATCCTGGTCTCGTGCAACGCGCCGCGCATGACGGATTTGGCTTTTGGCAGACCTTCGAGGGCTATGTGCGCGCGGCCATCAAATCCGGCGCGCTGGTCAGCGTGCTCGATGATTGGTGTGCGCCATTTCCCGGGCCGTTTCTATATTATCCGAGCCGGCGCCAGCCGCCGCCGGCGCTCGCAGCCTTCGTGGCCTTTGTCGGCGATTGGCGGAAGCAGGAGCGGAAGAAGGCTAGCGCTCCGTAAGCAGGTCAAAGCGCCACGCCAAACCTCGTCCTGAGAGCCTGACCGAAAAAGCAGCCAACAAAATATGGGGTTTATGACCGTCATTGCGAGCGAAGCGAAGCAATCCAGCCTGTGTGTGCCGAAGACTGGATTGCTTCGTCTCGGAGCCTGTCATCGGGCGCGCATTCGCGCGACCCGTTGGCTCCTCGCAATGACGACCTATCTGGAAAGGAGATCGCGGACGATTCGCTCCACCTCGACATAATCCGGCGCCAGGTGGTGTGCGCCGGCCTGTTTGAGCGTTGCGGCATGACCTTCGCGGATATGTCCTGCCGCGAGCAGCCCGATCACCGTGGCGCCTGCTGCCCGTCCCGCCATGACGCCGCTTGCACTATCTTCGATGACAATGCAGTCGCGAGGAGAAATTCCGATTTCGGCCGCCGCACGCAGGAAAATGTCCGGGTGCGGCTTGCCTCGCGCAACCTTGGAAGCGCTGAACACCCGGCCTTCAAAGAGTTCCGTCATTTCCAGAACCTCCAGACAGACGGCGAGCCTGTCGGGTGAGGAGGACGATGCGATGCAGCGAGGCAAATCGACGAATTTTGCGATGAACTCACGCACGCCCGCAATTGGCGCAAGCTCTTGCCTGAATCGCGCCAAGGTCCGGTCCTGATAGCGTTCACCGAATGATGGGGGTAGCGCCCGGCCGACCGCTTTCTCAATCGCAGCGATCAGTTCGTGAAACCGCTTGCCCATGTAGTCGCGATAGGCATCCTCGAGCGTTGTCGGCACGCCCAATTCGGTCACAAACTCAGCAAGCACGGTATTGGACAGCACCTCGCTGTCCGCGATGACGCCGTCAAAATCGAAAATGATGGCGCTAGCCATCGTTAAGCTTACCTGCGATCCATCGCGAGACGGACGCCCAGTCCGATCAGGATCGCGCCGGTGCATCGGTCGATCGCGCGGCGGATCGATGGGCGAGCGAGCCAGCGCGAGAGCGGATGCGTCGCCACGATCAGGACGAAAAACCAGATGGCGCCTTCCAGGATATGGATGATGGCAAGCGCGAGCGTGAACGGACCGGCCGCAACATCCTTGGGCACGAACTGGGGCAGAAGAGACATATAGAGCGCGCCAACCTTCGGATTGGAAAGATTCGTGAACATTCCGACCGAGAACCAGCGCAGCGGAGTTTCGGACAGAGTTTCGAGATCGTCTTCGGGTCGCTCCTTGTTGATGGATTTATGAATCATGCGAACACCGAGCCAGCACAGATAGGCCGCTCCAACCAGCTTCAATATTTGATATAGTGTGGTCGATGCAGCCAGTATCGCGGACACGCCGATAGCCGCTGCCAGCGCCCAAGCCAACAGGCCAACGCGGATGCCCGCGGCAGCCATTGCCGCGCTTCTTGGTCCCGCGGCAATCGAAGTGCGCAAAACGAGCAGAGAATCCGGTCCGGGCGAGATGGTGATGAGGGCGCCGGTCAGAGTAAAACTGAAAAGCGCGATCAATGTAGACACGTCTGTCCAAGCTTTCGCAAAATGAGCACGTTGGGATAACTCTAGAGGCTTGAATGCGAGTCTCAATTCACGTTTGGCTTCCGAATCTTGCCGGGACCGCCAACGACTGTTGGATGTCCTGTATGTGATCAGGTCGCCCGGAGGGGGCAGCTTTAAGTCGGCTGCTTGCAGCCGTGCCCCCGCGATCTGATGCATAGCCGTCATGCGAAAATTGCCCGTCGTGTTACTTTGTCGCAGGCGCTCGCGCTTCTGTCATCGGGCAAATCAGATGCACTGATTCGGACGTCCCGTCCCACAAGAGGGGCGCTTCGCGATCGTCACGAAACGCGGGGCGGGATGCGTTGGACGCGGAGGTGCCGTTGACGAGTGGCGCCAAAGCGGACGGCGAAATCGTGTGGTCCTGACTTCGTGACGCTGGAGTCAAGTCTGCGAGAAGAAGCGCAGGCGACGGTGGCAAAAGAGCCCGTTCACCGGGGAGAGCACGTATAAGCCGTAAACCATTGCGCAGGGAAGGCCGGGATGTTTCCGGTGAACCTGTGGTGATTACGCTCGTGTGCTTTTT
>Ga0210408_10002398_pt1 | contig 18271 bp, 22 predicted proteins | sample IncBWH4MmetaG_FD_155471 | JGI IMG/M metagenome (GOLD analysis project Ga0210408, IMG submission 155471) | Forest soil microbial communities from Barre Woods Harvard Forest LTER site, Petersham, Massachusetts, United States - Inc-BW-H-4-M | ecosystem: Environmental > Terrestrial > Soil >...
TCAACCTCCCACTTACCGAGTTCGAGCTGGCGGACCGTCATGAGCACCCCTTCGAGAATATCCAATGGCTCGAATCCGGTAATGACTATCGGAACGCGAAACCGTTCAGCAATCGGCTCGTATTCTCGATAACCCATTACGGTGCAAACGTGGCCCGGCCCGAGAAATCCTTGCACCCGATTCAACGGTGACTGCAAAATTGCAGCGATCGCCGGAGGAACCAAAACGTGGGAAACCAGTACGGAGAAGTTCTTGATTCCTTGCTTATGAGCCTGCCAGACGGCCATCGCGTTCCCTGGTGCCGTCGTTTCAAATCCGATCGCAAAAAAGACAACTTTCTTGTTAGGATTAGCCCGCGCGATCTTGAGAGCATCGATCGGAGAATAAACGACGCGGATATCGGCTCCCCGCGATTTGAGCAGCAGCAGGTCACACTCGGAACCGGGTACGCGCAGCATGTCACCGAACGACGTGAAGATAACCTCCGGACGTCGGGCGATCGCATGCGCCTTGTCGATCATCTCCAGTGAGGTGACGCACACCGGGCAACCGGGCCCGTGCACCAGTTCGACTTCGCAAGGCAGCAAATGATCGATCCCGTATTTGACGATCGTGTGCGTCTGACCGCCGCAGACCTCCATGAGCACCCAGGGCCTGGTGATGAGGCGGCGAATTTCGCTGACTACTTTCTGAGCCAACGCTTCGCTTCGATATTCATCGAGGTATTTCATATAGAACCTCCCTGCACAGCTCAGGCGTCTGGGACTTCCAGCTCGGTTAACTGATCCATTTCTTCCAGGAGCCGGTAAGTGCGCGCGGCTTCTTCTTCGTCAACCTTGCCCAGAGCAAAGCCGACGTGCACCAACACATAGTCGCCAGCACAAACCTCAGGGGTATACTCCAAACAGACCTGCTTCACGATACCGCCAAAGTTTGCCTTACCCATTCTCACGCCATGCGGGTCCTGCGAGATTTCAATGAGCTTACCCGGAATTGCCAGACACATAATTGCTCTCCGTAGTTCTTTGATCTTCTACTTTGCTGATCGCGACGCCATTGCAAATCAGAATCCGATCACCGATTTGGGGTTCGACTAATAGGTCGAGAGAAACTTTTTTCAGGGCACCGCCGACCCGGATTTTTCCGACGAACATTCCCTCCTCAGGAAACGTCTCGACGATTTGGCCGTAGAATAGATTCATTGGACGCCAACTCCTTCGGTGCTTTCCATCCGGCGACTAGCACAGGCAGCGGCTACAACTTGCCCAAGCGCAATGCCACCGTCGTTCGTGGGCACGCGCTGATGCCAATATGGCTTGAAGCCTGCCTGGGAGAGACGCAGAACGGATCGTTCAAGAAGATACCGGTTTTGGAAACATCCGCCAGTGAGGACTATCTTCAACTGCGCATTCCTTTGCGCGATCTCAACTATCACTTCAGCTAAGGCGTTGTGGAACTTTGCGGAGATAGCATCGGCGGACTTTCCGCGCCGTAGATCGATCAGGATCCCCGCTATCATCGGCGCCCAATCGATGATCTGCGGAAGGCCATCGCCGACCTCGAACGGGTAGTGATCGATGACTTTAGAGTCGATCACTGACTCTAATTGGATGGCAGCCTGCCCTTCAAAGGTCACCCGCTGGCGGAGCCCGACCAGCGAGGCAACGGCATCGAACAATCTGCCTGCACTCGAAGTGATAGGTGCATTGAGCCCCTTAATCAGCACTTGCTTGATCAGCGCTATTTCCTTTACCGAGAATTCCGCGATCGGCGCAAGGTTGCGGTCCTGCAGCCCGTCATCGCCCCACATCTCAAACAAAACTCCTAGAGCGGTTCGACGTGGCTCCTTTACCGCCGTTTCGCCTCCGGGCAAACGGAACTGCCGTAAGCAGGCAACCCGTTGAAACGAGCTCTCGTCGGCTAGCAAGAATTCACCACCCCAAATGGTGCCGTCCATGCCATAGCCGGTGCCATCCCAGGACACGCCCAAAACCGGTGCTTCCAGTTCATTTTCGGCCATGCAGGCAAGCACGTGCGCCCAATGGTGCTGGACTCGTTCCAACGGCAAACGCGTCTCTACCGCGTATTTGGTGGAAAGGTAATCGGGATGGAGATCACACGCGACCAATTCAGGCTGCGCATCATAAAGGCGGGGCAAATCGGCAACGGTCTGGTGAAAAGCTGAAAGAGCGGTCGCCGTCTCTAAATCACCAATATGCTGGCTAATGAAAACGTCTTGGCCGACGCTCCAGGCAACGCTGTTTTTCAAATGGGCGCCAACCGCCAGAATGCGCGGCGGTGATACCTTCACTCTTACTGGCAACGGAGCGTATCCGCGCGCTCGCCTAAGCACCATCTCACGGCCGCAGACGATGCGCACGATGGAATCGTCGACATGCCGAACAATGGGGCGGTCGTGAACGAGAAAAAAATCCGCAATGCCGTTCAAGCGTTTCAGCGCTTCCCATTCGTCAATGCAGATCGGCTCGTTAGCCAGGTTTCCGCTGGTAGCAACAATCGGGAACCCGAGTTCCAGCAGCAAAAGATGGTGCAGCGGCGCGTAGGGCAGCATGACTCCGAAACAGGGGCTGCCGGGTGCGACGGAGCCAGCCGGGACCAATCCACCGGATCGGCGCGCTAATAGCACGATTGGCGATTCAGCCGAAACGAGCAAACGCTCTTCGAGAGTTGACACCAGGCAATCCCGCCTAACCGGTTCCAACGAAGGGTACATCAAAGCAAACGGCTTTGCTTCGCGCCGCTTGCGCCTACGCAACCGGACGACCGACGTCTCCTCCCGGGCGTCGACGATCAATTGAAAACCGCCGATCCCTTTCAGAGCGAGAATTTTTCCGTTACGAACAAATTCAGCGGCTTTGCCTAAGGCCTCGTTGTCCCTGGCTAACACCGCTCCGTGGCCATCCCACAATTCGAGGTGTGGCCCGCATTTAGAGCAGGCGTTTGGTTGCGCATGAAAGCGGCGATCAGCCGGATTGTGATATTCCTCTTCACAATCTGGGCACATCGCGAATTGTTTCATCGACGTATTCGGTCGATCGTAGGGGAGCTCTTCGATAATACTGAATCGCGGGCCGCAGTTTGTGCAATTGGTGAACGGATACCGGTACCGTCGATTAGTGTGATCAAGTATTTCTTGTAAGCAATCCGAGCAAATGGAGACGTCCGGAAGAATGAGCGCGGTTTTCTGACCGGTCTGCTCGCTGTAGCGGATTTCAAAACGGTCGTAGCCTACCGCATCGAGAAATGAGCACTCCAAGCTCTGGATTATCGCGAGCGGAGGTTTCTCTTCCTCGAGCCGAACCAGGAAAGCTCGTAGCAAATGAATTGGGCCTTCGACTTCAATGAACACGCCTTGGGACGAGTTCAAAACCCAGCCATTGAGGTGGAGCTGCGCCGCTAACCGATAGACGAAGGGTCTGAAGCCGACCCCTTGGACCGCGCCGAGCACCGTTACCTTCGCACGTTCGCATTCCATGGGACCCCATGGGTCAGCTGCTTCGCGACATGGTTTCAGCAGTTGCATCGGCGACCTTCCGACTGAGCGCCACTTTCACGATGCCTTCCTGGGCGAGAAGCGGGAAAGGATCGAGATGCGCGCTGGGAATCTCTGCACAACGACCTGCGTGCCTAAGGTCGTAGCGGTGGCCCAACGAACAAGCGAGAAAATCGCCCTCAAGGGTGCCTGCGTCGAATGGCATATTACAGGCCGGACAACGATTGCGGTAGGCATAAAAAGTTTCGTTGACCTTGCAAATGACCAGTCGCATTTCTCTGACGCGAACAGGCATCCAGTCGCCTTCTGCTAGCCGTTGAGCGTTCTCGATCACGGTCCAATCTGCGGTTGTCGGCCGCGAAACTGGTGACGCCCCCGGCAGGCCTTCGTCTTGCACTATACCCTCCACCTCGAAATGAACTAAGTCCGGGCACGCCTGCTCTATGGCATGTCGAATAGCCAGCTCTAATGTGACCGAGGACGAGGCGCAGCTTTTGCAGGTGCCCTGTAGCCGCAATTTAGCAACGGCGTTCTCCAGGCCAATCAACTCCACATTTCCACCGTGGCTCTTCAAATAAGGCCGGACTTTATCCAAGGCGTCGCGCAGACGGGCCTCCAAGTCCAAGGGATGCAAATCATGAATAAGCAAAAGTCCTTTGATAACGTCGTCGTGAATCAAGTCTCGGTAGACCTTGTGACCCTCAGGTCCGGCCTCGTTGACAACCTCAAGGATCCTGTTCAGACCTAAACCGTAAAATGCGAGTACGGCCTCCATGCATTCGTGGATCAGCTCCTTAGCTCCCGGGTATGGCAACGCCTCGATTCTTTCGAGCAATTCTTGAACGCGTTCGCCTTGTAAATTGATTTCGCCAGCGAGGTCTCCGGTGCGATTTCCTTCCTTGAGTTGGTGGTTGTTCGTCACAGGCATTTCGTTTCTATGCGTCGAGGAGTTCATGCCGCCGGAATCGCCAAGCCATCATCTTCAGTAGTAAATCGGATCGATTTAATCGCACAATCATTTCCCTCTACCACTTCGACCGTGCCTCCACAATTCGGGCATTGCAGAGTCGGTATTGGTCCAACCGAGAGGGCGTCATCCCAGTATTTCGGTCGCCCGCGATATGAGCATTCTTCGCATCTCACGACCGCTTCGACCGTCTCGATTTCCAAGGTCGAATCTTGGATGGACGTCTGTCGGGTAATAGCCATGTAACAAAAACGCAGTTGTTCCGCTTCGACATGGCTGAACTCTCCGATCGCGAGCTTCACGGCCAGGACCTTGTTGATATGTTGGCGTACACTAACAAACTCAAGGACATTCTCTACCACCGACGAGGCGATCGACAGTTCGTGCATTCGGCGCAACACTTCACACAGCAAGCAAGGTTGCTGTCACCTCGTCAAGGCCATCGCCGGTTTTGCAACTGGTGGGAATGACCCTGATATCCGGTTTCAGTTTGTGAACATCTTGAGTCAGTTCGGTCACGCTAACGCCCATCGCTGCGGCCAGATCGATTTTGTTAATGACCACAAGCTGTGCCCCCAGAAACATGTGAGGATGTTTTCTGACCATGTAAGGGCCTTCGGTCACACTGACCACCACGACTCGTGCTTTTGAGCCGAGCGGGAACTCGGCCGGACAGATCAAATTGCCAATGTTCTCCACGAAGATGAACCGAAGCTTATCCAGAGCAGTCTTTCGAAGCGCTTTCCCGACCAGATTCGCATCCAGATGACAGCCGTTCACCGTCGCGATCTGCACCACTGGGACGTTTTGCTCGGCGATCAGATCGGCGTCGCTGCTGGTTGTGGCATCACCATTGAACACCGCGACCCCAAAGCGATCCTTCAACCTCTCCACCAATTGGCCGATCAGCGTTGTTTTGCCCGATCCGATCGCGCCCATCACATCAATGGCTGTCACGCCGTGGCGGTCGAGCAAGGCCCGATTTTCTTTGGCCAGCTGGGAGTTGGCTTCTAGTAAGCTATGCTCCAGTTCAATATCATAAATTTCGTCCGGAGATGCCTCAATCGTTTGGATCATGAACGTCGTTCCTCAGGGTTGCGGATGGAGCGCGTCATCGTTTGGCTAGTCCAGCCAGGCCAGTTGGAGTGTGCATCTGCTGGATGACCTTGCCATTACCCAGATACATATGCACCCCGCACGGCAGGCACGGATCGAAGCTCCGGACGGCACGCATGATATCGATGCCCTTAAAGTTGTCCGGGCCATTTTCCTCGAAGATCGGCGTGTTCTGAATCGCATCTTCGTATGGTCCCGGTGTGCCGTAGACGTCTCGAGGATTCGCGTTCCAGGGCGTCGGCGGATAGGGATGGTAGTTGGCCACTTTGCCGCCCCGGATCACGAGATGATGCGAGAGTACTCCCCGGACAGCCTCATGAAAACCGCACCCGATCGCTTCACTAGGTACTTTGAACGGCGTGAACGTGTCCGTGCGGCCGGCATGCAATTCTTTCATTGCTTTCTCCACGAAATACATCGCGGCTGCTGCCGAGTAGGCTTGGAAATAGGTGCGGGCGCGGTCGCGTTCGATCGCGTTGCTCCATTTCGGAATCTTCCACTCCAGCTCGACCTCAGGCTTCATCGAGGTTTTCGGAAGGATCATTTTGACACTGTTTCCGGTCGCCTTGATGTAACCGATGTCCACCAGACCAGCTAAGGACGTAGCCCAGAGACGTGCCAGCGGCCCACCGCCAGTATCCAGCGCAAGATGGTCTCCGGTACGCTTGTCGAGCCATCGCGGCGACATGACCCAAGTGTATTTCCCTTTGAAGTCACGCTTCTGGGGCTGCGGAATGGTGGTTTGGTTCCATGGGTGCCGTTTATCGATCGGGTTCCCAAGCGGGTCGTGCGTGACAAAAGTTTCGCTCTGTTCCCAGTCCTCGTAGTAGGACGAGCCGAGCAGAATGCGAAGCGCGACATTGATGTCAACGAGGTTGGTAGTGACCAATTTCCCATCTACGACGATCCCCGGGGTAACGAACATCGCTTTCCCCCACGTATCCATTGTCTTATAGTTGTAGTCGCAAACATCAGGATCCTGGTATGAACCCCAGCAGCCCAGAAGTATACGGCGCTGACCAACCTGCTCATAACCAGGTAAAGCCTCGTAGAAGAAGTCGAACAAATCGTCGTGGAGCGGCACGCACCTCTTCATGAACTCGATGTATCTCATCAGCCTAATGAGGTAATCGGTGAACAGCTGAACCGACGGCACGGTGCCGACCCCACCCGGATAAAGCGTCGAGGGATGCACATGGCGCCCTTCCATCAAGCAGAACATTTCGCGGGTCATCCGGCTCACCTGGAGCGTCTCACGGTAAAAGTCGCCCTCAAACGGGTTCAGCGCCGTCATGATATCGGCTATCCGACGATACCCGTGATCCTTGGCACGTGGCGCTTCAGTCGCTTTGGCTTTCTCCCAAACACCAGGATTGGTTTCGCGCACCATTTTCTCGCAGAAATCGACACCGACGAGATTGTCCTGAAAAATATTGTGATCGAACATGTACTCAGCCGCCTCACCCAAATTAATGATCCACTCCGCTATCGCCGGTGGCTTGATCCCGTAGGCCATATTCTGGGCGTACACCGAGCAGGTAGCGTGATTGTCACCGCAGATCCCACAGATCCGGCTCGTAATGAAATGGGTGTCCCGGGGATCTTTATTTTTCATGAAAATGCTATAACCCCGGAAGATGGATGATGTGCTGTGGCACTCGACGACTTTCTTGTTAGCAAAGTCAATTTTCGTAAAGATGCCCAAACTTCCAACTATCCGAGTGATCGGATCCCAGGCCATTTCTACGATATTTTCTGGGTGGGCTCGGGTTTCCGTTACGGGAAGGGTTGCGGTCGGCATTTTGATCTCCTGTTATTGGCTAGAGTTAGTGGGCGCTCGAATTGTGTTTGTCAGGCGTTCGCGTAGTGCTTGGGTTGGTAGCCCGTGGTTAGTTCGCCGCGAGGATGGCGCCAACTTGGTTCCTTGTTTGCCGTGCGCTGCGTAATCTGGCGCAGAGCTTGAATAACCCCACCCGTAATCCCGGAAATCGAGGAAGAGACCATCGCTCCCGGAGGCGGATTCATGAACGGCATAAACTTGTCAGGAAAACCCGGCATGGTACATCCGATACAGATACCGCCGACGTTTGGACAACCCCCGACACCGTCCATCCAACCACGCTTGGTGACGTTACAATTGACAACCGGTCCCCAGCATCCCAATTTCACTATGCACTTCGGCGAGCCGTAAACATCAGCGAAGTCTCCCTGTTCATAATAGCCTCCTCGGTCACATCCTTCGTGTACGGTTTTACCAAACAACCATTTAGGTCGTAGCTCGTCATCGAGCGGAATCATCGGAGCTAATCCCGCGACCTGATAGAGCAGGTAGAGCAACGTCTCCATCATGTTATCCGGCTGCACCGGGCAGCCCGGCACATTGACAATCGGAAGTCCCGCCTTGGAGCGCCAGTCCCATCCAAGATAGTCCGCTAAGCCCATGGCCCCCGTCGGATTGCCTTCCATTGCGTGGATGCCTCCGTAGGTGGCGCAGGTGCCGGCGCATACGATAGCCAGAGCTTTCGGCGCCAGCCGATCAATCCATTCGTTCGTAGTAATCGGCTGGCCAGTTTTCGAATCGGTCCCTAGCGCCGCCCAGTACCCTTCCTTTTTGATCTTTTCATTCGGAATGGAACCCTCCATCACCAGCACAAATGGGTCTAATTTGCCCTCTGCCGCTAAATGCCAATACTTCATGAACTCGTCACCGACTTCATAAGCTAATACCGGGTTGTGCAGATGAACCTTAGGGAGGCCCGGGATCGCTCCCATTACTACGTCTTCGATACTCGGCAAAGAGGCGGCAGTGATCGAAACTGAATCTCCGTCGCATCCTAAGCCGGTCGTCATCCAGACAACGTGGATTTCTTTTACGTCCGGAGGACGATGCGCTCCTATCTGAGGGGATGCTGTTGCCATAGGGTAGTAGAATACTTGGATTGTTGCTAGGCGACCTTGCTGCGGGCCGAGCCCTGTGTAGCGGTCGGTGATGTACTTGTGGCGGAACCAGGTCCGCCGTTGTTGAGATCGCCGCCGAAATGGCGCGCGAATGAAATCAGAAAATTCAGCGTACGAGCGATGTCACGGTCCTTGAGCAGGCCAAGCAGACTGAAGACCCCCCGCGTCTCGACAGAATGAGCCTTTGGATCGCGCATCGTCGCAGCGACCGCACGGCCAGTTCGTCCGACAATTCTCACAACCTCTGCATCAAACACACCGGCCTCTTCTAGAGTGCGGAACTCGCTAACGAAGTCACGCACTAGCGGTAGCAGGCTTTGCAGCTGTCCCGAAGTTGATTTCAGGTCATCCAGATCGATTTTCTCGAGACTCTTACCGAGGGCGTTCGTGCCTATTCGGCCGAGTTGACCAACACTCTTGGAAACCGATTCAAAGAGTCCCTCGCTTCGCTGAAGAAAGCCTTCGAGCACCTCCGTGAAGAACGCTACCTTGTCTGCTTTGTCCAGCAATGCGACCAACGCTTCGACGATCCGTGGGTCTTCTAACTTCTCTAGGAGAAGGTCGGGCGTGCACTCGGCTCTAGGAAGAGTTGAAAGTGTAGAATTCATGGGGGTTACTCCTTTACGGTCTCGCCAGCGCACCGCGCCTCCCTCGTGCGCCGATACAGATAGATTAGCCCATGCAAGACGGATTTGTTTAGCGTCCCGGGGACGCTAAATCTCGAAAGAAGGGATATTTTCGCCATAGGAATTTAAAACTCCAAGCTGGCTGGGGTTAACCCTGGGGGATTACAACCTCGTAAAGTATCGCCAGACCAAATCGAACGCAAGATCTAATCCTCCTCGATTGAAGCAAAGAGGGCTACGGCCGTCACCGACCGATGAATCTGTCTGTTCCCGCCTACATTGTGTGCATGCGGAGATAACGCCGTAGATCTGGCAAGATCTGCAGAAACGCAGCAACTACCAGGACCAAACCAATTATCAATATGAGATTAAGTACACCGCGCATTGAGTTCACCCCCTTTCGAAAGTCGAAACCATAAACGAACTTATTTCCGCGTCCGTCCGCGTAGGTCTTTGACCAACGTTCGAATCATGTCCACGGCTTGGGAAACCGCAGCTTGCACCGGTTCACTCAAGCCGATTTGCCCATCCTCCGTTTCCAAAACGGCCGGCTCACAGCCGACTAAGTATAAATCTGCGATTTCGCCGCCCAACGATCGGACCAGACCGAGCACTTGGACAGGCCCTAAGCTATGACCGTCCGGCACTTCCCTCTCCAGCTTAGCGAGTTCCCCTTGGTCCGGCTCGATCAGATACAATGTTCCGGGCGGATTTCCCCTTGCCGTTGTATCAACTAGGATAGTTGCCGCATATCCATCCATGATCGCATAAGCGAGGTCATAGCCGCGAATTCCGAAATCTACCGCATTGACTCCTTCCGGTAATTCAGACCTGGTGAGCTCTCGCACCACCTCGACGCCGAAAGCGTCATCGCCCAGAAAGACATTGCCAATGCCGGCTACCAAGATTCGATCCGGGGCGCTCATTCCGTCTCCCCGAGAGGTTCCACCTCGTGCAGCCCGTAAAAAAAGCGATGACCGGGCTGCCGCAGGAAACCCAGGTCTTTACCGGGATCATCGTCCAGTATCAAAGCCAAATGTATCCGGTTTTCGGCATCCTGTTCGATTGCCTCGATGATAGCTGTCTTTCCTTCCAGCGCGATGTCCATGATATCGGCTCTTGATTTGGGCCGAATTTTCACTCGGTTTCCCGCTTGGAGTCGGACGCCGTTTACCTCAACAACTTCCAGATGTCGGTCGTTGCCGAAGAAGTCAGCGTCAAATGACCGTAGCTCCCGCACAACTCCGTGCATTTTCAACAGTTGGTCTGCGGAGAGCGACTCGGTCCGTTCCAAAATTTGCCGTGCGCGTTCATCCGATTGGCGCATCTCTTCTTTTTCTGCATCCGTCATCGTCATCACCCGAAGCGTCAGAATTTCGTCGATCTCGGTCCCGTCAAAGAGTTCGCCCGGACTTTCGGGTGCGATTTTTGGATAGTCGTAGAGAATAATCGGGGAAGAAAGCATGGTACTCCGGTCGCCAGTTTCTTCGTCTCCTATCAGTACCGGCCAAGTCCCTTCGTTTTTGCACGATTTGGCCGCTTCATGAAGTGCAGGCGGGTAATCCATCAAAGAGATAAACTCTGCTCCCCCAAGATGGAGCACGGTGTGGGTGGAGGCAAAGGTTTGCATCAACACCGCCTCTTGGTTTTCGAGGTCGCGATCTGAGACCGGGGTCTGATTGACGATAACAGCCGTAATTTTAATTACCTGCAGATCCAGCCGTTTGGCCCTCAGTTCAATCGCTCCGACCAGCGCCTCTTGCCGGCGCCGGATCAATCCCACGATCGATCCTTGAGAATCCTCGATGGGTTCCAGGCTGCTGGACGATGGAAAGTTAAACGGCAGACGGCAGGGTGTATCACAAATCTGCTGCAGAGGTTGCGGGGGCAAGTTCGCTTCCCGCTCAACCGCCTCCTGCCAAGTTGAATATCGCCGCTCCCCTACTTTAAACTCGGGAACAACCCTGAGCGAGGCCGTATCCATGGCCTTGGGTAAGGCAAGCAGCGGTTTCGGCAATTCCAGAATCTCACGGGTCATAACGTGCAGAAAACGTACACTGACTTCAATCCGGGCTTGCTCCCCCTCGCTAATCGCTAAACACTCTGTTCTGATCGCGCACTGCTCTGCCCCCTTTTGAGCGACACTGTATGCGTGCGGATAAACTCGCCCAAACGTGAAGCGCTGGCGATTCTTCTTGGAGGACGGTCGGTAGGGGTAGAGAACATATCCTTCATAAAGCACCGCATCGACGATTTTGTTCACTCGAGGGAGTTCCATAGAATAAATCGGAGTCCGTTTTATCGAAAATAAATGAAGATCATCGTTCCCCGGTGTCGCGCGCGAGCAAGTGCTCGATGGCTTGCTCCCAGGTTAGCATTCCGAGTCTGCTCTTGTAGGCAGACAATCGATCGAAGACATCCCGTTGCAGGGACAGCCAGGCACTATTTGGGTAGTAGTGATCCATCAAGTCCGCCCAAGCCTTGACCGGCATCCGGTAGACACACTCTTTGTCCCAGGAGATCTGCTGTACCTGCAATCCGCCATCCGGCCCTGCGTAAAAAATCGTTCCACTGAACAAAAAAAGGAGCGGCACTTCCCCTTCTTCCAAGGCATAGAAGTACTTCGTCGCGATAACATTGAAGTCGTACGTGCACTGAACCGGGAGGACCGCCTCGGTGCTTCCAGAAAACGCGCGTACGGTTGTGTTAGCATGTGCCCACAGCCGATTGCGAAGTGTTTGGCCCCAGCGATCCGGAGTGCCAAATAGATCGATGAGTCCTTCCTTTTCCCGATCGTGGTACCGCCGCTGGGCGGCCTGAATCTGGATCTGTGCTTGGACCATCACCGCCTGAATTCGCTCCGCGGCCGGCTCGTTCGAAATTTCTAGGTTGAAATGGAGGATCGGCGTCAACCCGCGGGCAGACGGCTCTATTCCGGTCACTTGAAAATTGAGATCCGGCATCGATTAGGCGCTAGGATGCTCCAGGCAGAGGGCGCGCGTCGGCACTCAGTCGAGCGAAGAAGGTTTCGACCTGCTGCCAAACGGCATCTCCTCCGGATAGTCCACACCAGTGCACGCGAATTAGTCCGACTAGCTCAAAACAAACGTCAACGGGCACGACATAATACTCGCGTTTGGTTCCAACTCGATTGACTAAGAACGCCTCCACGTCCGGTTGCATCGTCCTCAACCGGGAATGCCTCTCAGCCAAGGAGTTCCATGCAGCGAGCGGCAACAGTGATTCGGTGGCGCCTGCCGGGCTGGGATACAGGGCTTTTAATTTTTTTTCCGAGGTGCTGAAGAAAAAAAACGCGAGATTAATCGGAAGCGCCAGATTTTCCCATTCGACGTCCGACAGACTAAATTGGGCCAACTCCCAGACATCTCTGGGGATCAATTTGAATCGGCCACCGACGACGTCTTGGAAACGGAGGGCGCATGGATCGCAAGTACACATAATCCGGCTGTTGGATATTTCCAGCAGGTGACGATGATTGGGAGAGAGGCCTGCGCTACAAAACTCACACCTCTCTTGCGCAGTTCGCGGCTGACGAAAACGACGCAGCGACTTGATCAGACTCCCACCCCTTCCATCAGGTTGGGAGCTCTCGCCCTTGAATCCTGGCAAGTTAGGGTTTTCGTTCATTGCTCACCATGCTCGGGGTCGACGCGCCTGCGCGACAGCTAATTTTACGACGATAAACTCCAAACTGGGACAGGACAACATCGATTGTGTTGGTCCCTTATTTCCAATCGCCGGCGGCGTCACTCGTTTTCGGGCGCGAGATGATTTTGCCCATTGAGCGCAAGAGGCCATGCCGGTTTTCACTCTCATTACATGCTCGATCAAAGGCGCGACATTAATTTTGCCCGGTCCGTTGGTTTGGCCGTGACAAGTCGGCCGAAGGACTACAGTCCACCGTTTGACCCGCATCAGTCGATTGTGCGTAATAACCGCCTTCATATTCGTAAATGGCAGCCTACCCTGAGTCCCAGATTCAAGATTTGAGGAAAACCAGATGATGAGTGTTCCTACACGTTGAATTTCCGTTCCGAGCAAGCGGAGGCACGCGTTTAGTTCGAGTCCATCATAAAGCATTTCAGATAGTCTCTCTTTCTTTGAACCGACACCGGTCAAAAAGCGAACGTTCCATTGCGGCACAGAAGGTCTTTTATTTCGCTTCTACGCCAGACGGCTGATGCGTCCTAGCCAGCTGAGCTTTCTTCTCCTGCCATTCGTGATAGTTGAGATTGGAACCAGATAGATGCCATCTGGTTCGTCCATTAGTGTTTCGGTCCAGAATAACCGATCCAGCCGCCCCTAATATTGCTCCTCTAACTGGCGGCGGGCTGTTCAGCATCAACTCCCATGCCTCGAGCGCGCTCCGCCTAATGCCCTCGTCGCCGGCTTCCGACGCAATCAGTTGTTTCCAGCTCTTTTCGATCGGTTGCGCTTCGAGGAACGCAATTACTTCCGAAAGCGTCATTTGCTCTTCTCCCTGTGAATGTGCTTGGGAACTCAAATGCAGGATCGTTCCGCGCAGGAATTTCACAGCGCAACTTTGCCAGAAATCTCGCTGGTTTGACTCGTGCACACCTAGAAGGTCGTTAGCTAACTCTTCAGAAGCAGCCTCAGCAGCCGAATACTCCTGACCTGGTTTCTTCGCGGACCACCGCCCATAAAACTCAGCTACCCTGTCCATTTGCGTTCACCCTTACTAACATCTATTTGATCTCGAACTTCGACTTTAACTCATTGTCTTTTTCCTCGACTCGGTATTGGAGCGCCACCACTGTTTGGAGTTTTTTGGTAGAGTCGAGTTCGATCGCCGGAAGTACCAACACACGTCTCTCTCTGGGGCCTATTGTTAGCGCCGTATTTCCGTCGTAGGCAGGCGGCCGGCCGAGCTCCGAAAATTCCACCCTGTATTCCACGCCCCCCTGCTCCGGATTAACCCGCCCCACGACGCCGATCGCCGCGCCGAATCTCGCCTTTGATTTCATCATTGCTGAAATCCCTGGGGTCGCGCTTGAGCAGCGTAATTTCGTAAAGCCCTTGAGTATCCTCTAGCAGGCGATCTAAAGCCTCAGTTTCTGATTGCTCCAGATGACTCCGCATAATGGACGCAAGGCGGCGTTGTTCATATGCAAGCGCCCCGCCCACGGTGTCTTGCATAAGACTATACCCTGGAGCAACAATGCGGTTCTCAAGCAGATAATGCGTGAGCTCGCGAAAAATATAGATGGGCTTACCACTGACCGCGGCCGCCTGCCGGGATCTTGCCGCCAGTTTCTTTTGTTCTTCCGTGTTCCAAGCTCGGTAATTGCAGAGTTCTAAGATCAGACGTTGTTGTTTCGGCCGAGTTCCTTTGGCAATCGGCGGATCGACCTGGTCAGCATCCGGGAAATACCTTTCCCGGATGTAGCCGACATCGTCTTCGACTTCCCGCAGGTCAAAAACAAAAAACATGTGACGGGCTTTGAAATAGCCCAGCTGCAGAATGAAAAATATCTTGGACTTGATAGAGTGCAGCTGCTCCAGTGCCGCCACTTCTGTTGGGGACAGAGCAAAGTGCTCAACACGTTCTTCATGCGTGAAACGTGGATGCGCATAGAGCGTGTCTATCTCATCACCGCCGAGGATCTTTAGTCGCATTCTTTACCTTTCTTCCTCTAAGCGCGCCTTCCGTCTAGACTAAATAGCAATTACGAGAAAGTTTGGCGTATGTTGAAGCAACGCCTTGACGAGCCTGGCGTACGTTTGAAAAGCCAATACTCCAGCCGCCTTTACCAATGGGCAAAGCAATACGTGGCGGTCGGATACAAACGAGTAAGCGTAGCTACTTTGCGGAATATTTTGGGTTTGGAAGACATTAAGGACAATTCAGGGAGAGTCGTTCACCAAGCACCGCTAGAGCTTTGGGCGAACCTCAAGCAACGCGCGCTTGATGTGGCTCTTAAGGAAATCAACAAGGAAAGCGACATTCGACTGGAGTTGGAATTTACCGGGCGGGGTGCTTATCGCAAAGTACAGAGCTTAGGTCTTCGAATCACATCGAGAAGAGACCGGGAAAAATCGGGGGCTACGCCGCCTTCGCATCGCATGTCTCCTGCATTGCTGGATACCAATGCGATAGCGTCGAGCGCCACTCCTCATTCAAAACGCGGGTCCGCACTTGCAGTAAGAGATGGGCCCCGCGGTCTGTCCACCGCATCTGCTGTTTCTTCACCATGCGCTTGCTCACGACTTGATTGATGGCTGACTCAACGAAGCCTGTCGAGATGGTCTCTCCGTGGCGGTAACGATCGCCGTAGTTCGGAATGAATGTTCGATTGGCAGTGATGTAAGCCCCGAAATCTCGAACCGCTTTCAGCAACTTTCGTCGCTCCTGGCTATTCTCTTCGAGGTCCAGTTCTTATTCCAGATCTTTCACAATTTGTAACGCTTTGTGAACATTCCCATGCCAGAGATTCCATTTGAGGCGTTTGACGAAGAACGCCAGGCCTAGTCGGCCCATATCGAAGAAGGTTTCTTGCAGCTGAGCGCGGCGAGCTCACCAACAGCGCGCAGGCGCGTCACGACATCGATGCCATGAAAGAGAATGGCACCACGAGTGTTCGCTCAAACAATGAGCGTCTACGCTCTTACCACGTTAGCCAAAGCCGACATATTTCAGATCTGGTCCTACATCGCGGAACACAATGAAAACGCAGCCAACCGCGTCGAACACGCGATTTACGACGCCTGCGCCTTTCTCGCCGACAGTCCGTTGCGCGATCATTTTAGGCCCGACCTTACGCCGCGCCCCGTGCGTTTCTGGAAGCTCACGCGCTATCCCAACTACGTGATCGTCTACCGTCCCGACACCATGCCTCTCCAAATCATCGCCGTTCTTCACGGAAAAAGGGACATCGAACGCATTCTTAGGCAGCGATAGTAACCAGCCACTTCACGTATCAACCCGCTCGAAACGGAATTGTGGACGCGATTACGCGCGGCTTTAATTCCGCCAGGCCAAGGTTGTCAAGCATCTTGCCCACGGTTGCGAGCGCCAACGGCGAAGACAAAGACGGCCCGAGGATTATGCGGTCAGTGATCTTTGAAATGCTGAGATCGGTTTCCGTCAACCCTTCGATGGGTTCGAGCTTGAATTTCAGTTTTGGCTCTACGCCGCGCGTTCCAACCGCGTAGCTGAACATGCGGTCGAAAATTTTGCCAGCATCCCTGCTTCTCATGTAAACGACCCGCCACTCCTTCTCTTCGCTGAAGCCGCGATGTTTTGTGAAAACAGAAAAGAGCTTTATCCGCTCGAAAAGGGTGAACGCCGCTAGGTGTAGCTGCTGATCGGGAATGTGCGACTCGCCAAGGATCTCGGAAAATTGCGAAACGTATTTACGAAGGTGACTGATTCTTTCTTCGGCCGTGCCGTAGTGCACGTTCGCAATGATGAGCGGGGACTCTTCCCGCGCATTAATTTTCCCGGCGTCGAACACAAGCGCGGCGCCATTCCCGTTGCCGCCATAGCCCCGCCACATAGATAGCAGCCCGTCCTTATCCTCCCGCCCATGCTCCGATAAACAAAAGATGTAGAGATCCAGCACGTGCTGGTTGGCAAATTCAGAGTAAAAATAATTGAAAGCCGTTTTCAGCATCTCCAGTCGCCGCTTGTCGCCGCACGCAGCTTCGACTTCCGGACTACTCAGGAAAATATTCGCACCGGTGTTGATGCCGAACCGCACCTCCTCCATGTCGTTCATGAACAGAGGATTCGACAGCCAGACCTCGTTATTGCGCAAAATAGCCTCCACCGTCGTAATCGACGTGTAATGCGCCAGCAGCGGCTTTCTTACAGCGAAATGATCTTCCGGCCGAATATCCGAAAGAAGCGGCCGAAATAGTTCGATGACTTCGTGGTCGTTCATTTTGTGACTCCTCTAACGCCGTTACTCCAGGCCCTACTTCTTATATAAACGAGAAGCCCCATGGAAGTGACCTTTACACCTGGGCAGCAAACGCTGCTTGCCAAGCTCGCCGCCGGGCCACAACACCCGTTACTATTAGATACGAAACGCCGAAACCGTTATCTGTCTTTATAAGGTTAAGGCCCGCCATTATGGAATCCACATATGTGTCCCGTCCCTTCCGATCCGGCCGGGATTGTTTTCGCTGTCGGCTTCATCGTCCTTCTTGGGGATAAATTTCAAAGCGACAACATCCTTGCCGTCGGCTTTCAAAAGCGTCGCTTTGTTCGCACAGAACGCATCGTAAAACGATTATCACAGGAGAGCCCAACGAACTCGTCGCGCAGATCCATCCCCGTATGCCGGTGATTATTCCTTAGCAACATCACGCGGCATGGTTAGGGGAAACAGAGGACGGTAATCTAAAGGAATTACTCGTCCCCTATCCTGCCGATCAGATGCGAATGTGGGAAATTTCCCCTAGAGTAAACAGCCCGAAGAATGCCGATCCATCACTCTGGGAACCTCTTTCTTCAGAGCCCGCAAAAACTGAGGCCGAAACGCTTGAACTCGTGCCTTAGAAGTCTGCTACTTTATAGGAATAGCGATGGGCTGAAGTATACTGTTGTCGCCCTGTACGTAAATGGTAGACAATGGCCGTTTACTTCACTTAATTCGGGGACCACTGCCTTTAGTTGGCAAGGCTGCCTCGTTCGGTCATGAATAACTCCGAAACTGATATCAGCATAAAATACCTCTTCTGCTTGGCAGAATTCCGCGAGCCCTTTACGTATCACGGTACATGGTTGCCGCCGCTGGATGCCCTTGCGGCCACCCTCCCCTAGCGGTCATCAACGAGAACGGTAGCGCCCGCATGGGCCGTTCATCATGATTACAGAAGTCCTGCTTCCTGGAAACTGAAGAAACCCTTTCCACCGCCCATAGCCTGGCCGACGATAACGTGATCCAGAAAATTGATTTGAAGAATTCCAGCAGCGGATACCAAGCGCTCAGTGAGCTGTAGATCCGCTTCAGAAGGACTTGCAACGCCTGATGAGTGGTTGTGTACCAATACGAATCCGTAAGCCGAATGGGTGATTGCCGGCCGAAAAATCTCGCGAGGATG
>Ga0210408_10002400_pt1 | contig 18264 bp, 16 predicted proteins | sample IncBWH4MmetaG_FD_155471 | JGI IMG/M metagenome (GOLD analysis project Ga0210408, IMG submission 155471) | Forest soil microbial communities from Barre Woods Harvard Forest LTER site, Petersham, Massachusetts, United States - Inc-BW-H-4-M | ecosystem: Environmental > Terrestrial > Soil >...
TAATCGGAAGCCGCCACCAGCACTCCGGGCGCATCCGCCAAGCATTTTGTGACGTAGGGCACGCGCGCCTTTTCGCCCGCGTGCAAACGGTTCCAGCGTTCGGTCTCAATGCCGTCGTTATAAAGCTCCTTGTAACTGGTCACGCTCCAAACGTCCGCGGCAACGCCGTACTTGGTCTCGAGGATTTCCTGCGCACGGAGCGCCTCGTTAAGAATCGCGCCGCTTCCAAATAATTGCGCGCGCAGCTTCGATTTTGCGTTTGCGGCGGCCCGGAAGCGGTACATCCCCCGCAGGATGCCGTCCTTCACGTCGCCCGGCATCGTCGGCATGGCATACGGCTCGTTCATCACCGTGACGTAGTAGAAGACGTTTTCGCCGTCCTTGTACATGCGGCGTATGCCGTCCTGGATGATGACCGCGATTTCGTAGGCAAACGCAGGGTCGTAAGCCTTGATGTTCGGAACTGGCAGCGCCAGGACGTGGCTATTGCCGTCCTGGTGCTGGAGCCCTTCACCGGAGAGCGTGGTACGTCCCGACGTGCCGCCGAGCAGGAAGCCGCGCGTGCGCATGTCCGCCGCTGCCCAGATAAAATCCGCGATGCGCTGGAAACCGAACATCGAGTAATAAATGAAAAACGGGATGGTGTTGATGCCGTGCGTGGCGTAGGCCGTGCCTGCGGCGATGCACGACGCCATCGAACCAGCCTCGGTAATGCCCTCTTCGAGGATCTGGCCGTCCTTCGCTTCCTTGTAGTACAGCAACGTATTGACATCCACCGGTTCATACTTCTGCCCAACGCTGGAATAAATGCCAGCGGTGCGGAAAAGCGATTCCATGCCAAAGGTTCGCGCTTCGTCCGGAACGATGGGCACGATGAGTTTGCCGATCTCCGCATCCTTGAGCATTTTGCGAAGCATGCCCACGAACGCCATCGTCGTCGAAACTTCCCGGCCCTCGCTGCCTTCCAGGAATTCCTTGAACAGTTCGTCGTGGTCGGCGACAAGAGGCTTCGAACGAATGCTGCGCTTGGGAACGTAACCGCCCAGCGCTTCGCGCCGCGCGCGAAGATACTGGATCTCCACGCTGTCCTCGGCCGGCCGGTAGAACGGCACTTCAATGCAATCCTCGTCATTCAGGGGAATCCCGAAGCGCGAGCGGAACTCGCGCAGTTCGTCTTCGTTTAATTTTTTCTGCTGGTGCGTGACGTTCTTGCCTTCGCCCGCTTCGCCAAGGCCATAGCCCTTGATGGTGCGCGCCAGGATGACCGTCGGCGAGCCTTTGTGTTCCACTGCCGCTTTATACGCGGCATACACCTTGCGCGGATCGTGCCCGCCAAGCCGCAGTCGCCGCAAACTTTCATCGGACATCGGCTCGACAAGCTGGAGCAAACGCGGATCCGTGCCGAAGAATTGCTCGCGAACGTACGCGCCGGAGGAAACCACCAACTTCTGGTATTCGCCGTCCACCAACTCGCCCATGCGCTTGACCAGCAGGCCTTCCGTATCGCGCTCGAAAATGGGATCCCACTCGCTTCCCCACAACACCTTGATGACGTTCCAGCGCGCCCCGCGGAAAGCCGATTCCAGTTCCTGAATAATCTGTCCGTTGCCGCGCACCGGGCCGTCGAGCCGCTGCAAGTTGCAGTTAATGACAAAAATCAGGTTGTCGAGCTTTTCGCGCGAAGCCAGCGTGATGGCTCCCAGCGATTCCGGTTCGTCGGTCTCGCCGTCGCCCAGGAAGGCCCAGACTTTCGCGTCCGTGGCAGGCTTCATGCCTCGATCTTCGAGATACCGGTTGAAACGCGCCTGATAGATCGCCATCAGCGGGCTGAGGCCCATCGAGACCGTCGGAAACTCCCAGAAATCCGGCATCAGCCACGGGTGAGGATACGAAGAAAGTCCGCCGCCGGGCTTCAGCTCGCGGCGAAAGTTTTCCAGCTTCTGCGCGCTGAGGCGCCCTTCCAGAAACGCCCGCGCGTAAATGCCGGGCGAGGCGTGCCCTTGAAAATAAACCGTGTCGCCTTCGAACTCCTCGGTGCGCGCGCGGAAAAAATGGTTGAAACCCACTTCATAGAGTGTTGCCGCTGAAGCATACGTGGAAATATGCCCGCCGATGTTGTGCTCGACGCGGTTCGCGCGCACCACCATGGCCAGCGCGTTCCACCGGATCAAGCTCTTAATACGGCGTTCCAACTCCTGGTCGCCGGGGAAAAGCGGTTCCAAGCGCGGGGGAATGGTATTCGCATACGGAGTGTTCCCAAGCGCGGGGGAATGGTATTCGCATACGGAGTGTTCGCGGTGAACGGCAAGTCGATGCCGTTGACCGTGGCGTGCGCGCGCAGCCGCTCCAGGATTTCCGCCGCGACTTCCGGCCCGCTCGATTCCAGGACGGAATCCAGCGACTCAAGCCATTCCTGAATCTCCACGTCCGCCATTCCGTGAGGCTGGGTCGATATTTCGTTATCCATAACTTCGGTTGGTTCCTTGTCTCTTGATTTTCCGGATGTCCCGCGACGAGCGCGGCCGTCTTATGCCGACGATAAGAAGAATAGAATACACCGCGGCGAGATTCTCTGCACGGCCGGAACGGGATTTTCCTTGCGCCGTTTCAAGACCAAGCAATACTTTGAACTTCAGAGCACGCGCCCGCCATCAACCACCAGAACCTGGCCTGTCATAAATTCTGACCGAACGAGAAAGACCACCACTTCGACAATGTCGGATGGCTTCCCGGAACGCTGCAGCGGCGCGAGTTTGATGAAGTCCGCTTCCCACTCTGGCGGATCGCCCGGCATCGTAATCGTACCCGGCGCGATGGCATTCACGCGCACTTCCGGCGCCAGCGCCTTCGCGAGCACTTTCGTCAGCATCACCACCCCGGCTTTCGAAACGGAGTGCGCGATATATCCCGGCCAGCCCAGCAGCCCGCCAGTGTCGGCAAAATTAATGATGGTCCCTCTTGAGCGCCGGAGAAGCGGCGCACTTTCGTCAGCATCACCACCCCGGCTTTCGAAACGGAGTGCGCGATATATCCCGGCCAGCCCAGCAGCCCGCCAGTGTCGGCAAAATTAATGATGGTCCCTCTTGAGCGCCGGAGAAGCGGCGCTGCCGCTTGCGCGCAAAAAAAAGGCGCCTTCAGGTTGGTATCAAGCGAAACGTCCCAAATCTCTTCTGTCGCCGAAACGATGCTTGCGGGAAGAAAGTTCGCGGCGCTGTTCACCAAAATATCCAGCCGTCCGAACTGCTTTGCCGTTTCGTCAAACAGGCGCTTGATGTCAGTAACGCTGCTTAAATCGGCAGCGATTGCGCAGCCTCTCCGCCCCAATTTTTCGATCTCCGCGACCGCCGAACGCGCCTCAGACTCGGAAGAACGGTAGTGAATGACGACGTCCGCGCCCTCGTCAGCGAGACGCAGCGCCACCGCTCGCCCCAGGCGCTTCGCGGATCCGGTAACCAGAGCAACGCGCCCCGCCAAAGACTGACTTTTTTCTCCGGACGACATGACCGAGAACGATACCACAGCCCGCGAAACCGCCGAGCCTCCGCTGCGAATCCCAAGCTGCCGCGCTCTCAGCATCGCGACGCGCGAAACTGATAGAATCGACGGCCAATGGAGGCCAGATGAATCTCGATCTATTAGCCATCGCCGCGCATCCTGATGACGTCGAACTCACCTGCGGTGGCACACTCCTGAAAATGGCCCAGCGCGGCTACAAGACCGGGATCCTCGACCTGACCGCCGGCGAAATGGGCACGCGCGGGACCCCGGAGCTCCGCGCCAAAGAAGCCGCCAAAGCCGCAAACCTTCTCTCTGTAAAGTGGCGCGGAACCCTCGGCGTCCCCGATTCGGACGTTCAACCCTCCCGTCAACACAAGGTCCGCCTCGCCGCCGTGATTCGCCAACTGCGCCCTAAGACCGTCATCCTTCCCTATTGGGAAGCTCGCCATCCCGACCACTACCACGCCTCCGCTCTCGGTTATGAGGCGTGCTTCGTAGCTGGACTGAAACAACTGCCCATCGAAGGGGAAGCCTACCGCCCCTACAAAATCCTCTATTCCAGCTCGTACGCCGACGTCCGGCCCACTTTTGTCGTTGACATCACAGCCCAATACGAGCAGCGCCGCAAAGCCATCCTGGCCTTCGGGTCACAATTCAGGCCCGGCAAGGGGGAGAAAATCAGCAAAGTCCGCCTCGCCATCGACCGACTGGAAGCGGAGATGAATCAATTGGCACGGCACTACGGCCAGATGATCGGCGTGAACTACGGCGAGCCCTTCCTGCAGAAGGAGCTAATGAAGGTGGAAGACGTTGTAAAGATGGAAGTTCGCTCGATTTGAACCGGAAACCACTAGTCGTCTTGGGCAGGAGTGAAACCAGGGATTTTCTGGCCTCCGGCGGAGCGCTCGACTCTTACGCGGATCTGTTTCTCATCCTCTGCCCCTGATTTGCGTAAGATTGCTATGGTATTTAGAGCTTCGGAATACAGCCGGGTGACGAGATAAATATCGCCTGTGCCATCCTTTTTCCAAAGCTGCCCTATCTGGATTTTCGAGACGCTCATAAGTGGCCGATTCTGACTGTAGAGTGCGCCGCCTAGAGTGTCAACTGTCCCCAAACCACGAAGTACGCACTCAGTACGCCGGGAGCGGGTACAGAACTCCCCTGCGCTTCAGGGCCCTTTGGTACTTCCGAGTGTCCTGCTGCTGCCTGAAACTGACGACAACTTCCCGGGAATAGGAAACCTTCCTGAACCGTCTAACATCTTAGTAACCGTGGAAGCATCTATGGGGCCTGCCCGGCCACTGCAGGTGTATAATCCAAGGGTAGGCGGAGGTACACGATATGCAAGAGATTCTGCGGCACGCTTTGCGGCTGGCGCTGGTGAGCGCTCTTGTGACGAGTTCAGCCTTCGCTGGCCCCCAAAGTCAGGATCCTCCGCCCCCGGCACAGGATCCCTCAAAAACGCCGCCGCCGGCACAACAGCAAACCCAGCAGCAAACGGGTTCTCAGCCGGTCCAGCAAAAAGACACGGTGACACCCAAGAATTCAAAGGAAGACGTCGAAGCCATCGGTAACCGCGGCGTCGGTAAAGGTGTGAACCTATTTTCACTGGAGCGGGAGATTTCACTTGGCAAGGCTTTGGCTCAAGAAGTCGAGCGCTCCTCTAAGCTCGTCGACGATCCCATCGTCACCGAATACGTCAACCGCCTCGGCCAGAACCTAGTCCGGAATTCCGACGCCCGCGTTCCCTTCACTATCAAGGTTATCGATTCCGATGAAGTCAACGCCTTCGCCCTTCCCGGCGGCTTCTTCTACGTCAACAGCGGCTTGATCCTTCACGCCCAGGAAGAATCTGAACTCGCCGGCGTTATGGCCCATGAAATTGCCCATGTTTGCGCGCGCCATGGTACAAAAAACGCCACCAAGGGCGAACTGATGCAACTGGCGTCCATCCCGGCGATGATTTTCATCCCCTACAGCATGGCCGGCTACGCCATGTATCAGGGTCTCAATCTCGCGATTCCGTTGACTTTTCTGAAGTTCAGCCGCGATGCGGAACGCGAAGCGGATTTCCTCGGCTTGCAGTACATGTACAAAGCTGGCTACGACCCGAACTCCTACGTAACCTTTTTCGAGCGCATCCAGGCTGATGAAAAGCGCCGCCCCGGTACCATTCCCAAGGTGTTCTCGACGCATCCCCCCACGCCGGACCGTATTGAAAACACCCAAAAAGAAATTGCGCGCATCCTCCCCGCTAAACAGGAATATCTCGTTACGACGTCGGAGTTCGACTCCGTGAAGACCCGCTTGCGCAACATCATGTTCAAGACCAAGGTTCAGGAAGGCCCCGGCAAGCCCACACTGCGCACCAAAACCGAGCAATCCAAAAAGCAGCCGGGCAGCACCGACCCGAACAGCACCGACGACGATCGCCCCACCCTCAAGCGCCGCCCGGACTCACAACCGTAGCGGCGGCCTTCAGGCCGGCGCCTTGCTTTAACTTTCCCATGATGGCCTCGCCGAGGTAGTGGCAGGTCTTTAGACTCACTCTTTATTCTTTTTCGGGCGGCGCCAAGCGCCATGTGTTCGCATCAAGCCTGTACAATCCCCTGCCGAACCGCATACCGCACCAAGCTCGCTGTCTCATGAATATCCAGCTTCTGCATTAGTCTAGTCCGGTGAGACTCCGCAGTCTTTACGCTGATGCCCAGCAACGACGCCACGTCTTTTGTCGACTTCCCTTCCGCGATCAGCTGCAGCACTTGCCTCTCCCGCAGCGTCAGCGGATTCTTCGATCTCTCCGACTTCGACTGATACGCCTCCATGACCCCACGCGATACTCCCGGACTCAAATACACCTGCCCACGCGAAACTTGCCGGATCGCCAACAGCAAATCGTTGGCAACCTGGCTTTTCAGCACGTACCCCTTCACGCCTGCTTCCAGCGCCTCTGAGATGTACTGGCCTTCATCATGTTGTGTCAGCAGAATCGTCTTTGTTTTCGGCGAACTACGGCTCACTTCCCGGGCGGCATCCAGTCCATTCAATATGGGCATGCTGATATCCATCACCGCGATATCAGGGTGCAGCGTCTCCACTTGGCGAACGCACTCCTGTCCGTCAGAGGCTTCGCCTGCCACTTGAAATCCTTCGCGTTCCAGTAAGGACTTCAGGCTTTGGCGTACCAACACATGGTCATCGGCGAGCACGATGCGAATTGGCATTGGATCCCTCCGTCGGAAGCTGGATTAAGAGTTTGGTTCCCCGTCCAGGGGCCGAATCGATCGACAGCGTTCCTCCTATGGCATTCAAGCGTTCCTGCATCCCGGTTAGTCCCAGTCCCCTTCGCTTGTAATCCGACTGCACTACCTGCATATCAAACCCTTTGCCGTCGTCCTCGATGGAACAGCACAGCTGGCCATCTTTCCGGCCGATCCGAATCCTTACCCGGCTCGCCTTGGCATGTTTCGTGGCGTTAGTCAGCGCTTCCTGAACCACGCGATAGAGCGCTATTTCCATCGGTCCGGCGAGCCGGCCTGCAACGGTCGTTTTGATTTCGATGGCCACGCTGGCTCGCTTGGAAACTCCTGCCGCCAGGAAACGGATTGCCGGAATCCAGCCCAGGTCGTCCAAGATCGTTGGCCGAAGTTCGTGGGAATACCGCCGCAACTGTTTCTCGACCTGGTTGAGCAATTCTTCTATCCGCGCCACTGGCTCTTTCTGGCGCTCTGGCAATTCCCGCGCGAGGTCTGCGAGTGCCAGGTGGACCGCCACCAATAGCTGCCCGGCTTCGTCGTGGACCGCGTACGCTATCCGCTTGATCTCTTCTTCCAGCGTTTCATTGAATTGCCGCAGCGCCGCGATCGCCTCTTGGACTCCGCGATGCGCCATTTCGTAGGGTGAGAGCATCTCCGCCAGGAACTCGCCGCCGGCAGTCAACAATTCCTGGTGGTGGGCCTTTCCTTGCGCCTCGCTAAGTAGCTCAAGGACAGTCTGATGATGCACGGACGCGATTTCCATGAGGCTCTTTTTCTCGATGATGGCGCGGCGACCCAGCTCATAAGCGCGGCCCAAAGCGGCCTCGCCGCCACGTTGCGCGTATTCACCAACCGCCGAGCGATATTCTTCGTCGAACCTTGCCAGCGGCTTCGTTCTCGGTTTGGCTTCCGACTTCATATGCGAACCCCGGCTAGCCGCACCACCAATACCAGCGCGTCGTCATTTCCGCGGCAATGCTGTTTGAGGATCTTGTCCGCCGCCCTCTGCGGGGATTCCATTGCCGCAAGACCTTCGGCAAACTCACCTCGAATCCCATCCGTAACAAATACCAGCGTATCTCCCTTGGCTACGGGAAGCACCGAGGCCTGCAAAGCCGGCAGTTGCGAACCGACCACACCTCCGCGTAGCAGCAAAACTTCCTGCACGTTTCCCTTCTGGGCACCGTTGCGCATCAACGCTGCCTGCACGTTGCCCACTCCTGCCCAGGTCATCATGCCATGCTCGAGCTCAATCGAAGCAAGGCTCATGACCACTCCGCGGGTCGCGCGAAGTTCCTCGTGGCAGCGCTCCAGCAAAGAGATGACCGGTTGCTCCGACCCTGCTTTGAGAATGGCAACAGCCGCCTTTGCGGCGTTGGCGGCTTCTTCGCCATGTCCAATTCCATCGATCGCTGCGATCAGAATACCCCCCTGGTTGCAGCAAACCAGGTGCTGGTCTCCCGATTCTCCCTGACCCGGGAGCACGAATTTCGCCACCCCGTACTCCACCAGCGGTACGTTTATTGTCTCCACTTTTTCACCGTCACAGTCGTTCCTCTGCCGGGTTGGGAAGCAATCTCAAAGTCGTCCATCAAGCGGCGCACCCCAGGTAACCCCAGCCCCAGGCTTCCCGAGGTGGAGAAGCCGTCGCGCAGCGCCTGGCGAATATCGGGGATGCCTGGACCCTCATCGCTGGCAATCACCGCAATGCCTTGCCGGTTCATGCCATTTACCATCTTCAGCGTGATTTGCCCTCTGCGCGCGTAGGACACGATGTTGCGCGCCAATTCTGAAATGGCCGTGGCAATGAGCGTGGCATCTCCCATGGAGAAACCCAGCTCCGTCGCCATCAACCGGCCCTTTTGGCGAGCCACGACGATGTCCTGGTCGGACTTGATGGCCACCCGGATTTCCTCAGCCGACACTGTGGCTCACCTTCAGTTCATGGTTTTGAACTTTTCGTTCAAGTACGCCAGGCCTTCTTCTAAGTCTAGCGCGGTGGCCACGCCTTCCAACGTCAAGCCCAGTTGCACCATGGCAAACGCCACTTCCGGCTGGATTCCTACGATCACCGTCTCCGCGCCGCGCAGCCGGATCATGTGTGCAATTTCCCGCAACGTCCTCGAGGCAAACGAGTCCATCACGTCCATAGCGGTCACATCCACGATCACCGCCCGCGACCGGAACTTAACCACTTGCTGCACCAAGCCCATGCGCAGGTGGTTGAGGTCCTCGTCCGACAGCGCCGCCTGAAAGGTCGCAATCAGGACCGCTCCCTGCTTGAGAATGGGGACTTCCAAGTGGCCCTTCCTCCGCTTTGCCTAGCGTGGCTCTGCTAGTTTCTCGACTTTGTAGCCCAACAGTCTTTCCGCCTGCTCGATGCCGCCCTGCAGGTCGCCCACCGTATTCATCTTGCCCAGGTCCACGCCGATGGTCACCAGCGTCTGCGCGATCTCCGGCGAAAGCCCGGTGACAATGACGGTCGCGCCCAGCAGCCGCGAAGCCTCCACCGTTTGCACCAGGTTGTTCGCCACCGTCAGGTCCATGGCCGCCACACCGGTAATATCGATAACCACCACTTTCGCGCGGTTCGTGCGGATTCCGCGCAGCAGTTGCTCCGTCAACTGCCGCGCGCGCTGCGGATCGATCACCCCGATGATGGGCAGAATCAGCAGCCGCTCGCGCACCTGCAACACGGGGGTGGAAAGTTCACGGATGGCTTCCTGCTGCTGGCGAATGACGCGCTCGCGCTCTTGCACGAAGCCCACCGCCACGGTGTTGGCGATGCGGTTGGCCGCCGGCTCGTACGCATCCAGAATGCGATTGAGTTTCTTGAAATCCGTCTGATATTTCGCGAACAGCGAGCGCGCCAGCACGTCGCGCAGCAACAGCACGATCCCCACGACTTCGTGCGTCTCAACTCCTCGCGGAATGATGCGTTCCGACAGGTTCCGCGCGTAAGCTTGCAGCGCTTCGAAGGCTTCTGTTTCCAGCGCTTCCACGTAGCTGTCGTACACCGAAGTCGCTTCCGCGAAGATCTCTTCTTTGGTCATCGCCGTGAGCAAGCGCGTCTCGGTGATTCGCACCACCCACTCCTCGCGCAATTGCGTCCGATTCTGCCGCAGGTGCGCCACCAACTCCCGTAGCAGTTCCGACGGCGCTTCACCCCCCGCCGATGGATGGCTTGGTATCCCGGTGTCCTTCATATTGACCTCTCGTTTGGACATGCCACGATTCTCCTCACCTGATGGCCTGAATCTATGCAGACGAACTATTGGGTCCCCTTACAGATTTCTTACGAATACCATGCCTTACCCCCCGCCTCAAGCAAGTGAACCCCTGCGAATGCCATCAGGTAAATACCCGAGCCGTCCACTAATCCATTGTCGCTGTTCATGTTCCTGCGACCGTTTCCTGCGACCATCCTCCGGGCCAGCCACTCTCATTTACCTCCGGTACTAGGGGATTCACCCGCATCACTATTACTGCTCTAACCGGCTATCCAGCCATCCCTATCAATGACACTATCCACTTTCGAGTGAGGCAGATAGTCGCACTCGCTGGCTGGAGAGTATATGGCCATTCACGAATTGCACCCACCCGTTCACCGCACCTCGGATGTCGGCCTCAGGACAACTTCGCCGAGGCACACCTCCAGCCGCAGAGTGCTCGCCATGGGCCGCAGAAGCAGCCACCCGGAAACAGGCCTTGAGGAGATCTTGTCTTCTGCTCTGCGTTCCGCCGACAATGACCTCGGCCAGATTCTCCAAGAGGTGGACGAGATTTCCAAGACTCTCAAGTCCGACGCCCCGGACGCGCAAACTCTCAGGGTTGCCCACCACCCTGCCGTGTGGTCCGCCCTCAAGCAGACCCTACTGGACAGAGAGCTTCGCTATCTCGCTCTTACCGATGACCTGACTTGCCTTTACAACCGCCGCGGCTTCTTCGCCGCCGCGGCCCAGCAGCTCAAGCTCGCTTCCCGCAACTCCCAGAGCCTTCTGCTGCTCTATTGCGACGTCGACAACCTCAAGCTGATTAACGACTCCTTCGGCCATCAAGAAGGTGATCTAGCCCTCATCCGCTCCGCCGACGCCCTCGAACACGCTTTCCGTGATTCCGACATTCTCGCTCGCCTCGGCGGTGATGAATTTGTCGTCTTGGCCGCGGAATCATCCGCGCAGACCCAGGAAATTCTCCTCCGCCGCCTGGAAAAATCCCTCAAGAAGTCGTGCGCCTGCGAGCCCCGTTATCAGTTGTCCCTAAGTGTCGGTGTGGCCCGCTTCGATCCCAAGCATGCCGTTTCGTTAGGCGAACTCATGGCCCAGGCCGACGCCGCCATGTACGAACAGAAACGCGCCCATCGCAAGACATTCGGTCACCCCGCCTGAGCACAACCCCCGATTCTCAGCGACATCGGCGCGTGTGTTTTTGGGCCAGAGTCCTCCCGCTGCGGCCGTGGGCCGACCCAGGAAGAGCCAGGCGCAACTAATGCGGCGTTCCGAGAGAACCTCTCAGAATCGCGCGGTTTGCAACACGTCGCGCCGCGTAACACGTTGTAGGGGCGGGGCTTGCCCCGCCCGTTGCCACAGCATTGCATTCTCGACGACGATAGGAAACCCGCTCGTGAAGATATTCGACAAAGAGTCAGTTCCCCCATCTCTCGCGCGCCGCGAAAGACGGGGAACCCGAACCGCTCGCCGTCAATTACTTCACTTCCGAGTTTGAGGTCCAGCGCAAGCCGCCCGAGATGGTGCGGCTGTAATATTCGCGCTGGATGGGAAATTGCTCGCTGCCTTGATAGAAGCCAAATACCTCATTGTTGAGATTCAGCATGGACACGATGAAGTGAATGCCGTGGCCACGCGGTATGCGGTAGCTCACCTGCGCGTCCACTTGCGTGTGCGGATAGTAGTACACGTCTCCGTTGGGACCTTTGATCCCACCGGGTGCGTTGTCTTGAAAATTGTAAGCGAAAATATTCCGGTCATTATGCGTCAGGCCGAGCCGAGCAGAAATAGGTCCTTTGTCGTACGTGGAGTCGAAGTTCCAGTTGTTCGGAGCCTGGCGCAGCAGCGCGGGGCTATCTTGGCGAGTGGGCTTACCTGTATTCGGGTCAATTGGGAATTTAGCTTGCGACGTAGTGTAACTATAGTTCGCCGATACGCCAAAGCCGTTCAGTACCCCCGGAAGAAAAGTGAAGTGTTGCTGCCACGCGAACTCGACACCGGTGATATGCGCCTTGCGGCCATTGATAGGCTGACGTTGCTGGAAATTAGGAAAATTGGGATCGTTGGCTGGTAGCGTCGTTTGGATCTGAAAAATCGGATCGGATAAGTCCTTGTAAAACCATCCGGCTTCGACGATTCCGACAGATTTCAAATAGTGTTCGAACAACAGATCATAGTCGTTGGCGTGCGTGGGTCTAAGGGCTGGATTACCGACCGTCACCCTGTTGCGCCCCTGCTCCACTGATTGGAAAGGCGGCAAATCGGAGAAGTTAGGACGCGCAACGCCCCTTCCATAAGCCGCCCGGATGTTTGTGCTTCCGTTGATGTTGTATTGAACTTGAACGCTCGGCAGGAAATTTGTGTACGTCTGCGCCCCTGGCACAGGTGTGTCCCCCTGAAACTTGGCGTCTCCTGTGATTGGATCCGTCGGAATACAAGTCGGAGGAGAGCCTGCTGCGCACCCAAAAGTCGCTTTCGTACCGACGAACGATCCCTGGGTACCCTCAATGCGCAACCCACCGACAACCTTAAAGTGTCCGACCGTAATGGTGTTTTGCACATAGCCGGCGATTACGCGCTCTATGCTGTGATAATCGTTAGAGTCGGAAATCAAATGCTCGAAATCCGTAGCCTCGGTGAATAGGGTTCGGTTCGCATTGAAGTAGGAAAGCAGCTTGCCGAAATTGGATAGCGGAAGCAGGGGATAATTTCCAAAGTAATATCCCGGATTTGGATTTGTGGTGCTTCCTGCAAATTGGGTTAAGGGTGCCAACGAAGCACCGGGAGTGGTAGTGGTGAACGTGGGCTCAAAGAAACTTTGCGATTTGTGAGTATCGCGAGCCTTGAATCCAATCTCCCACGCGCCGAAATGCGAACCGACCGCGTACTGCCGGGTCACGGAAAGGGAGCCAGTCAAATCTCTCTCCAAAATGTGATTGTCCGTGCCCATCGAGATGGTCTTGAAAAAGTGAAAGTTGGGGCCGCCGAGAACGTAGTTGGCGGGGTCAAGTACGTTGGTGGAAGGGGTGGCGTTTACCTGAATAAATTTCGGGACGAACGGGTTAGATTCATCGAGCTTGAACTGTGCGCCCGGGACTATTACATTGCCATTTGCGTCGGTCACTGGCGCGGGCCCGCTGAAGTTGGCGCTGTAGAATCCTCCTCTGGAGCGTCCCTGGCCAAGCGCGCCTTCATAGGCAATCAGAGTCTTGCCTAAGCTGTGATTGGCCCCTGCAATCACGTTGAAAATCCGCTGCTGCGGCCTGCGAACCACGTGACTGTAATTCGCCGAGCTGTCGTTCGCCGTTGTAGTTGGGCTAGTAAATGTACCGACGCTTGGCGTGTAGATCCAGTCATCGCCATAGTCCAGGAAGTGCGAGAACAATCCGCGAAGATAAATCAGCGACCCCTGCCCCAGCTTATAGTCGGCGCTGCCAACAAATCCGTAGCGTTGCCGATAGAACGTGTATTCGCGCACGTCCATGCCGTTTTGACCGGAGAACGTCCCTGTCTGCGGTGTATTCGGTCCGCCGGCATTTATGGGATTCACTCCTGGGGACGGCTCAATATCGTCCGTGCCGCGCTGGTTATAGTCGTAGCTCCCGCCAACCAGCAACCCCAGCCGCTTCTCATGGCCGAAACGTCTTCCGATCGTCCCGTCAACCTCGTTGAGGCGTCCGCCCAATCCGACCGGCGTGTAACCGCCCATCGTTTGAAGACTCATAAACGGCCGCTCGCCGGCGCGTTTCGTCACCAGGTTGACCGACCCTCCGATCGCGTCACCTTCCTGGCTGGGCGACAGCGTCTTATTAATCTCCACCGAATCCACCAGGTCCGCCGGAATCGCATCCAGCTTCACTTGCCGGACACTCTCCGGCGACGGCACGTGCACCCCGTCAAGCGTCAGGTTGGTAAGACGCGGCTCCGTGCCCCGCACTTGCACATACTTCCCCTCGCCTTCATCGCGCTCCAGCGATACGCTCGGCAGCCGGCCAACCGCATCCGCGATATTCGTGTTTGGCAAGCTGGTAATTACTTCGGCAGGAAGCACCTGCACGATGTTGTCAGCGTTCATTTCCAGCGTTCATTTCCCGATTGATGGCCTCGACCTCGCCGCGCTCGCGTTCCCCACGAACGATGACCTGATCATTCACGGACTCGATGTCGAGCATCGCATCGGCGCTCGTCACGCCTGCCGCAACGGTAACGTCCTTGGAAAACGGCTTGAAACCCACATACGAAACCGTGAGCGTGTACTTGCCGGGCAGCAGATCGGAAATCGTGAACCCGCCCTGCACGTCAGTCGCAACCGCGAACCCAGTGGGCTGCACTTCAACGCGCGCACCCACCAAGGCATCGTGATTGACATCCGTCACGTGACCACTAATCGTGCCCTTGCGCTCCTGGCCAGACGTGGAAAATCCAAGCAGAAGAAAAACGCCCAGAAAACTGAAGAGGAAACGATAAGCCTTTACCATGGAAGAACACCCCCCGTCGAAGATTCTTATTGCGCATCTAAACACAATCGGCAACCCAAAGCGACACCAGACCTGTGAGTATCCATACCTCAGGTGGGACCAACCTATTCCCTGGTCCCCCCTGCTTTTCTGGTGCTTATTATTTAGGCGAAACAGATTAAAGGACTTAGCGCAAGGTGTGACAGCCACTTGAGTGTGGCCTGAAAATCCTTTCAGATGAACCTCTCAGGTATTCCACAGCCGCGCGAAGCCACTCCCCCTCAGCAGGCCCCAACGCCCTGCCCAAGACCAGTTTCCGTCCGAAAATGTTTATGGACCTACGATTGAGAACCGAAGGATACAACTGGGGAACCGGGGACAGTGGGGACGCTTTCTGCTTTTCTTGAGCGATGGCGCACTTGGCGCGTAATGATTGGACACTTAGAGAGAACTGTGTCTCCCGGTTTCCCCCGGTTTCTTACTGATGAACGGATCCATAAGACTGGAAGGGTGGAACAATCTGAAAACACCTCGGGTGTGGGGGTATTCTTCCCATTCTGGAGTCGGAGATCCCGATTGGGTCGGGACTGTGGACTGAATCTTCAATCCAACGCCGGAACTTCCTTACGCTCCTGCCGCCGGCGGTGCAAATAGTGCATGGCAATGTTCAGGTACACGTTCCCGCACGGCGTCTCGATGCAAATCACCAGCGCTTCCGTGTCGGCGCTGCCCCCCAGCCCCGTGTCGTCCATGTGAATTTCCGGCGGAAACACTTTGAACCGAAATCCCTGGTCGTTCAGCAGCGTCACGGAATTCCCGATGACCATGTTCGCCATTTCGCAAACCGTTTCGCGAACCACCTGCTCGCTCGCTTCCACTTCCGTCCCCGCCAGCAGGCTCGCCACCTTCATGGCCACTTCCGGCGAGAGGTCCAGAATCACGCGGCCTTCAATGTCGCCTTTGATGGCGATGAGCGCCGCAACCCCTTTGCGCCGATAGGTATCCTCATCCATCGAAAGGTCGACGATTTTCGTCGGCGCTTGCAGCGATTCGGCGAAAACCGCGTCCGCGGCGTTGATAAACGGCTGGATCAGTTCCATTCTCATGAGCGCTGCTCTCCTGCCATGGCCACGGGCGAGCCGACGGCGTTGGGATCGTCGCTGAGCACGTACCGCAGAATCTCGTACAGCACTTCCGGCTTCACCGGCTTCTGCACGAAGTGCTTCGCGCCCTTTTGCAGCGCCGCTAGGATGTTCTCCTGGTATCCCACGGAGGACACCATGACGATGCGCGCGCTGGCGTGCTGCCGCACGATGCGCTCGACCGCTTCGATCCCCTCCATCTGCGGCATGGTGATGTCCATGAGCACGATGTCCGGGCTGATGCGGTTGAATTCCGCGATGGCCGTCAGGCCGTCTCCGGCCTCGCCGGCCACTTCCCCGCCGAACATCTCGATCATTTTGATGAGGTTCTTGCGCGCGAACACGGAATCGTCCACCACCAGGTAGCGAACCGGCTGATTGTCCTTGCGAAGTAGGGCGGCAAATTGTTTCATGGCCTTCTCCTTGTCCCGCGCGCGCTTTCACGAGCGCTGGGATGATACGGATGTCCGTTCGTTCTTTTCGTTCTTTTCAAGCTTTTCGTTCTTCTCATTCGAATGGTTCTTGTCACTCTTCTCAAACTTTTCGTTTTTCTCGGCGCCGCCGCGTTCCGCGCCATAATTGCTGATCAAGTACGCAGCGAGTCCATCGAGCGGAACAATTTTGCTGGCATAGCCCTTGAGAATTGCCGCGCGCGGCATTCCGCTAACCACGCAGGAATCTTCACTCTGCGCGATGGTCATTCCGCCGGCCGCCTTCATCGCCCCCAACCCCTCCGCGCCATCTTCGCCCATGCCGGTCATCAAAATTCCAACGGCCAAGAGCCCAAATTCCTGGGCTACCGAATGAAATAAGACATCCGCGGATGGACGATGACCGTTGACAGGCGGCCCATCGGAGAGAATTACCATGTCACCGCGGGGCATCCGGCGGACCATCATGTGGCGATTTCCCGGACAAATGAGAACGCGGCCTGCGACGAGCAGATCACCGGAGCGCGCTTCGTGAACTTCGAGAGCGCTGCATTCGTCGAGGCGCTTGGCGAACATTTCGGTGAAACCCTCGGGCATGTGCTGAACGATCAAAATGGTGGAGAGAAAATCCGCTGGTATCTGCGACAAGACATATTGCAACGCGTTGGGACCGCCGGTGGAGATTCCGATGGCGATGACGCGGCGCGGAGGCAGCGCGGGGCGGGTTCCTTTTTTCCGCGCGGGAGCTTCCACGATGACGGCGGGCGGAAGTTTGCGGCCGGCGGCACGTTTGGCAACTTTTATTTTGGCGATGAGCTGGCCAGCGATTTCGTCGAGGCGGCCGGCGGCGGCGTCTTTTGGCTTGGCGAGAAAATCGACGGCGCCAAGCGCGAGGGCCTTAAAGGTGGCGTAACCGCCCTCTTTCGAATGCGTGCTGAAAAGAATGACGGGCAAGGGAGCGCGCCGCATGATAAGGCGCAGGGTCTCAATGCCGTCCATGCGCGGCATCTCGAGGTCCAGGGTAACGACGTCGGGCTGGAGCTCTTCAATTTTCTTCAAGGCAAAGGCGCCATCCATCGCAGTGCCCACAACCTCGATAGAAGGTTCGCGAGCGAGAATCGCCGGGATCAGTTTCCGCATCAGAGCGGAATCATCAACGACCAGGACACGAATGCGTTCACTCATGCGATGGCTCCAAGGGGGGTCGAACGAACCAGGCGCGAGAGGACCGCAGGAACATTCAAGATCAGAACAACGGTGCCGTCACCGAGAATGGAAGCGCCGCTGACCAAGTCGGAGGAAACGATATCGCTCGGGAGGGCCTTGATGACGAGTTCTTCCTCGCCGACGAGGCTGTCCACCAATAGGCCAAAACGCTTTTCCGCGGCGCCAATGACGATGACGAAATGTTTTTTTCGAGCAGGCTCGGTATCGATGCTGCGCAAGCGACTAAGATGATCCAGGCGAACGATGGTGAGAATCTGCTCGCGAAGACGAAGAACTTCGCGCTGATCGATACGGTGAATTTCGGGATCGGTAACGCGCGTGATTTCGACAACCGAGGAAAGCGGAACGGCGAAAAGACGGCCGCCGACGCGGAACAGCAAGGTCTGAATACTCGCAAGAGTAAGCGGGGCGCGAAGCTGGATCGTGGTGCCGCGTCCTTTTTGCGAAGAAATGTGAACGGTGCCCTTCAGGCGGTCGAGGACCGTTCGAACGACATCCATGCCGATGCCGCGGCCAGAGACTTCGGTGATTTCCGAAGCGGTGCTGAATCCAGACTCAAAAACGAGATTGAGAGTTTCCTGCTCGGTCAGGCGCTTGGCTTCTTCGGGCTTCAAGATTCCTTTTTCAACAGCGTGCGCGCGCAAGCGTTCGGGATCGATACCGCGCCCATCGTCGCGGATTTCAATAACGACCTGGGTGCCCTGGTGATAGGCCTTGAGATAGACGGTGCCGCGCGCGGGCTTTCCAGCAGTCAAGCGCTCGTCGGCAGGTTCGATGCCATGGTCGACGGAATTGCGGACGAGATGCATGAGCGGTTCGGCAAGAGAATCCAGAATGCCTTTATCGAGATCCGTGTTCTGGCCGGAAAGATCCAGAGCCACATCCTTGCCACAATGCTTGGCAACGTCGCGGACGACGCGGGGGAAGCGACGGAAGAGCTGCTCAACGGGGACCATGCGGATTTTCAGGACGCACTTGTGAAGCTCATCGAGGATGCGCGCCTGAAAGGCCATGGCGTCGGC
>Ga0210408_10002403_pt1 | contig 18248 bp, 14 predicted proteins | sample IncBWH4MmetaG_FD_155471 | JGI IMG/M metagenome (GOLD analysis project Ga0210408, IMG submission 155471) | Forest soil microbial communities from Barre Woods Harvard Forest LTER site, Petersham, Massachusetts, United States - Inc-BW-H-4-M | ecosystem: Environmental > Terrestrial > Soil >...
CACGTTGGCGAGCATCCAAGCACTGATGTTCCGCGTGGAGCAACAGCACTACGCCGTCCCGCTCGACTCTGTGATTGAGATTGCTCGAGCGAGCGACACGGAGATACACAAGATCGACGGCCACGAAGTCATTCGACTGAGGGATCAGGTTCTGAGCGTTGTGCGACTGGACCAGCTCATTGCCTGTACTACGACAACGCAAAAGACGCGGCATTTTGTCGTGACGATCGGAGCAGGCAGCCACCGGTTCGGGCTGATCGTCGATGGCCTGATCGGCGAGGAAGAGCTCGTCATCAAGGCGTTCGAGGACCGGTTGGTCGCGTCCGAATTGGTGAGCGGCGCGTCCATCCTGGGTGACGGCACGGTGGTCCTGATCCTGAACGTACCCGCCGTGGTTTCGCACTTGACCCAAAAACGAGTCCTTGAGGTAGCCGTATGAGGAGCCCCGTTCGCGTGCTAGTTGTGGATGATTCCGCTTTGATGCGGAAATTAATCCCACAATTGTTGCAGGGTGATCCCTCCATCGAGGTGGTGGGGACCGCCATGGACGGCTTGCTCGGGCTCAAAAAAATCGCGGAGTTGCGCCCCGATGTGGTGACTCTAGATTTGGAAATGCCGAGGATGGATGGGCTCGATACGCTTCGCGAGATCGTAAAACAATACGACATTCCCGTCATTGTGGTCAGCAGCCACACTTCCAAGGGCGCGTATTCCGCTTTGAATGCCCTCAGCCAGGGAGCTTTTGATTTTGTCGCCAAACCCACGGACTCTCCCAAGGGCGGGCTGGAGCAGATTGCCAGGGAACTCGCGGTAAAAATCAAAGTGGCGGCGATCTCGGGTCCGCCCAAATTGACATTCCATTCGATTCCCCATGCCCCTCCGACGCCCAAACCTCAAAACACGGCGAACCGGCCGGCGCGCATCATCGCTATCGGGGTTTCGACTGGAGGACCGAACGCTCTTGATTACGTTTGCTCGCAGCTTCCGGCGGATTTTGCCGGGTGTCTGCTCATCGTTCAACACATGCCCGAGGGATTTACCGGGATGTTTGCGAGGCGGTTGAACGATTGCTCCGCGATTCATGTGTCGGAGGCCCTGTACGGTGATTTGATCCGGCCGGGCCGAGCTTTTATTTGTCCGGGGAACCGCCATTTGAAAATTCGGCGCACTCCACAGGGAATCGTGATTGCGCTTGCGGATCAGGCGCCGGTGAACGGGCACCGCCCCTCGGTGGATGTGCTTTTTCGTTCCGTCGCCAAGGAACTCGGCAAGGAAAGCACCGCCGTCATCATGACGGGAATGGGCGACGATGGCGCCGCTGCCATGCAAGCCGTGCAAGCGGCAGGCGGGGTAACTATCGCGCAAAGCTTGGACAGTTGCATCGTGGACAGCATGCCGCGGGCGGCCATCGAGGCAGGGTATGCCGCGCGCGTTGTGTCGCTTGAAAGCCTTCCCAGTGTTCTACAAGTTTTGAGTCAGGAAGAAGGTTCCAACCCGCGCGCTCTTGCGACGGAACTCGAAACACTTCGCGGAGAACGCCGATGAGAAAGTTTGTGAGAGGAGAAAGTTATCATGGATTTTAAACCTCTAACTTCGGGAGAACAGCCGAAGATTCGGTTTCTTGTAGTTGATGACTCCGTCTTCGCGCGCAAGAATATTTGCAAGATGGTGGAAGCCTTCGGCGGAGAAATCGCCGGCGAAGCGAGTGACGGCATTGCGGCCATCTCCCAATACAACGATACGCACCCGGACATCGTGTTGATGGACATCACGATGCCGAAAATGGAAGGCATCGAGGCAGTGGAGCATATCGTCCGCGATCACCCGGAAGCCTGCATCGTCATGGTTTCATCCGTGGGATACCAGGACAACATCCTTTCCGCTTTGCAGAAGGGCGCCCGGCACTTCGTGCAGAAACCGGTCAAGCCGGAAGCGTTTTACGAAATCATCCGCTATGTGTTGAGCGAAAACTCAGAGCCATCGCGAACCGCCGAGGCAGAGGTCCAGTCATGAATATGGAGCTCATCCAGCCGTTCATCAATTCATTGGACGCCGTCATCTCCGAAACCATGCGCTGCTCCGCGCGCATTGCGGACGTGACCATGGAACAGGGAACTTACCAGCGGACCGGAATTGCAGCGCTTGTCGTCCTCAGCGGCGATATTGAGGGACGCATCATTCTTGACATGGACGCAACCGCCGCCAGCCAAGCGGCTTCCGATCTTTCCGAGATCGCAGGCGACCCTTCGGAAGAGACCACGCGCGAGATCGTCTGTGAGCTGACGAACATGGTGATCGGCAACTCCGTGACGCAATTGAATGACCGCGGGTTCAAATTTAGAGTGCATCCGCCCGAACTCTTCCTGATCGACGTGGGACCGTGGGGAACTCTGGAGAAAGAAACCGTTTTGCTCCGGTTTGAGCTGCCCAAGGGCGCCGTGTACTTGAATATCGCCGTGCATGAACATTCGGACGCTTTAGTCGAGTCGCCCGCTTAGATATTTGTCTTCGTCGAGCTGGGCAATTCCCTGCGTGTCGCGCTGGCCCTTGCTGCCTACTTCGCTTTTGTTCGCTCCCAGCAAATAAAGATCGATCCTTGCGTGCCTTGCAGCTCGTGAGAAAAATTCGAGCAGGGCGGGCTTCCGAGTCCGTGTGAGAGCTCAATACTGGCACGGTTTTGGAGGGGCCGCCTTCAGGCGGGCACTTTGGGATCAAGCAGATGCCCGCCTGAAGGCGGGCGCTACATGAACCAAACCGAGTTCTCACACAGACTCTTCAGCCTGTCGGGTTTCCCCATGCGAGGCAATGAAAAAGCGACAGGCTGAAGCCAGTCCTACCCTGAAAACTGCTTGGTTCGAGTGGGCGGAATCGCTATGCTGGCGCCTATGAACATCGCGTTCATTGGACTTGGGCGAATGGGCGTGGGGATGGCGCGCAATTTGCTCCACGCTGGGCATAGTTTGAATGTTTACAATCGCAGCCGCGAAAAGGCCGAGGCGCTTGCCGGCGAAGGCGCGCGTGTGGCCGATTCGCCCGCGGATGCTTGCCACGGCGCAGATGTCGTCATGACCATGGTCGCGGACGACTGCGCACTCGAACAGATCGTCTTCGCACATGACGGCATCGCGTCCAGTTTGAATGGTGATTGCATTCACCTTTCGCACAGCACGATCAGCACCGCGCTGGCTCGCAGATTGACCGCCGAACATGCGCAACGGGGCCAGGGCTATCTCAGCGCGCCTGTGTTCGGCCGCCCCGAAGCGGCTGAAACCAAAAACTTATTGGTTGTAGTAGCAGGGCCCGATGCACTAGTGGAGCGTTGCCGCCCTCTGTTCGCCGCAATCGGGAGGCAGACATTCGTGATCGGGAGCGAACCGTGGCAGGCGAACGTGGCTAAAGTATGTGGAAATTTTATAATCGCCGGCGCCATTGAAGCGTTAGGAGAAGCCTACGCCACATTGCGCAAAGCAGGGGTTGCTCCGGAGTCGTTCCTGGAGATCATGAACACACTATTGGGGTCCCAGGTCATCGCGAACTATGGAAGGATCATCGCGCAAGAGAAGTTCGATCCGCCCGGATTTACATTGCAGCTGGGCTTAAAAGATGTCCGACTGGTGCTGGCGGCGGCCGAGGAATGCGCCGCGCCAATGCCCCTGGCGAACCTGATTCATGACCATCTCCTTTCCGGACTGGCGCAAGGCCAAGGTGAGTTGGACTGGTCGAGCATGACACAAGTGATTGCGCGCAACGCCGGACTGAAATCGAAATCATAGAAAGGTTTGGTGTGGCCCCGGCGCTACTTTGCACCACTGAACACCGCCGATTGGACAATTTTTCTGGCGGGCTCCAAATAAAGCCCGCACCCGTGAAAAGGAGAATCAGACATGTCACTCGTGGATTTTGTCCACACTCCGAAATTCGAGGAATACCGAGAGCGATTCAAACAGCATTACAAGCTGGAACGACGCGAGGACGGTGTGATTCTCGTGCAAGCGCACACCGCGGGTGGACCGATTCAGTTAAGCGTTGAGAACCACCGGTCCGTGGGCCAGCTTTTCAAGACCATCGGGGCGGATCCCGAAAACGAAGTCATGATTTTCACGGGGTCGGGCAAGGAATTCATGATGGACGCGGATCCAGAGGGATTCAAACTGGAGCAAGAAGACCTGCAGCACTGGGCCTACGAGTATGCCTACAAAGACGGCAGAATCAATGTCAGCTCACTGGTGAACGATCTGGAAATTCCGACCATCGGTGTTCTGAACGGCCCGGGTTTTCACACGGAAATTTGCCTGATGTGCGACATCACCATTTGCAGTGAAGACGCCGTCATTTTCGACCTTCACTACGACATCGGCTCCGTTCCCGGAGACGGCATTCACAGCTGCTTTTTGGAGTTGTTGGGAGTGAAGCGCGGAGCCTATGCTTTGCTGACGGGCCAGGCGATTGACGCGCAAAAGGCGCTGGAGTATGGATTGGTCAATGAAGTTGTGCCGCGAGAAAAACTCCTGGAACGCGCCTGGAAACTTGCCGACCACATCATGACTCAGCCCCGCATCACGCGCAGGCTAACGACGCAAATTATTCGCCGCCCCTGGAAAAAAAGGATTACGGACGACCTGGATGGCGGCTTCGGTATCCAGATGTTTGCACACCTCGCCAAAAAGAAATCCATCCACAACAGAAATCATATCGCTTCGTCGATCGCCTACGTAAAGGAAGGCAAAGAAAACAACATCAAATAACGCTTGTACGTCCAGTTGCATTCTGGGAACGCCATTCTCCTGGATGGCGCCGTGCAAGACGCCAATCAGGAGATTGGCGCTCCCGGGTTTCAACTCTCAATCTTTTGGATTCGTGGCGAAAATGGACAGCTCTGGGGCGAATCCGCGGTCATCCATTTCCAGCATTGATTTCACTACGTATGCGATGTCTTCCGCGCGAAGTTTGGTCGCATTCTCCTTTTGGGGCAATCCCGCCGTTGGATAGAAATTTGTCAACACTTCGCTTGGATTAACCAGAAACACTCGGACGTTATACTGGCGGAGTTCCGCCCGCCAACATTCCGTCATGCCGCGAAGCGCGAATTTACTCCCGTAGTAGGCTGTGCCTTTCGGAGCGCCGCGTAGAGCGGCGGTGGACGCGATGTTCACGATGTTTCCGCGCTGGCGCTTCACGAAATGCTTGGCGGCCTCGCGCGCCATCAGCATCGCTCCTGTAACGTTCGTTGCGAAAACGGCCTCGAAATCCTTTCGGTCGAAATCGACGAGATTCTTGAAGACGCCGCTGCCGGCGTTGTTCACCAAAATGTCCAGATCGCCGAACTGGTGCAGAACTTCACGGTAGGTCCGCTCCACGTCCGCCTCCACCGCCACGTCGGCCTGAATCGGATGCACGCCCAGTTCTCGTGCCGTCTCCGCCAGCCGGCGCTGGTCGCGCCCGGTGATGGCCACGCGCGCCCCACTTGCGGCCAAAGATTGCGCCACTGCTCGCCCGATGCCGCTATTCCCGCCAGTGATCAATGCGACTGCATTCTTCAGGTTCATTCCCTTCCCTCCACTGAGTTATAAACTTTGAGATGTTGCCACAGCTATGCAGGCGGCGTCACTCCGTCTGCCGCGACGGCAGCCGCCCGCCTTGTTCGCTCCCGATGAGATCCTAGATCAGAGGGTATAACTTCTCATTCGCTTGAATATTCGGATTGCGTTCAATTAGTGCTGCGGCGTGACAGTTTCCGCTTCCTTCCGGTAGGTCCCAAACTTTTGCGCAATTGGTTTTAGGGTTGGATAAAATTGAACGAACGTGTTTTCCACAGCCCCGCGCTCGTTGTGGCATTGCCAACAATCTTGTTTTGGTCTTGCCTCAGCCGTTCTTGCGTTTTCTGAATATCCGAAGTAAGCCCACTTATCCGGAAATTTGCTCTCGTCCTTCACCTCGACCGCCAGGCTTATAAGGTCGGTTTGGAAATGGCCTTCTTTATTGATCGAGCCTTTACTTTCGGCCGCCCGATCCTCCAAAGCGAACATTGTCTTGTCAGGCCATTTGCCAGTGGAGATAAATTCTCGGTAAGCCCATTGGGGCACGAATACATTTGTGAACCGCTGCGGCCCGCCCGCGGTTGGGTTGTAATTCATCCCCAAGCCGGAGGAGAGATAAATCCACTCCCGGTAGCCCTCGGGCCGCATCAGGTTGTTGCCCGTATATTGTGGCTTCGACGTGTTTTGTCCTGAGCGCACTATCGAAGAACCGATCACTAGAGAAGTCAGGATCGCGGCGGCCGCCAAGAATTCTCTTTTCATGCTTCCCTTTGTCCTTGATTTCCGATTCAGACCACAGACCACGGCATCGTACGCTTCTTCTGATACGGAAACAACGAATCCGCCACTAGGCCAGGCACCAGCCTGACCGCGGCTTCCCAAAGGTAGACTCCTCAGAAACAGAACTATCGATGCCCAGAATCGCCGGCCTTTGACACAGTTGAATGGAACGTTGCTGAAGTACGCAGTTCTCTCTACGCGCTCGGCTTGCTCGCTAGATTAATGCTCGAAGCTTTCAAAAGCGAGATTGTCCTCGCAGATGTGTTCGAGGATGTCCCAGTCCGGATGCAGTTGGAAACGGACCAGCGCTGTCCAGGGCTTCACGTAACTCTTAGAATCTTCAAATGTCAAATCAACCTGGAGTGTCTTGTCGTCCGTGCGGTGGATGCGCTCGAGGATGCGCATCTTGTTGCTTTCCGGATGCCCCACGCGGTCCAGCCAATTCTTTCCGTTTAGGCCGATAGTATCAACAACCAGCGTATCGCCTTCCCAGTGGCCGATGGAGTGACCGTTGTAGGACGGCTTCACGACGGCGGGATGTTTGCGCCCGTCCGTGTAGATGTGGCGCACGATGTGGTCGTACTCAAATAGCTCAATGACCTCTTTTGGAGTTTGGACGATTTGCATGGGAAAGAGTTGAATGTAAATGTAGGGCATTCCTGGAGGGGCGCACTTGTAAACCCGGTCGTTCGTCTCTGGAAGTGTGACGCCGTGCGGCCCTTGGGAGGGTCTTGCCATGTCGAACTGCGCCTTCCCCCATGGGGTCATGGGCGGTTCGTCCTTGCTGAAGGCTGCAAATTCGTAAATCCCGGATGTCGCATTCCAGACTCCGGACAGGTCGTGGTCTGCGGCCGCACTTCGCGTCTTTTCCGCAGCCGTTTGTGACGGCGTCTGGCCAGAGCCCTGGCCGAGCAAAGCGGCAGAGAAGGTAGACACCGCAATAATCGCAAGTATCGTCACCGTTCTCAGATGCCCCATCTCAAAATCACTCCTTCGTACGCGCTCCAAGGCGGGACAATCATCCTAGTCGGACCTTTGGCCAGCGCATCGTACGCTTCCGCGTTCTTGGACACAACGAATTCGCCAGCGCAACAGGTCGCCACGATGGCGCGAATATTCCTTCTGTGGGAACTGCAAATAGAAGCCAAGCCGGTATACAATGCCGCACAATTCGTAGATCGATACTGCTATCTGCTAGCGAGAAACAGCGAGGTTTCGGATATGAAACGAAACATGGTTCGTTTGTTCCTGGTTGTTGTAGCCGCGGCACTCCTCTTTTCTGCTCAAACTAATTGCGGTGCGCAGACCAATCCGTCCGCCCAACACAAGGCGCAGCCGCCGCGCTCGGTCAGACTATACGTATTTGATTGCGGTGTGCTCCATAATCCGGATATGGGCCGCTTTAATTTGAAAAAGGAAGAGGTCACGACCACGGACATGTCCATGGCCTGTTTTCTGATCGCGCATCCCAAGGGGAATCTGATCTGGGATACCGGCGCGATTCCTGACGATTCCTGGACTCCCACGGGCAGCATGTTAACGCAGCACGTGACTCTGCCGGATGGGCAGAAGCGGGAAGCGGACGTGGACAAATCGCTGCGGGCGCAACTCGCGGAAGTCGGTTACTCGCCCTCTGACATCACCTACCTTGCGCTTTCGCACTATCATTACGATCACACCGGCAACGCGAACGAGTTCGCGAGCGCCACATGGCTCGTCCCGCAGCTTGAACGCGACGCCATGTTCGGAGGAAAATTTTCCGGCTCCCTGCAACCCTCGACTTTTTCTGCGTTGCAGAACAGCAAGACGATCATTCTGAAGAAGGATGAATACGATGTGTTCGGCGACGGCAGCGTCATCATCAAATCTGCGCCCGGACACACGCAGGGTCACCGGGTGTTGTACGTGAAGCTGGCCAAGACCGGGGGCGTTGTTCTTTCCGGCGATCTCTATCACTATCCAGCGGAGAAAACATTGGATCGCGTCCCGACGTTTGAATTCAGCCAGGAGCAGACTCGCGCGAGCCGGATGGCCGTCGACGCCTTTCTGAAGAAAACAAACTCGCAGCTTTGGATTCAACACGATTTCGTGGGCAACGCAAAACTCAAAAAATCACCGCAGTTCTATGAATAGGTAGGCCCATCGAGACCGCACTAAAGTTGTGCGTAATCCTGTATGTCATCTTAGTTTTTTAAGGACACGGAGGTCCTCCATGTACGACATGAAGAATCTTGCCAAGATGAAACTCATAAGCGCAAACGCACCGGAAGGGATGAAGGCGTTTGCGGCCTTCGACAAAGCCGCCATGGCCGCCGGTGCAATCCCGGTGAAGTACAAGGAACTCATGGCTCTCGCAGTGACATTTACAACGCAATGCCCGTATTGTATCGAGATCCACTCGAACCAAGCGCGCGCAGCCGGAGCCACCGATCAGGAAATCGCCGAAGCGGTGATCGTCGCGGCGGCACTTCGCGCCGGAGCGGCGATCACGCACGGCACGCACGCCATGAAATCACACGAATGATCCGCGGAAGTAGTGCATCGCCGGTCGATGAATAGTCCTGGATTCTGCCAACTGGGCGGCAACATGTCGTCAATTTGCCGCGTGAGATGCCGAGGAAGCGGCTGGGGGCGCAACCAACGGCTCCGAGAATCGAATCGGAATTCCGAAATTCGAGCCTCCGAAACCGTTCAAGACCGCGAACGTGACGCCGATCACTTTCCCCTGACGGTTGAAGAGCGGGCCGCCGGAACCACCCGACGTGGTTTGCGCATCGAAAACGATTTTGTCGGGCAGGATATCTCCGATGTGGCCCTGGGTGATGATGGGATGAATCAGATCGCGGCGCGCCAACTCGGCCAGGACTCGCGAGACGTCACCGCCACTGCGAGTCAATATCTGCTGAGCCGTAGCTTCGTCGGTGCGCGCAAGGATGCCGGCAAGCCCCGTCGCGTAGCCCATCAATACGATCGGATCGCCGGTCACGGCAGCCCCCTTGCCCGAATCAATCGAAAGCAGCGGGCGCTTCAAGTCTTGTATGTCGATCCGCATCGAAGCTAAGTCCGCGTCCTTTGAAATATCCTGGATCTCGCCGGTGAAAGCGCGAGGGTCGCCCGGGAAATAGGCATGAATTGCGGAAATTTCAGCCAAAAAACCCTGGCTTGCCATCTGGTTGAGCTCATCGTTATTCCACCATGGTTCGGCAACGTGCCGGTTGGTGACGATGCGCCCGGAATTGCCCACCGGGAAACCGGTTCCGAATACATCCACTTTCACTTCGGGACCATTGCCTACGAGAGTGAGTATCGGATTGCCGTCGCTATCCTGCAGAGGCTCGCCTTGTGAGTTCAATCCGGCGTAGCGCAAGCGGTAGCCGTTTTGTTGATTCCGAAATGCAACCGAAATATGCAGCAGACAAACGCTTTGAACGTCGTCCCGAATCAATTTTTGCGCCGAATCGCCTTCCCGCTCTATTCGCTGCAGGCGCGCATTCGTGTCGTCCAGCTGTTTTTGCAGCGTAGCTCCCTGGGCGGAATCGGCCTTTGCCATCTTGGCTTTTAGGTCTTGTGCCTGCTTTTGTAGCTCGTCTTTCCCAAGGAGAGCGAGTGCGGATTGATCGGCTCCTTGTTCCGCGTGAAGCTTTCGCGCGTCAGCAATTAGGCTCTGCTGATGCAGGATTCCTCCTTCGAGACGGGCGATCGTGCTTGTCGTACTTTTGAGATCTTTCTGAGCAGTACGCGCAAATAGAAAATAGATTCCCGCCATTACGGCGACCGTTGCAAAAGCGGCGGTGAGACCGATTTTCAGGCGCTTATCGAGCGACTCCGCGTTGCTAGCCATCCGCTCGGTGACAGCAACCGCGTCAAATGCCGTGTGCGCGATCTGCTGCCCCTCGACGGCTATGCGCATTTGTTCCGAGAGCTGTTTGTCGGCCCGCCGGGCGCGCAGTTGCGCTCGGGTGCGCGCCAGAAGCTCCTTCGCCTCCCACGGGCGCGAGACGGCATCGTCGGCTCCGAGGTCAAGACCCAAAGCACGATTGTCAGCGCCGGGGCACACCAGAACGATTACGCGAACGGCGGCTGTCAGGCCAGAGCCGCGTATCGTCGCCATCGTTTCCTGAACATTCAGCATGTCTGCTGCGCACAAATCCGTATCCAATAAAAGCAAGTCTGCCGCGGCCTGCTGCAGGTTTTCGAGACCTTCGCGAGGCGTGGAAAAGGCGGAAACTTCCCATCCTCCACTCTCCAGGATGGAGACTAAGGAATTGCGGCTGGTTTCATCCGCTTCGACGATGACGATTTTTTCGCGAATGTTATCCATAAAACTGCACGGCCCTCAGCGATTCCAGTCGAAATTTGGAAAATACGTGAACTCAACAAAAATGGGTGCCGGTGGTGTTGCAGTTGTAAGGGCACCCGCCAGGGCGAAGGGCCCTACAACTGACTCATAGAATACCAGCTTCGTGGAATGCTGCGGTACCGTGGCAAGACGCCGCCATATGGATGGTGGGGACGAGGGGTTGGTGATCAGAGGTGTTCATCTGCCCTGCAGGGCTGCCCCACCGCCTGTTCCGATTTGTTTATTTTCGGCTCTGGCTTACACTGGCCGAGGCCATCGTCCAATCCCAATGTTCTCCCGCCGCCGCGACGATGGGCGCTACATCTTCTTGGAGCAGATAGCGCTCCTGTACTAATTTTTTAGCCGCCTCCTCCACGCGGCGCACGTATTCCGCGCGGGTGGCGTAACGCTCTTCGACCGAAAGTCGCGGATCGTGGCTTTTGTCCCGATCGCTACGCGTTTTTGCGAACGGAATATAGGACCCGGCCATCGCGATCAAAGTTTCCGGCGCGCCCGTTTGTTCGCTGCGAAAGGCCCAATCCGTGTAAGTTCCAAGCGGAACCGCCTGCTCGGGCAGACGAATGCCCCCCAGATCATTGCCATCGCTGTCCACTTGCGGAACTATGAATGGCAATACGGAAAATACTCCGGGCAGGTCCGCGCGAAACCCACCGGGCACATGCAATGGCCATTGCACCGCAGGGAGGTTCGGAAATTTGATGTCGTGTTGCGAGACAAGAGTTCCGTCCGAAAGTTGAGGATGGCGGCTGGGCGGTGGCGCAACACCTTGCCTTGTCCAGTGATCGAGCGCCACAAGCAGGGCGCGCTGAGCCCACCGATAGTCGTTTGGGTTGACCTTCAACGGCTGCATGGCGCTGTCGGCCGGCGGCCAAGAGCCTGGACCATGCTTCGCTCCGGCCAGCGTGAATACCCTAACGTTTGGAGGATCGGGCAAATCTTCCAGGCCATCCATGGAAAGGTGCCGCAAAGCCGCGACGCGGCCTCGATCCCAATATTCAGATCCAGAATCCACAAAAAAGATTTTCGGTTCCTGACCGGCCGGGACGCGCGCGCCGAGCCCATCTCGTTTCCCTGTTGCCGGATCGGTGGTGACTTCATAACGGATCGGGAACACCGTTTCAGTAAAAGAGCCAAGTTCATTTGGCAACGCGAACCGTTTGTTAAAGCTTCCAAAAGATGTCCCGCCGGTGTGGATGAAGAGAGCATCAATGGCTTGGCGGCCCTGCTCGTCCGTGGTGAAGCCCTCATAGACAAGCTGGCGCTCATATCGTCCCACTTGAGAAGCGCCATAGGTGTAAACGAATTTAGCGTGAACGATCGCATCCGAATTATTTTTTATTGCCGAAGCCATATCTCGAATCGCCGCGAATCCCAATCCCGCGACAGGCGGATTCTTGCTTTCGTACGTGAACTGGTAGGTCTGGCCGGCCTTGAAACCGCCTTTCACGGTCAGCCAGTTCGGGGTGAACGCAACTTGGCCATTTTCCATGCGGCCAAACTGCCACTCTTCTCGCGGAATGAGTCGCGGTGTGGCGACCCAGCCCTCACGGACGGTTAAGCGGTAGGTCGGATTCTTAGGATCAAGCGGCGGATATGCGTCTGTGTTGTATTCGGACGTATATTCGTAAGACTCGGACGATTTGTCGGGGATAAACCACGGACTGATCCATCCGGTAATCGGCTGGCCATTGTCGGTGGCGATAGGAGCCTGCAAACTGATGAGATTCTTGTCCTTCGCCTTGGCCACTTCGAATTCCCATCCTACTGCCACGAGAGTGTAGCCCTCGCGCATCAGGAGGCCATCGCCAAAATCGGCATCGCTGGCCGGATCGGTGGAACCCTTGCCGCGGTTGAACACGTTCAAAACCCCGAATCTACCTCGGTTCGCTACATCAAACAGCGCGACTCCGTTGCCATGAGCGGGATCCTTGGGCCTGAGGATCAGCAGGTCGGCGGAGAATTCCACTTTGCCCTGTGCGTTTCGGGGCGCCTTATCGATGTCGGCAATGATATTGTTGTGGGGATTATTTATATCGACCACGAAATACACTTTGCCGGCCAACTTTTCATAAGCGCCAACTGTGCCGAACGTTTTCCCGTTCAACACATCCTGACGGCTGGTTATTTCGACTCGCGTCACTTCTGCACGAGTCCCTGTCGGCGAGAGCAACAAAAGCGAGGTCGCCATTGACATCACGAAAAGGATTCCGAACATGCTTCGAATATTTCGGTTCATGGATCCCCCCATCTGTGCGCACGCCTCTTATTGCAGGACTACTTTATCGAAGCGGAAGCTGAATTCCTCGGCCAGATATAACGTTTTCTCGTCCGGGCAAGCTAAGGCATGAATCGAGTCAAACCATCCTGGCAGCCTGCCGAGCTTGCCAAATTCGCCAAGCAGTTTTCCGTTCAGGTCATACTTGAAAACCTTCCCCACACTTCCGACGAAGATCACCTGATTAGGACCTGGGGTGATGCACAGGGACCACGCTAGGGCGCCGACTTTCCATTCCTGCTTGAAGTTGCCGTCGGTGTCGAATACCTGCACGCGGCTGTTCTGGCGGTCGGCCACATACAAAGTGGAATTCTTGTCCATCACGATATTATGCGGCGTATTGAATTGACCGGGCTTGGTGCCGCGATCCCCCCAATACTTAATCAAATTTCCCTCCCGCGTGAACTTCACAACGCGCGAGTTACCGTAGCCGTCGGTAATATAAGTGCTGCCGTCGGGGCCCACCACCGTGTCCGTGGGCTGATAAAAGCTCGAAGGACCAGGAATGGCGCGCTCGATTCCATGAGTCATATAGACCCAAGCCATGTCTCCTTCGCGCCGGCCCAGGGCTTGCTCGACTCTCCGCTTCGGATCGAACTTCACTACAAGATTGTCACCGGAACCCACGTACCACAAATTATCTTGCGCATCGAAACGGATGCTGTGGGGAATGCGGAAGAGGGGTGATCCCTCCCCGAAAGAACTTACGAAGTCGCCCTCGTTGGTAAATTCCAACAGGGGGTGATTTCCGCGATTCAGGATGAAGATGTGCCCCTTTGAATTGATGGCCACGCCTACGGCTTCGGCCATGATCATGTCGGTGGGAATCTTAAAAAAGTCGGGCACGACATGGAAGGTGAGTTCCGGCGCTTTCGGAGGTTTTTGCCCGTCAGGCATTTCCTGTGCACCAAGCGAAAGTGCGGAGAGCAAGAAGCCGATCAGCATTACACGTTTCATAGATTTGCCTTTGCTTTCTTTCCAGTTCGTTGGTCGAGGGAAGTCGATTGGATTACTGGATTCGAGAAGGAGAACCGGGGCATCCGTGGAGCGATTGCACCCGGTTCCCTTTCTCGATCAATCTTCTTGATACGTAATGCTAGAAAACGATCTTCAACGCAAACTGAATTTCCCTCATCGGCACCTGCGTGTCTTGGTCGATCTGGCCGAAGCTCGGATTGTCTTGCAGTAAGGGGTCCAGAGCAACGAGATTGTCCGTCGGACCCTGGAAGTTGGTGCGATTCAAAATATTGAAGAACTCCGCACGGAACTGGATGTTGAAATTCTCGCCAAACTTGGAGATGTGGGTGTCCTTAATAATGGACATGTCGACGTTGAACAGGCCCGGCCCAATGATCGCGTTACGGCCTAGATGCCCCAGGAGATTGGTGCATGTGAGGGGGTTGAGGCCGGCCTGCGTTATTGTCATACCGTCAAGGTTCGGATTATGGTCGCAGTTGGCATCCCAAAAAGCTTGATTGGGCGCGACAGGATAAATGAAGCAGGACGGCTTCAAGTACTGAAGGTTGCCCGGCTGAACGACGTTTTTGGCGGTACATCCCGGAGCAAGATCCGGAATATCCATTTGCTCTCCGTTGGCTTGCCCTAATGGGTCCGAGTTGAAGAGGTTGCCCAGTGGCCACATCGGAACGCCGTCACTCAATGTGAGCAGCCCCCCAACGCTCCACCCTCGCGCTATGACTCCAGCTGGCCCAGCGAACGCCTTGGGCGTTGGGATCTGATACAACCAGTTAATCGATAGATTTCGGGTGACATTGAAATCCGACAACCCTCTCGTGATACGTCCGTCCCACCACGGGGTTGCGGCAGTGGGGTTGGATGAGTAGTTGTCTCCCGCGAAGCTGCCCGACGAGTTGTCAAAGGACTTCTGCCAGGTAAAGGAGACCTCAGCCTGCAAGCCATGGCTGATTTTCTTCGCGTAGTTTACCTGGAGAGAATTGTACGTCGACTCGGAAAAGAAGGCAGTTGACAGCAGCAAACCGGAAACGAAGGGATTGACGATTGTATTCGGAACGATCCCGGTAGGAGCAGGGCTCTGGATTGCCGGACAACTGTTGGGGATGGAGGGGGATGGGAACAACCAGCCAGCCGAAGTTTTTGTTGGAAAGCAAGTATTGAGGGTGTCGGTCTGGAAGGGATTATGGATTCCTCTCGATCCAGCATAAGCAACTGTCAATGAACTGCTCGGCGTTATTTGCCTCTGAATGTTAAAGTTCCATTGCATGACATAATTTCGCTTCGGATGCGCGTCGGTGTACTGCCACCTGCCTGAATTACTCGCCAAGGCACCACCAGGCGCGGCAGTAGCAGCGGCGGCGACAAGTCCTTGGGCGAACGAACCCTGGGGGAGAGGACATCCTCCTGGTAAGTCCTGGGTCGCGCAAGTGAATCCTTGAACTTGGTTAGTGTTAGTCAGGTCAAGCTCGGCTCCTGCCGGAGATGCTTGCAAAGCATTCAGCCCAAACATGAACGGCATGGGCAAAACGTCAAACATGCCGAACCCGCCACGTATGGAGGTCTTGCCGGAGTTGAACGGATCCCATGCGAAACCGACTCTGGGCTCGAAATTCCTGAGTGTTGGGTTTGAATCGAAGACCTTATTCCGGAGGGACCCGCAGCCGCTCGGAAGACCAGTGATCGTCTCCACGCACCCGGTTGGGTCGGCCCAGAGTGTTGGGAGTAGGACAAATTTTCCGTTCTTCTCAAACGGAATCGTGGACATTTCATAGCGCAAGCCCACGTTCACAGTAAGGTTGGGGCGCATCTTCCAATCGTCTTGGACATACCCGCCGAAAACAGAGTTGCGATTGTAATGTTTCGTATTCCCGGCGGTCCACGGCGGATCGGTGGGCATCCGCACAGTAAACGGCTCATTATTAAGGAAGCTCGAAATGGAACCAAACCCAACGCTCCCATTTCCGTTTCCGTTAACCAAGTCGGTGTGATTTCGAATGAACTCGAATCCAAACTTCAGAGTGTGTTTGCCGACGGTCCGAGTGAGATCGTCGAAAAACTGATAGTTTTGAACCCAATCGCTGAATCCCCCTTGAGGGCTAAAACCACTAGGGCCGGTAATGCCGTTGGGTCCCGCACTGCCCCCGCCCTGGCCCGAGACTCCGGGCGCATTGAAATCCATCGTAATTCCAAGCGATTTGTCCACCAGTCCCTGGTTAAGAACCGCAAGCCCGGGGTTCTTGACAATGGACTGGGTCCATCCGAACCGGGCGCTATTTACCATGGAGCTGAAAGTGTGGACTTCCTCCAGTGCCACGGACATGTTCGGAAGTACATACCCGGTTGTTTCAAAATCAAAATTGGCGGGTTTGGCCCAATCGGAATAGTCGCGGTAAAAACTGGAGTTGATGCTGTCCTTGTCGGAGAGTTTGTAGTCAACACGAGCAGTGCCGTAGTCGTCGTCGACAGCCTGGTTAGCGGCAGTTAAGAAATTGCAAATGTTGTTGCTCGGACCGATCAAGCCGTTATTGCAATTCGAAGGCGTGAGGGCGTTGTAATATTTTGCAACGAAGTTATCAACGCATTGTGACGCCTGTCCTGGCGCCAGATTTGTCATGTTGGGGAACGGGCACGGCCCCACCAATACGGAGTTTAGGCCTCCCGGGGCGCCGGGAGCCACGCCATTTGCGTCGTTCAGGATACCGAGCCTCGCGTTCGGCGTGAGGATCTTAGCGGTAACGGGTATTCCTTTTCTCTGGCGGATTCCTTCGTAATCAACGAAGAAGAAAAGTTTGTTCTTGAAAACCGGCCCGCCGCCGGAGCCCCCGAACTGGTTGCGGACAAAGGGGGGTTTCGTCGAACCTGTGAGGTAGTTTGATGAGTCGAACACCGTATTCCGGAAGAACTCGTAAGCGCTTCCGTGCCATGAGTTCGTTCCCGACTTAGTAATCGCATTAATGACTCCACCGGAAGTGAAACCGTACTCCGCCGAGTAGTTAGCAGTCAGTACCGAAAATTCCTGAATCGCGTCCACACCCAGGCTTGCGCCGAGGACGTTCCCCGGGCCGGCGTTCGAATAGTCATTCACAATGACACCGTTCAGCCGGTACACGTTCTGCGTGGGCCGATTTCCGTCAATCGTCATTTGGTTGCCCAGCCCGCGCAGGTTGCCGCCGGGTTGGGTGACCTGTTCGTGTGGGCGCACAGCAACCACGCCGGGTTCCAAGACGGCCAGAGAGGCCCAGTCGCGGCCGTTCAACGGCAACTCTACGATCTGCGCGCTCTGAACGTTTCCGCTGAGGGTGGCGTTCTCCGTCTCAATTACCGGAGCCGCGCCAGTGACCTCCACCAACGTACTCGTATCACCGACCTTCAAAGAAAGACTCAACTCCTGTTGGGCGCCGACGGTGAGCGTCACTTTCGTCGTTGAAGTGTTGAAGCCCGTTGCCGACACGGACACGTCGTATTCGGCGGGCTTGAGGTTCACGAGGTTATAAGCTCCAGTACTGTTCGTGGTGGTTTCTGTCGTTATTCCGGTAGCCGCATTTTTGGCGGAGATTTTTGCGCTGGCAACTGCTCCGCCCTGCGCGTCCGTAATCGTGCCGGTCAGTGTTGCGCCGGCCACCTGCGCGTGCAGAGGGACTGAAAAGAGGAGCCCGATAACCCAAATCAATACGAGGGTCTTGGTCGCGTACGATTTCATGGTCGTTCCTCCCATGTTGCATTCTCATTTCCAATACATCCCACGTCCCCACTCCCCAAAAGACTTGTTGACTGAAAGATGCCAATGAATGAGTGCAATACGATTGATTCGGGTTTGGCGGGATCATTAAGGCTGGCAACGTGTCGAAAACATTTCGATCGAGGAGGCGCAATCCGAGCAAGGCCTTTTGCGGCCGAGTGCCTCACGGCATGGATGGAAACACGCACGAAGTGCCTCCCATGCTCCACATTGCCGCCACTCGGAAAACTTGTTTACGGTTCTAAGAAGACACACTCGATTGGGCCGTAAGTAGCACACGCGGAAAAGGTTGTCAATCGCTATAATAAATTTTTAAAATGGACTTCTCGCGAGGCAAGACTCAACTGATGTACTACTGCATGCAGGATCAACAAATAAGTCGAAAAAAAGAGGAGGGCTTGGTGCGGAAGGGGGGATTCGAACCCCCACGCCTTACGGCGCCACCCCCTCAAGATGGTGCGTCTGCCAGTTCCGCCACTTCCGCACGAGGTGAGGTGAAAAAACTTTGCGTTGTCCGGCCATGGATCGGGAGCCGGTTTCTAAATGATCCAACTTATTTCGACGGCGCGGGCGCTGCCGGAG